>Ga0268261_10002547_pt1 | contig 13086 bp, 10 predicted proteins | sample TergutNc150P1_FD_190353 | JGI IMG/M metagenome (GOLD analysis project Ga0268261, IMG submission 190353) | Nasutitermes corniger P1 segment gut microbial community from laboratory colony in Florida, USA - Nc150 P1 (SPAdes) (version 2) | ecosystem: Host-associated > Arthropoda: Insects >... | reverse complement strand
ACAGTGTGAAATAGTGGTTTATTCTGAAAAGAAAGTCATGTAAAAACGAATAAAACAAACTGTTACTAATATCAAATATTATCTTTCACTGCTCTTTCTGCATATTAGTTAAATTAGGAGCTTAATTATGAATTAGAGGTAGTTTTGCAAGTAATCACAAAAATAGAATTAATATCTGACAAAAAATCTGATTTTGCTTCTAAAATACAGTAAAATAAATTTGCTTATAGAACGAAATCCAATTTTCTCTCTTTCTCTTTTTTCAGCGTGTCGGTCAATAGGATTCTCTACATTTAAATTTATATTTCTATGCATACTAAGTAAAGCTAGCCCATTTAATCTTTTCTGCACCATTTTCGGCCTAAGCCAAGTCTTAAAACGCCTACGCGAAAAGAAAAAAAATCTTCGGCAGTTGAAACAGAAATCGGTAGACCGACTAAACTTTTAAGAAACTTTGAGACATTGTGGAGAGTACTTAAAATCAACATGATAAAATATTTCAAGTGTTGTTTCATTTCTTTACTATGAAGTGTTTTCTGTTATTTTCACTCATCAGTTCATCTAATGTTGGGTTTTCTAACGAAGATCCGAAATGCTGTGCCATGTCAATACCGAACGCAACGAATTGTTATCCACGATTTTCCTATACTGTTCCGTAGAAATATGTTTAATATTAAATTGTTCAAATTTTTCTCAGAGAATCTGAAATCTAAACCTCCATTAATAGAGTCTAAGGCCTGAATGTAAATGAAATGACTCTCTTCCAAAAGTCCATACGCGAAATCTATCAGCATCAAAATAATTTTGCCTATTCGTTCGTCTTGAATTCTGTCTGGGAATTTTAATATTAACGCCCAGTTCTTCCATCATAACTTCAGCCGCATTGAATACTTATTTAAGAATTGAATCAGCATTGTTCCTTTTATCGATTTAAGCATCCTTTAAGAACTTTAAATTGCGTTTAACAATATTCTAAATTTGAGGATATGTACAAAATGCTAACACAAGAATGAAGATATCAGCTACGCTATACTCAGTTAAAGTAAATTCGCATTTACAAACACATCTACCCTGGCTCCGACCCTATATTTGCTGATTAAAGCCACAATCTCTCGTAAAATTAGTGTTTGAACATGAAAATGACTCTTTCTTTTGATAAAATTTATCGAAAAACACCTGGTGACAAACGGACGGAAATGTAGTCATAACTGAGATATTAACTTGTGTAACATAATGTGGGTTTGGTTGAATGACTTCACAAAAGAAACCCCCCCCCCATCCCCCGCCAAATGAAGACATAAACATTGTATTACCCAGCTTTCCGTTCGATGGGTACCTGGGACCTTTTTCTTGGGAGTAAAGCCGCCGGGGCATTAAGCTGACCCCAAACCTCAGTCTAGTGACAAGGTTAAGCTATACATTTAACTCCCTCACATTCAAATTTTATATTATTCATACCGTGCATATTCTTCCAATCAATGCATCTACCAACAAATGCAATTCATAAAATGTAATTCATAACAATTACCATAACTCCTGGATGTTTCGGTACGGTTCCGAAACATGTAGGAGTCTTATTAATTGTTGTGAATTGTATTTTATTAAATGGATTTGTTGGTGGATATATTAACTTCCCCACATGCCTTCGTGGTGTGCACATTTTTATTTCTATTCACCTTGGAAGAACATAATTCATTTACAGTCGAACTCGTTTATAATGAGCAAGTGCATAGCGAGGTGATGGCTACCGGAAACAAACGGTATCTCTTAAGTTTACAAACAGTTGCGTACAAATGTTTCACGGTTCTCCCGGAGTCGGTGCCATCCGCGGCGGTCAGCCGTTCTAAACTCAACGGAGTTCCAAGGCGGAACTTCGAAGTCCTTTCATTCTTCCACCTGAACTTACTTTACTTTACTTTCCTGGGTTCACGAGCACATCCTTCCCAGTGGGGAGACACCTGACCGCAGCGTTGTTGAAGAAGTACTTCCTCCACTAAACTACGAATTCCCATGCGGAAGTTTGTTTGTCCTCCTCCCCGTCAACACCCACGATTGTCCTTTTACAGCTACCAGGTAGTTTTGAATAGGGTGGGGTTGGGGTGATAAGGCAAAGGACACTGCTGCTTGCCGCCTTCTATGAAAAAAAAAGAAAGCCATTCCGACACACAGTTGGGATCCCCTGTTTAATCCGTCTCCACATTAACTCTTCCTGGCACTCATGTGCACACAGTTCGAAAAGGACTCTAGTGGGACTGGTCACACAAATCGGGGAAGATTTTGGATTTCAGTGAGCAACCATTCACAGATCAAACAGTTTGACTTAGTAGAAATAACCAACAAGATGCAACCTTCTATTAGAATTTATTATTCCACCGTTCATTGCAGGCTCAACATGTAAACCAGAGGCTGCAAATACAGTTAGAGCTCCTGATGATGAGCGGTATGCCGCTCGAAACATGTTGAGCCTGCAATGAACGGTGGAATAATAAATTCGAATACAAGGTTTCATCTTGTTGGTTATTTCTGTTAAGTCATACTACGATGCACGGATACATGAATATTAAAAAAAAAAGAATATTAAATCAAACGGGTTGTCTGTTCACGCGAAAATGTAAAAATAAAAGGTAAAGTTCGACCTAGAGAAGAAGTAGAGTTACAGCTCCAATCTTTTTTTTTTTTTTTACCCTCCGAGACAGATAGTGATGGGTGTTTAACGCCACTCCCCGGTCGCTTTACCCCGGGGGAAAGAGACCCCCTACCCATTGTACAAGAGGCTAAGGGCCTCGGGGCCGGTCCGAACGGGCGCGGAAAATTTCGCCCCCAACTGGGGTTCGAAAACCGGAGCGTCCAGTCCGTAGCGAGTCGCTATACAGACTACGCTATCCCGGCGTCACGAAAAAAATAGTTTAGATTATTCAATTGTCATATACACTTTCAACATTGCGGGCGGTGGAAGGAGTGGGGGGAAGAGGCAATTACATCTACAATAGAAAACGTCACGAAGAAGAAGAAGAAGAATTAGAAGAAGAAGAATTAGAAGAAGAAGAATTAGAAGAAGAAGAAGAAGATGATGATGATGGTGATGATGGTGGCGGTGGTGGTGGTGATGATGATGAAGGACTGTAACTTTAGCAGTGTTGTTCACACACTGCTGGGATCGTTTAAGGCGCACAGAAATGCTGGTTTCCCCGTTAACGACACCACCTTAAAGGCATATTTACAAAAACTTGCAAAAGAATTAGGGAAAGAGAATTTACACACTTAACAATGGATGGCTTGATTGATTTAAAAAGTCGGCGTAGCACTATTTATGGGAAAGTTACTGATAATATTACGTGTCAGCAGTTTTAAAACGCCAAATGACGGCGAAAAATGTTTATGTGCTGTGTCAAAGAGGTTACAGTAAAGAATCCACCTAACACGCAAACCACGCCGGACTATTTTACACCATGATGCCCGATTTAACGTTTAGATTCAAAGGTACAGAATATGTTGGAGGAAAAGACCTAATAATACTTTAAAAGGTTTTAATGTGTGAACAAAACCAGAACTGAAAAAAATGATCTTTTTGTTACTAAAAATTGCACAAAACATGGTCTTTTGAAAACACAAGGATGCTTCCCGGATATGCAGCTAATAACAAGGCATGGATAACCCAAATACTTCCAACAATACGTACGTAAGGGGAACAAAAAGATATGGGGGAAATAAAATTGAAAAAATTTTACTCCAAATAAATAACTGTGCAGCGCACTCCCGTATGCCTAATTTATTCAACACAAAATAATGTTTTTGCCCCAGACACAACTTCTGCTCTGAAACCAATGGACAAAGACGTAATTAGAAACTTCAAGGGTTATTTCAGGCAAGGTCTGGTTCTGAATAATTTGATTCAAGAGAATGGGTCTGCACTGGATTCAATTCCTTTCATGAAAGACGCATATGAGTGTCTGGTCGCAAATTGTTTTCGGAAATCAGATTTACCGCCCGAAGAATTTTTGTTTAGTAATCACGATGCTGATGACTGTTATCTACCGTTTTCAGAATGGCTTAAACATAATGGTACCGACAATTTCAAGCTGATGAAGATCTAAAAATTTCTGGGATTTCTATGGAGACCGATATACAGTAATACAGACGGTGCAAAGCAAAGAAGATAGTGACGACGTCAACACTGTGTGCGTCGAAGAGACAATTTCTACGAAATCCGTGGAAATGTAGTGTTTTTAATATAGTGACAGTTATAGTGGTGTTTTCATGCACTGCTTTCAATAAAACGGATTGTACAGAGACCACAAAGTGAAATCTGTCACACAGGACACATTCTAAGCCACATCCTTAACAATTGGATTTATTAACGATGAATCTGTAACCAAATGTTTTACATTTATTTTTTATGTTTTTTAGTTTACTTACATTTCTACTTGGAGGGCCGCGATAGATCAGTCGGTATAGCGACTCGTTACGGGCTGGAAGGTCCGGGATCGAATCCCGGTGTTGGCGAGATTTTCCGCACCCATTCTGACCGGCCTTGGGTCCCACCCAGCCTCCTATTTAATGGGTACCGGGTCTTTCCCGGGGGTAAAACGGCCGGGGCGTGGCTATGACCACCCACCCCCATCTAGCGCCAAGGTTAAGGAAAGAGTAGAGCTGTACCTCTATACCCCCTTTGGACCTTCGCGGCCTGTTCTAAGGTAACTTTACCTTTATCTCTTTACATGTCTGCGTTTTTCATAAACATATTAAACATAATCTGGATATATATGTACTTTACCTACTACGTATTCACTCTTTCCATATAAGACGTACATGCGGCGGACAGAGCAGTCGGTACAGGGATCAGATTAGGGGTTGGACGATCCGAGGTTCGAATCCCGGCAGAAGGAAGAGGGTTTCGCCAAAACGTTAAGACCGGCTTTGAGACCTACCAGTTCTCTTATTCAGTGTGTACTGGGGTTCTTACGCGGGAGTACAATGGTTGGGGCGTGACGTTGAACATTAATTTCTGCCTGGAGTCGAGGTTAAGAACGAGTGGGGCTGTACTGGTACTGCCGCTATATGCCTTCATGGCGTGGGCGGGGACAATTTTACGTGCAAGCTTTTTGGTTCATTGGTGTCAGGAATAACGGCTATATCGAGCAGAATTATCCCGTCCTGTGGCGCCCGTAATAACCGACTTCGACTGCACATGGAAGCAAGCAGCAGTGTAGATAAGGCCACCCCAGACCCCGCGGGCGGAGCAGGACCCCACAGTACGCCATACTGAAGAGAATTTGTTGCTGGTTCTTGCGTACTAGATTCCGTTCCTCCGACAGAAGGCAGTAACTGCGGGGTAACTTCGCTAATAATTGTGACCGGGGAGGAAGTACGTCCGGTAGGCTACGCCACTGGAAGCATGGCAGCGTATTTTATATATTGACTGTTCAGACCATAAAACTCAAAAGGTAATACGCTAAAAATTCGCCAAAATCTTTGTGCAGAGAGTTAAAATCAGAACCTCTTCCCATGGCTGCATTGTACACTACACGAAAATAGTAAAAAAGGGGGAAGTGGGGAGTCCACTAATAAGCCCTTACATTGCACTTACGAGTCTATCTCCTGTCACGGCCCGGGGAGGAGGGTAAATAGGCCCAACTCTTTAAGTTTCATGGGCTGTGCAATTGTAATGGGATGAATAAGCCCCTTAAAATAAGCACATTCCAATTTACACAATAAACAGCAATTAATGGCACATAAATGAACTGCATACTCCCCGCTCACTTAAAATGATTTTTTTTGGCCACTTTGTGCTAATTACTCACAACGTCAGTGGCCATAGTGGAAAAACCTCGGGACTAATAAAGCAACACTAGTGGCTCGTCGTTATTTAACAAAGCTGCATCCAGTGTTAATTCTTGTCTAGAGTGGTGCCGCAAGTTCCTCCGAAACGTCGGCGTTTAATAAATGTATCCAAAAGAGTTCAGTCATGTACAACACAGTTTATTACAAAGGTGAATAGTTTTGGCGCACTTTTCAGGCCATTACCATCGCTGGTGCTGGCTATGCTACAATACGCAAATAAATGCTGAGAGACATGAGAGGTGTTCCTGAGCCGAATAGACGGTGTTTCAGCTCTAAGCGAGATACTTCGTGCATAGCATGAAAAGGGATTGCAGATTTCATTGGCTTCTAGTTCCAACAACTTTGCGTTTGGAATGATGCCGCTGAACTGCAAATTTCCCGCAAGCGATGTGGGGCAGAAGATTCAAGTCTGCTAGATTGTTACAGCGTGCCCAGTGATAATTACCAACATTTCGGAAAAAAAAGGTAGGGCCTTATCTTCGGGGTCAAGCTTATCAGTCAACACGTCATAACATCACAGAAGACTCGAATCTTCAATAGGAATGCTGTGAGAACCTCAATTCAAGATATTAGGCTGCTTATAGGGAAACGTCGAGAATTATGAAACAGTAAACGTAGTACAAATAAAATTAATTTTATATGGATTTAAATGGTGAGGGGCCGGAATAGTGTAGTCGGTATAGCGACTCGCTACGGACTGGACAGTCCGGGGATCGAATCTCAGTGGGGGCGAATTTTAGGCACCCGTCCAGAAGGGCCGTGGGGCCCACCCAGCCTCCTATACAATGGGTACTGGGTCTTTCCCGAAGGTAAAGCAGTCGGGGTGTGGCGTTAACAACCAACCCACATCTAGCGCCGAGGTTAAAGAAAGAGTAAGGTTATACCTCTACTACCCCTCTGAGCATTTGTGGCTTGTTCTAGAGTGAACTTTATCTTTACCTTTACCTTCAAATGCTAATTCGACGTAAAAATATTTACGGAAAAACTAAGATAATCAAAAAATTCATAAGTTTTTAAATCCCCAGCAGGCACACTTTTGCATGGCTGTATGTGTTAATTTTTTATTGCCTCGGTATTAAACTGCAGTGCAGTAGCCACGGCGGCAGAGTCAAAGGGGCGACAAAAATGTATTTTAAATGAAACATTTCATTTCTCGCGGTCAACAAATTTTAAATCACTGAGCCAAATGAAAGAGAATCTAATAAATGACTGCGATTTTTTAAATTCACAATTTTTCTTAGCGGCAACCATTATGATTACTCGCACCGGTCGCCACAAAAGGAAGTACCTACGCCACTTTCTGACAGAAAAATAACGTGCAGTTAGGTTACAGGAGTGACAAGACACATTGTTGAGAACCAAGTTGTTTAGAGTTTTTTTTGGGGGGGGAGGGGTGTGCGTGGTGGGAGCGAATTACGCCAATGCCGGAAAAATGTGAACTTCCGTAAATTCAGTGATGTCAAACATAAGTGCTGCATGATACAGATTCAATGTGTAAGAGTCATTCCATTATTATGCTTCTCGTGTGGATGTCACAAGACCCAGAACAGCAACGTCTGCTAACATCTCTGGACCGGTTTTTCGCTAGCAGCAAGCAAGATAGACAATAGACATTCTGTTAAGAATTACTTGCCAATCCCCATTTCATGCCTTAGAAATTTCACACAAACGAACCCCCGGAGCTTAGGTGGGTGGGGTCGGGGCACAAGTGACCACTTACCTCGCCCCCCCTTCCCATCTAAATATCGTGCGACGGGGTCCTTGTGGAGATGTTGAGTAGATGTGAAGCTAAGCTTGTTCCATTCCACAATGCAAGAGAGCGCGGCAGACTTCAAAGGGAAGTGGCTCCGAGTGAGAGGATCCTATAATAGACGATGGGGAAGACGAAGAAGTAATAGGACGGCGGGGAAAGAGGGGGATTTTGTTTCTGTCTTTCTCTCGTACGCACAGCGCCACTCGTGGTCGGAAGTGCGTGCTATACGGCAGACAAATCTGTCGCGGGTGCGTGTGTGCATTTTTGTTATACAAACGTGCGTAAGAACTTTTTTTTTATTTACTACGAGACCGTACGAAGGGCGAGAAAAACAATCAGAAAACATTCTATTTTGTAGTGTGCCAACACGTATAGTTACGCATACTGAAATGCAAACGTAACATTACATGTACCTGTTAGTGATAAATATGAAATATATAATTAAAGTGAACATCAGTGAAATGTAATTTAAAGTGAAGCATATCGGTACACACACACACACACACACACACATATTTATATATATTAGTTAACTGCATTACGCAATTCACAAAGTATTCAATATAATAGTATTTTATTTTATCCAATGTGATAATATAAAAATAGTCCCGTAAACTGAAATATTACGCAAGTTACAAAGACGCCAAAAATAATTAGAGGCGGGCTGAAATAAATGTTGACACAAGTAACGACGGGAATAAGACTGATATGACGATTTGTGTGGAAACAGACTGCTCACAACAGACAATCCGAAAATCATCTCACACAACTTCCTTCACTTACAATTAGTACAAACTGCGTATAATTTGTGAGACAATCGCTATACGACTGAACCACTTTGCGATCCAACACACATCCATGTCCCGCCAAGTGCTTTTTAATTTCGATTTCCACTCGGACTCGGCACCAAAAACAAAGCCGTTCATGAGTAAGAATTTTGAGCAATATGACTTTACCAGAAGAATCCAAGATGCCGTGGGCAGTACATGGACTGTTGAATGGATCCCGAGCACTCGGACCAATCCTGTTCACAACGGGATTGTTGCTGGTGACATGTTTTGGACATGACGTCAATACAGTGACGTCACTATCACAGAATATTACATCTAGAACGAATCCACTGGGATTTGATGCAACCCACGAAGGAAGGTTTCAGCAAGTAGGTAAACTTTTGGTTGTTATGTTTCTGTAGATAACGTCTTAGTTCTCAGAGTTTCTGTTTCTTTGCGGATCAAAACCAATTGTGCTATCCAGGACTAGCTACGGAATGCACGGTCAGGGGTTCGAACCCTGGTAAAGGCAAGAGAATTTTTTCTTCTCTACAACGTCCAGACCGGCTGCGGGACCCACATAGACTCATATTCGATTTTTCACTGCTCCTTTCCCGGGGGTAAAGTGGGCAGGGCGTGATGTTGACCACTGACTTCCATCTAGCTCCGAGGTTAATACTAAGCAGAGCTATAATTCACCTCCCCCTAAACGCCTTCACTGTGTTGACAGGGAAAACTTTAACCTTTACCTTTACCTTTACATAAGAAAACCGTTGTCGAAGATATATAAGCGTAACGTGTCCGCTGACGTTTCGTTCTCCCTTGTTAACTTTTGAATCTCTCTGCAAAACTCCGGAGATTTACTGTTATTGAAATAGGACAAAAATACATAAACGTAATCGGGGTGCACAAATCCTGGCTGTCCGATCGTCGGGGATACTACATTTTGTACTATGGTGTCTAATTTACAAGTCACAGGTATGTAACTCGATTACGTCAAACTTCCGGGGCCTGGAGTTTTGAGATGGGGCCTTGACGTTTTGCAAAATCTGTGCACTCCTTCTCAAAAGTTTCAGTTTTTAGTTAATAGGATAGGTATTTCATTCCGACTAGGGTCATATTTAGAGATTACAATATAAAATTATAACAAAACAAAATTTAAAATTAGGGACTAAAAAGTCCCATAATAAAACGGAACCTAACACTGCAAAATTAAAACATTACAATAATCTGTACCTTAGGTTTGAGCTTGCTTTTAAGGAGCACTAAATCGGGCATATAGAAAGTAACAATGCACCGAAGAGAAGCAAACTGAACTGAAATGTCTATTTAATACTGAAGAAGTCTACCTTTTTCCTACTATCCGGGACCGTCATTCGTATGGCCTTGGGCGATTTTGTAACCTCGGAAGGTCCCCCCCCCCCTTTTTTTTTTTTTTGGAAACCCGCTAGAAGTAAAACAAAAATATTCACAAGAATTTCTTAATTATTCGCTTATCATTGCAGCGCAAGTGGCAGTTTCCGTCCGCTCTGTAATCCAAATTTCTAACCAATGCCGAGCAGTTCGAATTGGCCAGAATGTGTTCAAGTGTCACATTAATGGGGGGAGGGGGGGGGGATTTATGACAAAGTTATGTAAGAAAGAATTCATTCTCTATCTGGTTAGCTCTGAGGTAGGGGGTTTCTCCCAGTCCTTCGGTTTTCCCCAGACAATATCATTCCGCCAATGCTTCATACCAGGTGCATTTTAAACTGTGTTCCGCAAATACATCTCCTTTAAAATTAAGTTGGTAAATACATATTTTCTAGTTTCTGATAGTGTTACTTATTTTCTTCAACATCTGTGTGCATAACATACACTGGGTCTATTTCCAGTGTAAATGACCAAAAAAATGTGTTTTTCATAAATTTGTGTAGATATTTTAAAGCTACAGTTTGTTTCAAAATGTTATTTCTGTTTTATACCCAAAAACACACCTGCACCTTACACGGTTCCGCGAATATTCATAATCAGTCCTAGGGGTTACACAGTTAGAGCATCTACACCGGCATTTGCTTAAAGGGACTGAAGAAAACCATGGAAACTCTGTCAGGATACAGGATATTCTGATAGAAACTCGTATCAGGCACTTCACAAAAGCATATCTAGAACCGTACCTTTACAGTAACTTGCTTGATTGCAGTGTATTTCAAAATGTGTTACCGCGCAACCAAGCAAAATGAGGTGTCTTCTTCCCTTTATCACAATCCAGTACTAGTAAAAGATGACAAATACTTTGTCGACCACTTAACTCTAGTCAATAAACAGTGACATTATTTCAAAAAGAAAATTACGTTACGTCCAGAAAATCACAAAACATCTTGCAATGGTGAAAAATCCACAGTCTCCAAAAGTTCAGTCAGAAAAAAGAACGGAATATAGCACTTCGTAGACTTAATAATACTTAGGAGAATAATACCAAAACTGACATGAATGACATAAGGTTATAGAATTCATACTACTTTTGGTTTCTTCAGAACAGGGTCAAGCGGAGGGTTCTACAATGAACGTTCGGATTACGGAAGGGACAAGTCGGTTTTTAGGACACCCTTAGCCTCTGAAGGACTGCCGCTGCCACAAAGAGCGGTAGTATTGCGACTTAAACTAAGAAGTCCAGATTGGCTCTGGGGCCCACCCAGCCTCCTGTTTAAAGCTACTGGAGTTATTTCCCGGCGGAGGGCGACCGAGGCATGATCTTTACCATCAACCTCCATCTCGTGACCAGGTTAAAAATTACTGGATCCATGCTCCTACTCCCCAGTACACGCCTTCGTGGCGCTGACTTAGACGACTTTATGCTTTATTTTATGAAACCCTCAACATCGTCGAACGTACAGCGTAAAATGTTCGGATGATTCATGAATAATGAATAGGAGAAAGGGTGTGAAAGGAAAGGGTCGTGGACAACCTGCAGTAGGCCCTACTGCCCCTGTAAGCGTTTGAAGCACTGAGGAAAACATCGAAAAACATGGAGATTAACGTCTTCTGGGCACGGTGTTATATTCGACAAGACTGGACACTTACCGAATACAAGTCAGGGACATCATCGCCTGAACCAGGTCGCTTGCAATATTCGTAGTGTCATATTCCCTATACGCCATGATGGCATATAACGGGAGCAGAGGTTTCACTTCACTCATTCTTAACCTCAGCAGTGGACGGAGGCGGAGGCGACTGGTTAAATTTGTTAGAAGAACACAGGTTTCAATTAAATTGGACGCTGTGGGCCCCAGAGGCAGTCTGGACGTTCTGGAGAAGAGAAATCTTTTGCACCTGCTGGGAAACAAACCCCGGTCTGTCCAGCTGGTAGCCTAGTCTCTATACCGACGCCACACCGGTCCACTATTATTATTATTATTATTATTATTATTATTATTATTATTATTATTATTATTATTATTATTATTATTATTATTATTATTATTATTATTATTAACCCTAAATTACACCGCGTCACTGACGTCCTTACAGGAATTCGAGACGAATTACTCGAGAATGAATTACCATCGACGGCTCAAAACACCAGAAAGTACTGCAAAGAAATCCAGTTTTTTACTCATTGTGTACTTCACGGCAGCGTATATTCGCAGAAAACATACACTTTGTTCGAATTTAAATTTTTGTAAAGTAAATACATAAAGGAAACTGGTTTCCTTTACGAAATTAACTGCAAACCCTGACTGTGTACAGATTGACTGCCAGCAAGCAGCACGTATATCCAATTGTCATTTCACAGTAAAAGTTAAAGAAAAATACAGTATTCCTACAGTGAGTGGCGGCGAAGACCTTACAAAAGTACGACATTGCCAGATAATAATGGTTGGGCCTCAGGGCGTTGTTGGCGGTATTCCTTTGATCTCAATTAGTGGGTCTTTTCCATCCAATCTGCGGTCTATTGCTTTGCCGCGGAGTAACACAGGGAGTCGGCCAGGTGCACCTTTCCTATGCTCCACCCTCCACACCATTCAGAAAAACCCGTGTGAGGGGCTAGAAACCACTCTTTCACAAAGAATAAAGAAAGCAGATCTTAAACAAAAACAATACTCTTAGAGGGGTAAAATTCTGTATATAGGAACACATATTGTTAACCAATACAGAACGCAAGCTGTCGTTATGGTATTCAGAAGTTAGGGAACCACCAATACCTCGCAAGAGCAGGAGTTTTCATGATTATTAAGAAAGTTTCTTTTGTTGGAAACATTTTCCCATACGCGTTACATGCTCCGTGTTCTTCGAGCATCATAAAGAACAAAAACTCACTACATGAGACAACTGAAACCAGCTTCCCCCGACACCATCTTCAGTTACTTACATCCACAAATCCTGTTGTAGGATGCACGTAGAAGCGTTGCACTTCTTCATTTCTTCTACACATTTTGACGTCATTCATGTGTTGCCCCGCTTAGTGTGAGCAGTCAATCTATCAAAATGTTAACCTGGAATTACCGAACTCATTTGCTTGCTAAGGAAATGATTTTTTTTGTATTGTTATTCTTCAGTCACTACCCGTTTATCTGCTTCGGATTTCTTGCGTTTTTATGAACTTTAATCCCACAATGCCTTGAATTAATGTCGGCGCCAATAACCTCGCAACAGACAACGTATGTTTTCTGTGACAATTATAAAAGTATTATAAATCACCACTGCACAGCGCCACTGTCAATTGGTTGCCTCTTCCTTAGG
>Ga0268261_10002546_pt1 | contig 13091 bp, 10 predicted proteins | sample TergutNc150P1_FD_190353 | JGI IMG/M metagenome (GOLD analysis project Ga0268261, IMG submission 190353) | Nasutitermes corniger P1 segment gut microbial community from laboratory colony in Florida, USA - Nc150 P1 (SPAdes) (version 2) | ecosystem: Host-associated > Arthropoda: Insects >... | reverse complement strand
GCTGATGCAATGGCCCTATCATGTGACCTAACATTACTCACAGCGTTAGTCACCCGTGATTGATGACCTCATCATGTACACTAGTCACAGCATTAGACACCCGTGTTTGTCATTTATGACTCAAAACATAATGTGAAATCACAACACCTTGTACATGAACGCAACCTCCTGTAGCTTCGAAACAAGAGCTAAACAACAATTTTTAGTATCAGATTCGTGTTCAGCACCCACAAAATAGCCATAGAAGACTTATTTCATCAATGCTAATTTTTGGCTGTATATCAGTGTAATTTATTATTAATAAATAAATTAATTAATTAATCCTGTGGTGACTGCGTGTAAAAAGGCGTTCAGCGGTCAAAAGCTCTGTTTTCTGTTTACAGCCGGTATTTATGCATCTTTAAGAACCTCAGAACAAAGATCAGTTATTTCCCTATAAGCTTTACCTGACTTTTTGTAACCGAGGAGTGTGTTTACTGCGCGGTACGGACTGGATCTTCGTATAAGTGCAAGGTTGACTTCAGTCTCATAAAGATTTAAAGTGCTTGGTAATATAGAAAACGTCAACAGCAACTAGATTAATAATAATAATAATAATAATAATAATAATAATAATAATCTTAATTGAAACATTTGACAAATATGGTAGACATAATCACACGCAAGCACTGGAAAGTACCGGGATTTATGCGTCCAAAACAAACTTCAGATTAAAAAACAAGGCATACAGCAGTTACTATGGTGCTAATTATACGACCACAAGCAGCCTTACAGATCTAGCACAATATTCTGTTATTATGCACCGCCACATGTTTCGGCTGTCCGGTAGATGTCGGATACACAAAAGGAATGTAAAGAGACAGAAGCCTGTGTTTACAGTTTTTTAATTATATTTTACGAATTATAAGAATATTAGAATAATAATTATCTGGACAGCCGAAACGTGTAGCAGTGTATAATAAAAGATTATTGTATATCTGAGTGGTTGTGTTTGGATAATTAGCTCCTTGTTGAGAAATACACAACTGGACGGTTTCACCCTCAAAAAAGTATTTATATTATCGACTGAACTAGTTTTATAATTAGTCTAATTCTACTGTTAATTGCGTAGAAGATATAAATAGCTATTTGATGATTTGTTCTATAAACAATACTGAATGTCTAAGATAAAAAATGAGAAAGAGTTTCTGCTGTTGAAGTCTGCGAGAGAAAATTATTGCTTCAAATAACCGCGTGGAATTTGCTGCGCATTGCACTGTACCCTCTTCTTCCTGCTTTAGTTCATACACTTCTTTGTCCTCAAATCAAATTTAACACGGCGTTCTGAGGTTTATGAAAATGAGCAAAATTTTCTTTGTCCGCCCCAGCAATCATAGACAGGAAGTGCAACTAAGTGATCAGTTGCCGCAATTTCTAATATTGGCATCAGACGGAGGCAAGCGGACAGCTCTAGGTTCCGGTCGCCTTACCCCCGAAGACAGTACCGCAACATAGCCACAGATTAGGAGTGCTGTGCATGTACATTTTCCAGAAGACTTCTGGGTATTTTGAAAGGAAGAGACATTTGTTGCCCCCTTCGAGAGAGGTTAGCAGGTTAACTGCAAATATTATTTTACGTAAAAATTCTAGGCAAACAAGACTGACACACCCTGGAGCACCGCAGTAACTTTCGTTGCGACGGCCAGGAAGGTGGTGTTATTGGCAGGTCGGAGGGCAATTACAGAAATACTCGTGAGAACTGAAGGTAACTCTCTTTTTTAGACTTGTGACGTAACTCGTTCTGTAATAAGGAAATGTTACGCTTTCCAATTCTCGAAATGTCTGCTTTCGTTGTGCAACTTTAGCACAAATATATTAGCGCTTGTCCCTACATGATATTTCTTGTTTACCATATCGCTTTGAGGTACGGTCGCTGAAAAAATTAAGCACAAACTATAGATTCGTCAATTATATTCCGTGTATCTGCCTTTCCATACGACACGACACGGACGGATATTCATGACATTTTGTATTACTGTTTAATTTAATAAAACCGGTCGAAAAGTTTCATTTTGGTGAAAATTTTGCAAAATTAAGACCAACTTACTCTTATGACAATATTTGGTTACATCCTTATTATGTTGAAAAGGTTTGATATTAAGGATGTGGGTGAACAAAAGACACATCTGCTCTGTTCAAAACATGCTTCAGAATCCATGTCTTTTGCCACAAAATTTAAAGTAACATAGCAGAATAAGAGAGGCCGAAGAAATAACTGACGCACTGAACATAGTAGCGAGCCACGTAAATGAGAGACGCATATGATGAAAAAAACAATAACGCCCGTGTGATCATCAGTCAGCCCTACGAAAATTGGAAAATTGAACAAATGTTAGCTGTCATTGCAAGCAAAGTAAGAGAAAAGTAGGCCACGAGCGAGGAAACAGTCTATTGTTTCGATTTTTTATAATTCTGTGAATGTTGGCACGAAAAACCTGTATAGACTAAATGTGTGGTAGGAGAGTCAATTAGCTGAACATTCCTTTCTTCAAAACATAAAAATAAATTTTGAGAGTTAGAAGAGAAAAGGCCGAGCGGATGATCAGATCTAGACATTACGATAAAATGCAATTCAGTGTTACATTTCACGTACATTTCTCCTTTTTTTCTCACTTATAAGCACAACATTTTAAATCACAGTGATTTCGTTACGAGTATGTAATCTAAAATTAAAAAAACCCTTAATTAAATAAATATATTGATCAGTTTCACATCTCAGAATGAAAACTAAGACATTCTTAACCAATTTTCTTGTGGTGTGCTTTGAATGACGCAGGATCTTGTCTTTAAAGAGTTCCGAGACGAATTTTTGGCTAGAAAATAATAGAATATTCATACCAATGCAGCTTTGAGTAAATACTAAAATTTCAAACTTCAACATGTCTATATTTTTCAATGAAAGATACAAAAGACTTTATATTAACCAAAATTAAATTTTAATTAATGACTGTGAGTAAGCAATTTAAATAAATATTACTTAGAGTAAATGGCTGCTTAATGCAAACAAAAATTCTATGAATATTTTGAATCAAGTTTTTGGGAAGTTAAGTAAGGATGCAACTGAAATTTAAACAAGTATGTTGATTCTGGGACAGAAGCCACAAATTCTAGAAAGTTTCTCTGTGTGTGTTGCAATACAGCTGAAAGAAACTGGATTGTGTTCAGGTATAAGTGTAGTGTATGTGATATTTTACGTAGAAGGACTAGAGAAAAGAAGACAAACAAATACAAGACACGCCAAAATTTTTACAACACTACTGCAAATAATACTCATAAAACTACGTATTCTGCGTACTTAAACGCCACTAAAGCCGACGTTACGGGGATTTTGCATGCTAAGAACTTCCTGAAGTCGAGCAGTAAAGAAACTTGCACCGGACAATATATTGTTAAATATAGGCAATTTAAATATATAATAACAAATGAGCATACGTGTTCTTAAACACATGAACAAAGTAGGCAAATGCATGGTGAGACGCTAGGGTTGTTCTTACAGACATACATGATTTTTATAGGCTCTATTCATCTGTTTCGAAGGTCAGTAGATACACAGCGTTTGAACCTGTTGGAAAGGGACGCATTGCTTTAAGGTTTCATAGTGGAGGTTCTTAAAATATCGTTACAGATACAAGCGAAAGAAACAAATATAATTCTTAATTTAAATGTAAACCTATAGCTTATTCACCGGACCAACAAATGCACAACATATTCCCATAGCAAGAATTTTGTTATTTCTAAGTCACAGCGGTCTCTGTAATGTCCTTAAGTCATCGCTGTCCCTTCTCTGCCACTGCGTCACTTCTGTCCCTACTCTCACTACGTCATTTCTGTGGCTACTGTACCACCGTCCTTTCTGTATCACTACATCATTCTCCTCGCTATTCTCCACTACGTCACTACCCTCGCTACTCTGCCACTACGACATTGATGTCGCTAATCTGCACATACATCACTGTCCTTGCTAATCTGCCATTACGTCATTGTTGTTGTTATTCTGCCACTACGTCACTGCTATCGCTATTCTGCCACTCATCGGCTCTTACAGGACCATCTTCGGCATTTTTACGATACCTGATTTCACGAGCTCGCAATTTAAAGCTTTTGAACTTTTATTTTCAAGCCTTATTTGCCCATTTCAAATACTTTGCCTCATTTATAGTGTAAGTTTTAATTTGGTCAATACAAATGTTGAAAAACAGTGTTGACAGACCGCGTGTGTCTGTCAAACTATGACCCTCTATAATCAGTAAGTACTTCTTCAAATTTAATGTTTTGCCTGCGAAAGTTGTTTTCTCAATGCCTGTACCTTCTTTATCCCCACCAAACTAGCACCAAATTTCTTAACCAAATTAAAAAAAACATGCATTTGATTGCACATTCAACAATCAGGATACGGAATGCAAGTCACCACTCATGAATTTTGATTGCTTGTCTTGATGGTGGGTCTTGATGGTAGCCCATGTTAAAGAGTATCTTGTACTCGTATCTTGAAACTTATTTTACATTAACAACAGTGTAGAAGAAGGAAATCACAGATTGTTTGACACCAGGACGCAAAAATGCAAACAAAATTTGTTTGACCTCACTTCCTTTCCGCCATTGCTTGTTGGCGCTTATGTGCTCTTATCGAGAATACCTGTGGAGTGTCGGTTATCCTGCTCACTTCATTTCGGGCAATATTTTTCCTTATACTTTCAAATATATCACACGTCACGGAGCGTTACTTTCTGTGTAACAATCTGCTTCTAAATTTGTAAGTTTAGAACTACTTTTAACAGAATAACCTTAACTTATGCAGAACATCCCTGTATTTTCATCAGTACATTTTTAACGGCAGGTTTTTCAATCGTCAAACGTAGCATGCAGTAGCTACTTAATTCTTAACCCTAATAAAGCCCAACCCTTCTCTAGTCAATCTTATAAATTTGTTGAAAAAATACCAATCGTAATACGTACGCGTGTAAAATTTAAAGTTTTTATTCGTGTTTAAAACTTTTCATTTATCCTCCAAGTAGACGATGGACATAGCATTTCCTCTAGAATATTGATGCACTTCTCTACGATACGAGAAATCCCATCTGAAAAGACAACCAACTTCGTAGTTTCTACCTGATTTCAGAATTACGCCACGGTGTAACTGACATCTGAGCTCTGCTGAAGCTTCACTGAACGTGGATTTCTTCATGGACTGCTCCACCCGTGAAGATGGAACCGATAGGTTTTCCCAAAACTTCGGTAACTAGAAATCTACGCTGCGTAAAGTTCCAGAAGAACGCAGAGGTCATAGGACCTCCCACACGAACATCAATCCTCGCAAAACTTTCATTTATCCGGGAATCAAATAAAATGAATAATTATTTGGTGTTTAAGGATTAAGACTGTACACGGTCTGCAGTCCATAGCACTGCGCAAGCGCAGTGGTAGGGGTAAGAAAGTCTAGGCCTGTTCGCTGTTTCAAGCATGCCATCAGTGTCACATTTTGAACACCCTGTGTTGTTTACAGTTACGTCACGGGTGACGGCACCGAGCGGCACGAGGTGGGTGTGGTCGATAACAATGGCACACCAGTAGAGGGCATGGCCGTACAGGGATCCTAATCCTACACCTCACCAGATGGCACCCATCACCATCAGCTACGTGGCAGACAATTTCGGCTTCCAGCCCGTCGGTTCCAACATCCATCCTGCTATCATCAAGGCGGTTCAGCGTCAGGTCGAAGAGGCCAGGTTTGGAGCTCCACCGCCGGGCTTTGCTAGCAACTTCTTGAACTAACTGTCACGTGATGGTAATAGCACACCAGGGAATTCGATAAAATGTTCGTTTTCGATATACGTAAGACATACAGAATATGGTCTTTTGGTATATGACGTCCTGTAAACTATCTGTAATACACCAGTGTTACAAAGAAACATACTGCCTCCATCTTCTTGGTAGAAGATTAAGCTGCACAAAGCAAATTTTTTCCATTCTTGTTTTCAAACTTTCGCCGTGTTCTAAATGCTGTATGCTTTATTCTTGGTAATTCCCCGGCGTCTGGATTTTATATGCCAGTTTGTGCTTGTCTTGAACTTTCTAACTTGTACATGGAGGCATTATGTTCTTCTGTAGGCATTACAGCTGTTGCTATCAGGTAACGTGACGTCACTTAGAAGACATTGACCTTCAAAGCCACCACCATGAAAATTTCAAATCTCAAACAGAAAACAGCCACCCCAGTTGCTTCCAAACTTAGAGTGGACTACATGGTGCGTCAGAAAAGTAATGACCCTGAATGCGTGGCTCGACAACTGGCAATGCTGTAGCCACACCTCATACACCACCCGAGACATACATTCTTACTTGATGATCAGTGCAAGTTTCAACTCGATACCATTAACACATCTGATTTGACAGCGAGTTGTGTAAGTGTGTGTAGTAGTGACGCGTTACGAAAATGGAGAAACGAAATCTCGAGCAGCGTTGCGAGATCAAATTTTGTGTCAAACTTAATGAAAACGCAACAGAAACTTACGAAAAATTAAAAAGGGCTTATGGAGAGCATGCTGTACAAAGGGCACAGGGTTTTAGGTGACATAAAATATTTTTGGATGGCCGTGAGAAAGTGGAAGACGAACCTCGTTCTGGAAGACCTTGCACGTCAGAAACGGACGACAATATGACCAAAGTGAGGGATCTCGTGAGATCTGATCGATGTTTGACAGTAAGAATGATCAGCAGTGTGTTGAATTTGAATCGCCAAACCGTCCATGAAATTGTGACCTTCGAACTGGGCATGCAGAAAATTTGTGCCAAGCTGGTCCCAAAAATTCTCACCAAGGAACAGAAGGAAAACCGAAGAAATCTCTGCCTGGACCTTCTTGAACGCATCGAAAATGACAAAAAAATTTTCAAACATGTCATAGCAGGTGACGAAACGTGGACTTTGGAATACGATCCTGACACCAAACGACAAAGTTCGGAGTGGCACACGAGTAACTCACCGCGTCCAAAGAAAGCAAGAATGAGCAAATCAAAAATCAAAACCATGGTACTTTGTTTTTTCGACAATGAAAGCTTTGTTCAAAAAGAATTCGTGCCTTAAGGACAAACAGTTAATAAACAGTACTATCGTGAGGTCTTTGAACGACTCATAAAAAGGGTTCATCGTGTCTGGCCAGAGATTGCGGACACTTGGATGCTGCATCACGACAATGCTCCCTGTCACACTGCCATCTCCGTGAACGAATGTTTGGCCAAAAAAAGTATTTCAGTGGTTCCGCAGCCACCATACTCGCCTGATCTGAGTCCGTGTGACTTCTTCCTTATCCCAAAACTCAAATTCCACCTCAAAGGTCGTCATCTTGGAACTGTGGACAACATCCAAAAGGTCGTGACAGACCAGCTGAGGTCACTTCCACATGAAGATTTCCAGCACTGATACCGGGAGTGGGAGCAACGTTTCCGGCTGTGTGTGGCTTCCGAAGGTAACTACTTTGAAGGGGATAAGGTTGATTTGTAAGTAAATGTTAAAAAAATATATAACACCAGTCTCATTACTTTCCTGACACACCGTGTAGATTCCTACGACATAAACGTGGAGTTTTTATCGTACTGCTGCAATCCACTGAATAATAAACACATAAAATTTCAATACACTAAGGTTTTCGTTTAAGAATACAATAAAGAATATATTAGAATTAAAAAAAAAATTATACACTATTTTCAACAAAATGCACAAATATTCCAATATGCAATTATAAATTTAAAACACTTTGCCTGCCACATGTTTGATTCGTTATGGACCATATTCAGGGAGGAATAATATCAATTAAGTATAGAACAATAGTTAATATAAAAATTAGTTCCACTATATACCTTAATTCTTGTTTCAAACATAACTGATTAATATAATTCCTCCCTCAAGATGATCCATAAATGATCGAAACATGTAGCAGCATAATGTTTTAAGTGTTCAGTCTATATTAAAATATTTGTGCATTTTGTTGCATATATTTTATAGAATTCTTTATTAATGTGAGGAAATTATTATTTAATTTAATTATTGTATTTAAATACACAAAGAATATTTCATTATTTTGTTAGGAGGCTTCTGCAGCGTATCAGAGCTGAATTTTATAACATATTTTAAGGAAATGTGTTTCAGTTGAAAACAACAAGCTCTTGACAGATGTTACAACTGAAATGTTTTACAGTCTCATAGCTTTGAAAACAAAACTAGACACCATGCTTCATGACACCAAATGCTGACGGACAGACGCCTTAACATTTTCATTCCCACTCCGTAACAGACGACACTGGCTACAGGGTGTTCTAAGAATTCGGAAGTTACGTGCGGCTGACAGGTGTCACTTCCATATGGTGTTGGTAGCGGACTGAGTGGTTCTGTGTCATGTTTTCTTCGAATATTTCGGTTTTCCTCTGTCAGTACGTATCACTTATTATTCCTTATTCATACTTCTACCATCGACACTATGTAAATTTAAGAAGTAGGCGCGTCTTTAAATAAAACATTCCACTATTCTGAAGTTTCATGCCTCGATTTTTATAAAAACACGGTTTGTTCCAGAGGTCTATTTTTTATATTATACGCAATTTCCAGGGTAAAACAACTTCATTTACAAGCACCCATTAAAGGAAAATGGTACTGATAGTCCATCAATTTTGTTCAAGGTTACATTTACTATGTACAGAGCACAGTTTACCTCTTATAAGCAATGGTTTGCGAATTACTTGAACAAATGTTTATCTGAATTTAGTCTCACGAAAGCTATTTTTAGAAAACCCAGTTTTGTTCTAAAGCCAAGAAAATAATTCTCATAAATCGACGAACCCCAGTCGCCCCCCGACCACACCATCGACCTTTTTATTTCCCATTTTTCGCTATATTCGCGTTTAATCGGCCAGATATTCCGTTCCAACGTTTGCTGCTAGTGACTACCCTCCAAAACAGAAGAAGACCTAAACATTGCTGACAGTGGCCAGACAGTGCCGCAGGGAGTGGTAGCCCTCAAACACAGTCACATACCTCCGTGGTCTTGGTATAGTTATTTATGTTGGAAGTATGAATGTTTTAGAATTAAAATTAACCATTTTAAACGGAAACGTGAGATACTTTTAAGATCGATACAAAATTTGACAATGTGCAGATAGCAGGTGACACACAAAGACAATATTTTGTAGCTACCACCGCTGCTAACCTTTTAAAGGTTTATGACAACTGTGGGCTTATATGACTTTCAGAATAGCTCAGACACTAGACCTAGTCCGTCGTGTAGTCTTCCATAAAACACAATAATTAAGCAGAATTTAGGGAAAACGAAGCTCTGTTGTCTTCAGGATGATGAAATGGCAAGGCAGGTACTTACGTGGATGTGTTACACGCAGATAATTGTCTAGGGTTTAAAAATAGCTGAGAATTTGTCTTACCCGAGGACGGGAAAATGTAGTTTTTCTTAAAAATGTTTGCTGTTAATGATTTTCAGAGAAATAGGCGACCGAAGGAGTCCACAACCTAAGTACTTACTTAGAGTAGGGTACCTTTTCTAGGACACTTGGCTGAAGTTTATGTATTTGCGTTACATTTCAATATCCTGATCTGTCAGTCACAGGCACTTTACTGCACATGATTGTGAAAATACAATCCATTTAGTGCCAAGGTTACGAATAAGTGGAGTGAGGTGAATATGGAGGATTCTACTGTTTATGTCGTAAAGAAAAGAAATGGAGTTATTTCATGTAACAATCTAAGATGCTTGTGGGGTTCTTCACACAGGTATTGATATGTACATGTTTGTTCAGCTGATATGTATCGGTATATTCATTTGATATAAGTGGTCCGACACAAAAAACAAGACTAACCCTATAGCTCGGGAACCAAGAGCGGGAGGAGAGAGACAAACAGACGGCTATAGAACATGTTCTGAACTGTCACAGTGTTACAAGGCTCAGCTTGATAGCTTTACTCAGTACAAGTGGATTCATCTTCAAACATGGGCGTGTTCTTATCCTCGGTCGGGAAATGTTGGACTGCAAAAGTGGACAACGAGTTAAAATCAAGTTTCATGTTAAACTGAAGAAATCCGCAATGGAAACTTTTTAGTTATTGACTGAGTCTTACGATGAAGATTGCATGTCTCGTGCATGCGTGTTTGAATGGCAGAAATGATTTTCGGAAGGCAGAGAAAGAGTGAAAAGTGATCGCCCAAGCCGTCCGCACACAGCTGTTACCGATGATAACATTGAAAAAGTGCGAAATGTGACTCGAAGAGACCGAAGTTTGGGTGTTCGAGCAGTAGCTGAGGAAGTCAATTTGGACAGGGAAAGTGTTCGACGGATTCTAAGGGAATAACTAAACATCAGAAAGTTTTGTGCAAAAATGGTTCCAAAACTGCTGTCACCAGGACAACGCGCCAGCCCACAAAGCATTCTGTGAAGCAATTTTTAGGTAATACAAACATCACTGTGCTTGAGCACCCACCCTACTCGCCAGATCTCGCTCCCTGCGACTTCTACCTCTTCCCAAAGATCAAGTCAGTGCTCAAAGGAACCCATTTTGTGTCGGCAGAACATGTGAAACAAAAACGGCGGAGATCCTCAACAGCCTTACAGAACATAACCTGCAGAATTGCTTCGAACATTGGCAGCATCCTATGCAGCTGTGTGTCAACTCAGAAGGGAACTATTTTGAAGGTGATCATAATTGATTTCCTAAATTTTTTAAATAGAAAGTGTTACAGACACAGTCTCGTTTTTTGTGTCGGACGACGTATACGTGTCTGTTCAGCTGATATGAATCAGTATGTTCAAAGATATGTACATGTTTGTTCAGCTGATATGTATTTTCAGTTGATCGGAGTGTCTGCATGTAACAGAAAGTAGCAAGGAACCTAAAAGTATACTAAAAACTTAAATAACGGATCGTTTTAGTCTCCAGTCGATAATGTATGGCTTCTGATATACATGGGATTGAGTTTCTAGAGATTTGACGAGACTTTGTGTTACAAATTAAAATAACTGCATCAAATTTATTTTATTTTCAGAGGGAGAAATTTAGGCTCCAGTCCTCTGTAATATTATAATTTATTCTTTGTAACATATTATAATACAAAACAACAAATATGATGCAAATATAATTCTATTGTTCTTATGCTAAATATTGTTTTTCATTTAATGAATTATTTTATCACGTCATGTAATTTATGTTCAATTATGCTGCAATCCTAATACACAAACCAATAAATTTTTCACAGAAGATAGTATATCTTTAATCAAGTAGTACATTAACACCTGAAAAGTTTTAAAAAAAGATGCTGGAGAATTATGGAGAAGGTCATTTGAACTGATCGTGTGAGAAATGAAGACAGACGTATTACATACAGGCAAGGAGGAAAGGAATATCATACAAACACAGTAGAAATAATGAAAATTAGCTGCATTGCCATATCTTACGTATGAAATGCTTTCTACAATACGTTATTGAAATGTAGTGGCTGATTTAGATTGATCACCGTTATTTAGGGGTAGCTTCCAAAAATGAGGTGGGAGGCTGTATTGGGTTCACTGCCACCTTGTTTTTAATATTATCCCTTGTAAGTCACGTGCAATGTTTGACCATATTGACCACAATAGAAACAGCAATTTTCTCTAAACAAATTATATTACTCTAAGACATAATACAAAACTAAACTCAACTGCTTTAAATCCAGAATATTAATACCTCTTAATCTTCCCACACATTACAACACACTTCTGTAAAATATATCACCAGTGTTCCCTGTATAGCTTTAGCTTACTCTGCACTTTACATTTCTCTTTACTCTCTGTTTCACAGGCTTTAAAACAGTTGTATCGCCTTTGTCATTGTACAACTTTACGTTACAATTTTGAACCCAAGTCCAAAGTCTGCTCAAAGTTGTTACTCCCCTTTATCACTCAAAATTACATATTCACTGCAGACACCTACCTGTTATAATAAATAAGAAACACATCTTTCACAAATTAAAGTTACTATCACTTATGGAAGATTTTTCCGTGGTACAGAGGTGTGCACAACTCGAACATGTTGTTCCCAACAAAGCTGGGGCATCAGATCGCTCGCATAATACAATGCAAGAACTTTTATTACTTCGCCAAATGCCGAACCCCGCCCCAGAACTTAGCGGCTTCCTTCGGCATTTTCCACGTGCTGCTAGCTTGGAAAGAGGTTCGCACGGCGTAATTTCTCACACTCAGCCTTGTGAAGAAAAGGGAGTCACGCGCTCCTATACTAACCATCCAAATTATCTATATCATTTTACAACAAACTGACAAAAAATATCCTCAATTATTCATTACAGAAGGAAAGATAGATGGAATGATATAGGTGAAAGAAAGACAAGGAAGAAACACTAAGCTGCTACTGGATGACATTAAAGAAAAGAGAGGAAATTGGAAACTGGAAAAGGAAACACTAGATCACACTCTTTGGGGAACTGGATTTGGAAGATGTTGTGGACCGATTGTGTGATAGAATACAGAATAATGAGGGGGACACTTAATAACTTCTGCGTGTAATACAGTGCACACATTGGAAGTAGAGTCCTTTGGGCTATGACACCGTGTAACTTGTCAAACTAAATAAAGAATTCAAAGAACCCAGGTGCGTGTTTCTTTGTAAATAATTTCGAAAGAGCTTTTAATATTCGCAGCCTGATGTGCACAGATAACTTAACGGTGGGGCAAACGAGAGAGAAAAACACGCAAGAGTCTCTCTCAGCCACTATCGACAGGTGCGTTCTCACGTGTAACCGCCTTTGACAGCCACTGTCGAAGGTCATGACAAGCTCATAGAAAGTCGGCTTGAGAGCAGTTCCTTTGTCTGTGTAAAGTAGCGCCGTGTTTCCACTCAGCTGTACTCTCAGCTAGAAGCGAATAATCGGTATTGTTGCGAGCACCTTACGTGTATCTGGACAAATGGCGACTTGGAATATTCCGATGAGAAAAGATACAAAGACGCTTACAGGCAGCACGACAGGAGTTTTGGCACAAGAACCACATACGTGATACGGATCGCG
>Ga0268261_10002545_pt1 | contig 13096 bp, 5 predicted proteins | sample TergutNc150P1_FD_190353 | JGI IMG/M metagenome (GOLD analysis project Ga0268261, IMG submission 190353) | Nasutitermes corniger P1 segment gut microbial community from laboratory colony in Florida, USA - Nc150 P1 (SPAdes) (version 2) | ecosystem: Host-associated > Arthropoda: Insects > Digestive... | reverse complement strand
GGATATTTGTCTGTTGTGAGTGTCGTGTGTTGTCAGGTAGAGGTCTCTGCGACGAGCTGATCATTCGTCCAGAGGAGTCCTACCGACTGTGCTGCGTCGTCGTGTGTGATCTAGAAACATCAAGAATGGGTGCTCCATATATATATGACATTAGTCACCTAAGGGTTAATTTGAACCGCCGCGCAGCGAGGTCTGCGCATTCGAGTATCGCCACACCACACACTCTCGGATTCGAATTATTATATTACGTGTGAAACTTCAAATGAAGCGACTGTAACGATGTAAGAGCACTTCTTGTGATAAACAGCAAACGCTAGTTTACAACGATCAGGCAACTGACAGTATTGCCGAATATGAAATGCTGGGTTGCAGGATTTTACGACCAAGGGTTTCAAAAACTGTGGAAAATTTCATGGCTAAATAAGCGATTGCTAGCTTCAAAAAGATTACCCTGCCACTTAAAAGTTTATCATAGAAAACAAATCATAACTTACTAACTTATTCATGACAGGTACCTAGAGACCCATACTGACTTAGCTGAACGAGAAATTTTATGCTTTCTACGATCCCAGAAATTCATTACCGCGTCCGAAAAGCGCGAAGCATGATGCCACGACCTGAGCCAGTTCAATCAGTGCTCATATAAATTTCCTGTCACTGTAACATTACTTTTCTGTATTATCCTTCACCACGCCCTTAGCCAGGTGACACACTAACAAAACTGGCAATAACCAACCTGTAATTTGAAAGTAGATGCGATATACTACGTCGTGCTCGCATGCACAACGGAGCAACTTAATCCAGTTCTGAAAGACTGGCGATTTTTCCATGTTGTCATTACCTAAACGTTACTGAAATAGTGACAAGGCGGAGAAGAAGAGGTTGTGTTCGACCTTTATTTCCAAACAGTGTTAAGGTGTTGCGAAAAGTAAGTAAACGTGACTCAGAAAATTATTAAAACTCTACAGGATAAAATAAGTCCACATTCAAGACGCTTTTTCAAATCCTGTTACATGTCATTGGGAAGGAAACTTATTGCTTGGCAACATGCATCACACTTGCAAGCAACGTAATATTATTATCACGTGATTAACCCTGTTTCAGACAAAATGGTAAAGTTTCCCTTGTTCACGCCATGAAGTGAATACAGCTGTATGTCAACTCCCTCTTAACGTTTATATGCCGGTCGCTTAAACCCGGGAAAAGAACCCCGTACCCATTGAATACGATGCTGGGTTGGCTCCATATCCAGTCTGAACGTTTTGGAGGAGACAGAAATCTATTGCCCTTACCCGGATTGGAAACCTGGTCCGTCCAGCCCGTAGTGTAGTCCCTATGCCGTTTGCGCTACTCCGTCTATAGTGGCAAAGGGAAGTATTACAGAACTGCTTCCTTGTGAAAAAGTCCCATAAAACATGCGTGTTTTTACAATCAAAATATATTGCAGTTGCGGTAGTGTTCCATCTGCCTAAAGTCTCCCATGACTATATAACACGAAAACAGAATTCTTAGTCATAGCAGCAGCAATAATTTACACAGGTTTACACGCTAAAAAAAAAAAGGTTTCCGTTGTTCGACTCGGAAATTGCTGCTCCTGCATACGTCTCTACCTTGACACCAGAGTCAAGCCGCTGATAAGAAACTTGTCTCAGATAACGTGCGTGGAAGTTTGAGACCAGCTCATAAAGTTTTTGCAGTTGATAGTACCAGGACAGCAATGACGTAGTCACACTTAATTTGAACGTCAAATTTATTCTTAAATTTTTCTTTGTAAGCGACTGTTGCTGCATTACAATATTTGTCACAAAGCTGATGTGCAACAATTTTGTGCTGATAAACTGTTACAAATGCTGTAAGACTTAATGATAAACTGGAATGATATTTCACATGTAGAAGAAACTGAAACAAAATCATGATTGTCTTTATGTAAACCAACATGTAATGCACGTACTGTGCTTATCACATTACATTATATTCTCCGACGCGTTTCGGCGCACGTCGACGCCATCTTCAGGCAGTCTCATATTTAACTCTTCCATATGCGTCGCATTAACTCGCTGTAAACACTTGTCCAAACACGTGTTGCTAAAATGCTGTCTTGTCACTAATGCGCTATTTTCCAGATTTTGCACAGGTCACTTAGGATGTATTAAAGTTAAAATCCATTGTTACATACATCTTCATTTAGATATGGTGTTTCCGAAGTCGCTAAACACGCGCTGTATTGTGGCGTGTTTGCCGAAGGCAGAATGATAAAATCATCAAGAACTTAAAACTTTTATGTTGTTTTTGTAGTGACAAGTAACATGTGAAACGCGGGATTCGGCATGACAGTTGTTTAGCATCCCAGTTCGTAGAATATACATCCAAAATTGGAAGTTGTCTCTAAAAGTTCAAAATAAATATATACAGGCAAATATGAAAGTAAATATAAAAGATAAATATAAAACTATATGCTGCACATATAGGAACTTTGGGCACTGAAGCGCGAATAAATATCAAACATCGAGAGACATGTTCATTCGACTAGCGCCAAAACTCGACTGATTTAACCGCGCATAAGATAACGCCACAGAAAAGGCTTTCTCAGTGCGGAAAGTTACAAATTTTTAACTTGGTTTTATGATTACCTCAACGCCCCTCAAACTGTATACTCCAAATTTTAGCCAAGAAGGCAATTTAGACCTGACTGGTTTTAATTTATATAATTTGGCATGATTTCCACTTAAACGCGTGTTCCACCTGCAAAAATGTATTTGTTTCTATCTTCACAGTCACGCACACCACAGCAGTCTGGGCCGCTGAACAACTATGCAACGCGCGGCTTTTTCAGATCAAAGCAACAAATATACTGCCTTTGTCAGTATTTAAACTGGGTTCGCTACCAAATTTTACAATTTATTATGCCATCTTAGATAGTCTCTCTGACCGGTTATTCTATTTTGTCAGTATCACCATAGGTATTAGTTAAATTATTACAGAAAGATTAAGTCTCAAACTACGAAACTAAACTTTATTCATGTAATTAAAAATCACCTACACCCAATGAAAAGAATCAGAATAGTGGAGTTTTACCCTTATGCCTCCCGCACGATTTACTAGCGTCGTGTTCAAACACCGAAATTTCTACACGTATGTTTCAGTGGTTGGTACTGGTTATAAATAAAGTAAAGAGTAATATTGATTTAGAGTGGGGAGATAGCCCGTTTCAGCGAAGACTGAGATAGATTAATGGTTGGCATGTTTCAAAGCATCTCGTAGATCTAAACCTACGGCCACGTTTGGTAGATATTTCTTTATGATTTCTTCAACGTTACGAACTAGCCACCAGATGGTAGCTAAGGCGGTATATCGACTAGAATGAACTGTGTAATCGCAAGGAGTAAGATGGGTTTAATCCACTAAAGCAGGGTGGTTACAGGTTATTATTATACAGTATATTACCGCACACATAAAAAGTCCCGACTCTTGTTCAAAAATGCACTCACGTGTTTTTTATTCTTACAATAAACAGGCATTATTTCTTTATGGAAATCTAAATCCTTTGCCCTTTATAATTGAGAAAAGCTGTGTATTATATCAGGGTGGAACTGTACTCCTAAACACATTTCGAAAGTATTGCACGCTTAAAGCCGCTACAACCTGGCTACCGCAGATACGTCTAGGCAAATCGGCCAGTGGCTTAAATTTAGGATGATTTATCAGACTGTTGGGATTTCCACAGCTGGTTCTCGGAATAACTGCGAGGAATCATGTCATGGTTCAATTAGAGTAATAAAAAGAATAACTCAGTACAGTAACTAAGGCACAGTTTTGACCACCATATAATCGGGGTTTGATGTGACGCAAGAAAGACACTTTTCTCCAAAGTGTCTAAACTAGCCATGAAACTCACTCAGCCACTTATCTAATGGGTGTCGAAGGCTCTTTTCATTGCGGTAAAGTGGCCGATGAATAAATCTACACACTCACGTTCACGTGGTGCCGAGAATATGAATACGGAGAGCTATACCCCCACTTGTCCGTCCATATGTTTTAATAGGGTGGTGTTTAAGAAATGGATAATTTCCCTCTACGGTCAACAGACCAAAATAAACGAGCTCGTATCCTGACAGAAGTGAAGCGAAGTTTTGGAAAAAAATGCTGCTCCATATCACCTTAGTTGAAGAACGTTCCTCCGAAACGTCGGTACGCTCCTAAGAGACTATACGGAATCTTATCCCAGAAGACGTCCATCTTCTTCACCATAGCCGTGAGTGCATCATATAGCACGAAACAGTGATATGACTAAGCAAGTGGAGAAAGGGCTCTTTGACCGCTTAACTAACGGAATAAAAAGAAACGAAATAACTCAGCAAATAAAAAAGGATCATGCTATAAATCAAATGCCAGTCGCGGGATTCTTTCCGCGGAATCCTGTGTTCTTTTCAACACGATTCATTTGGATTTGTCGTGGGAGTTGTAGTGGAAAGATTTATTTTTCTGCGAACACTTCGGTATTCCCTGTCAATTATTACCAAACCAATATTTTACATTCATCAATTCTGCGTCTAGGAGACGAACAACGTCTGTAACAGAGGCCAGAACATTGTAAAGCGTTTGAATTTTTGCATCCTGGAAGGTGTTCATACCATATTTAATAAAAGGAATCTCGTATATTTTGTTGTTGTCCACAAATGTGTATGTGTGTATGTATATATGTATGTATGTATATATATATATATAATATATGTAATATATATATATATATATGTGTGTGTGTGTGTATAAATATGTATGTATGTATACACACACACACATACACACACACACACACACACACATACACACACACACACACACACACTTGTATATATAGTTACCATCATTACTGTGATCTGTTATTACATTTATCTGAAGACTTTATTTTTTATATGTCTTCGCTGACTTTGGTTTTGTTAATTTTATCCCTCATACTGCCTCCCCGCTCGTATGTATGCTAACCTTAATCCCATTAATATTACCAACGGAAGCTAACGAGGTGCGCGCAACACACATTCCCATATAAGAAACAGGTAAAGGTAAAGCAATCCCATTACAGGCCTGGACAGGCCCTGAGGGTTCCAGGAGGGTGAGGCTCCCAGATTTCCAGACAATCGGCACATGAAGGTGGTAAAGTTGTCAGCCCTACGCACCAGCCAACTTTACCCCCAGGAAACATTCCTGGTACTCATTTCAGTTAGAGGCTGAGTCGACCCCAGGACCATAGTGCGGCCGGAAGGATTATGTCAATGAAAAAATCCAATGACACCATCGGGAATCGAACCCGCGACCTTCCGGCTTGTAGCGCAGTGCCTCAACCAACTGCGCCACCGCGTGTCCCTGTAAGAATCAGGTAACAGACAAAAATCATAACAATATTTATTAAAGAAACATAGCTAGGTAACAAATGACTTGCTCTGATAAGAAAATGATTCGGAATACAAACGCCCAAGTTTACTCTTGTGAATATGGCCACTCCTTACCATACAAACAGAACCAAATTCTTGCATGTCATTTTCAGGACGTCATACGAGAATAAACTATCAGCTCACCAATACAAGGAGACTGTCCCAAGCTCCTCTTGTAACAATGTAATTTTGAATACCAAGCCGCAAGGAAATTTGAAAAGAATCGAAATCGAAGAACTTGCGATAACATAGTGAAGTTTCAAGCAACCTGGAAAATGGATAATGGGGAAGGCTTACTATGAAAAGGGTTAAGATATGCCGGGAAACAGGTATATGCAAATCATCACAGAGTGTACCACAAATAACTCAATCGTCAAATTAGACAGTGCCACCTAAAAGCATTATAGTTCATATTGCAAAATACATAAATTCCAAGTTTCAACCTAAAGGTTTGTAATATCTGGCTTACACGCCATATTTTGCACACAATTCAAGGCATATTCATAATGTAATACGAAACTGTATTTTCCTTCTTTATGTTTATAATCCCGTTGCGTTTTTTAAGCTAGAACAACTTAATTCAGTCGGGCGCAATTAATGTTTGCTTTATGAAAAAGCAGCAGCATGTTTCGGCTATGTCCAAGTCATAATCAGGCTGCACAGCAAACTACATGTATAAAATTACCACATGAAAATAATTAACATAAGGTACAAAAAGTTCTGTCTTCACCTGTTGTAATTTCTTATTCGGTACACATTGAAGCACCATGCTTATGTAATTGTAACAGTTGGAGCTCACACTTGGTTGTTAATGTTACCCTTTTTGTATACCATCTCTTACCTTTGCTGTACAGCCTGATGATGGCTTGGACATACACGAAACACGTGTGTTTTCATAGACAATAAAACAAATAGTTCTTGCGCTCCTCAAAATGTGTTGTCTTTCTCTATATTATAAGTAATAAGTATTAATCTTTTGAATGCACAGTATGTTGATAAAAACGAGAAATTTACGTCATCGATTGTTACGCAACACAATAATAATTACACTCACCTTATATGGCACCATATTACTACGTAATTACAATCAAATATAAAGCAGTAAGTGTTTAATATTGTGATTGTACACATTTTGCTGGAATTGTCCACCATCCAAAATGCATCTTAACCTTCAAATTTCACCCAAACTAAAGCAGTAATTATTATATATTACGATCCAATGTCTTTGTTTCGTCTTAACCCTTATCCTGCTAACGTGGAGAAAATGGTGAGCTCCTAATAATGCCAGCAAATAGCAGATGGAATTTAATTCAGCGTTTAAAGGGTTAATTACTCGGCATGCAAACCGCATTCTTTTGTTCCACATTGCGTTCTTCATGTATGTCTTGTCTAGATCTGCTGGATGTTTTTTATTTCTCTCGTATACAGAATGATTTTGGAAACCATTATTTGATATGCAACGTGTCTTGATTTTCTCCACAACGTTATCTGAAACACCCGTAATTTCATGAAAAATTCAGCGATATATTGTCACAAACGTATTTAGGTCTTCATGTAAATTGTGTGATATTTTTACCTCATTTTACCCAACATTCACTCCTCTCTCAAGATTTTAATTAAAGTCCCCAACATTAACTTTAATGAAAATCCGTCCAGTGGGTGCCGAGTTATTCCAAGCGGAAATATTGACTAACGGATAGACAGAGAAATAGTATAACGAAGTTGAAAGTTGCTGTTCGCTACATTCTAAACGCACCTAAAAACAGAAGCAGCAACCATCAAATCAGCTGAAACACTAATAAACTAGGGAAGTGCCCTTATGTAAGGAGCTACGTAAATAATAAACTAGACAAATCATTAAATACTAATATAGCTATTTCTTGGAAGGAAGCTAATCGGAATTCCAGAATGAGATGGTAGAAAAACGTTGCTTCAGTACTGAGTACTGCTGATTGGTTGTTCGTAGTAGTAATGAAGCGAGACAGAAGGAAGGCGGATTAACATCACGTGACGGCTGACTTCCCCACTTTCCGTAATCCGACATTCGGAACAAGTTCCGTGCCAGAGTAACTGGATGTCTCGCGGACGTCAGCTTGCAATGGTTCTGTTGTACACTGGGCTGACCCGTACATTCAGCTGGCTAATATTAGTAGATCGGTTGGGGAGCTGAGGTTCTTAGAGCGGTAAGTATTAAGATCACGTGATGTGAATTGTGAAACTGTCTAGTCTGGTAGACGGACGGCAACGTTTCGGATTTCTGGCGGATAATTTTGTACATTTTAAGACAGAAGTTAGTTAGTAAGTAAGTAAGTAAGTAAGTAAGTAAGTAAGTAAGTAATGATTTCATTACCGCAACTGATAAAGTCAGCAGTAGCCAAGGGGCCAGAATGATCAACTTTACCTTGCTATTATTTTTAGGTTTGATGCCCAATGTAATGGATTTTACGAGTGCTGAGACATGGTTGTTAGGATGGTTACTAGGCTACGTACTGGACAATCGAAATATCTTGTTTTGATTCGTAGCAGGAATAAAAGTTTCCTCTCTGCTCCCAAACGTCCAGAGGGGCTCTGCTGCACACAGAACCCCCTGCTATACAGTGGGTACTGAGAGTAAAACGGCCGGACTATGGCGGAAGGGGCGTAAAGCTACCACTCAGATTCATTCCAGCATGAAGTTAAGAATAGGTGAAAGTCTACCATTACTTCCTTCGTATGTCTTTATGGCCTTCACATTTACCTTTACTTACTATAATAAACATTAAGGGACATCTTAAAATGAAATTAACTGCCGAGAACAATACGAACACAAGCTTCATGTCCCCCGAAACTTGATTTAAAAAATGATAGCACTGATTCAATACGTGAATCAGTAAGACAGCGAACTCAGATAAGGAAAAGAGAGTTGGCACTCTTGAATTACACACGCGGGTCACGTGGTAGATGGTGATCTACCCAACTTACTCAGAAGAGAGTGTTCGTGATAGCATATCCATTTCTCTGCACTCCTGTGGGATCTTGGGACTATCTCCGCACTGCAGGTACTTTCGCCCGAAGACGGTGAATACCACGTAAGAGAGGATGCTGGAGTACACGCAGTTTTCAACTTTCAACATCTCATTCCTTCTGCGGCTCATTTATAGTACATATAAACAAGACCGGCAATGTACGTATCAACGTAACATTGAGGCGCGTTCGTGCAACCATTGTTGAGGTGGAAAACCCATAAGTATTACTTATTGTGAGCGCGTGTGAAGCCTTAGTTATCCGGCATACAATTGACATGCGCCATATTGTCATCTGAGGCCTGCCCGGATCTAGAGTATTTTGCTACATTATTCATGGACGCACGATTTTCGAAGAAAAAGTTACTGAAAACAAAATGAGTACTTAGATTTTCTCTACAACGTTTGTCTGAAACATTTCTCATTCTAAGAAGAATTGAGCGGGATATGATAAAAATGTATATAGGTCTTAATGTAAAATACCCGTTATTATTGTCCAATTATAATGAAACTTGAATTTCTTCGACAATGTTTCGAAAAATACTCAAAAAATCAAATTTGATGAAAATCCATCCAGTGGGAGCCGAGTTATTCCATGCGGACGGACATGAAGAACATAATATTCGCATTTCGCAATTCTGTGAACGCGCCTACAAACGGTTTCTCTCTTAACGTAGTAGAAGACATGCAATGCGAAATTATGTCAACTTGGTTCATGAAGTCTGTTGTCGACATTTTTACCACGTAATCCCGTGTTCAATCACACGATGGTTCCCATACTAGTTGTAACGTGAAATGTGGTATCGCAATAGGGTTTTCCCCGAACATTCGGACTTTATCTTACCAGCTATACCTCTAAAACAGCTCCCTATTCATCTGTCATCAGCATCTAAAACAACAGCGTATATAATGTCACTGGATTTAGCTAGTTGTTGGCGTGGGGCGAGTCTAACTGATTCAATTGTGCAGTTTCTTTGAAAAGTATTGCGTCGATCAAGAAATTTTCTGTTCTTGAGAACTCCAAAGGTTTGTAACAGTGTACCGAAACCCCTGATTATTATACCCTTCTTCAGCCAGTTGAATCCAGTACAGTTCCTCATACTCTAGTTTTAAGAATCGTTAAATTTTCGCAAACTCGCCGCCGAAAATTTCAAATTTTAAACTAAAATATTCCATCCTTTGTCTCGCTTTGACAGTGACTCATGTGTCCCATGAAACTCATTCACCTTGAATTAATCACTTTAATATTTGGAGAACAGTAAAAATTTTGAAATTCTTCCCAGTTATTTTCCTGCAACGTACTTCAACTCCCCTTCTTTTAATTCTAAATATTCGTCCCAGCAGCAACTTGTTATATCAAATGGAGCTGTGTCCTTCTTACTCCAATTCCTTCAACTGTGAGCGAGTACAGTGGAATTTCATCCCAGTATTTGCGGGATTGCAAACTATTTCTATTCTTTTACAGCTGCATTTGTCAGACGAAGCGTGAGTAATGTCTGACCATTATTAGGAAGAGACATGCTGGATTTCCATAGACTTTAATGATGTCAGTGATACTTTGCACAGTAGCTCACCATACTTTGCAATTGGAAATTTAATCTACTGGAGCTACACACACAGACACGTACATACTTACGTACACACAAACACACACACACGTATCAGTCTTTATTAAATTCATACTAGCATCCGGCTGTATCTTCTCGTTCAAAAGAATGTTTGTTAGCCAAAACAAAATTTTCAATTACAAAAAAAGAGTGTATCTTTGTTATTTTGGCCATATGATGTAGTAATTAATTATCGCCATAAAGTCATGGAGCTCATTATTCTACCATGATGCTTTAGGCAGCACATCCCTTCGAAATGTCGGTAGGGTACTGCCATAATACATGGCGTCACATCCAAAAAAAAAAAAGGTTCTGTTTTTTTTTATATACACAGCATGTATGAGTGAGGACAACTAGACAAATGTTCAGTTAAAGTCTTGCCCTTTTCAAACCTGAACACGATAAGAACACACGAAATAGTAGGAGAGGAGATGAATCTGAGGATGTCAAAAAAGGCGATAAAAGTAAAGGAAGGGAAGGAACCTAACATGGCGCAACCACAACTCAGGCATGAACCTCAAAGTATTCCTTTAAGACCAATACTGGAGGCTCTTTCTTCACTGAGCAAGACATGTGCTCACACCTCTGATAAACAGACATGTTAGCATCTGTTGTTTTAAAGTTTTCGTTTCGGCTAATGAATTTCATAAATATCAATTATCCATATTTTTTAATTATTTATCGGTAGCAACCCACATAGAATACCAGCAAGAATTGGAAAAACTGCTTCATGAATTCAAGAGTGACACGATTCTGGCCTATTCTAACAATGCTGTAAGCTCTACTCCTGTAATTTCTTTCATTGTTTTTCTATTTGAGTAAACAGTTCTTATAGTAGTTCCTGTCTGCGAATGTATACCCGTTCTTAAGAAGATTTTCCATTACACTTCTCGTAACAAAACCCTCTAAAAAGAATGTTTAGGTGATTCATCCCCGTTGTGTTCTATGTATACAAGTAAGGAGTAAAGACTCACAAGTCAAAACACATAACACTAGTTGTGTTTTGACTTGTGAATCTTTACTCCTTACTTGTATACGCCAAAAAGAAGTTATTGACCTACAAATCCCCTTTTATAAAAGAGGTTCTCCTTTATATAAAGCAACAAGACTCTAGAAGACCCTATATTAATTTAAAATATTTAGTTTTAAAGTAGTTCGGCTAAGAATCTGAAAAAGAACTTGGAAAACTCTATGACTGAGACTTCAATCCGCATTTTAAATAGTAATGTTATCCCGAAAAATGTGGTACATTAGGCACAAAAATTATTGTCTAAATATATTGTGACTTTTAGTCACCGTCACCTGAATTACGTCCGTCTTATGACAGTTTGCGGAGAAAAGGGTGTTTCTTAAGAGAATCATACAAAAGTCAACGCCACACTGTATGGGCAAAATGCAAGAATATTCAACTCTAAAGCAGGCGGTAGATTTAGTAACCCGTGCGCTATCGAGGGTTAAATCCCTGAGAACACTAGTGCAGGGCAATGAAAGAAGACCAAATCCTATCCAAGAAAAAGTTGTGGGATCTAGTAAACAAAGATACGAAATTTCGTGGCAGGGACTTGTACCAGCCGAGTGACTGTCAGCTTCTCAAGAATGACCTTGCTCCTTGGAGTTACAGAGCGTCATACCGCTGTGTTATTTGACTACAGAATAGTTTATAACAATGAACATGATACAGCCCTTAGTTATGCAAAATGGCAATCGCAAAATAGGAATAATCTATTGTCGGAAGGCTCTAAGTCGACCTTAAAGTTAAAAAACCCGTCGTAAAATTGAGTTCTGGGAGCGCAATAAAATATTTTCCAGCGCTAGCATAGTTTGTTTTTGCGTAAACCGTGAAATTTTGTTTTATTTAGTAACATGTACAACAATTTACTTTGGCTCTACTTCTCAGTATTTTCTTAATTTTTTCCGGCTTTTTGTACGCAAGTAGGCATATTTTTGTTTATTTAAAGACAACAGTTCTTATAGGAATAAACTAATGGGGAAAACTCTACTTACTCACCCACAATGTGGACTTATTCAGCCTAAAAATGTTAAAAAGATTTCAGGTAAAATTCACAAAACTTGCTGTCATATTGAAATCTTTTAGTTATAAAGATCCTGTGTTTAATATTGAATTATTCGGTGTAAGTTTGTACAGCAACAATAAAATTGGTATCACGTAGTCAAAATGTTCTTGTGTTTAATTAAATATCATGCCACTAAGGCATACAAAGGAGTGGAGGTTTATTTCCACGTATTGTTTACTTCGGTACTAAATGGAAATCAGTGATGAGTTTTAAGTTTCGAAAACTTTACCTCCTTAATCTTTCCTATAGCAAACCATTTTGCATTCAGAACCGGTCTGGATGCTTTGGGGAACACAGAAATCTTCTTCTTCTTCTGGAAATCGAAACCCACCTCCTCGGTATTTCAGCGCATCCCTTGGTGACTACTTAGCACTTATCAGTAGTACTAGTAATAGTAGTAGTAGTAGTAGTAGTAGTAGTAGTAGTAGTTGTAATAATAATAATAATAATATATGGAATGTGAAAAAATAATACCAGTAATAATATGGACTACTGGAAATATCTCAAAGTCATTCAGAAAATAACACTATACCGGCAAAGCATGAAATCAAAGAACTGCAGAAAACAGCCATATTGGCCACGGCACTCACACTTCGGAAAGCAGAAGGTACAGATAAAGCAATTCCTGTACAGGCCCTGACGGTTCCAAGAGGTTGAGGCCCCCAGACTTCAAGACAATTAGCACATGAAGGTGGTAGGTTTGTCAGCCCTAAGCACTGGCCGCCTTTACCCCCAAGGATATATTCCTGGTACTCATTCTGTTAGAGGATGAGTCGACTTCAGTGTCATAGTGCGGCCGGAAAAATTATGTCGATGAAAAAATTCTAATCGGGGATCGAACCTACGACCTTTCGGTTTGTACCGCAGTGCCTCAATCATCTGCGATAGTGCGGCCGGAAAAATTATGTCGATGAAAAAATTCTAATCGGGGATCGAACCTACGACCTTTCGGTTTGTACCGCAGTGCCTCAATCATCTGCGAT
>Ga0268261_10002544_pt1 | contig 13096 bp, 5 predicted proteins | sample TergutNc150P1_FD_190353 | JGI IMG/M metagenome (GOLD analysis project Ga0268261, IMG submission 190353) | Nasutitermes corniger P1 segment gut microbial community from laboratory colony in Florida, USA - Nc150 P1 (SPAdes) (version 2) | ecosystem: Host-associated > Arthropoda: Insects > Digestive... | reverse complement strand
TTTCAAACTTCACTGGCCATTATCTCCCAAACCGTTCAACTTTGGATATAGGTGTTTTGGGTTATATCGGTATACTCTAACATAAGGAACACCCTCCCGAAGTCTGGCACATTCCTCCTGTTCCACTCTGTATATATGACATTAGTAGCCTAAGGGTTAAACATGCTCAGCATACGTATTTTCCCGACAACTGTGGACAAGTGGACATGGGCTTACATATGGAGCCACCTCATTTGGGTAAAAACAGTATTTAGTGAAGACTACAAACAATGTTATGCAATTTCATCCAGCCACTGTTCCTTCCTCTTATACCCAAACACTCCCCATACAATCTGTTTCTCAAATTCCCTTGATCCTGTGAGATACGAGGTTCTCAGAGTGGTGCTGCTGAAAATTCAGGTCTTCTGGAATGTGACACTGTGTCTTCGGTGTGTAGTTCCTGACATTTGGAAAACAATGGTGCCTTCACCCTCAAGGGTCAACCTTCTTGGAATGCTCATCAATGAAGAGGATGAAACTACATTCCTTCAAAATTCTGAACACCAACCACCCAAAAACACAAAATCAAAGCTCACACGACCTGAATCCTCACCCTGCACATTCTTCCATTAGTGTGGTAAGCCAAGTTTCAACAGGGAAAACCACAATTTAGTACAGTTTTGTCCATGTATTTATAAAGAAAACAGAAGGTCAAAATCAGAATCTGAGATTCTCATGACAGTCATGTACCGGAAGACAGCAATTATAATGACTCTGAACAGCATGCATTCCCCAAACTTAATCTAGTCATTAGTTCCTACTAAAAAGTTTTTTAAAATCACTCTCCACATTTTTAAGGATTTATTAGCTACCATAACATTTTTATTCTGCTGCATTCTGGTGTCAAGATATAAATATTTATTTAGTTTCCTTTGGAAAAGAAACCTCCTTCAAGGCACATAATACAGCTTTTGACTTTTACTTATAGTATTCATTTTTCTCCCAATCGAATGACATCATTAGAAGAGACAACAAGTTGATGTGTGCCACTCAATTCTAAGCTCTTCCTATTGTGGGGAGGGCAATTTAAGTGCTCTTTGACAGCAGCACCTAAAGTTCACCACCACCAATAACACTTACAACTGACATGACCACCAACCAATTCCATTCAGCACCAACCAAACCACCACCAACACTAACAACTGGCATTACCCTCAACCAGTTCCATTCATCACCAGTCATACCAACACCAATAACAATGACAACTGACATGACCCTCAACCAATTCCGGTTTATCACCAAACAAACTCATATGCAGTTAATGTCAGTCCACCTCTGACCTGGTGTCACTACGTACACCACTACACAAATTTCTTACAAATCTACACACAAGCACTTCACTGAGAGTTGTCTAGCAATTACAATTTTCATTACAATCAGACAAAAATAATTAACACTTTACATGCATTTCTGCAAGCATATAAAGCATACTTCATCTATAACTTTCCAAAAATTAATCAGGATAAAATTTTATTGTAACAAGAGTAAACAAAACTGAACCACAACATATACTCCATCCAACCAATGGCACTATAGAGTAGACCCCTCCTCATTCACAAGTATACTCATATTGTGGTTTTGCTTATTTGCAGAATTCCCTAGTATCACAGTGTAGGTGCCTTGCTCATTTGCAATTGTTTCTGCACAAGTGCATGGCATAATATACCAGCAGTTGCATTAGCCCACCTGTTTCTCAGTTGCTATCTTGCATACTGTAAGATATGGAATGTGCTTTTCACTTTTCACAATTTCTTGAACTAAATGTTACCCGCATATTTTAATTACACCTGAAAAGTGTAAGGCACATGCTGAAAAGCAGCTGAAGGACAAAATAAGAGAAAACTGATGTCTCTGTTACAGTATGTGGAGTTGCTGGACAAGTCTGACAAGGGAACAAGAGCTGCAGAAATCAGATGCCTTGCAATTCAAATGAATCAACAATTCATTTCATGAGGACAAATAAGTAAGGGGAAGTAAGGCAAGTGATCCTTCCTCAAAAACATGGAAAAAGCCTTGTGTGTATAGGTAGAAGATGACATACAGAAATGTCTGTCAGTAGGCAATGCTCTGAAAAATTTAGCACTCAATGTTCTTCATGTCCTTCAAACTGCCCTGGCGCATCCCAAGTGTCTTTGTCTTGACCATATAAATATAAAAATTGAGTATCTGTCCAAGTACAAAAGGGAGGCTTGTCCAGGCATCATACAAGGTGAGAAAAGGGCAAGGCAACTGACGATTAACTCATTCTTCACAAAGGCTTCTGTCTCTCTTCCAACATGCAGTCTACATTGTTCATTCCCCCAGACACCTTTCAGTCATGAAAACTGAGAACATTCCAATAGCATTAATAATTTTCAAGTTTACTAATCAATAATTTATACATTATCATGCCTCATATTTCTCTGGTTATGCAACACCATTTTCCCCATAAGGTCTTAGCTTTGTGCATTGCACTTTCTTTGTTTGCTGGGATTTTCAAGATATACCAGCCATAAATGGCAATGGTTTGCTGTGATTACATAACAGGAATTCTTATTTTTGTGTCATCTCATAATAAGAACTATTCAGCTGAATCTAATTACATTTAAATTGTTTTCACGAATCTCTCCAAAGGTCACACCTATATGTCCATCTGACCTTGTATCAGCACCTAAAGCGACAGATGATTTACTTGAAATCTGACATGGATGACCTTCACTATTCAAAAAATTCCAATTTACTTCTGCCACAACCCACAATAAAGCCCTATTTTCTTAAACCCATACATGTATTTAATGCACATCACAAATCAATAACAGAATTTTATAAACAAAGCAGAAGTAATCAAACTCCAAACAGTGCAACCACTAATTCTGTGTACAATATGAAATACACATATTCCAAATTTGTTTCATTATGATATCAAACTTGTACGTGCATCCTTACATCAGTCCCCTCTCAACAACATAGAAACCAACACAGAAACATGCAGTTAAAAGACTCAATACAAGCAAACCCAACTTTTGTAATCTTCCAGTACCCACCCTCATTAATACTAAAAAGGCAGCCACACAAATTTCTCTCAGGTGACCAATTCGATGTATGAAATTTTGTGTTTTCTAATTTATCTTAACATAATATGCACAATTTCTACTATGTTCTTTCTCACCCCTTCAAAGGTGACCTCAGTGAACTGAATGAACCTTCATTATATTCACAAACCGCTGGCCTTGGTGCACTGTATGGTCATGAATACCTTTAACAAAACTGTAAATTTAACCCCCCCCCCCGTTGCTGGAAATGGCCAGAAATTAAAATCCACAATCACTGGAGAGTAAAAACAAAATCATAGGATGATAAGATCACCATGTTGTATGCCTGTCATTTCAGTTTTGGAGTCCTGAAATTATTCAGAGAAAAAGATCCAGGGGGGAAAAAGGGGGGGGGACTTTCTTGAGATAACATTTTTGTAGCACATAAAACAATATGGCTGCTGTGAAAATTTTCTTTACCTACAGATTTGATGACAATACCTAATGGCTCAAATAAAACAACCAACTAGATGCAACAATCAATTGTAAAATTTATTGCCTTGTCGTCACGTAAATTTTACGATTGATTGTTGCATCTAGTTGGTTGTTTTATTTGAGTGACTGAAGATGCACGGAACCACAAACCTTAAATACCTAATGGATCTTCTGTGAAATTTGGTATGGAGAGAGAGATCATAAACACTGTATACCTACACATGTACAGGATATTGTTTAAAGGATATATACAAATAATACTAATAATAATAACAATGGTGCACAGGGATAAAAATCTATGCAACCAAAGTACACTTTATGAGTTAAGCTCAGAAATTGTTGTTCATACAACCAATATGGACAGGAAATTTTATAGCTTTTCAATATAATCAGAGTTGGGTTACAAACATCTGTTCACATGGCTGTCACTGGTTTGCAGAATCTACATCTATTGGCGGGTGTCAAATTCTAATGACATGCCAGCCCTAAAATTGAGAGTCTCGTGGATCTGTAAAAGTATATACACATAATATGAGTAAGCCCATAATTTTGAAATGCTGTCTCATTGTTGGCAGTTTGAACTCAGAGAATGTATGCTACCATTCAGCCCAGAATCTTCTGTCTTCCAGTTTGCCATCCAAAAATATAAAGTGCGTAAGATACAAAACCATAATTTTGCCTGCTATTTTCCCAGGTGTGCAAACTGCTCTCTCACAATGATGGAGGAACTCAGGCTGTAGCTGTCTGAGAAAAGGGTGCTGAGGAGACATTTGGGCCTAGGAGGGACAAAGAAACAGGAAGCTGGAGATAACTGAGCAATGAAGAGCTTTATGATCTGTACTCCTCACCAAACATTGTCTGAGTGTTCAAATGAAGAAGTATGAGATCTGGGCATGAAGCATGCATGGGGGTGAGAAGAGGTGCATACAATGTTTTGGTGGGTCAACCTGACAGAAAGAGGCCACTTTAAGACCTAGGTATAGATGGGAAGACAATATTAAAATGTATCTCTTGAAGATCGTGTGTCGTGACAACATGATTGGGGAGGGCGTGTCTACTCGACTGATCCAGCTCAGGACAGTGACAAGTGGAGGATTCTTTTGAACATAGTGATAGACCTTTAGGTTCCATAAAACAAAGAAAATTGCTAACTAGCTGAGGAACAGCCATCTTAACACGGTCTCTCCAACATGGAGTTTGTGTCTAATTGCAGAACAGCATACAGCTGTTACAAAGTGTGTTAAGGCAATTACTGTATACAACATGAAATAAAAACATGGCAGGTGCACAAAAACTACATGCAGTTTTCTGCTTTATGGAAGTAATAAGTAATCTGCAGAAATCACTCATGTGAAGGTGGCAGAGAAAACTACAAATGCTGAGTAAAACATGTTTTCAAGCATTTATTTAGAAAAACACATACTACCACTAACTTCTGAACCATCTACCCATTTCCTAACCTCAAAATGTATAAAATTAGAGTTTTACCTGCTGTTAGCATAAGAGAAGTATATAGATGCAGTGTTTTAGATAGCAAACTGCTATGGGCAATATCTGGACCTAAAATAAAGGTAGTAACGGGATGAGAAAGATAATAACATAATCAGGAACTTCATATCTCAAATGTTCACCAAGTCTTTTCAAGAGCAACCAGAAAAAGAAAGCTGTGACTTCAAACAGATCATGGCAGAATGCAAATGGGCCCATAAAAAGCATAAAATTTCATCATGAACTAGGTAAAAATGAGCTCCTATATACCCTGTGTCACAAATTTAATTATAACAAAGATGGTAACAGCATGGAACTTTGACATTACAGTGCAAATTATTAAATAATGACACTGAACAATTAAAAGATTCAACAGTACCTGACAGTTCCACTACAGAAATTCACACAAATTATGAGAAAGTAGTTAGATATTTCCATCTCCAACCTGGCCTTTAAAGTGTTCCCTCCCGAACATTTGCAACCAAGCTTTTAATTCACTTTTCTCCGAAACATGGGCCACACATACTGCCTTACTGCCTTGATTGCACTACAATATGCAACCTACACATATCACAAGACTAATTAATAATTGTTGCGATTTTATTATGACGCCCTATACTTTGAGTTCTGGCACTTATAAAAAACATCCTTTACTCTGTGAACTTCAGTTTCAAGTTTCCCAAGAGTTTAACACCATATGAACACACATTCATGTACAGCAAACATGATATCCACTGTCACTCACTCAAAGCAGAAGAGTACTTTTTGCAAGCTGATATTCACTCAACCAGTGAAGATATTGCTTACTTTTTATGAAATACAATTTCAATACCTCTTTCACCTCTTGACATTATCTGAATCCAGTTCACACCCTAACAACCTATTCTGTCTAACATCCATTTTAACATTATATTTCCATCTACACATAGGTCCCCCAAATGGTCTCTGATCTTCATAACTGTGGATTAATCTCTTACTGATGATCCATTTTAATATTACCCCCCAAATTCTGCATGTCTTTCAAGAGCTCTCTTCACTTCAGAATGTCCAATAACAACTTTGTATGCATATCTGATCTCTCCCAAATGCTATATGGTCTGTCCATCACAGCCTTTCACCACTTTGGCACCAAAACTAAATGGCCAAAGTGATGTGCATAAGATTACAATTTAAATGGGGCTGCATAAGTGCAGATACACTACATAACATTCAGCACTTTAAGCATACTACTGCATGTTATATAGGTGTAACATTCTGTGCCAAAGGGTCATTTTGCTCATCCAAATAATGTTTGATGACAAGTGCAAATTATGAAGCAGCCCATTATGCATTTCTCTCCACATCTTGTTTTCAAACACCTTAATCCAATGTCCCTCCCCTAGTGCACAATGTGAAGTTTACTCATACATGCCACAAATAAAATTACAGTTTTCTATATATTTATCTTTATAATTTTTTAGAGAGTTGGGAAAACAGGTGGCTCAGCACTGTTTGGAAATTAACAGAGAATAAATAAACACAAATGGCTTTTAAAAGTGCTAAACGAATATCAAGATGAATCCACATTCGTGGTAGCTATGATAAAAAATTATTTCATGTATATACGTGTTAACTGCGCTGTACAGTTACTGCATATAATTGTGTATAAAACTGAAACTAGCCTCATTAGATGCGAGAAAAGTTAAAATCAAGTCCAACTACACTTAACCAAACTTAACCCAAATAACCAACTCCTTGAGAAGCTAATACTTCCCCACCTAGCTATGATATTCCCTGCACTCTATGGAACATTTAGGTTCAGTACCAATTTCAACAGCTAACCCCTGGTTTCTATCCTGTGACAGATGAATGCAGTCCACACCCTTCCATCTTATTTCTATAAAAACCATTTCAGTATTATCTTCCCACCTACGTGCAAGTCTTTCAAGTGGCCTCTATGCTTTAGGTTTCTCCATAAAAATCCTAAATGCATTGCTCTTGTATTCTCTGTTGGTCTGCTGCACATCTTACTTCCCTAGATATGATCCCAATAAAATACAGCAAAGAGTACAAACCATAAAATTCCTAATTATGCATTATTCTCCAGCTTCCCATTACTTCCTCCCTCCTAGATGCCAATATCTTCCTCTGCAATCCGTTCTCAAACACCTCTAGCCTATGTTCTTCCTGTAATACAAGAGACCAATTTGGAAAATTTGTGGACCCTTGGCTTTCATCCTATATACCATTATGAACAGTCTACAACGTGTGTACCTAAATGACTAGAAGACAAAATGGGTCAACAGTGCTAGGAACATTAGAAGCAGTAACATAATCAGTAATCTCCTGTAAAAATCAAATTAAAGAGCATTTACATAACCTATGTGCATTTTTGTATACTACTCTGCCTACAAGAATATAGTAGAACTGTTAGTACTTGCAACATGATCTAGAAACAGCAAGTGCACACTTACTTTCCAAAGATACAAAGTATTCCTTGTCACATGCCTCAATATTTCACTTAAAATCCACGTACAACATATAATAAACAAGCTGCAGTGTCTGACTGAGAGGTAAGACATAAAAAATTTGTAACAGCAGAAGCAATCAGTGGTTTTAAAAGCAAAATCCAATTACAAACAAATTATGACATTACAGTGTTAATGTCTCATTGGAAATCCGTGAGAGACATAGGCTCTAGTACTGGACATTCTTCCAATCAGGGAAGTTCAAGCAGTTTCCAGAATGCTTGTAGAACTGACACACGCCTACACAACAACAAATAAAACTTGACTCACATTTCACATATTATGTAAATGCTCTATTATTACACTTGTACTGCTGACACCACTGTACAACATTTACAGTTATACTGTGTGGTTTCCTTCTGTAAGTTAAATAAACTTCCAAACTGGTCCCCCATACAAGGTCAATACAAATTTTCAGAGAGAATATTCAAGAACAGGACTTATTTAATTCCATCACTCTTCAATGATCATTCAGGTAATTTGTCCATTAACAATAAAACTGGTTGCTAAGTTTCAAAATCTGACACCCAAAAGCACACGTTACTTCCACCAACTGCTGTAATCAGTTTCACTTGTAATATATTAGGCTACATGTAAGTCATTTCTGTATGCAATTTTATGGGAGGAGCATCCCATAATTCCACCTGCACAGCCCAATGTTTTGTGGGAACCTAGTATATCACCATACTGCTTATGTGCATTCTTGTCTATAATACACTGACACACTATATGAAATGTCAAGGGGTTAACAAATGGAAGCCCACTTTCCTATCAAACAAAAATGTGACTCATTAAAAATATAAATATTTCAGCACATAATACACATGCTGCATGACATATGGACTAAAACGCTTACACAAAAAACCACATTCTTTTCACTACCATCTATTGGTACAGTATATATATATATATATATATATATATATATATATATATATATATATATATATACACACACACACACACACACACACACTTTGATCAACCATTAACTTAAAATGTGAAACCATTCTTCAACAAAACATTCACATAAACTCCAATGTACAATATCATATTACACCACATACAAATACCAAATATGCCTCACACATCTACTAATAATTTAAGAGCATAACTACTTCTAAATACTATTCAACATCTAAAAATTTGTATTTACTTTATGCACTAATGATGTTCTTGCAGTCACTTAAATCAGAACCAATCATAAAAAACACAAAAACATGGGCTACATTGTTGCTACCACAAACACAAACATCCTCTATGCCTTCACAAGCTACCTATCTATTAAAAAAAACTTGATCCTTGCACATTAAAACCGATTCCACAGCTTTAAAATCGTCATCAAGGATAACAGACATCATTCTAATCACTGAACTATAGCTATTCTGCATATTTATGCGAACGAGATAAATAAAATTGGCAATTCAATTAAATTGAAAGCGTAAAATAATCGAAACTCTGAAAATATACTTTACGAACACATTATTCTGCGGGTCAGTTTCAACAAACACATTTTCTTCATTGAACCTGACGTCAAACTGACATTGAAGCTGGAATTTTAAGAAAGCCTGTAATTCCTAATCGAATAATTATAACTACCTTTTTAGTATCTATTAACACAAACATAAAGAAAGATTAAAAATACAAACCTCCTAACAGTCTTAAGCTAACGCCAGTCCATTCCTTAACCTCCCCATGTTACGAACCAAAGTATACCCACGACGGGATATCTATGCACATTTATGTTGAATATATCACTTTTGCACGTATTTCGTAAACCGTTCACATTTATATATTTTAAAGGGAAACACAACAAGATCCACAATAATATTAACACCTATAATGGCTACAAGTGCTTAATGCTTTACGAACAAGCGTTCAAGGGGAATCCGACCTCCATTTTGTGACATGGGGGAGTGGAAAATCCGCTTCTGCAGCATGCTCGGAAACTTCCGTCAAAACTACATACAACATTATTTTGACGACCATAATAACTACTAAACACACATAAAATTAACACCCAACAACCCAGACACCTTAAAAACCTTTTCAAGTATCGGAAAAACCTAAATTCATGTCTAATTTATTCATCCTAGATTCGAAAACCGATCCCATGAAGATGGAAAATCTTTCCTTACCCCAATTTTAGACTACCATATACGGCGTTAAAAAACACGATACCTACCTTGCGTCAGTCACAATAAAAGTAAAATACATCCATTGCATTGAATTCTTTCACAACTTATCACATCTTACCTACAAACGAAGAAAAAGCGGGCATAATTTGGACGAAGTCATAAACGCCATGGAACAATAACAAGAGCCGCCATTTGCAATGCTCCGAACTGACATGCGCAAATCAATCAGTGGAATTATGGGTATCCTTCCCGCCACACGACAGGTTGAAATAAGAAAATGGAAACGTTCTATTGGTAGGAGTCACGTCTGCCATTGCTCCATTGGATTGCACAGATACGAAAAAGAAACCTTGGAAACTGCTACCTTCAGGATTGTATAAGCGGGATCACAGTAAATCTGAAGTAACCAAAAATTAGTACATCCTTTTTGCTAGTGTCTGCAGTTCTGCTGTTTTGTTCCCATTACTGCATGTAACTGTATACGTCCTGAATTTGATACATGGTACGCACAGTCAGCGTCTTTTAAACTCATTACATTATATGGGTCAGGGATCAGTGGGAACTTTATTAATAAAAAAAAACATACACACTAAAATATTTCATCTAGAAATATTGACCTGCCAACTGTACAGGCAATATGAACGCTGCGGCCGTGATGACGTCATTTAACCCTTGCCAGGGCTTTTACACACAGCAACACAAAATGGGGGTTTGAATGCTTTCACATATGCTACAAATGTCAGTTACACAGTGATATTCACTATACAGTTAAGATGGATTTTATTGATAAATATGTACATATGACACCAATAACAGAAACTGACTATTGGTTTTCATTCAGTTTAGAACCTTGTCCACAAATTTGCGATTATGAATTAACTCACCCATCTGTAAAGGAGAAATACAGCCCATTAAAATATCAGGCAACATGCTTGTATGAGTCTCAAAAAATATAATACATCTTTATGAAAACATGACAAACCATAATTACACAAAATGACAATGTTCTTTTCAGCATTCTAAACACTTCAGACACTTTTCAATTCATTTTTCCAATACACTACAACATACCTACAAAACATCTATTCACAACTGAGTGTGATTCATACGATTAACAACTCTTGAAAACACCAGCTTTTCTCATCCTTTCAAAATCTTTCTCTGCATCATAATTCCTGAAAAATGAAAACACAACATATTATATTCAAATACAAGACACTGTACATACTTCTACTTTGCTTACTACAAACCAATGTTAAAATCCCTGTATACAATGCAACATATGTCTAACTTACATTCCTAGTACATTATTTGGTTGGAAAAATTGCTGTTCTGTAAAATATGAAGAGGCCTAATATTTTACTTACTTGTAGAATTCTGCATATCTAACTTGCCGGGCATCCACATAGAATATCTTGAATAAAATTGTAGCAACAGCACTAAGGGTAAGTGCTGCAGGAAGATGAAACTTCATACTAGATGCTAGCAATCCTCTCAGCTGGGGCTTGGGTACCTTTTGCACAGATTTTTCAGCCATCTAGAACGCATTGTTGAAAACTCTTTTATTATGAAAACAACCAGTTCATCTAACAACTTAACATACAAAGTAAACAAATAGTTTATAGTTGCCATCAAACACAATAGTACATTTAGTTATTAAAGACAGTGGGATATCCTCTTAAAAAAAACTTAACCACTTACAACTTTGCATATTAGGATGGATAAAAAGTTTCACACATAAAATAATTCTTAGCTTTCTAAACAAAATTGCGAAGCTATGCAATCAAGTCTAGTATGTTTAAAACACGGCTATCTTTAATGTGCTATGTAACACTACTTTGGCATTCAGCCAAACCATTCGAGAATTGGCCTTTGTTCAGATCGGCCAACTGAAACTGAACTTGGTTGATATCTTTCCCGGATATGCAGTAATATATTAATATACATTTCCCAAATGTCATTAGCAGTATCTATTACGATAATTATTGTAATACTTATTTAGTCACGTACACATTTTGTACCTATAAATGTATACAACACACACAATATATCAATATTTGTGTAGGTAACTAAACATACCAACACACTTACCTTCTCTTACCAAGATCTACTTCTTACACGTACGACTGCAAAAATTTTACAATGCAATATCCAAGTTTCATGCAAAGCACAGACAAGAAAGTATGGCAGGCACAACCCAAACCTTGATAACCGTACCCAAAACTCACAGACTGAACAAAGATGGTGGACCCAAATCCACGGTTACGAGACATTTTGCGCAACGTTATCTGTGGATACTGGCTATTTTCCCTGCAATGTGTGTTGGAAGTCTTTGCCCAGTGATTTTTTTACCGTGGAAATAAATTGCAGACCTCTCACAGATGAGTGTTAAAAAAAACTGTTCAAGTCAAAAAAAGAAGTCGTTGCGTAGGATGTTACGGAATTGTAAACCGCTTTCTTGTATTTTCATACCGCCACCAGTAGCACCTAAAAAAAAAAAATAAAATATATCGTGAGCGGACAAGCATCGCAATCCCACTCCTCAACCTATATGCTATGCGGTTGTGTACCTGCCCAAATATTAGATGACTTTTTTTTTAATCATCTGAAAAATGAGTGGTCGTCTTTCTAATCGTCCACAAGGCTGTTGAAAGTTCTGGACAGATATTTTCCTGAAATTTATGATTATGAACGGGGCAGGGTGGTTGGTGGTGGTTGGGGTTGAAATATATGTGGTTAAAAACAGCAACTAAGGTTACACTGTGTTCAAAATTTCTTTACTAAACCATTAATGTAGCAAGAACATACACACACAGAAATTCCACACACTTAGTTTACCATCAGTATTTAAGAATAACATGCAGATTATCATCAATATATACATGAATAAATTTATGTACATTAGATACATAAATATGGAATTATAATTACATGCTGTCTGTTTTCATACTTTCATTTGCCTTCAGCAAAGCATACACTGTATTCAGCTTGTTACCAACATGTTTCTACAGATTATTATTTGGAAAAATATTTGTTCCTGACCTATCCCTATTATACAAAAATATAGGATCACAAAAGGATCATATATTTTTCAGCACGCGGTACTTTGCTGATCACTAACCGGCCATCATAGCTAAGAGACGCAAATGTCCATGGGTCAGCTGATGACCATTCAACGCTGTACACAGAATCTTCATGTTCATTGTATGTTGCCAACACACCATCCTCCAACCTAAAGTCAAAAACAAATAAATAAATAAATAAAAATATATATATATATATATATATATATATATATATATATATATAATAAACATTTAGCAGCACTATCCAATTTAACAACAAACTGAACAGTGATTTCGAAAAGAGCATTATTACTTCACTAGCCATTTCTGTGCAAGGACCAAAATGGTAAAAA
>Ga0268261_10002543_pt1 | contig 13099 bp, 6 predicted proteins | sample TergutNc150P1_FD_190353 | JGI IMG/M metagenome (GOLD analysis project Ga0268261, IMG submission 190353) | Nasutitermes corniger P1 segment gut microbial community from laboratory colony in Florida, USA - Nc150 P1 (SPAdes) (version 2) | ecosystem: Host-associated > Arthropoda: Insects > Digestive... | reverse complement strand
CTTGGAATGTGAGAGGGTAATATATAAAAAAGAGGAATTTAATGAAGTACTACAAATGGGAACATTAAAATTACCGTTATTTTAGTTAAACTAAGAAAACATTACAAGGAACTGAAGAGAGCAGGAACTACAGTACAATGTACAGTGGAGTTAAGCAAAATATATGAGCTCAATCTGGAGCGAAGCTATGGATACTTAAAACAGTGGCCAAGCGATTATTACAAGTTTTGGAATGGCAGAATTATGGAAAGGAGGTTTAAGTTAAAGATAGGATATTTAAGCATTTTAGGTTTATATGTTTCAAAGAAGGATAAAACAAAGCAGCAGAAAAATTTTATCAAAAACTAAAAGCATAAGGAGTAAAATTAATAAAATTTGTATCTTTCTGTTAATGGCCGTTTTATAAGCAGACACTACGAAAAACAATAGAAACAAATGGAGAGCCAATTATTAATAGCAATGGAAAAAGATGACAGACTTCTGCTGCTTTTTGGAATTTAGAATAATGAACTCATTTTTCACGTACAAATACGTTCACAAATTTGCATGTCAGGCCCAATACCCAAAGTCGCTAATAGATTATACACACGGAAATAAGAAATTGACAAAAATAATTAGAGATGGACGTGTCTCTAAGAGCGTAGAGTTAAACACAGCCATTATTTATTAAGCATAAAATTATCATTCCGTCCACGGTGGGTAAATAGAAAATAAAGGGACAAGGAGACACAATGCAAGAGACATTTGAAGTTATTCTATTAAAAGACGGAACTATAATTTGGTTATATAAAAAAATAATGGATATTTGCTGAACACACTCTGAATAAAAGAAAGATGTTGAACACGAATGGAAAAATATAAGAAAAATATACTACGGAAAAGAGCAGAAGAAAGCTTAGGAAAGAATAAGTTCCACATTAAAGGAAATAAAAGTATTAAAAATTTGTGATAATGACATTAAGAAACAATCTTGGAAAAGAGAATAGCCCATAGAGAATGGCTAAATACAGAATCAGTCCAGAACAGCTTTTATGGGAGAAGTTTGTATTACAGATGCAATGCGACTTAGGCAAGGCGAGACCAAACAATTAAAAATTCTGAAATATTTGAACAAAGACAGCAGGGAAGCTGGGAATACTGGGAATATAAAGTGCCGACTTGATAGCGACAAATTTACATATTATCATAGAAAGGTATGGCAAGATACAAACTGTGGAATACAAACTGGAACTGTAATAGCAAGGACTATTACGAAGATTATGAAATTAATAGGGAAGAACTTAAAAGAATTTTTAAAAAAATTAAAAATGGAAAAATTCAGAACTCTACAAACATGGATCAGAAAATAAAAAAAAAAAACATTTTCTAAGATAATTCTACGTATCAGGAACAACAAAAGCAGAATGGAATTGTGCGATGGTTCTTCCAATAAATAAAAAAAGATACAGGAAAGATCCAGTCAACTACAGAAGGATAAAAGTTTTAAATTCGTCCTACAAAATTTACACAACAGTACTAAATGAAAAATTAAAAAAAATATTCATAAACTTTTTTAGACGAAACCCAATATGGCCGTAGAAAGAATATCTAACATTGATTCAGCTTTTAATCTGAAGGTATTGTTAGAGAAAAGACATATTTTACATATACATGTCATTTATTAGATTATGAAAATTCTTTTGATGAAGTATGAAAAACGCTGATATTTAGAACTTTAAAAGACGGAAACATCCCTAATTATTACTTACAGCAATTACAAAAACGTATGAAAACAACTAAATAAAAATAAACCTGGATGAGAACATTGACACAACTGATGAAAATTAATGGATTTAGGTATTGTTGACCCCTTATACCGACTGTATCTAACACGCTGGTGTAAAAATCACATTATTCAAAATCGAAAGATTAAAAGGAAAAAAATTATTTGTATCAAGCTGCTTTAAAACTAACTCTACTTAAAGAAACACACGAATATTTTTGTTAGTAAATAAAGACAAATTGGTGCACAATTTTTCTTAGTATGTTTTCTTCTTTTCTCTACACAGAGTGACGAGTACCAAGTGTCGTGTGAATACAGTTATTTCTCCTGCTGATGGGCACATAGTCGCCCGAAACTTGTTGAAAAAGAAACATACATTTTAAGAAAACTGAGCAACAGGTTGGCTTTACTTACAAGACTATACAGGAACGCAGGATCAACAAAACACAGAAAACGAATCCTTCTTGGCTTTTTATTCTCTGTCAGTAATGTGACTAATTATGGGCCCCAGAGCTCTATCACCAACAAATAAATATTATGTTAACTTTTCTTGAACTGGGGATCGGAGAAACCCTAGGGGTTCAAATCACATTTTCTGGATACCCATGAAATAGGAACGGAAAAATTTATAACTCTGTTAGTGACCTATTAATACAAATTATCTTCTCATTCCATAATGAAAGCAGACTACAAAGTAATTTATGTAAAATTATTTTTTGAAGTCAATAAACAAACGTCTATATTGTATGCAATTTTTTTGAGCAGGGTTCCGTAGATTTTGCCATTCTCTCATAGGGTTTCAAGTCACAAGAAAGTTATAACACATATATTAATTTCAGTAAGACAAAATATATTAAAAAGCTTCTGTGGTAAAACGTCCCGCCTACTGCTCTCCGCATCGTCATTGGAACACCTTTTTTATTTTTTTGGTTTAAATTTTTTATATATATAACGGAACAAATATTTTTGCCTCTGCTCAGTAAGATATCAGAAGTATGTTTATATTGTGCACAATAATCTGCATGAAACAAGTTGCTGTTTAAACTCAGCTATGAATTTAAGAAATTCGTAAATGCTAAGATGTTGTCTCTGATGGCTCCAGATTATTCTGAATGTAATTACAGATATGTGTGTTTCACGTAGCTTATGGTGAAAATATTTAGACAAATGAGCGCTGACTGGCGTGTGACAGTTTCCTGTCCTTTCTGTTTACCTTGTCGAACAGGAACTACCCCTCTACAGTACAAGTAAAATTATTGCTGATGATACTGCTAGCAGGACAATGACTATTCTGCAAATGAATATATATATATATATATATATATATATATATATATATATATATATCGCGTTTCCAGCACAATGTACGCCGAAACAGGCGTGTCTATTTATGACATGAATTTAGATTATAAGTCTGAAACTAATGGAGACCAAATTACGAAACTTCCCTTACATCTTCAAGAATACATGTTTGGATAACAATTGGTCTGAAATTTTTTTCCGTTCCATTTGTGCGCTGCTGTATGACGTCATTTTCCTTTCCACACTATCCTGTTTGCCTTTTGCTGGTACAGGGAAGGCATGGATGCCCTTGTTTCGCGCTGGCATAAGGCCGTAGACGAAGCTGGAGATTGTGTGGAAAAATAATATGTGTAAAGGAAACACCCAGTTATACTGTGCCTGAATTTCATACATTCTGAATAAATAGTTTCCGAGGAAAAAATGTGGGACATTACTTTCTGAGCAGCCCTCGTACATACATTAAGGTAAATATTGCCTACCACAATATTTGAATGGGTCATAAATGTAAGTAAATCGAAGGGAACAAATTAATAGAGGAAAGTGTGAACACTCAAAATGTATTTTTCCTGGCGCCATCCATAATCACAACACAAATTTTGCAGTGGCACAGATTTGTTTCCTTACTGTTATCACAAAACTCTTTCGTAGTGCGGAGCTGAAGCACAGTAACAAACAATCATACAAAAAATATAAAAATGCACACAATTGCCAATATCTCACTAGTACCTAATATAAGCAAAAAGCGTTTAGGCAGACGTGGGGTGGACCGATCTGATAGGGAAAGCTTATACTTTTGGCACCGGAGTTTTACATTTAAATTTTAGCACCCCCTGTATGTAAAATGTGAATAATACAGGAACCAAAAAGGCAGCATTATGAAATAAACGGCATTCTGAAGAGAAAAGTGGAGAGTGTGCAGCATGTTTAAAATACTCAGTACTTATATTTGTTAAAAAAATATATATAAAATGCAACATCTGAAGGGTAGCGGTACGCCCGTCCTATATATAGGACTCACGGTTCTTAAAGGTTAAATATTATACCATAGAGTCCAATTATCCGTTGAAAAGAAACAAATTCTTTGTTTTCGCTGCCGACACTTTTGAAATATTAAATCAAACTGCACTCTTCACACTTTAATCTACAAAATATTACAATAAGAAAATTACCTCTTGAGAATGACATTAAAATTTTCCCCTCAAACATATTACTCTGGTTGCTATTACAATTCCCCAAACTTAAACGTTCAAAATATTAAAATTCCCACAAAATTAAGTACGTAAAATTTCAAATATATTTTGCATACTCTTGCCACTACACAGGATTCCCAATTGTGTACTCTGGATTGAACTATCTCTGATTCATTACCACAATTTACGTCAATGCGGAACACAAACTGCTTGTTGATTACATCTTTGTTAATAAAATATGTATTCTTATCTATTTTACGTTACCACACACAACAGCATAAGTCTGAATCTACAAATTTAATCTATAAATTGTGTTTTCATTTGTAGAAAATACAAAACACACCAAACTTCTGATTCTAAAAATTAACGCTTACGGAGGGAAATCAGAATATACAGAGTCCGCCAAAAAAATGTATACACACTTTAACAGATGGTATCTGTGTGTTGTTTTCGAAGGTGAATTGAAGTATCATTACAATATGTACTCGTAGTATGATGTTTTCTCAACGGATGTTGCTCCTCGCATGACCGTAAGATCACATGACGCATGTGCAGCAATCCCCATAAACACTTAGAATGAGGTTGCTCAGTCAAATGTTTGCCGTTGTAATAGGTGTCTAGCCGCTAACGGCAAACAATTTGAGCACATCAATTAACTGTACAGGTACAGGAAACTTGTATTGTGCTCTATTGTAACTTGTATTCAACTTGTGATGTATAATTACATTTAGTACTAACATACAACATAGATTTTTCTTTCGTTAAATTGTGTATACATTGTTTTGGCGGGCCCTGTAGTGGTTTGGACACAAAATAATTTTAAAATCTATTAAATTTTAGAGTTTATTTAAATGTATTTTAATTGTGTTGTAAATGAATTTAACTACAACTTCAATTTTAATAATCGTAAATGAAAAGCTAAGTAATCACATGTGAATATTCTAATAAATAATTTGAAAAATACGCCGGATATGTCATACAAAACTCGCTGGAGACTGTAATAAATCAGGACACGAAACGTGTCGGAGGAGTCAAAAATAAAAACGTCTTGCAACAAGTTGCTTTTGAAAGTTAGTAAATTTTCTGTTATAAATGTCTCAATATTACGCAACGTTTCAACTTCAAAACCACGAATTTTTCTGTACTTCTCACAGCATTTAAAATTGCAGACAGATGCGATTTCTCGAATAGGAGAAATTAAAATATTTTTTGATTTTTTGATCGCAGACAATCAAGTTACAGTTGCGTATTTAGAAAACGATATATAAGTTACTGTAGACTAACTTGTGACATTTACCCCAAATGTTGACTAAATGTTCAAAAATAAAACATAAAAATTGCTATTAAAGGGAGAGATTCAGGGAGAAGTAACATTACAATAAAGTATAATATTACAGAAAAAATAAATTCAGTTTCTTGGGTTATTTAATAAATACCAGATTACAAACACATTAAGGTTAAAATATCAAAATTGCTCCAGGTAACAGGAATTATTAACAGAAATTTAACAAACTCTGAAGTCCAGAAAGACACTAGAATTAAAATTTTTAACACATTGACATTACGTAACTTACTATACGGATGCGAAATTTGGGCATTTAGAGAACAGGGTAAACACAGGACAACGAAAACGAAAATTGAATTTATGAGAAGAATGGCAAAATACCTGACAGCTGCTCACAGAGCCGGTATGTGCGCGAAAGAATTCGCAAATAGCAACTTTTGTCTTTCTGTTGCATTTCCTTGGAAACAAACTTGATTTCAAGCCATACAAAAGTGTAAATGCTTCATATTTTCTCTAAATGTTTCCATCTACCCTTGTTCTCTTTTGTTCAGACGGTTTAAATACCCCAACACTGACAGACATTCGTGCAAACTTTCCTTTGTGGTAGAACCGTCGAATAAAAACATATGTACTCTCATTACGGCAGGCTAAGTCTTTATTTGATGTTTCTTTAACACTGCCCCTATTGAAGGAAACGCGTGAAACTTCCTTTGCTCTACGTAGTCTCATTCAGTAATGTTACTAGTTATTGGCCGCAGAGCTCTATCATAAAGAAATAAATATTATGGTAACCGTTTTTAAACTGGGTTTCACGGAACCCCTAGAGCCCGGAATAATTTTTTTCTGCCTGCCCGTATACTTGGAATAGAAACATTTACAACTTTATTTCAATAACCGTTAACTTAAATTATCTTCTCATATTATAATGAATGTGAGAAAGAAAATAAATTGTCCTGTATGGACTACAAAATTGTTTGTTAAGCTGAGTAAGCTCACTGTCTGTATTGTATGCAATTTTTTCCGGTCAGGGTCCCGTAGATTTCACCAGTCTCTCAAAGGGGTTCAAGAAAAGGACGTTATAACACCTAAATTCAAGTAAGTAAGACGCAGTTTATTAATATCATTTATGTTAAAACGTCCTGTATATTGCAGTGCGCATCGGTATTGACATTTCTTTTTTATTTTTTGGTACAAAGTTGTACTGTATATAATGGAACAAATTTCTTGCCTCTGCTCAGTAAGATGTTGGAAGTATGTTCATATTGTGCACAATAAACTGCATGTAACAAATTAGCGATATAAATTCAGCTATGGATTTAGAAATTTGTAAATTCTAAGATGCTGGTTCTGATGGCCCTTTTTTATTCTGAATATACTTACAGTGTGTGTGTGTGTGTGTGTGTGTGTTTCACGTAGCTTATGGTGAGAACATACAGACAAATGTGCGCTGACTGGAGTGTGACAGTTGCCTGTCCTTGCTCTTTATCTTGTTGAACCGCAACAACCGCAGTATAGTACAAGTGGAATTATTTAAAATGCTACTGCCAACAGGGCAATGATAATTCTGCAAATAAAAAATAACATATATGTATGTGTATAAATGTATATATATATATATATATGATAAATTTATATACACATATAAATTTATGTCGCGTTGGAATGGGGCGTGTCTGTTTGCCACACGAGTTAGAATATGCAGCCAGGAAAGAATGTGCAACAAATGACATAATGGCTCGTCAACTGCCAATGAATACATTGATGGATATCGACTGATATTAATTTCATTTTATTTTTCTTGTGTGATGTTATATCTGGTTGTCTTTCTTTTTTTTTTGATATTGTATTCAAAATCTATGTATGAAATCTTTAGAATTTAATGTACAAAACGTAAGTTATTTTTCCATGGAAGAAGAAAACCTAGGAAGAAACTGAGCAAATTTCATGACAAAGTTTTTCGTTCCTAAGTGCTGGCTGTTATATGTCTTTATTATACGTGGTGCTACCCAAAATTTCCGAGAATTTGAATATGCCGCGCAAACCATTAGTGCTACAAACTTGCGCCGCTAGGTGCGTCTGGTTGTATCTTTCAAATTTTAGTCAGACAACTGGCGTCTGTATAAGTGCACGTGTTTCCGAGTTTTGGCTGTTTCTTTACACTGCTTTATGTGTGTCTGCTATTATCGAAACGGCGGACGTTAACGAGCAAAAGTTTTGCATTAAATTTTACTTCTAGAATAACAAAACTGCAGGTGAAACCCACCGAATACTAAAGGAGGTCCTTGGTGAGCAAGGTTTAAACCAAGCAAGAACATTTGATCGGTTTAAGCGTTTCAAAGATGGCCGCCAATTTCGCAGCAACATCAAGTCAATTCTGATAATTTTTTTTTTGACATTCGAGGAACTGTGATAAGGAGTTTGTTCCATCTGGTCAGACTGTCAATGGGACGTTTTACTGCGAGATTTTGAGACGACTGAGGGAAAATGCGAGGCGCGAACGGCCTGAGATGTGGAAGAACGGACACCATGACAATGCGCCTGCACACACCTCGCTCGTTGTGAGGGAATTCCTGACAAAAAATAATATGACCACTGTTCCCCAACCTGCCTACTCACTTGATCTGGCCCCCTGCGATTTCTGCGTGTTCCCTAAAATGTAACTCCGGTTGAAAGGGCGGCGTTTCCTATCCATTGAAGAGATCCAAGCACGCAACATATACTAAACACGCTAACGCCGGCTGAATTCAATAAGTGCTTCCAAAGAAAACAAAATCGCTGGGATCGTTATATATAAGCCCAAGGTGACGGTGGAAATTAGGACTTAAAGTAAGTATTCATGTTATTAGGAGCAAATTCTCGGAAATTTTGGGTAGCGCAACGTACTGTGATGTAATGGAAAGTCACAATGTCTTCTTTAGAGAAATAATGGTACTACGCATTGGGGACAAAAAAACAGAAAATTCTTAAGTAGAATATAAAGAAAATTTACGTTACCCGTAAATAGAAAAGACGGCTTTCTGTTTGGGAAAGAAATGCTCTCGAAGTGATTAAAAAATTCTATATAAGTTGTTAGAAAAAGCTCGCAGATGTAATAGAAAATGCTCGCTGATTTATTAGAAAATGTTTGTTCTTTATTAGGTATGGTACATTAACCAACATACACTTATGATTGAAGCTATTTTTTAAAATTTCAATAAATATTGTTCTACGAAATGGCAAGATTATTTCTTAGGGTTTTTGTTAGTGTATGTACTCCTGCAATAAGATATTAAATCTACATTTCCTGCTTTAATTTTCAATCATGGAAAATACATTTTCTTACTTATAATTATATATATGTACCTTGATTTTAGAAAATAATGTGTTATCCTATTTTGTCAGGTTAATTTATTAAGAAAATTATTAACGAAAGATCATAATGCTTCTGAAGTGTTTTATAAGTTATATTTATTTCAAGTTTCATGAGGTGTTAAATTTATATTTTTTATAGGAGAGATTTGTTTAAAATTAGAAATATTTTGGGAAGAAAGGCGATTGTAACGGATTTTTATAGCAGCTTAAAGGGACAGAGAGAGTGGGGAATATAAAAACGCTACGAGAATATGCTGGTTACGATACGGTAACAGCATTACATATGATGTGAAACTCTGCAAGTTTGATAACTTAACGTAAGCGAGTAATCTGTTTTGTACCCACGATGTGATAACTTGTACTTAATTTCACTGAGTCTAATAGTGCATAGATTTTCAATGGCGCATGCATACTGCCTAACATTCCTAATCTTAAATAATCCGGTGAAATGCCACATAAAATATTTTATGGATACAGTTATTTATAAAATTACTGTTTTGCTACTTTGAAGGCTTAGATTCCCTGAGATTGAAACGTTCGAAAAGACTGGTGAGGTGAGGTAGGTTATAATATTAACTATGATTGATGATGAAGACAAGCCATCTTTTTCTTCCAAATATGAGAAATGTTATTCAATTGCTGACCTGTTCTGATGTAGTGCAGATTTCATTTCTACGCATTTTAAACGTCAAGTCCACTCAGATGAACAGTCAACTAAATTCAGTACAGCAACCTAACAATTCAGACTGCCATTTGTTTCCACCTTTAGTGAATTAGACGATAACTTGTTCATACATGGTATTCACTACAGTGAGACCTCACATGAAGCAAAATGTAAGTCATAGGCGTCCCTTAATTTGGGTTCTCTCTTTCGAAGAACTGCAGATATATAGCTGTCATAAACAAAGAATTGTATTGCCCTATTCTGAATAAATAACAGATTGAAACATTGAAGCTTTGCACATTTTTTCGTTACTGTACCATATATGTTCAAAAAGGAACCTACAAATCAGTTGTGCCGAGGGACGTGAACCACTGCACCCAGGATAGAGGAGCAAACTTCCTCGAAAACGTCAGCAAGAAGAGTGGAATTTGGAGTAGGACAACGTGAAATTTGCTACTCAACACCGAGGATAATTGATCTACTAACGGTCTGAAAGAAGGGCAATAACCATTATGTTGTAACTAAGAAAGGAAAAGAATAGGGAAAAGGGACCGAGCAATAAAAGGACTTGATTTTTATCGGAATGAATAATTGTACATAACATTGCTAATATTGTTGTGCAAATAAGGAAATAATTTGTTTTCATTTTAAAATGTATATAATGTTAGAATACACTTAATCGAAAGAGATTACTTCGAATTTCAATGTAAGGAGATGTATGTATTGATTTTTGCATTGCCATAAATTCAGTTTGTTATGATACGAGATGCTGTAAGAATTGTAAAGTATGGAATTCAATATTGTTGTGCATGTGTAGAAGTTTGGTGATGCGTAAAACACAAAAGCGTTTTATGCAATTAGGAATTTGAAAATTGGAGACAGCATTTTATATATGGTAAACGCACAGAAAGCAGGAGCGGATTTCTATTAAGGATATTAAAAAAAATTATAATGCTAAGGAATAAAGAATTAGCGATAGAGTGGAAACAGGGCACGCCCGTTGAATTATAAACTTTGGAAAGGAACCAAAACATGCAGACAAATTGACATCAATTTGGGGTATAAAGAACTCAAGTTAGTTAACTGTGAGGATTGAGCTAAATACGTAAAGAGAGAAAACCAAGAATGATCTGAGGAGCATTTCGGTAACGTCAGTGTGATAGACCCTGTCACCAGTGACAGGAACGAAGAAAGATATTGACAAAAATAAATGTTGATGAATATCTTGGTGCGGTCTGCAGATTACTTGTTTAGGATGGCTTGCCAGAATCGTGAGTGGTCCCGGAAAAATATAATAATTTGATAGACTGTGTGATTGTAAGTCCTCGACCTGCATATTTGACAGAATTTTATTTGGTAGTACAAGTTAAACACGAAATATAAACGCTACATTGAAACAAGACAGATGACTCCGCTTTCTGATGCTAAAACTAAATGAATGCAATTTGTTCTAATGATGCCAGCCCTTCGATTTTGCCTCACATATAAGACAGATGGTAACGTGCAGGAGTTTAATAAAAAAATTCATGCATATCTAAGATTATATTTTAAAAATTGTACCTTCCTTTAAACTGCAAATTTCTTCCCTTCAATCTCGAAGCAAGAATTAGAAAGAGAAAAGTGTTTAATGAGGGCGGTAAATTCCTGCTGATTAAATAGTTTTGGTTCTGAAGATGTCTTCTCTGGGACTAACTGATTGTCCGAAGCGAACTGAATGGCTTCTGTTGAAGAGCCTCATCACATTACATTTTTTCTAAAAATGGCAGTCATATTTTGACATTCTGGAACTAGTAAATTGTCGTCATGAAGGATTGGACTCATTGCAAGTTTTAAGTTCGGTTACAAAACTTTATGTTAATTCTATACTGAGATACCCGTAACACTTAAGTGGCTCTATTGAATACCAGATTATGAACACATTACCGTTAAAATATAAAAATTGATCCAGGTAAAGATAATTATTAAGAGACATTTAACAAACTCCGAAGTCTAGAAAGACACTAGACTTAAAATATGTAACACATTGATATCACGTATTTTATTACACGGATGCGTAAGTTGCCATTAAGAGAAAAAGATAAAAAATGATAAAAAGAAATGACAAATTTTTTTAGGAGACTGACAATAAAAGCATGGTGAGATGAAAAATACAATGAAAATTCTTTATGAGTATTTGCACAGCTTGAATTCCCAGCTTGTGATGCGTGGGTTAGATTTCCGTTTAAATTTCGAATGTACGAATCCTCCAATTTGTACATTTAGGACATTGTGAGAATAAATTGATGTGACCTTCTCAAAAATAAATAAGACCGTGGTTTTTGCCTTCTTATTGTGGGAAAGCCATAACTATTTTAGAATTCAAATATATGAGCCTTTTGTAAATTATAATTGGTCTGTAATCAGAAAATTGTAATATTTCTTTCAAAAGATAGTGGTTTCTAGAATCTGAAGTTGTAAGCAATAGGAAAGTATGAATTCTTCAACCTTGTACCGTTCATTCATGTTATAACTGCTCACGCAGAGGATTTGAAACGGAAAGAATAAGCAAATATCAACGTTTGCTTTTCTATTCCATTTCCTTGTAAACAATCTTGATACAAAGCCACATAACAGTGCGGATACTTCATGTTTATTCTAAATGTTTCTTTCTATGCTTGTTTCAGACGGTTTCCATCCTCCAACAATGACAGAGAGCAGTGTAAAAGTTGCTTTGTGGTAGAATTGTCGAATATAAGAATTTGTTCTCTCTTTACGCTTGGCTACAGTTTCTATTTGAAGCTGCTTGAACACTGCGTCTATTAAAGGAAACACGCAAAACATTCTTTGATACAAATGTAGTCTCTGACACTAAAGTGATTAATTATGGGCCCCAGAGCTATATAACCAATAGATAAATATTTTGTCAACGGTTCTTAACCTGGCGTTCAGGAAACCCCTAGAGATAGGGAAAACTTTTTGTGCCTGCTCCTGTTCTTGGATTAGAAATATTTACAACTTTAGTTCAATAACATTTAACTTAAATTATTTCCTCATATCACAATAAAAGTGCGCAGGAAAATAATCTATCATATAGGGACTACTGAATTATTTGTTAAATTCATAAAACTCTCGGTCTGTATTGTGTGCTTTCTTTCTGAGCAGTTTTCCGTGGATTTCACCAGTCTCTCAAAGGGGTTCAAGTTACAAGATAGTTGTAGCACTTACATTGAAGTAAATAATACTCAAATTTATCATAATAATTGATGTTAATACGTCCTGCATACTGCAGTGCGCATCGGTATTGAAATTCCTTTTTATTTTTTAATTTTTGAGTAAATATTTTACTGTATATAATGGAACAAATTTCTTGCCTCTGCTCAGTAAGATGTTGGAAGCATGTTCATATTCTGCACAATAATCTGCATGTAACAATTTACTGATATAAACTCAGCTATGAATTTATAAATTCGTAAATGCTAAGATGCTGGTTCTGATGGCCCTCTTTTATTCTGAATATACTAACAGTGTGTGTGTTTCACGGAGCTTATGGTGAGAACATACAGACA
>Ga0268261_10002542_pt1 | contig 13099 bp, 6 predicted proteins | sample TergutNc150P1_FD_190353 | JGI IMG/M metagenome (GOLD analysis project Ga0268261, IMG submission 190353) | Nasutitermes corniger P1 segment gut microbial community from laboratory colony in Florida, USA - Nc150 P1 (SPAdes) (version 2) | ecosystem: Host-associated > Arthropoda: Insects > Digestive... | reverse complement strand
CCCTTAGGCGACTAATGTCATATATATATATATGACATTAGTCGCCTAAGGGTTAATGTTTTTTTTAACACCTTTGTTTCATTCGCCACACTCTTTATGGAAGTTCGCAATTGATTGAAGACCCTAATTCTGGCATAGTGTACTCCTTTTTGGTATTTTGTTTGGTGACATAACACGGGATGAAGGTTATAGCTATTCCTTGTTTGTATTGAGTAAAAATCCACATTATCCAAAAATGAATTTCTGTGAAAATCTCAAGTTTCAGACTAAAAGTCTTTTAGGAATCCATTGAAGGACGCATTGTTTTGGGCTGATTTACATTTAAATGAGACTGCCAACCACTGTAGTGGTGACAGTGACAGAGCAGAGCAGAGCCCTTGACACTGGTGAGTCAGGAAGTGGCATTCTGTCTTCTCTTGCATGTTTGTATTAAATATGTAATCAACCAATCAACTCAAAAACCAAACTCTTTTTTGTATATACTGTACAGAGATTATTGCTGAATTTTATGTAAGTATTGTTGGGGATGTTTAATGTTGTGTATTCCCTGTATTTTCAGTACAAAGAAGCATTCCTGAAAGCAAATCCTGATTTCAAGTGGTACAAGCTACCTGCACCACCATTACGTACACTCGTCACACGTCCCTCCAATCAAAACAAACCCCATAAATTAGAGTGTCAGTTAACCTGTGGTCCCATTACACCAGGCAAACTGGCAGGTGAGTAAATTTTTGTTCCAGACAGTTCAAATGAACCATTGATTTTGTTTGGAAAGTCATAAGTAAACAAAATGAATTAGTGTTACATTAATGTTTACTCACTGTTATGTATGATGTAATGCTGTGTAACATATTCATTTGGCACAGTGCCATGAAGTAAAGAAATAACCAGTACTATGCTTGTGCTCTGTAAGTTTCTAGGTAAATGAATAACTTAATGATTGTACTGAGATGACAGGAGGAATTTCCAATGTTTACCTCCCCTGTGTTTCCCTCTGGCCTATGTTGGCCAGCACAAAGTGCTTGTCACCGTTGAAGATTATCACTACCAAAATTTATATGACTTAATGGTTAGGATTATACGGTAGTATACTACCAGGGACGTTTGACAACCTGAGAAAGATGTGGGGGGTTGTTGATCCATGACACTTCTTTCTGTGGCCTTGACATAGTGCTGAAATTCTGTATGGGTAAAAGCACTTTTTACTGCCATCAGAAGTCATAGTACACACACACACACATAATAAAACTGATGTCCTTTCTCCAGATGTCTAGCATAAGGATACTACACTGCAGAATGTAAAATAAGATGCAAGTAGTAATCACACTACCTCACTGAGTGGGCGACATGTGCCGTGCTTTTTCACTCCTGCTGCATGCACGTGTAGGATATAAATTTAATACAGTTAGTCACTAACTAACTAACTAACTCTGATGAGCAGAGGTGTTATTCCTCACCTAGCCAAATTCCCCGCATTTTGTGGAATTGTGTGTGCCAGATTAATCCAGTCCATGCCTTCCTATCTATTTCTCTAAGATCTATTTTAAAATTGTCCTCCATTGTGTGCATAGGTCTTCCAAGTTGTCTCTTTGCTTCAAGTTCCTGCCAAACAAATTATCGTTTCTTTAAAAAGTTAGCTGTATGTAATATTATTCTTGTTTTTCATGTGCTCGGTCCTTTCATTGTTTACCCCAGATAGCTGTAGGGGTGAATTCACATTGTGATTTTTATGAATTTGTGTCTGTTATTTCTGTTGGGGCAGAGTTTCATAACCCTCCCCTCTATAATGCTGAAACATTCTGTATGCGTATTGTTTATCAGTCTTGGGCTGTGTTATGCAGGACCTAAGTTACTGATTCCACAGCTAAAATAAAGTATGGTCATGTGGGTGTAAAATGTTTGGAGAGGTATGCGAATGTTTTGTCTCACCGTCATATTACATCTGTTATTCCAAAACCAGCACCTTTACTTATGTATGTCATAAGCATTGTCCAGAATGTATTGTCTTCCCATTTGTTATTTACAAATATGAAGATTAAAATATAAAGAACTATAATTTTGCTTGATCTGTTATGTGGGTGTGCAGCTTCATCTTTGATATCTCTTATGCTAAGGGGAAAACGGACTGATGATATAAGAGAGTGGGTGCTGGGGAAGATATTTGGGCCTAAGAATGAGGAGGTGACAGGAGGAAATTGCATAATGAGGAGCTTCTTGATTTGTACTGCTCACCAAATATTATTCAAGTGAAGAGAGAGATGGGTGAGGCATGTGGCATGTATGGGGGAAGGGAGAGGTACATACAGGATTTCAATGAGGAAACATGAGGGAAAGAGACCACTTTGAAATGTAGGCATAGATGAGAGATAACATTAAAATGGATCTTCAAGAAATAGAATGGGAGGGTGTGGACTGTGTTATCTGGCTTAGGGTAGAGACAAATGGTAGGCTGTTGTGATTATGGTGATGAACCTACAGGTTCCATAAAATGTAAGGGATTTTCTGATTAGGTAAGGAACTGTTAGCTTTTCAAGAAACACTCTGCTTCTGTGAGTTAGTTGGTTACCGACATAAACATTACCTTGACATACTTATTTCAGAGCACACAGGCACAATCATCATCAGCAACTACAATATGTGCTTTGATTCTGCAGCTTAAGATGTGGCATTGTGTTAGTTGTGGGTTCTGCACTGTCTTAAGATGTGGCATTGTGTTAGTTGTGGGTTCAGCACTGTCTTAACCTTTTAAAGACGAAACGTAATCTGCTTTATATAAGGAATCAGTCTGTACCGCGCTGTAAACACTTTCCACTACGGTTATAAAAACCAGTCAGTTAATGCTGTATAAAGCAAAGGTCGCTGTCTGTTCTGAGATCCGTACAAAACACTCAACGCAAAGCGAGCACATGTAGAATTTTTGAATTTTAAACCTGGTGGTACCTAAAGAAACAGCTAGGCTTTAAAAGGTTAAGATGTGGCATTGTGTTAGTTGTGGGTTCTGCACTGTCTTAAGATTTTTTTTTTAAATGTGAATATTTTGGCCTTGTCTAAAATATTTAAGGTGTCAGAAATCTGTGGGAAAGAAAATTAGTTTTTTTTTAGTGTGTGTCAGTTCTCATATGTAAGTAATGTCTTTTTTATTGTAGTTTGTATTTCTTTTGTTGCTGTCCTGAACACTACATCTGTTATGGGATGTCCCAACAGATGCAGGCTTTCTATGCAAGTAAGCTGCCTTGTTTGGTGAGACGATCAAAGAAAGACCGTGTAATACGTACCTTAAAGGTACAATAATGAAAGATACTTTCTTAGCAATGTTTTATTTTTCTCCTCAGATGAAAGTCAGATGGGCGGGCTGAGTAGCCTTCTGGCCTCTCCCCCCTCCACACCAACCACTCCCACCACTCCCACATCTCCGACTATACCAAAACCTCCCAAGAAACGATATCTGCAGGAAACAATGGGTCTCCTTGAAACCAGCACTACTGTGGCACCTCAGCAGTATACAGTTCAAGCTGACAAAGAGGAAACATTTGGGAGTGGACCAAGTGAGACTTCTGCTTCAACCACCCTGGACTTCAGGTCTTCTTCTTCTAAGTCCTTATCCATGGGATTATCCCCAGTTAACTTTATGTCACCCTTTACAAAACTAAGAAGCCATGCAGCAAATCAGTTAAGTTCACTTCAAGAGAGAAAGACAAACTCTCGTAGGGCTAGCGTTGATTCAGTAACAAATAAATTTAAGGATACAAAAGTAGGTAACGTAAAGGAAGGTTGTTCTAAGACTAAAGGAAGTCATAGCAACTCTACTTTCATTTCCATTGTGCCAAGTTTAGATCCCGTATCGAAGCTGAAAGATGTGGGTGGTCCTGCGAAGTTGAGAGTCAGGCACCATCGAAGTATGAGCCACAATAAAGATGACTGTATAGGTGGTTCAGAAATGGTTTGTGCACCATCCACTGTGATCCGTCAGCATATCTCCGGTAAGAGGGAAGGTGATGAGGGACTGTCTGGTGTCAGACCTCATAGGAATCTGGAGACAACAATAAAGGCATCACAGCAACAAATTATTGATAGGGTCGTAGATAGGCTGTGTGGCTTCACTGATCGTCATGCCAGATCACCATCACCACCTTCAAACTCAAGCACCGACTGCAATAATGCTTTTTTAATGGAAAAATCGCAGCCTCCAGGGACCTTGCCTACACTTCAATCTCCATCCAAACAACAAAGGACTGTAATGTCCCCACCTCTGCACATGACTAACAACAGTGTCATTTGTAGCAACATTCTTTTGCCTAAGAGTAAAGACAACTGTATATCAACACTAATAAAATCTCCATTAACACTAGATGATCACAGCATTGCAACAGTTTCACCAGATAAATATCTCTCTGGCACAGAGGACTTGGGTTGTGGTTTGAATGTAGATTCAAGTTGTGAATATGACTACAAGAGTATGAATAACAATGTGTATGTTAGTCGTAACGATATTGCATCAGAGATTTGTAAAGAGAGCAGGCTGGGGAACTGCAGGCCACAAGGTTGTTATTACAGCATTGACAGTTATGACGCAAATCATGCTTCAGAAGTTACGGGCTGTGGAAATACTTACAAGGTGGCTACTGCTGTGGGGAGCGCAAATTGGAAATGTGACATCCAAAGTGAAAACCACGTTTCATCTTCACCCTGCCTGCTGAATTCTAATAGGGTTGTAACCTCTGATCTTTGTGATAAGTTAACCAAGACTGTTAATATGAGTGCAAATTATACTGAACCAAAGCCAACATGCTGTGAGTCTGAAAGAAGTTTTGAAGAAGTGTCAGGTGTATTTGATTTTTCAAGGACTTCTGAAAAAGAGGAAAATAATGGCAGTAGTGTACTCCAAAATGAAAATGCTTCTAAATTGACTGGTTGTTCAACGAACAATTGTCATGATAACCGAGGAGTGGGTTTTATGCCAAAATTGAAAGTGGGGTTAGACAGTGCTGAGCAGAATGGGTTAGTGTTCCCAGCACTGTATAATGATGACAATAAGGTAAAGACAGTTACAGTTCACAGTCCACCAGGACAGAGCACTAAACCAGAAGAGCACTTGGAGAGTCAGGAAGGGAAAGGTCTGCGTATGACTAAGTTGTATGATTGTGCTGTGGTGAAGACGCTGGCAAGCTGCGGGTCGGCAGTAAGTGAACAGGGGCAGCTTACGTCTCCCGTGTTTAATGAGTCATGTGCAACAAATAGTGATAGCTTTGTATCAAGTGATGGATCTGAAAACGTATTTAGAGATGAAAATGGTAGAGTAGATAGATCTCCAAAATCAGATGCTGACAATACTTGTAATGGTGTTCCTATGGCAGCTTCAGCAGGCACTGTTAAAAAATACGATCCTGCAAATTATGAAGTAAAAAATGGCGAAGTAGATATAATCAGGGCAAAGCAGTTGATCCGCTGTTCACAGAACACTACCTCAAAATTATCCATACAAAAGTCCCAGGAGCATATGATGAATGGCACAGGTAATGTAAAAGAAACCTCAAGTGTTACTACACTTGCTATATCTGCTCCAAAGAATTCCGAAGAAAGGAGAACTTCCCAAGACTCTTCCAACGAAAATGTTTGTGTATCACTGAGGCCAGAGACATTGGGGTACAGTGCTGACACAACTGCAGCAAAATCAGATTTTGTGTCAAAACACACAAATGATTGGACCAGAGTTTCACAGGATGAATCTCCTGCAGCTGTTGATAACCCACAGCTGCTTCAAAGCCCAAGTGAAATACAGCGAAGGAAATCTTTGCGTACCTGTAAAGGGCAGCGTTACCGAGAGTTTATGAATGAAGGTCGTCTTGTACTTGGAAAGCGGACTCGGAGAAACTTGGGCAGCAGTGGTGAAAGGTAAATTATATTGTTTAATGTTTTTTTTCTCTGAATTCATCAGTTCTTTTTATATACTGACAGACTTTAAATTTTGAATTTTATTTTGATGAATGTGCCTCAAAAATGGAAACACTGTGTATCACTGAAACATTCATGAACAACTACCAGATTACTTGCTGGTAGTTGGCAAAAGGTTGAAGAGGCAAGCTGATGAGGGGGGAAGCACTTCGTATGCACCAGCAAGTTTTCCCATCTATTTCAGAAATGTTGACAATAACTGACACTAAGGATGTACTCGGAACGGTGTAAATGTTTCTGAAAGAGATGTGACACTGCCTGGCTGCTCTGAGGTGAGCCTAGCAGCAGCCACATAGTGCCAACTGAGCTATGTATATGTCAGGGAGATCAACTAGCAAGTTATCTGGTCAGTAGCCTAACATTTCTTCATCCAAGATAGATTGCTTTTGCCTGTGCCACATTCCATATTAAAAAGAATAACTTTCAGATTAAGGAATTCATATTTACGGATATAATTAAAAAGAAATTTCTAGGTATGAAGAATTTAATCAGTTTCCGAAACCACCACAACTGCATATCACTTTAATTTCCAGGGCTACAATGCATTTTGGCAACAATGCAGTGTAAATTTTAAAATGCCTTTTATTGTGTTCTGTTAGGCCTGCAGTAAGAAATGGGAGAGCTAACATATTTCTTGTTGTGTTGCAGTAATGTTGATTTTCCATCAAATCCAGTTACAAGGAGAGAAAGGCTTGATTCTGGCTCCTCAACCACTAGTGAGAAAACAGATTGTTCGGACACATTTCGTGAATTGAATCTTGAAATTCAGTCCACGCTGAAGCCAGTAACTTCAGGACTGATACTAAAAAAGAAGATGCCAACTACGAAGAGAGAAACCACTACTTCAAATCTGAAACATGGTAGTAGACGGACAGGAAACAAGTCAAGGTATGGTTGCACCTCAGTTAGACTTAGTGATAAGCTTGTGTAAGGGATTTTGATACTCAAATTTGAGGTTTGTGTTTACAGTAAGTAGACAGTAGAATGGAAGGCTTTAGTTATGAGTGCAGCCTGTTATGGGAAGTCAGCTGTAACAGCAGTTGAATAATGCACAATCAACTTGGGTATGTTACATGTGTGAGGGATGGATGCTTATCAAGTAAGGTTGTCTAGGTCAGAAAAATTGAAAGAGAACTAAGTCATCACAACCTTAAACATGGCTCATTTACTGTCTTAAAATATCATTATTTTTTAACATGAACTGTGAACCGTTTGATATGTTTGTTTCATCTGGCTGTGAACTTAAAAGTTTCATTGCAGTATAAATGGGGCTCTTGCATTCACAACCTTTCAGAAACAGCCATTTTGTTTTCCTCATAATTGTGAAGTCAGTAACCTCCCACATGTTAGTTCAGTGGCCCAAACAAATGATGTGTTGCGTGTTATTATCCATACTACAACTGCAGCCTCCTACTGGATAATAAAATGCTTGATTGAGGCCATCATTCAACTGGGATGTTACATTGTTTATGCTGGTAGTTGTTTACCATCTTTTTGGGACAGCCTATTGGTCCCATCTTCAAGAGTCAAGCAGTCATTCTTGGGCTGCATGACCTTTGCAATTGAGACCAAGAGACTGTCCCAAAATTCCAGTTAACAAATACCAACATATGCTGTGTAACATCCAAGAAGAATGACAGCCTCAGTTGCACTAAGGTAGAAGTCTGAAATCTCACAGAATGCTTGATTAACACAAAATCTTGTGGCTAGGGAACATTACTTATAGAATGTGTCTCACAATGCAGGTACTTGACAACAGCAAGTGTCTGTCTGTCAAATTGTGCATGTTATGAGCAGCTTGACAGTGCTTGTAATCCTTTAACCATTGTTGATGCAGCCTCACACCTTTACACCAGTCACAGTTTGTGTCTCAAGGGTATACGTTACTCTGAGCTCACTGCTACTGAAAGCATGACAATCACTACACAACCTGAGAGGCTATGAGTTCCTCACAGCAGTGTTGTTGAGCATTCAGGTCTTCTGGGATGTGACACTGAGTGGCTCCTGACATTTCAAAGGATTGGTCCTTCCAAACATTTAGAACACCTCACCAAATGACACAGTGTAATATCCCAGAACACCTCACCAAATGACACAGTGTAATATCCCAGAAAACCTCACCAAATGACACAGTGTAATATCCCAGAACACCTCACCAAATGACACAGTGTAATATCCCAGAACACCTCACCAAATGACACAGTGTAATATCCCAGAACACCCGAATCCACCACAAAACATTTTGCAATAAGTGTGGAGTGGTAGAATGCATGTGCACTGCTGTTGCTGTGGCATCCTCTGTGCTCCTACATATACTGAGCTAGCTGTGAAAGGAAAATAGTGGAAGACAAGGCCAACGGTGATGCATGTGTATGGCGTGGGGAGCGTGGAATCTATTTGTAAGAGTTTCACACACGCAATTTTCACATCTGCTGTATACATTGTTGTGAAGAAGGTGAGGGTGGCAGTACATTGGCAGCTTCACTGTAGACAGTGGCTCAAAGTGCCAGGATTCTGTCATGGCATCTAGTATTTTCCAGAGTAATTATTCTTAATTTGTATATGCTTTTGCTTTTTTAAAATCCCAACTGGACAGTGACGTTCCAGAACGCTGATTGTCCATAACAGCAAACTATCTGAATGTCAGAGTCTTTCTTTATCTGTCATTTGCTGTTGTATGTAGTACTGGTGAGTGGTTGCTGGATGTTCCATTGATGGTGCCACTAGATAACACACAGATTGGTTCTTGAGGATTAAAAGTTAAATGCTGCAGATCAATCCATATATTCCCATGGCTCCACACAGTTACCTAGCTCTTGGTCAGAACAAACACTGTCATCTCGTGCTCTGTTCACGGGTTGCAGATGTCACCAGCTGCAGCACGTCACAGCCCAAACACAGTGACTTGCGTGAGTCTCATGCCAGTGTTTGTAGGGTCTGCCCAAGGAGTCATGCTTGTGGTTGGTAGTCATGATTTCAGAACATTTGTAGAACATGTTTTAGCAGTTACATTTGTTATAATCTGTGAATTAATTCCTTTATTGTGATTATATTGTGGGCCACAATAGTTCAGTTGGTATAGCAGTGTGCTATGGCTGGGTGGTACAGAGATTGATTCCCAGTGGGGGGTGAGATTTTCTGCATCTGTCCAGACCAGCCCCGGGGTCCACCCAGCCTCCTATTCAGTGGGTACTGCGTCTTTCCTGGAGGTAAAGCAGCCAGAGCATGGTGTGGTGTTGACCACCCACCCCATCTAGTGCTGAGGTTAAAGAAAGAGTAGAGCTATACATCTACTCCTCCTCTGTGACTTTGTGATGAACTTTTTTATGATGTTTGAATTCCTTTTATTATCTAAACATGCAAATAATAGACAAGAATATAGCATAACTATTTCATATTTATGAATAGTACACAGCTCAAGATCGGTCTGCTTATTGTGAATTGTTAAGGGAAAAAGGGTCCCTTCCCTTGTCCTGTTGTTGCATTTAAAGGTTGCATATCAGTATATTTCTTTTATTTAGCGGTTCCACAAAGGAAAGCTTATCACATCTTGGAAGTTCTTCATCAGATAAGAAGTCCAGAAAACGTTCAGATACTTCAGAGGATTCATTTTCGGACTCATCACCAAAGAAACGGTTTAGAGCTGCGTAAGTATGCTTTCACAACTCCAGATTTTCCCTTGGGTGCCCTTGTCTCACACATCTTCAATCTTTGTGTGCCATTAGGGTGAGAGATACAACAATAACTAATAATAAAGGTAAAGGTAAAGCAATCCCATTACAGGCCTGGGCAGGCCCTGAGGGTTCCAGGAGGTTGAGGCTTCCAGATTTCAAGACATTCGGCACATGAAGGCGGTAAGGTTGTCAGCCCTACGCACTGGCCACCTTTACTCCCAGGAAATGTTCCTGGTACTCATTTCTGTTAGAGGCTGAGTCAACCTCAGGGCCATAGTGCGGTCGGAAGGATTATGCCAATGAAAAAAATAACTAATAATAGTTGTGATTATCATACAGAGGTGTAATTGGGAGTACAGTCTTCTGCGATGTGACGTTGCAACGCTGCGGTCCTGAAGTTATAAAGGAACGTAGTGCGTTCATCATCAAGAGTTACTTCTTCATCCACTTGACCCTTGACCCTTAAGTATAAAGGCACCATGTGCCTTTGAAATGTTAGAACCCTGTCACCTAATGACATAGAATCACATCGCAGAAAACCAGATTCTTCATTCAGTAATATTACAGTTGTTATTTTAGGTCTTTGGGTACATCATGTTGTAACAGAGGACATGCCACTATGTTTCGTTTCAATCACTATACGGTATATTGAAGGTGCCCCTAGATGATCAAGGGATTGAATCCTGGTGGGGTGAGAGTTTCTACACCCGTCCAGACTGGCCTTGGTGCTCACCCAGCCTCCTGAATAATGGGTACCGGGGGGGGGTAAAGTGGCCGGGGCGTGGCGTTGACCACCCATCCCGATCTAGGGCCGATGTTAAGGAACTAATAGATCTATACTTCTGTTCCACTTCTTGCCTTCATGGCCTGTTCTAGAGTGAAATAAAAGATAGATAAATAAATAAATAAATAGAGGTGGTACAGTCAACACAGCTGTTCTTTACTGTAGAAACAATATATCTTTTTATAATTGCTACATGTTTACAAAAAAAAGGGTCATCATCAGGCAAGAAAATATAAAAATACAAATAGGACAATGTTTAAAATATTTACATTTCTTATTGATGTGAAGGAGATCTCGTCCTTACAAATTCCTTTGATTATATAATATTATATTATTTTATTAAATCTCATCTGAGGTAGCCTTAATTAATATACAATATAAAAATGTTTTGCATGCACCCTGTTTTATAATGTTGATGGTATTTTGGTTGTTTGCCATTATTTCATTACTTGTATGGGATATTGTAAAAACTTTTATCATCTTTCCACATTGATTTATCATGATGAAAGTCAGCTTTAAATTTTTTAGCCACAGTCCTTTTCATATTCAGCTCTGATATAATTTGTAATATGTTATAGTATACTGTTAATAACCTCTCTCTCTTTATGTATATTCCTAGCTATTGACCAGTCTACTATCATATATATGATATTCAGACTAATAAATAAACTAAACTAAACTATTTTTACATTTGTTGGCCTGATGATGACTCTTTTTTTTAACACATAGTGATTATGAAGGGAAATATTGTGTTTGTCATAAGAGTAGTTGTGTCATTTATGTCTTTTTTCATATACTGAACAGATACGTGCTTGTAGTCTGACCACTGTCCATTCTACACTTTTATGCTATTTGTTTATGGTTTATTTAGTGACACTCCAGTTGCTCAGACTATACAGTATTGAATGGAAAATTATTGCCTTGTAATTTCAAGGTCACTGCCTTGTTTTGATGGTACCTGCTTCGATGATACCTGTAAGTGCTGTTAACTGACCGTGCATGCCTTCATTTTGAAGCAGCAGAGTTATGTATCTGTTTAACTGAGCCAACAAATGCCCAGTCAACATAACTATATTTTATCTGAACCACACTACATGTTGCAGATCAGTCGATCTGTCACCAGGTGCACACAGGCTTCAAATTGGTGGGCAAATGTAACTCATGTTATATCATTTCAATCTCAGTACTTGTGGGATTGCCCATTACAACAAAAGTGTTACAATAAAAACTTTTTAAGATTTGTTAAAATTTCGAGTCGAATGGGCCAAGAAGTTAAATGTGGAGTCTGTAGTTTCTGCAGGACATGAATATGTTTATTTATTTTATTTTTTCTCTATGCCAAGAAAGTGTAAACCAAGTTTGTTTCAAATTATAAAAATATATCACAGCTTGCTTAATGAAACTAAATGTGTTGATAAGTGGATTCTGTCAGCCCTGTTTTGTAGGAAACGCATTTTGTTTATATTATGTTCGTGTCTGATAAATCTTTAATGTTTTATGTTTACTGATGTATTCTTGAAGTGTCTACTTTTACTTATGTTACTTGTGTCTCAGTGTGTTTACATCCTTTCTTTCCCCCTAGTCAACCTATGACTCAGTCATAGGTTGACTTGTGTGTGTGTGTGTGTGTGTGTGTGCGCGCGCGTGTGTGCATGTGCATGTGCATGCGCGCACGTGCGTGCGTGCATGTGTGTGGGGGGGCAGTCTCTGGGATAAGATTTGAGTGTGAGATGTTCCAAATCTTGAACATGAGTGTCAGTGGCCAATCTCTGGGATAAGATTTGAGCATGAGATGTCCCAGATCTTGAACATGAGTGTCAGTGGCCAATCTCTGGGATAGGATTTGAGCATGAGATGTCCCAGATCTTGAACATGAGTGTCAGTGGCCAATCTCTGAGATAGGATATGAATATGAGATGACCCAAAACTAGATGAAGAGTGCTGTTCACTTGACCAGGATGTGCACAACATAGATGTTGAAACCTTATATGTCTGTCTGTTGATCTGTCTTGCAGAGATTTCAATTTGGATGAGAAGATTGAGGCTCTGCCATCGCTAAGCTTGGAGGAATTTCAACTGAAGAAGAAGGCACGAAAGAAGAGGAACCCATCTAATAGCAGCTCAAAAAAGACTGTTACAGGATCTGTCCCAGTCACAGCTGTAGCAAGTACAAGACTCCGTGCAGCCAGCCTGGACACACAGCACACTGGTGAGTCAGCAGCAGATTGAGAATGTACTTATCTGTTTGATTAGTTATGGCTTTCTAATTCAACTCTACACAGTTCCAAATGTGGTGTGTCATCATATGATTATATTAAACTATTTTGTCATTTGCATTACTGTTTGTTGCTCCACCAGTTAGACAGGGATGACATTTAGGTCAGAAACTATCAGGCCATCATCAGGTCTCATTTTATATAATAATACAATATTAGAAGGATCAGTAATTATGCTTGGGTAGCCACTGACTCTTCCTGTATGAAATTGAACCTGACGTTGGCCTGATGGTTGCTGGCCAAAACTTGTTGTACCTGTAAGACTGATCGTATAAGCAGAAGACTAGTTTAACCCTTAGGCGACTAATGTCATATATATATGGAGCACCCATTCTTGATGTTTCTAGATCACACACAACGACGCAGCGCAGTCGGTAGGACTCCTCTGGACGAGTGATCAGCTCGTCGCAGAG
>Ga0268261_10002541_pt1 | contig 13101 bp, 5 predicted proteins | sample TergutNc150P1_FD_190353 | JGI IMG/M metagenome (GOLD analysis project Ga0268261, IMG submission 190353) | Nasutitermes corniger P1 segment gut microbial community from laboratory colony in Florida, USA - Nc150 P1 (SPAdes) (version 2) | ecosystem: Host-associated > Arthropoda: Insects > Digestive... | reverse complement strand
GGGGGGGGGGGGCTACATGCCTACACAAAATTCTTCAGTATAATTGTTATGACGTGAATTAGAATTCGTAGAAGAATCTAACACACAACACTGAACGGCGAAAGTGACACAGAAGTAGAAAGACAAGCTTTTAGAACTGCAATACTGAAAGACGCATGCCATAATAACATAGGTTATACATACATATTGAAAGTATACATGGTGATGGATTTAGGTAACAACCCATTGGCAAAATAGAGCTGAAACGCACTTTGTGTCTGTTGTTCAATATATGAGTATGTTTTATTTTCGTGAGACACAAGTTACGATTTATGTTTATTTTATAAATATATTACTTCAAGATGCAGTATTGCAACGAGGTATTCTTTTCTTGAACAGGTGACTAATTTTGTGTGATTTACACATATCCCACTCACTTCTATTGCTTATTGATTCGATATGTGTTTTCCTTGTACATCAGCCACGGTAACTCCAATTGTCTTGATACAAGTTAGAGAATTCCTTTGTTTTTGTAATGCCGAAGAAAGGTTTGCAGGACTTCCCTGTACCTGCTGCCAGACAGTGCCTTTTCTAGAGGTTGCCACGCAGTTTCACTATCGATCAAGTCTTCTTCCGTCAGTTGACTGAAGTCCGGCACGTGGCTGGAGCTGGCCAGCATTGCCCATAACGCGGAACAAACAACCAGCAGTCCATACTCTTCCTTCTCTTCAAATTCTTCCTTTAGCTGCTCCAGTGTGTACTGGTCAGGGTCGAGGTCCAGGACTTCTAATGTGTCCCTGAACTCTGCGTGATATTCACTCAAGAGGTGGTCTCTCTGTCGGAAACGCACCTCGTCGTTTGTGCTAGTACAAAGAAAATACTGGAGATCCAGTACTGGAGACGAAAACCTTGCCAGTTGGAAGTCAACAAGTCTTATGTCATCCACTTTCCCAGTCTCTTGACTGTAGTGAAACATGATGTTATTGACCCAACAGTCTCCGTGGTTTAATACATTTAAAGAATCATTCCTTGGTTGCAGAAATTTTATCATTTGGTCAACAGCCGTAGGAACCATTTTCCTAATTTTATCTGCACATGGCTCATACCCGGGCCATTTTTCTATCCCAGAAGCCAGAATTTTCAAATTATAACTGAAGTGCTTGTGCATGCGTTCTCGCCCTTCTTCTGTGTCTTTAAATAATCCCTCCGAATACATATCCATGCAGACTGGGTCACTATTATGCAAAGCCACCGATGCTGCATGGAACCTTGCAAGAGCCCTTACAGTCATCTCACAGTGTTCCAAATCGAGACCAGAGTGCCTGTTCGCCATTTTGTAGCCGAGTTGTTGCAAGTCTTCCAATACGATGACGTTGTTCATATTCGTTGGTATATACCTTGCAGACAGTGGGCGTAGCTTCGCCTTTGTTACACAATACATATCCGGCAGTGTACTACTATACATCTGCCGCTCTTTCTCAAAACTTTGTGCCTCAGACACTAGTTTCTGTAACAACTCGCCTTTGGGAAGTGTTTTGAGAACTAAGAAATATTTGTTTATTCCATTTCCGCCATTACTTTCATTACATTCCACCATAATCCGATAGAGTGTGCTGAGATAGTTATCGCCTTTTGAAACAGCTTCCTTCACTTCCATACATGCGACAGAGATGTTCTTCTTTTCCTCTTCAGAGATAATGGTAGCCAAGAATTCTCTGTTGAGCCAATGAGGGATGTCTAATTCTCCAACATTTGTGCTTCCCATTTTATCTCCAAACGATGATTCAACAGTGCACTGAAAATATAACATCAGTTACTAGTACAATGCATTATTTGTGTATCAAGCTGAGAGTGGAGAGTAGAGTCATCTCACCACTGCTAGTGGCATAGAGGTTTATATATTTAGCCAAATTTCCTAGCACTATAAGGAAATACGAGCTCATCTCTCCATCATATTCATGTGTCAGTATGCTAGGCTCATTTTACAACTATTGAGAGAATCGGCAGATTTTCATAAATTTAGTAAAAAACCCTACTCAATTTAGTGCCGAGGTTAACAGTTAGTGGAGCTATACCGCCACTGTCTGTATACGACTTATTCCATTTGAAGTGCGAACTTGTTGCCTACTGCCGAAAGCTTGGCCTTGAGCCTATAGTCAGTTTCTTTACTGACTTCATTACCCCTAGTCGTATTAATATATAATAATCGAGCATAAAACAACCTAGTGACCTCTAGGAATCTGCCGCTGGCTTTTGGGCTGCTGGACCTAGGCACATAAGATCTGTTATACGTAGCTACGTAGCTACAACATAGCTGGCAGCACACACTATAAAATCCCATTGGAATACCATCGTCGTATCAATAACAACAACGATAGCGATGGTTCAAAATGTTCCGTTCATGTTTGGCAGACTTATCCAAGTCGGAAAACGTACTGGTGGACAGAACACAAATGAATAAGAAATCGAAGAATTTTACTGGATTCACGCACAGTATAGTGCTGAAGGTTAGCGCGGATGTCTCAGAGGAACACGCTGCCTTCCTCGCCGTGCTTCAAGAAAATGGGATCAATTGGACGCCTGAGGAGGGAGACAGCATGTTCCTACGAAACGTCGGTGCCAAATTAAAACAACACAAGTTCTTTGAGCCTGGAAGACTAGGCTCTGAACAGTTCTCGCTGTGAAGCCCCGAGAACCTACGAGTTACATGAGTGTTCGTAGTCTCGCCGTGTAGACTGAACACTTGAAAGCAGTGTTGTGAAAGTTTCAGTACTTACTCGTAATGTTTCAGAAATACCATTCAAATGAACTCCTAGATTTGATACTACGGCAGGCGGCCAGAAAATATTTCATAAAACGTATATTCCTGTTTCTTCATTTTCAGCTCTATTAAGAATAGTTCTGATTTGGTTGTGCTGCTTTCCCACTATTTGGCCACTCAGTCCCCTCCAAAGTTTAGACGGTTATCGTATCGTGTTACGAGGTTTTCGATCCTTTGTTGACCAAAGTTCATGTTGTATGTTATCAGCTCTCGTATCACAACTCTTCCCATTTTTATAACTATTTACCGACGTTTCGGGACAATCTATCGGTCCCATCTTCAAGGGCCAAACAGTCCAGGAAGAATGGCGTGAACACTGAGGTGCACAGTTATATAGGGAATGGTGATGTGTCCAGTCAGTTAACATGGACGGCAGAGATGGACCAGTCAAAGAGACGCAATACTCCTTCCATGAGGAAACAGCTGATCAAGAAATCTGCCCTTTGTAGAATCCGAAGTTTGACTACTTTATTCACAGAAACCCGCTACATGACTTTCCTTAAAGCAGTTTAGGTTTAACTGCTGATCTGCTTAGTGAGGGTTCAGTTAGGAATATAAGAGTCGTCTTAGGGGTTATCTGGGAGCAAAACCGAGATGAGTTGTTGAAGCTCTTGACCATGGGCGGTATTACGCTAAAAATGATGTAATGTCACTTTGCTGTGTTCAGAGTAGCTGCAATGTACATGACGGGTACTTGGAGAGGAGTAATATTAGGTTGAAGAAGCACAATTATTTACAATAATTGCACGTCGTGATGATTTTGGTATAAAACGTTATTTTCAGATTTGTTAACATTTTAATTTGTTGTTATTGACCAACAGAGTATTGTGTGTTTTGTCGAAGACTTTATTCAGTATCCACGTTTAGTTGTTGAACTCGAAACTCAGGATCTTATATTTACTTACTGAATACTGAATCCAAAATATTACGTCTGTTATGCGCGATCGCAATATTGTCGAAAAATAATTGTTAACTTCATTATGTCTGTCCGTCCGTCTGTGTGTCTGCATGGAACAAGTCGGCTCCTACTGGAAGGATTTGCCATGAAATTTGATGTTTGAATATTTTTTTGAAAATACGTATGTCGAGAAAATTAAGTTCCCTTAAAACCAGTGGTGTATCAGCCGTCAAAACAGGAAGTGCTTAGCTCCCACTTACGCCGTACGCAGTCTACTACGTTGCTCATATTCACATACAAGTTGTAATTCGTCTTGCAAACTGCAGCCCTGGACCGCACCGACTGTTTTCGATACACCGGAACGTGTCCAGCTCACTGTCTTTACTTGGAAACATACGGAGTTAAGAACAAGCGATACAACTCGAGAGTTCCATTTTAAGGTTAACACAACCAAGACGTGAGATTTTGTCAATATACTTACTGCGCTAGATACTGCTCTAACAAATAGACTTCGAAGTCTTTCAATAATCATTTTATCTCTTTATCTTTTTTGTCGTATTTTACCTTGTTTTTATCTCATTTATACTACAGTTTCACGCTGATTATACCTAAGGAATTCTGTAACATGGTTATGTTTTAATTGTAACAATATTATTCCGTGTTTTGAAATAATATTGTTTCAATTTTGTACCACTGTAAAGAGAGGCCTTTATCCATTTAGATTCTTTTTGTGTATCCGGCACCTGCCTGATGATGGCTGATCTGGACAGTCAAAGCATGCTGTAGTGTGTAGAAAGAAGACGTACTAGATCTGTATGGATGTGTTTGGTCTGATAGTTAACATCTTACTGATAAGAAATACACAACAGGACGATGACACCCAAGACACACTCATAATATTTAATACTTACGGCTTTTCCACAGCAACAATGGTTACGCGAACGCGCCTCAGCGTTACGTTTTACGTACATTGCCCTGTCATGTTCGTTGGGGTTCAAGGCTCGAATGCCCGCAGTGATGCTTGGACGCCGCTATAAGAAGCGCGACCCTCAATTGGTGTCCGTTGAATGGATCGTGGCCCTTCTGACTGAGAACCAATCCGCACGAGGAAGCGGAATGAAACTGGATTAACATCCACTGATGTGACTCGGATTTCTCGACGGATTTTTAACGCGTGGGCGGTATTATTATTTCATTGACACATGTGGTTTACTGTTGAAATTACTTAATCCCTGCGGTAGCATGTCGCCAGCCAAAATTCAACCAGCTGCATGTTTTTAAGCAAAAGATAATCACTTGTTATCGCAGCGTTTTGCTTAATGAGGCACCACGTTGTCAAATCAAAGCAATATTTACACCTCCTTTCATTATCAAATTCTACGGCCTATATTCGTTTCTCCAGGAATCGAACAGCGGTGCCTGACCCGTTACATTAGTCTTGGTTCTCTCGCTATATTCTTTTAATTACAATTTATTTTAAAATTATCTTCCAATATATGCCCTATTCTCAGTCTTATTCTTATCATTGACATTCCCGAACTGAGATTTCATTTGTATTTCTAATATCCCCACAGTGTACTACGTTCGTGATACGCACACAACAACACTGGCACTAAAAGATGTAAAATACTAACTACCAAGGGGCTCATTACGAATTTTTCTCTAGTTTCCTGTTACGTTTTCCCCCTTCAAGTGTAGTCATGATGCCAAATCACTTACCAGATAAGCTGATCCAGGTTTCTAATAGGTCTAGACACTTTGACATATAATCTCCACCAGTATCAGTACTTCCCGTAGATATGAGCTGCTTCCAGTAAAGGCGGATGCAGTAATAAGTTTGTGAATCTCAGTTTTATGTGGCGTCACTTATCAGTAACTACGTTCGTCATCCACTGGCATTGCAGGAGATTAACTTATCTACTCAAAAGTCAAGGCCACAGATAACATACATTGTAATTGTGTGGCCAATAGAAAATTAAAATGACATCTAAAATATCTTCTCTGCTTACTCGAAGAAGAGATAATTTACGGTGACGTGTTTTTTTTGGCACCGTGCAGTGTGGTAATGTACTGACGTTTTGCTTTGGGGGACATCCTGCCTTTACCCTACACTGAGGACTGAAACAGCATGTTCTCTGATATTTTGCTACCACCTGCAAGAAAACACGGTGTCAGAACACCAGAACATCACAGCATGTGTCTTCAACGCTGTTTTGACATTGTAACCAGCCATGGTTCGTAGTGCCAATCTCAGACTGAGCTTCCAAAAATTGGGACTATAATAAGCTGGTGATTTGTCTGTTATCCGGTATATAGAATAATATCGAAATTAAACCAAATAATGTTGTTAAAAATGTAGAATGCGCGTTGAGGGTTGTTTTTTTCAAACATCTTAATTTCTGTCCGCACATGAGACAAGCAGGCCGTTAGATATGGATGGATTAATCAAACCTCATGTCCAGGAATGAGCTTGTTGTCGAGGTGGCTGTTCGTAGGCGTGGATTACACGGGGCTATTTGACACGATAGTCGCCGGTGTGTTCACCAGCAGCTTTTAAACTCGCCTCTTATAATTATGAAACAGAGAAAGCTCGCTGGTGACTTGATCCGAGCTAGTAATAAAGGTTTCAGTCTGTTCAACTTCACTGGCTATTCGCTGGCCCTGTACTATCTCACCTGTAAACTCGCTCAGTGGAATTGATGCGGCCAGTAAGTAGGTGGTAACAAAACGGCACAATTCTTCAGTTCATCTCTGAGATGTCGAATGAGCTAGTAGCTGACTGCCCAGCGTTTTCATTCCTACGTGTAACAGCTGTGGCTTGTTTACTGGCTACTCGCTTACTAGCTGGCAATCGAACTCGCTGGCGAGTAGCCTGTAAAGTAGCTCCTGTAAACCCCGCCTTGGGGCAGGATGGCAAGTAAGCATTCCATGGATGTTATACTACTACTGTCCTCGTTTTATCACTAGGGAGTATGACTGGAGACACCACGGCAAGGATCATTCTGGGTTCCAGAGTTTATTCTTCGTTTGTAAGGCCATCAACAGCATTCACGTTCATCGACCAATATTTTCATAATTGTAATTAAGCAGTAACTATGATATAATGAGCTGTTATAACATAATACTTTCTTCCTTTCTCAGTTTTGACCTCTCTCTACCTTCTCATTGTAGGTGTAGAGGATTATTGTTGCAGCTGATCACGCTCATTGACAGACACACTCGGTATTGCCTCTCTGGAAGAAGAATACTCACAAGAGATAAATATCTATGCACCCCGTCGGGATTCGAACCCGCAATTCCAGGGAGCGAGCGGGCGCAGGACGAGGCCTTAGACCGCGCGGCCACTGGGGTCAGCAGGAACATTATTTAAAAAAAAAACTGACTAAACGCAAGGTGTGTGAATTTTATGTGTGATACAGAAAGTTTGTGGCGATTAGAAACTGCGCCACATTCCCCGGTAAATATTGCTTGATAGAAGCCTCGTGTTAGCCGATGACAGTGGTACAAATTTATAACCATGAGCCGGGCAGTTTCAAGTGGACGGTTACAACACCAAACCTTACGGTAGGAGATTAGTCTGATATTTGGGGCTACATAGAAACTTGATTTGTTTCCAACTTTCAACACCAAGTGCAACCAGTTTATATAAAATCACAAATCATCCATACACAAAAACTTTCCTACATGTTTCGGCGACAAATCGCCATCCTCAGGGAGGCATAATAACTGCAGTCACATATAAAGTCAACGCATCCAATTTACGTATAAAATGCTAAAAATAGATGGTAAAATAAATAATGGCAGCCATAACAATAAATTTGTGTGTACTATTCGTAGAGTAATGCTGACATTTTCTTGAATAAAGTCTATTGAGGCGCCACTATTTATTTCTTATGTGGCTATGTGCTTAGAAACATATAGTATCAAAGTATTCAATCCAAAAAATCAAGTCCTGCAAAATGGTAGATTAAAGATTAAAATACGATAAAATCGCGTTAAAATCGCACATTAATATGTTGTCTCTGGTTTTCTGTGTTTCCTGTTTCCCGTTTCCCTACGGGCACCTAGCAGGGATCTGTTACGTTCTTCTGACAAGAAGTCGGACTCGGAGATCTGAGAGTCACTTGGCTAGTAATTGTAGATGGATTCCTTCACCGGTTATCTAAGCCTCTGCATAGAGATATGAAATTCACTCCGTACTCTTGACAGTATATACGGTAGCCACGGCTATCAAAAAGATGTGCAAGTATTCTGGTAGTGTTTATAGGCGCACTTCGAATTTTTTCTCACAAATCTATTCATTCCTTTCTCAGGTACTATTCATTCCTTAGGTACATTTGCGAAATTGCAGAAAGCGACTGTTAGCTTCGTAATTTCTATTTGTCCGTCCTTCCGCTTGGAACAACTCAGTTCCTACTAGACAGATTTTCATCAAACTTGACATTGGAGTATATTTCAAAAATCTGTCGAGAAAGTTAAAGTTTCAGGTACTTTACACACCGACCTATGTGCATTTATGAACAATATCGAGCTTGGTTCTTCTTAGAATAAAATTTTTTCCGATAAATTTTGTAGAGAAAATCAAAATACACATTTTATGTTTCAGTAATTTGTTTGTTCTAAAATTGTGCCGTTCATGAAACAATGTGGAAAAATTCTGTACAGCCAGATAGGTTACAGACGATGCGCAGGGCATTCTAGATAACTAAGGCTACACACACTCAAAATATGTAATATTTATTCCCTTTCCACTACAACAATGGTTGCGCGCACAATCCGAAATGGTATTGTACGTACATTGCCCTTCTAGGTAAAGTTTTATGTATTCGTCTGCATACTTGGAAGTTAAAACGAGCAGTGCATTGACTTAGAGCACTACTGCTCTTTGAAAGTAAACTACTGAGTTCTTCCCAGTCCTGAATTACTCCCTTTAAAAACAAAAACTCCCCATTATAATTGGCTGAACACTGCAGCCACCTTCTGCAGGATGATTCAAACTGAATATGGCGACAGTTGATGCAAGGTATATCGTAGCTATGATAACGAAATCAGCAAATGCATATAAACGTACAAGAGTATCTTACATTACATGATAAACATAGTATGCCTCCTACATGTTTCCGCCACTCTTCTGGCCATCCTCTGGAAAGTGTATTACAAAGCATTTATTACAAAAGTTTATGAACCGATGCTTAAAATACATATTAAAATATAAAATAAAGATAAAATTTTGTGATTAATTCAAGAGTGTAACGAATGTTGTGGGTAGCCAGTACGTAGTATGTCTCCAACCTGGAATAAAAGAAATATGTGTGTACAAACATTTATTTCATTTCAGTATGGTTCATAGACTTTTGTAATAAATCCTTTGTAATGCACCTCCCTGAGAATGGCCACAGGATTGGCCAAAACCTGTAGGAGGCATGCTATGTTTATAATGTAATACAAGATAGTCTTATATGTTTCTATGCATTTGTAGGTTTCGTTACCATATCTAATTAGCTTAATGCATGGTCTTGAATTATTTAAAGCTGTATATCTTGTTTCTGTAATATAAAAGATGTGTATCAGTCAAAATACAACTATATCTAGAAAACAGATTTTATGTGTCTGATAGAGCGACATGTTTCGACCTATATATAGGTGATTTTCAAGCTCACACAATTCCAAAAGACCATATTGAGGAAGATAATATGTAGGATTTAGTCTTGATTAAAATTGCGTGAAATACAAATGAAATTGGATATGAAAAGTCAAGGAAATAAAACACTTCTTAAAATCTAAAAATTACATAAAATTACATATAGCCCCTTCCAGATTGTTATTCACTTGTCAGTCCAATTAGAATTAAAAGATGTCTACATTTTCTTACAGGATTCCTCTAAGAAAATGTAAGAAATCTTTAAATGTAAGCAAACTTTAATCCTAATTGGACTGACAAAGGAATAACAACCTGGAAATAGCTCCATGTAACTTCAAATATTAAGAATTATTTTATTGTGTATGACTTGTAATATTTGATTTTGTCTGTACTTCGTTTAATTTTAATCAAAACTAATACCTATACCTTATCTTTCTCAATTCGGGGTTTTTGGAAATGTCTGAGCTTGAAAATGACCTATGTGTAGGTCAAAACATGTAGCTGTTTTAAACACATAAAATTTGTTGTCTAAATGTAGTTGTCTTGACTGATACATATTTTAATTATGGTATCATAACACAATGGGATGTCTCATATAAAGACAGTATATCTTGTGTTGTTAAATATGTAAGGAATATAAACAAGTCGGCACATTTTTCTTTTATTTGTTACTGATATAATTACATATGAATCAAAATATAATACTCTTTTACATAAGCGTGCTAATATAACAAGTAGCACCACATAAGTCTTTACACGTTAAATACCGTGAAATTATAATATTCATTTTCAAACGCCAACACAAAATTAAGTCAGAGTACTTGCTTACAAAGGGCACCAGTGACGGAACGCTTGCGTAATGAGCTTCTCAGACATTGGTTAATTTATTTTTAATAATTTCCCTGTATCATCTACAAATATATTTTACTATCGAGTGACAAACTGTAATGTTCTTATGGTGACAATCGTAGGAATGTGGAGCAGAGTGACATGATGTGTTGTGACTATAGGGGAGGGATGTGGAATAAAGCGACCATGACGTGTCATGTCATGTCATTTCATGGTGTTATCTCGTCAGTCTGTGACACAAGATTTTAGAACCGTAAGATATCCCTTAATCTGGTTGCAGCGCATGCGCAGTTACATTGACTCGTAAGAAACAATTTCTTACATATCTTCACCGGACACCCGCCTTTTCCTTTTGAACTGCATCTGAGGAGTAATACCAGCTGCCATTACGATCCTCAGTACTGCCACGCGAACGTAGCGACAGCACTCTTGAACAGACCACGACCGTCCCTGTCGAGGAGTCTAGCTGCACCCCATTGAAGATTGCCCTAGCCCGTTCGAAGCTGTGTTAACATACGTAGGTGAACAGCGTCGCCAAGAATAAAAGAGTCACGCGTCATTCTTGGAGGACATGTTTATCGTAGGACGCACTTTTTATCGATTTACTATTTTGTGTAATTTTAAACGTGCACAATAATGAGTTTTTAAATTGTGGCCCTAGAAAAGGATGAAGATCAGTTGGACCGATTATGTGAAAGTGGAGTGGTACATAGTATCAAGGAGGAAAGAAATATCCTACGTAAAATAAAAGAAAGGCTAACTGTATTGGTAAAATCTTGTGTAAGAACTGCCTTCTAAAACACGTTATTGAAGGAAAGATAGACAGAAGAATAAAAGTGATGAGAAGACGAAGAAGAAGATTTAAGCAGTTACTCGATTACCTTAAGGAATCGAGAACATATTGCAACTTGAAGGAAGGGATCGCACTGTTTGGAGAACTCACTTTTGAAGAGGCTATGGACCTGCCATAAGACTGACAGCAGAAAGAAAGTATAAATGAATGAGTGAATAATTTATTGATTGATTAAATGGACTGGCAATAATGATTTACTGTATAATAAATTTACATCTAGTAAATTAGACGATCAGAAAACTGAAAATTTATCCCTTCGTGTAACTGTCAGTAATTAGTCTACACGAAACGTGGAGCATATGAAGCGACGTAGTAGTAGTAGTAGTAGTAGTAGTAGTAATAATAACAGTGTCAAATGTCAGTGATTAATATCCAACAAAGGTAAAGAAAGCAATGTTTAAACAGTGTCACTACTTGCTGTCACCACCTTCCATTTCACCGACTTCATGTGTTACCACGCATACAACTCCGACCGCAGTCTCTTTACAGGAATATAAACATGTAACATGTGAATGGCTGTCAGATTGTTCGTTTTTATTATTTTTTCCTCGTTCGTCTATTATGGATTAATTTAGGCAGCATGTTTCGACTTCAGTAACACCAAAATTTGCCTCAGTTGTTGGTGTACTGTTCTAGTCTGCACTTTACCATCACATTTCCAAGCCCATCTGTTTACATTGTGCCACTTTCCTTCTTTGGTGCACAGTTTTGGTCAAAGAAAACTGGATATTCACTTCATCCAAAATATCTTGGTTAAATGCCCTAATTCCTCTTTCCTCATTACGTAAATTCAGTTTTAAACACTGTGCCAATAGGCGACAAGTAGTCTAAATTCGACTACAGAAAGATCGGCTGGCATTGAAAGTTTAGCAAGACGTACCAATTTATCTTCTTTCTCTCGTGTCTTTCTTATATTATCTTGTTCTTTCTTCCGTATTGTTTTCCTTGCTTTATCTGTCGCCTGTTATTTCAAATTAAAATTTACAATGTGAATATTTGTCATTTTATCAGTTCTAGTGTGCTAAGAGTGGTACGTGTTAAAATGTACGTAGCAAAGGATTACACTTTCTTCAAGCAGGCTACACGAGTAGTTAGCTAAAAGAAGATAAATGTTTTAAATTCACTTTGTAAAACAGGAAGGAATGTGTTTACCTACAATACGGAAAAAAAGAAATTAATTTGGTTAATAACGGTAAAAATATTACTATGTAGTGAGTGAGTACAAATTGTGTACGACAGTGACATGTATTTTACAGATATAAGTCAACAACTCAAATAAGATGAATCAGCGAAAAGTTGTTTCATTTCCGTTTCAAAAAGAAAGAAGAATTTGTTGTATGTGCGAAAACTCTGAAGGATTTCAGTTCGTATTGCTTCGTCACATCCCTTCCAATTTTCAGTTTTACGCAGTTGAAATCCTTGAAAATCAAGTCATTGGCCAAACATATTCCAATAACACTGGTCGGCATCAGTTTCCTCCCTGAAACAATTTTGATAGATTTCTATTGGGAATAAGTTTATAAACCCCAAAAGTGTGAATAATATGTTTTTATCGCCCTCTTTTGGGACGATACTTCAGCTGATTGGCAAAAAAACCGAAATTTGGGGCTGGGTGAAAGTTTGTTATGCTGTCCATTTATTTTTACTTATTTACGTCACTTAAATTTCTAGAATAATGTTGTCTCAAATTATCCCTGAAACTGAAAAGGCTTCCTTCCAGTTGTTTAGCGTCCCTTTAATATCACACTGCAAATTAAAGGGACCCAAAACACAGCGACAAAACAGAAGTTCAGCTACTTGGATCACGGCTTAACAGTTTGAAGCCCATGCCCGAGCGAGGCTTGGTACCTTCCGACTTCCTGTGCGTCCCACGCCCGAGTGCATTTCGTGCCTGTGTATTCGCGTATGTACTATAAAGCAGAGTACATGAACTGAGGGGCTTGGGTTGCATGCACAGATCATCTAGTATAGGTTGCATGGGAGCTTTCACTGAACAGGCCTCTCTTTGTTGCTGCCATCTGGGGATGATTCGTTGCACTATTTCGGTAGGAAGTGGGGGG
>Ga0268261_10002540_pt1 | contig 13103 bp, 5 predicted proteins | sample TergutNc150P1_FD_190353 | JGI IMG/M metagenome (GOLD analysis project Ga0268261, IMG submission 190353) | Nasutitermes corniger P1 segment gut microbial community from laboratory colony in Florida, USA - Nc150 P1 (SPAdes) (version 2) | ecosystem: Host-associated > Arthropoda: Insects > Digestive... | reverse complement strand
ACTTGTGATGTACCTGTCGATGTGGTACACCGACAGGTACATCGCAAGTATACACATACAGACAACATACCGCCACAAACTGGAATGCGACGAAGCAGGCAGGCTGACACGTAGTAATTGCGCAAGATACGGGAACTGACCCCTGATGGTGGTCGGAGGACTGACCGAAACATGTTGGGTTTTTTAAATTAATTTTAAGTACGCATCACAGACATTTTTAACGTGTGTAGTTTTAAATGTGAACTGTGAAAGTATTTTAATTAATAAGTGCATGAGTTGGTAATGAAAAGTGAACAACACTTTAATATTTGTCATAAAATGCTGCATATACATATTTACAGAATATCCTACTGGTAGAAATTTCCTCCTTAATGGTGATTCAGTTTAAATGATGTTTCTCTGATATGCATTGACTGTGTGTAACAAGGACCTGCTGTACTGTTTCTAAGAAACCAGTGCCTTATGAGAATGTTACATGGAGCCTCAGACTTATGCTGGCTGATGCAGCCATTTGGCAAATTGCAAGTAGCTTCATGCTCTTACTTTTGTACAATATTGTGACATAATTTGAGTGCCTGGTTCTTAATGGACAGTCACTGATTGATATACAAACTTATTTTCAAAAAATTGTATGTCCGCTGTTGACAAGAATGAATTGAGTTTTGGTTACACAACACTGAGAGCGAAACATAAGTTAAAAAAGGAATCGGAGCTTGCCTAACCTACATAGCTGCTGCACCTAACCAAAACTTGACTCCTACAGTTATACACATTTATAGAGGTCAGGTCCGTATCATGCACATTTTTCTGTATTTAATTCTTACCATAAAATTGGCAGTCACAAACTGCCACACTAACTGCACACACGTAAGAGCTGAGCTGTCATAATACTACACAAATATGTGGTTGCTATTTTAACAAAAGTCTACACTCGGTAATGATGGTAATACATCTCCATCGTCACAATGTGACGAATATTCTACTAGCATCACCCAGCTCTTAGCTTACATGGCAGTAATCCAAGTCTGTGCACAACAGCTAATTATATACATTTTGACTTGAAGCAATTTTTACTCAGATTTAATCTGTTCTAACACAGCATATCAGTGTGACAATTTAAATTTTAAATTACCTACAGCAGTCTACAATAAGAACCTTAATGCATCATAATATAAGGTAGCAAAAATTTAAGGCCCTTAACAAATATTGATATTGATGTAAATGGGATCCCATACAACTTGACATTTTTATCCACTACATGTAACCAGGCATTTTAAATTTTGTATAGCATTGGCCTGATGGTTGTTGTAATGACTGAAACTGGTAGCCACTAATGCAATAAAAATATTGTTGTGTTCAATTGAGTGCATATGTGTTTTATTACTATTATTGTATTTCAAACACAACAGGATGTCCTCTACTAAAATTTCAGCTTCAATTAATGCTAGGTACAAAAGAAGGTCTCTTGTCAAGAGCATCTCAGTAGCTGTGATTGTGGCTGTTAGTTTGCACCACCGGTATTGTGATCGTTTATGCGAAATACAACAAAAAATAGCTAAGTGGAATGGAACATTGTGCTTCTTTCCTCTAATGTAAGAGTGTGGTGGCCATTGCAAGTTTCCTGGCTGTTGGTTCTCTTGACCTGGCCCACTCAGTTTATTGTCTTGTTCAGATGCATGTGGGCACTGGAACATGCTGTGTAGCCCCTCTGCAAGGAAGAACATACCTACCGTATCTGTGGTTTGGGTGGAACTGGTTTACAGTCCCCCCTCACCGTCTATTGTCACAATGTTACTTCTGCCTTGTCACTGGTGCCCTTCCAACCTGACTTCATATACCTGATGTGGATTCAATAATCTGATTTCTTGAAGGGTGGAGATTGAAATGCCTGTATTCAGTACTGCCTTTAATTTGAATTCTGGAAATTCTGCAGAAGATGAGTAGAAAGACCAGGTTAGAATTAGGTGATCATGCTCTGTTAGGGACTGTTAGTGTTGTAATATGTAAGAAACATACAACTTTTGAGGGTGCCGAGAACACAGCATAATGTGCCTCCACTTCATATGACTTAGCACAATGGGTGAACTGTTTAATTGTTGTGGTTTTATATCAATCATTTATACATTTGCGACAAAGTCCTGTGTATTCTTGAATATATCATGTGCAACAGAAATATACTGCTAATAACATAAAAAAAAACTAGCTAGCTAGGATACCCCTTTCAGCAGATTAAAAAAAATAGTCATACAATGTGTGTCTCAATAAATAAACACCTCATGCGTTTTCAAAACTGTCAGCATTCTATCACGCCTTTCTCAGGGAGAATGAATCCACGAACTACGAATTGTGCAAGCGCGCTCACAGGCATATCCTAGGTGGGATTTAAATATATTACCCTTAACTGTAAGTACCTTGACGGTGAGGGTGAGTTTAAATTTGATGTATTTTGTATTATATTCTATATACATTCGTGATTGCTACCATATTTTCACAAGATTCGCCGTAAATTTTTAGATAGTTGCAGTTTTGAACTGACTCTAGTTGTCTCATTGGGGGGAACGGAAGTTGCGTTAACACAATTTGCGCGTAGATATAAGATGTTTGTAATCGCTGCATGCCGCTTTTGTTAGTGGGTTTGTTTTAACTTGCCATTTAGTGCAGTTAAGGGTAGGAAAGTACCAAATAGGAACTGTAGTATTAACCATGGCTGTGCAACCTACTCAGCAGTTGACTTTAGGTGAGGCAAGTGAATTTCTATAGGTTAAAGATAATTCATAACCTCAAAACACAAGGAGCAGATTAAACCAGTGTGGTAGTTAGCAAGTGCATTTTATTTTAAGTGCATTCTAATCGGGGTGTCCGCCGTTTGTTTGTTATTCATGGCGAATATTCAGAAGTCCCTTTCGTAACCAGTGCTGTTCATTGACCCTGAACTGTAACAACACCGTAGCAAAACTGATCATATTTTCCTTAATTGCAGATGCCCCACAACAGAAAGGCTTTGTGAATTTCTTCAAATCATTACCAGAGGTAAGAAGTGCTAGAATGGTGGTAAGCAGGACCGTCGCTTAGAGCCAGCTGTATTTTTAACACAGTAGCAAATGTATTAGCATATTGAGACATCGTATTTTGTAATGTTTAATTCGTTTTTAGAGTTCACTGGACTGAGGTTCTTTTGGAGTTGGGTTAAGGGTGGGTGGGTAAGTTAATGAATCACATCTATAGTAATTAAGAGCGTTTAGCACATTAATCAGATTTTTTTTTTTATAGACAAACTTGTTTCAGTGTGTGCAGTGTTACTATCGGTGTCACATGTGGGAATGTATTGGGTTAGTTTTTTTCTGCATGATTTAGCATAATATTACAATGCTGTGTTATGAAAATAGGTAAAAATTTTAACTTCTCTATGTTGTGATGATTGCCATGGTATTTATATAAGGTTTCACATTTGCCCAGTCTAGGTAGGGTTTCTTTTTCTTTGTCTTTTTACCTGTGCATCAGTGACATGTCTCTTGGGGAGGTACATAGTTTATAAATTTCATTTTAATAACTTTTGGTAGGTGCTGTTACAATTCACAGATATTAAAATTTTTAATGATTTTGGAAAAAGCCGCACTGTAATATATGTTTATTGATAAGATGGTACACATTTGATGTGTTGTGTTTTTGATGCAAATCACTGATGCTGTGAATTTTGAAATATGTTTATCAGTGGATATTTGGTAGAGTCTTGATGTTCATGATTAATTGGGACAGAACATTAGAATACATATTCATTGTGAAATGCATATTGGTTTGAAGAGTATGAAATACCAGTAATAAAATACAAAATACTCTCAACAAGCATAAAAAGGGTGAAAGTTTTTGTTTATTGCAATGCATACTTTTTTTTTTAAATCATAAAATAAATGATTTATGACAGTCTCATTGCATAAAAATGTAAAAAAGAGTGAGCTCTGTAATAACAGCAGTGTGGGGTAAGCCCATTTACCAGGCATGTAGCCTTATCCCATTCTGCTGGAAGCACTAAAGAAGCGTTGAAAACAGTGACATTAAAATGGATGATCTTGGAGGTCAAAATCCACAGCATCAAGACGCTGTTGTAGTGATTATTGTGCTAAAGTGCTGTATAGTGTGACCTTTTATTGCACAGGGCCATTTAAGAATATCAGAGCCCTGCATGTGCTGTGAAACAGTCGTTACCAACAAATATAAAATTTTTTCAGGGAAATTTATTTTTTACTAAGTTTTTAAGTGACCAAAATTACTGTGAATTATTAGTAAAAATTAATATTACAGTCATTTATTATTTAATTTGTAGGACTTACATTGATTGTTAAGAATGAAAGAATATCAATGAGAAGCTTGCCCTGTTCCTCCATAACTAGTATTTTTAAGTAATACCTAGAATTCTATCCTGTAACAATATGAATGAAATACACTCATACGGATTATTACTAGAATATACTTAGTACTGAAAGTAAGGGGAATGTGTAACTTAGCATCCTGTATTGCATAAAAGATCTGCAATTGTCAAGGTGCAAGGGTCGCTGCAGTGTCTGCACTACTGCACTCTGTCACACTGTATTTTTCTCATTCCTCCTACTGCTGTTTTTCCAGCATAGAGTGTTTTTCTGTGCAATATGCATGAAGCTCATTGCAACTTAATTACTGCTTACCAAATTCAACTATTTGTATGAGACGTTCACATAATCACAAACAAGGTGTCTTTAATTCTGGTGAGGGAGCACAAATGAAATGTGTTTGAAACTCTCATGTGCTGCAGCAGGCACCCTGTGTGTGTGCGTGTGTGCGTGCGTGTGCACGCGCGCCACGTGCGTGCGCAGCGCACGCGCGCGCGTGCGCGCGTGTGTGTGTGTGGGGGGGCTGCTGCTGCTGCTGGTTGCTCATCAGTGTGCTACAGGGTGTTTGCTATTGTTTTTGTAATTGTGTGCTGCAGAGTGTAATAAGATTGGATTCTTGAATGTTTCCCAGTTTCAATGAAATGGGGCAAAATTTGGGATCTTATTAGTTTCCACTTGCTGCTGTTGCTGAAGACGTATGGCCTCATTATTTTTGTGACAACTGTCAGTGGACACTTCCTGTTAGCTTGTTGATTGTGTTAAAGTGGCCTACTCAGCCAACCGCCCACTAGCACGGCACAGTAGTGGCAGGGCATGACACACAACAGTTGTCATATGAAATAGGGACCGTGTTTAATGTGTTTTTGTCAAGGGAACTTCAGTGAATTGAGTGTATTCAACTAATAACAAAAATGTCTTGACTGAGCACATGTGCAGACGGTATTAACGTCACCTACAGCTGCAATTGAGCACTGACTTGTAATAACCGAGCCACTGAAGCCTCAGGTTTAATTCTGTGTAAAACGCTGGGATTTGTTCCTCACATTTACTTGGTCCAAAATGACTGTGGACAGGGCAGTGTGAGTTTCTTGGTACTGAAGTTAAGAATGTAGCACCTTCATACTCATGACTGTTATTTGTGGTCATTGGGACTTCAGCACTGGGGTAGCTAACGGAAATAAAAATTCTCGATTATGTTCTACTTGCTGGTGTCCTACTCGTTTGATATCTTTCTGTTCATTGTGGTTTTGTTCTTAGTCTTCAAATTCTTGATTATGTCCAACTTGTTGGTGGCCTACTTGTTCAATATCATGTATGTAATGAATGTCAAATTTCAAATTTGTAATTTGTACTAATTCGTCTAAGTTTCATGTCAGTTTCCACATACAGGAAATGAACGGTCAGTCACCATCGTAAGCTCAGCAAATACCTATCAGTTCATTATACTTTGAGTGTAACTAACCTCGAGTGTGACGTGACGGTTCCCTAAACTTTATAGAATGTCCGACACTACACCTTGCCTATGGATAACCTCACGTTTACCCATGATTCATGATTCACTCAAAGAATTACTGTCCATCGTCTGTTACGTATCTACACTTTTAAAGTTTGTGGAAACAGAACATATTGTTTAAAGATTTGATACCTGCTGCGATGTGGTACTGTCTTCTTATAATTGAAGGTGGGTTGTGTTGACTGACTTTACATTTTATGATTTTCAAACTTACTTGAGTGAAGCAATTTTTGGAATATAATTAGGTAAATGTGAACTAAATTCTAAATGACTTTACATTTTAGTTATAATTGAGAGGCAAGATATTTATTTTATCTTCTGTTTATTTATGTATAACTAGTGAACAACTTTTCTTCAATCTATAATATATTACTTCTTTAGCAAAGTAGAATATACCAACTTCTTAATAGCTAACTGAGAGTTGAACAAATCATTGATTGATGTACTTGTCCTTGCATTCAATTACTAAACTTAACGCATTGTCAGAATCTCTGACTGGTGGCAGCTTAATATTATTGAAGTGAATTTTAATAATAGTGTAAACCCTCGCCACCTATATCTTGTGCTTATAGGATTATCCTTTGAAAAATCTAAATCCAATGCTCTCAATGTTGGGCATTACATGTAGATCATTGAATTCTGGTAGAGAGGGTTCATATTCTATGTCTGGTATAGACTGTGGGTGAGGTAATTCATTGATATTTGGGTCATATTCTTTCATTTCTTGATTAAATTTATCCATTTGTTGTACTGTTTGTTCGATATTATTTAGTTCATTTAGATTTTTTTCATTGTTTTCAAATTGTTGATTATATACATCCTGTTGGTGTAGTAATTGTTTGATATATTGTTCATTTTGGTTTTGTGCAAAGTCTTTAAGTTCTTGATAATGTTCAAGCTGTTGGTGTAGTACTTGTTCGATATCTTGTTGTTTATTTTGGTTTTGTTCATGGTGTTCAGATTCTTGAGTATGTCCAACTTGTTGCATATTTTGTCCAACATGCGGTATGTACTTCTGTTGGATTTGCCTGAAGTCATCTGACCCCATATTCTGATGCAATTGTAGTTCAGGATGAAGGGTGTCTTGCTCAGACTTTATCTCATTGTTCCTCTTACCTGGCACAGGTTTGGCCAGTGTCTCCACCATTACCATGGTGAGCATCAGTACTGCCAACACAGCCATCTGCAACAGTGCATTATTTTAACATACATTTATTTATAGTCTAAATAGACAGTGTGAACTGCCTATTGACACAGAGGTTTATGTATCTCATAGAATGCTCCAACACAAAACTTAATGAAAAAAAAATTATGTTTAATTCTCTGGTAACGCAATTGGCAATTTCAACAGCGGTAATACCAAACCCAGTTCCGGTCACTTTCCATCTGCTCAAGCAGTGTCCATAAGAACTGTCTTTATGTTATTGGCTCATTTACATGGTATTACAAGTTCATATGTTCAAAGAGAAGTTTTTAACTAAAATTCTGTGTGGATTTCTTGTTTTCCACATCATAGGTGTATGATTTTCCCATAGGTGACACTATCGTAATAATATTAAAATCAGCTTTTGGTCTGCATTGATGAATCTCATTGGTTTTGCAGTTGGAAATATTGTAAAAGGAAACACAGATGCTTTGTTATTAGGCACTAGTAAGGTTGTTGTTGTTGGCAGTAAACACATAGACAAGTGTGTCACTTGTTCATGTCTGATCACCATAATGCATGGAAAAATTATGACATGAAAACAGGAAATAAATTCTTTGAACAAACTTTGGGTATTCTGGAATGGCATCATCAAATTAAAATTCTGTTCATAATTAAATTAAGATCAGATTATTTTTGGGGAAACTTGTCTTCATTCAGTTAATAATATTTTGATTTGTGTCTCATAAGAATAAAATGTATGCAAGTCTGTAACATTAGCCATTGTTTTGTATGGGTGTGAAATGTAACCTCTCACATTAAGGGAGGAACATAGGCTGAGGATGTTGATGTGGTGACAGGAGACTGGAGGAAACTGCACACTGAGGGGCTTCATGGTTTGTACTGGTCAACAATTGTATTAGGATAATGAAATGAAGGAGGATTAGATGGGCAGGTAAAGTGGCACATGTGGGGGGAAGAGAAATGCATTTGGGGTTTTGGATGGGTGATTTGAAGGGAAGAGACCACTTGAGAGTCAGAGGTGTAAATTTAAGCAGGTGCACATAAATGTCTGAAAAATTTAGAAGCTACCTCAAAATTGTAGGTACCAGAAGGGAGACATGACACATCCTGCTGAGGACCCATAAATGTTGAGTGCCACAATACAAAATTAGCCACCATGGGTTTTGTGCACCCATGTATTGGAGGAAATGTTAAAATGAGGCTTGATAACAGGTTGGGAGGTCATACGTCGTCTGACAGTAAAGTTTGCGAACTCATCGCGGTAAAAGTGCTACATACGTCATTGCTGAATACCACCATGGTCACCTTCAGAGTACTCCCCTTGGGAAGCTATGCACCGATGCCAGCACCTAGTTCACCCTTCAAAACAATTTTGGAACTGGTTTTGTGGAATGGCCTTCAGAGTGGCCATTGTACTACTGATGTCATCAATGTCATCAAAACGCCTTCCTTTCAATATTTCCTGGATCTTCGGGAACAGAAAAAAGTCACTGGGGGCTAGATCTGGTGAATAGGCAGGGTGTTCCAGCACATTTATTTGTTTAGTAGCTAAAAACTCCCTCACAGACAGTGCCGTGTGAGCAGGTGCTTTGTTGTGATGCAAGATCCATGAGTTATTGGCAGAAAGTTTGTGTCATTTCTAACTTTTTCACGCAGCCTTCCCAGTACTTCCAAATAGTAAACTTGGTTGACTGTTTGTCCAGTTGGTACAAATTCATAATGAACAATCCCTCTAATATAAAAAAAAAGTCAGCAACAGTGTTTGACTCTTGATTTGGACTGACAGAATTTTTTTGGTTGTGAGGAATTAGCAGTTTTCCATTGTGCACTTTGCCGCTTCGTTTCAGGGTTGTATTGATAGACCCATGTTTCATCACTTGTGATGACATGGTCCAAAATGTCATCTTGCCTCTCCAAAAGGTCTTGACAAATTGTGACTCTTCTTTGCTTTTGTTCTTCAGTGAGCTCCTTTGGGACCATTTTTGCACACACCTTCCTCATGTCAATATCTTCGGTTAAGGTGCTCCTAACTGTTTCTCTGTCGATATTCACTTGCTCTTCTATGCTCCTGACAATCAGCTGACGATTTTCACGCACAATTTGATGAATTTTTGCAATGTATTCTTCAGTTCTGCTTGTTGCTGGCTGTCCTGTTCTCTCTTCATCAGTGACACTTTCTCTTCCCTCAGAAAAACGTTTCACCCACTTGTAATCTGCTGTTTTCTTCATAGCATTATCCCTGTAAACTTACACTAACATCTCTCTGATTTTGTTTCCACTCTTTCCAAGTTTAACAAGAAATTTAATGTTTGTTCACTGCTCTAATTCAAGCTCCAGCATTCTCGTGGCGGCACACCAAAACACACGCAGACAATAATAAATGCCACTCAGAAAGAGACTGCCATAGATCAACAATAACATAGCTGTGAAATGCTGGTATGTCAACATCATGAAACGTGCTAAGGCTTTTGTCCAGTACTGCCACGGCAAGCACACGGTGGCGAGTTCATGAACTTTATTGTCCGACCACGTACAGTACACTCATTTGGGTAGACACTGTGGGGGACTGTTGTGAACATTGTGATGAACCTGCAGGTTGTATAAATCGTGAGGAATTTATTATCTATTGTAGGAACTACCAGCTTCTCAAGAAGGACTTTGCTCCCTAGAGTTAACCCTTCAAAGTCCAGTGCTTGAGTTTTGTACCACAAGGTTTAACACAGGATACTTTGCAGTTTGTCCATACAGCGTATTGAAATGTTTTGTATGATTCTCACAGTCAACAGTGTAATTTCCAGAGATTATATTCTGTATGAAGTGCCAACAGAAACCATGATTTTAGTCTTAAAAGTGTTAATTAAATGAGATGTGTTGAGGAAGTTGTTAAAACGTATTTGAAGGGGTGGACAAAATTGAAGTTCCTCACTATTGTGTCCAATGGTAGTTTTTGATAGTGTGGCAGTGATCTGTTAATGAGTTGAGTTAGTGGTCACTGCCATTGCCAAGCATTGGTCACCTCAGGAATTGTGAAATGCTGAGTTGACAGGTCTTGTGGATTTGACAGTTTCATCACACTGTGTACAGGCACCTGCCATTGGACACAAACATGAGTCAGTTTGTACTTTAATGAGTTATTGCCCTAAAATCCCTCTGTATTCATTCTGTCTGTGCCTTGGTTTCCCAAATGATATCTTCCTGTATGACTCTTTGTTTGGATTTTTGCATCCATTTAATGTTTTTCAGTGTTTGCTCTACACTGTCACACCTCAAGGCACTAAAACAGTACAATAGAAAATTTTGAATAGAACCGTTTTTGAAGCAAGAAGTTAATCTAAGAGTAAAAAGTTGAAGTTGCCTGGTTCACACTGTGAAAGTGTGTAGGGGAGTATACATAGTGTAGGTAGGTGTGTGGTCAGCCTCACACATTGATCACTCTGCTGCTGGGACACAACCTCAGGTGCTGACTGAATAGAAGGCTGGATGGTGCCGACAGCCTTTCTGAATGTCGCAGGGAAGAGAGAAACCTATTGCCTCTGCCTCTGCAGGGAGCTGCACCCAGCAGTGTCACTGGACCGACTCTGATATCCTCGCTCCTATGTTGATCTACATAATTCTTATAAATGTAATGACTGCCCTGCAGAAAGCACACCGTGGCTGCATTACAAAGTTCAAGTGGTTAATTCTGTTTAGGGAAGTAATTGCTGTTGATTGTTATGAGCAAATAAAACATACATACGTACATACTGTGTGGGCAGGCTGCGGACTGTTTTAAAACAGAACAAGTGGTAGTACAGGTGTGGGACATTTTATCGTGTTTATACAGAATGCTTAAAGAAAATTGAAAAAGAACAAATACTGAAATTAAGGGCATGTGTTTCTGCAGTTCTCTCATCTTCACCGGACTGTTCTGATGTCTCTGCAGATGATGCTCTGCACCTGATGCTAACCTACCCAACATACCTTCATTTTGATGGCAGAACAGTTTGTTTTCTTTGTAGTTATTAAATGTGTTCCAATAGATTTGTAGGCATGGTGCTCCAAATTATGGAACACCCCTTATCCAGAAAATGCAAAGTCTAAAGCAGCCTGGATGAAAGTTCCCTCACCTGTACAGTTACACACTGTGCCTTAAAGGGTTAATCCTGTTTGTAGGCGAGTGAAAGAAATTAAATCTGAGAGTAGACTTTGACAGCCCTACCTGTATATAAACTTTGTCTTCTCCAGCAACTGCAGATCTGTTCCACACAGCACCCAGATCTCGTTTGAATTTCTGCTTGTAGAGTTGCTTGGCTTATCAGTTCCTGCTTCCACCGTGATTGTGGGTTTTGCACAGTCCGTGGAAGTCTTGGGCCGAGCATTATCTTTAGGTGAGTCATCCCCTTTGTGTTCATTGTAATGCAAATAAGGAATATAGTTTTCACACGTCAAAACACAACTAGTATTACAGATATTTTTTTATTTCATTTAAGGTAATAAGGTTACAACATGTTTCGGCCTCTGTCACTGGGCCATCATCAGGTCACAATATAATGAAATATGAGAAGCTACACACTGTAATTCATAAATATAAGCCATATAAGCTCAAAATTTAATGGGATCTCATTGTCATTATTCTATGGGGGTAGAATAATGACAATGAGATCCTGTTGCATTTTAAGCTTATATAACTTATTTTTATGAATTACAGTGTGTAGCTTCCTCATATTTCATTATATTGTGACCTGATGATGGCCCAATGATAGAGGCCGAAACATGTTGTCACCTTATTACCTTAAATGAAATAAAATAAATGTCTGCAATACTAGTTGTGTTTTGACATGTGAAAACTTTATTCCTTATTTGCTGAGCATTATTTTTGAGCAGGATGGCTCCTAGTGCAGGTCTACCTGATGAAATCTGGTTTATGTGCTGTAAACTTGACTGTCTTGTTACCGATGTTTTGCAGGGGAAAGTAAATTTGTGGGTTGTTGTTTGTATTCACACCTCTGCTCACTTCTGAACTAATTTTCTGCCGTTATGGCATAAATATGTCACCTGTGAGAATTTTTGATATACTAGGACCGTTTCCCATTGGGTCCCAAAATTATGTATGTTGTTAAGCCTCTGGATGTGGGACAACAAAGCATAAAATTACATGACAGCTGCATTACTGTAATGTGCACAAATAACCGAGATTCTGCGAGATTTGGGATTCTCAGAATGGTACAGCTGAAGATTCAAATCTTGTGGGATGTGACCTGCTGCCCCATACTGTCAACATTCCCAATACTGTCATCTTCATCTTTCAGGGTACTACAAAAGCTTCGTTTCCTGAATGTACGAATAGTCACAGGATGTCCTTACTGAGACTACATTCACACTACAACCATTCTTAACTTACAGATCACAGTGTGACCAACCTGTGGTCCTTAAATGGATGTGACCCAGTGTTGTTAGGCAACTGAGTGTCTCACAGCCACTGTTACTTATTGCTGTTACGTTGTGTCCATTACAGACACGTGTTATTACACACACACATTTGTTCCAGACCGCTTGTGGAGAATCTCTTTGTTCCACATGCATTCTTCCCATTCATTTTACTGATGTGTGGAGTGAACTGGAGCTATGCCTTCACCAGTAATGCTGTGTTATAAGCACTGTTATGAGCCCACACTGCTTTTTTTGGCTTCTCTTCTTCTCACAGTGCTGTCTCACTTTTTCATGCTGTTTGCATACTGGCATATCTTTGGCAGCTCAACCATCGGCTGTTCACCGTCCTGCAATGCACATCTACTGTGAGCCTTGTGCACAGAAAAGCTCTTTATTGGTTGATTAATTCTTGATTATTTCATGATGCTGTATGAATCAGTCTATTTTAAGGCATTCAACAAACACGTCACAGTTAGGAGTTTAAACCAGGTTTATTGTGTATACAATTCAGGAGCATATTGGTATGTTGACTCTTGTTGCTTCTCCCTCACAGCCAAATATCTGCCTCACATGTGTGAAATATTTGGTCTGGAAGTATGGGATTGCATTTGCAAGAGAAGAAAGAAAACTGGGGTTAACATAATCCTCA
>Ga0268261_10002539_pt1 | contig 13104 bp, 7 predicted proteins | sample TergutNc150P1_FD_190353 | JGI IMG/M metagenome (GOLD analysis project Ga0268261, IMG submission 190353) | Nasutitermes corniger P1 segment gut microbial community from laboratory colony in Florida, USA - Nc150 P1 (SPAdes) (version 2) | ecosystem: Host-associated > Arthropoda: Insects > Digestive... | reverse complement strand
ATACATACATACATACATACATACATACATACATACATACATACATACATACATACATACATACATACATACATACATACATACATACATACATACATACATACATACATACACACACACACACATACATACATACATACATACATACATACATACATACATACATACATACATACATACATACATACATACATACATACATACATACATAAAAAGTGGAGACAACATAATTCATCATAAAAACAAAAAGGAATGCAAGAAACCTTGTAATTAAACTAGCCCCACAATCTCGCAGACTAATGTTGCAAAACAAGCTAAAAATCCGGTGGATGAAATGCAACACCGATGACTATCTATCTATAAACAGGTGCTTTAAGAGAACCGATTCAGCCATCACTTGAGTGAATAAAGGAGCAAAGTGATGTTCGCTCTGTTCGCAGGAAAGCACAAATTAGAAGACTGCACAGCACCAAGGGACGAAAAGAAATGTATTAATTTTATGACGTATAATAAATACAATCAAATTAGAAGCATTAACGCAGATCACACATCACTAGATACAAAGTGTTTTAGGATGCAGGAAATGATTGCAAAATATAAACGAAATACTGATTATTGAAATGGCACCAGTAAATAATAGCAGGAGATGGAATAACAATCAGCAAATATCGATAAGATGAATGCAAATAAACGAGCAGAATTCTAGATTGGCGAAAGACAACTTAATAAATCTAATCTAACAAGACTCTACAGACATTATTGGTACAAGAAAAATGTTTACTTCAAAAAAAATAGCAGGAATTCAGAGAGCTTACAGGACTTACATATCCAAAGAAGGCAAGAGCGGGAAAGCAAGTATAATCGGCTATGACAATATAGACCAGGTACTAATTACACAAATAAGCGGTATATTAAACATAGTTCTAGAACTGAGATATAAGAGTTGAAGGATTTTCGCAGCAAGCATATGCCCCGACATAATTGAAGAAACTGGCAGAAAGACCGTAAAGGTCGACGAAATACTACAATTTAGCAAAGGCTTCGGCACTCTTATCGCCATTCATAGCAGTTCTAGATCAACGGTATGACATGATAGCCAAACAAATTCAATAGGCAAAACACTGGAAAAAATCTTTAATAAGCAGAGATCTACACATCATGAAGAAAGAAAGCGACATTACCGCATTCCAAAGTCGCAGAGGAAGAGCAACATGGACCTTACGATTGTCAACAGTCGCCTACTTAAAAATGTTAATGATTAGGAAATTAGTAAAGGTGAAAGCTGCTCTGAACACAGCGTAATAAAATTTAAGTCAGGACATGAAAGTAACCACGCAACCCAACACAAAACACAACGGGCCCAGATACGTTACAAAAGAACTAAACTACAACATGTTTGACAAAATGTTTAAAGAGATTTTGCAATGAAGTTTCGAATGGAAAACTCGGAAGCGAGCCTGAATTGCGACCTAGCATTACACATTAAAGAAACAGGCGACATAGAAAGTGTCGTAGAAAAACTTTAGGAAGCAAAAAATTTGTCATGCAACAAATCATTCAAAACTAGATAGTTTCTAATCAAAATAAAAGGCTGAACGACTAAAGAAGACTTGACCGGAGAACGAAAAATAATGAAGATTTGAGAGTGTACCGCAAAACACATACTACGAGGAGAAAACAAAATATCAGGGCAACAATAAAAAAGGAAAAATTACAATCGTGGAAAAAATACTGCAACTTGACTCCAGACACGAATCCACGGAACACAGTCTACAAGCTAGCATCAAACAAAATAAAGAGCACCCAAACTATCAAAACCTTGCAAAAACCCGATGGCTCACTCACGTCTGATCTCAACGAAACTGTGAAGGTCACGAGATTATCTTATCCCCAAAGACGAACAGCTTGATGACAAACACTATCATAAAAGAATCAGGGCCCAATCTAAGAACCCATTCTAACAGCAGATGACAGGGCTACACTCCCGCCGAAGTTAAGAACGCCATAGATTATCTAAATCACAAAAAAGCGCCAGGGGAAGACGGAATAACAGGTGACATACCAAAGAGTACAAACAATTCCCGACATTTATTTACACATTATACAACGAGTGTTTAAGGAAAGGTTGCTTTCGAAAGAAGTGGAAAAAAGTTAAAATAAACCCCATCAAAAACCAGGTTAAGAAACTTCAATGGAAGTATCAAAATTGAGGCCAATAAACCTAACAAACGTAGGAGGAAGAGTTCTGGAACAAATGCTTATAAACAGAATTATGCATCACGCTTACAGTAACAACCTTTTGAATCATAACCAATTTAGTTTCACTCCAAGGAAGAGAGCCATAGATGCCGCATTAGCAGTTAAGGAATATATAGAAGACGGAATGAGAGAAGGGCACATTGCAATAATTGTTAGCCTCGACGTTAAATGTGCATTTGATGCTGTTTAGTGGCCAGGTTTTCTAAATACATTAAAAGAGCTTAACTGCCTGAAAAATTTATATAACTTAGCAAAAAGTTGCTTTAGTGAAAGGACAGCAATTCTCAGCCCAAATAGAATACGAAAGGAAAGAAATGTGAGCAAAGGCTACTCACAAGGATCATGCTGTGGACCTGGTTTTTGGAACATTCAATATAACTCGTTGCTCAATCTTGAATTTGGAAAACGAATTACTACCAACGATTTACTAATAGCAGTAAGGCTGGAAACCGTACGGGAAGCAGAAAACGTTGCAAACATAGAAATAAGGAAAGTATCAAACTGCGCAAAAGACAATAAAAGAACTTTTAACGAATAAAAATCTAAAGTTATCGTGGTCACAAGGAAGAGGAGAAGAGAAAACAAAGATGTATCCATACATTTGAACAATAAACCTGTAGAACAGGTTAACAACATCAAACACCTGTGAATCATTATAGATAGTAAACTGAACTTCAGATATCACATAATACATACACCAAGAAAGTGCACTGCCCTAATGAATGCACTAGCCAAATTAGCAACACTGACCTGGGGACTAAAACACGAAGCGCTTAACACCATATATAAAGGAGGCATTTTGCCCCTCATGTGCACCAGTATGGATAGATACTATGGAAAATAAATGCAATAAAATCATATACAGCACAGTGCGACGGCTCATGAACATCAAAATAGCAAATGTATATAGAACGACTTCCTACGAAGCACTTTGCATTTTGACCGGAACAATACCGATATAAATAAATGCCGAAGAAACAGCCAAATTATACCGCATTACAAGAAATAGACAAAATCATCAACTGGATCATGAAGCAGAGCCGAAGGGTTGGAACCACCCGGCAGACTCAGTATCAACGAGCAAAACGAAGAAAAGGAACGCACAATTCAGATATTCACATATGGAAGCACAAAGAAAACGGAGTCGGATCGGGAATCGCTATATATATGTGTATATATATACAGGGTGTATCAAAAAGTTTCGAGGCTAGATCCATATACCGCCAACCGATGGCAGTACGTGAATGAGTGCGCTTTGCTTGGGAGCAGGGTACGTCACCACTTAGCATGCCGAGTGGCGTCGCTGTGTGAACATTGGGAGTTGCACAACACGAGTGTTTGTCAACACGTGTGTCCTCACGTTTGCGATTTCAGCACGGACGTAAAACTGGAGCAGAAAGCAAACATCAAATTCTGCATGAAACTCGGCAAAACTGAAGCGGAGACTTTTGAAATGATACGACGTGCGTATAGAAAAGAGGCCTTGAGTCGTGCGAGGTGTTTCGAGTGTCACGCGTGCTTCAAGAGAGGTAGAACATCACTCGAACACGTCGAGAGGTCAGGGCGAACTTCCACGAGTTCAAAACCTAAAAATGTGGAAACAATTCGGCGGCTTGTGTATGAGGATTGTCGGAGAACCATCAAGAACATTGTTACAAACGTTAATTTGTCATACGGAACAGTGCAGACAATTCTCACGTGTGATTTAAACATGCACCCCACTGCTGCAAAGTTCGTACCCAGGCTTCTGACCCCCGAACAGAAAGAGCGCCGTGTTGCAATTTGCCAAAAGCTTGGTCAGCGTGCCGTGGATGACCCATCTTTCATGTCGAGGGTCATCACTGGGGACGAGAGTTGGGTTTGTGGGTGTGATTCCGAGACTAAACAACGGTCTTCGCAATGGAAGAGCCCAGGATCTCCAAAACCGAAGAAGGCGAGGCAGAGCCGCAGCGCGACCGAGAGCATGCTCATCGTGTTTTTCGACACTCGAGGGATTGCTCACCACGAATTTATCCCCGAAGGCCCGACCGTGAACGCCGAGTTCTACTGCAATGTTCTTCGCCGTCCGGGGGAGGACATTCAGCGAAAACGACCTGAACTGTGGTGCGCGGACAATTGGCTGCTCCATGATGACAATGCACCCTCTCACCGAGCTCTCGTAAATCGTGATTTTCTCGCTCACAAAGACAAATCACACTTCCGCATCCGCCTTTTTCACCAGATTTAGCCCCTTGCTACTTCTTCCTCTTCCCGAAGATGAAGCTGCATCTAAAGGGTTGCCCCTTTGACAGAGTGGAGGAGATCCAGCGGGAATCGCAGAATGTTCTTTGTACGCTTTGAGAACAAGACTTCCAGCAAGTGTTCCAGCAGTGACAACGGGGCTGGGACCGATGTGTCGCTGCACAAGGGGACTATTTTGTGGGGGCGCTGCCCAAACTTAAATAAAAAATATACAGAATAAAATATCGCATCAAATAAAACACAAACTTCGCGACAGATGCTCAAATAATCGAGCAGAACAAATGGCAATATTTAAAGCACTGCAGGCAATAGTTACAATAAGAATAAGCAATAAAACAGCAAGAACAATAATGATACACACTAATAGAAGGATAATCCTGGAGTCCCTCAAGAACATGAAAAATCGACATCAACTAATAGAAGAAAGTAAGAAAAGACTATTGCACTGGAGAAAGAAAACTAGAAGACACCTGGATAAAGGCACACGCAGGACACTATGGAAATGAGTTTGTTGACAAACTCGCTAAGGAGGCCGCTAGAAACAGAGACATATGCTAAACAAAGTCCGAAAAGTGTAATAGAGCATCAAGAAAGAGAAAATAGCATAGAAAAGTGGCAACAACAGTGGGGCAATACTACAAATGATTGGTATCTAAATAATTCTATACAAACATTAAAGACAGGTATAAAATATAAATCAACAACTCCCAACTTCATGTTAACGGTAACAGCCCATGGAAAAACAAGGCCATACCTACATTGATTCAAGATAATAGATTCTCCAGAATCCCCTTGTGCCAACGGTAATCAAACAGTGGATAACCTATTATATGACTGCAGCAAACTAAATAATGAAAGAAGAAAACTTATAGCGCACATCACAAAAGAAGACAACTGGCCAATAAGGAAAAGTGAGTTAATGAACAAACACTTAAAACAGCTTATTCATTTCACGAACTACTTAGACTATGAAAAATTGTAGAGATCAATTATGTAGAATCAGTGTTTCTTACTATTAAGTATAGAAGTACATCGGTGCAATTAAATATTGTTCCAATCAACGATATGAACACCTCCGAACAAGATTAAGATAATCAAACAACAAACGAACAGCCACGGAATTAAGGGTATTGTGAAGTGTATGTAAATACTGTATACAATTTCTCCAAGCATGTATTATTATAAGCTGTAATGTAGCATGCTGAAATAAATAAAAAAACATACACACACAAATAAATATACACACACATACACACATATACATACATACATACACACACATAAACACACACACATACATACATACATGCATACATACGTACATACAATCACACACACACACAACACACACAAACAATACATATGTAAACACATACACACACACACATACACAAATTTACATATGTTTGGTGGGCCCCACAGCCACTCTGCATGCTATGCCCCTGCCAGAACTCAAATCAAAATTAGCTGATTATCCGGCTTGTATTTTAATCACAATACCAACGGCTATGTGGCCATTTTATATAGTAGTGGAAGAAATGCTTAAACAGCAGTACAATATCCACTTGTAAAAAAAGAAATTCTTGGGATAATCTAGATGGCAGCATCAATTCACATCCAAAGACAAGCAGTGTCAAGGAAAATTGAGATTTTTGAAAACATGTTGTCAACGCAAGTTCGTGTGCAATGTACATACGGTTGCAGAAAACTTTACCTTCTTTGTCACACAGTTGCTAACATTTAGGGGCCAGCTTCACACATGTAAATTTATACAAAGAAACAAGAAACGATTTGTATATTTCTTTAACCACTATATTTACTGCATTTTAAAGACATGCCGCATTGTCTCTGATTTATTTTCCACAAATAAACTTTTATTTCGTAATTTATCCTTTCCTGTTCAAATAATACAAACTTTTTAATAAATGATGGACTCATATGTAAATACCAATTTTGTTCATTTATAAGTTAATTATGCGCCATAATAGAATCACACATGTACAAAAGAATTTCTTACACTCATGTCAATTCTAATCATTTACAGGTTGTGAATAAGTCATACAGTTACTTCACCCTCCTGTTGCAGATGATAAAGAAATCAGACAGTGTGTAAGTAGGCAGTTCATTAGTTCACCTATTTTATGCCTCAGAACAGGGACCATTACACATCTCTGTTCACATACATGCATCTGTAATGATCTCCTTACAAATATTAGAGTATAGAAGGATTGCAGCTATTCACATTAATAGAAAGGGCACAAATAATACAAAGCAATATATAACCAAAAAACAATAACACTATTATGTAACTTGCTTCTGGACACAATCTGCTGTATGTGCTTGTACTGATGGTCTATTTGCCTGAGAAACGTATGTTATTTCACTGCTCTACACAGTCAACTAATTAATGACTGTGTTGTTCCTTTATCTCATTTTTGATTTTGTATACTCTCTGTGCTTCTTGGACACTTTCTATCCTTGCTCCCACCCCTAAAATTTCAAAACTGTGATCAGTGTTATGAATGTTCACAAAATCTCAGCTTTCAATATGTTTCTCTTGGAAGCTGCACAAAGTTTTCTGATGTTCAAATTTAATCTGTTATATTCTTCACTGATATTCTTCTGATATTCTCTTACTGAAGTCAGTGTCAGCATTTTTTTGTAATAACTAGGAATCAGTACCAATGTGGCAAAATACAAAACTGCATGAACAGTTTGTTGCCAAACTTTCTTATAGCTAGCCTTTAATTTGCAGCTTGAAATTTTGAAAACAACCTAGAGTCATCACCAACAATATGCAAATTAATGGATGCCTTACAAATTGCAATATTTTTCATAACACACCAGGCTTTTATTTCTGGTGTCAAATGAAGAAATTAAGATCTGATTACATCTGGGGAATGCATGTCACCAATTGATTCAGAAACCCTTATATTCCCATTTTATAAATAAGAATATGATTGAAGATTTTGGCTTTTTTTGTGTAGGTGTGAAACTTGTTTTCTTCTCTTAAGGGAAAGGCATAAATATTTAAGTAGAATTTGCATAGGAGAGTGCTTGGACAAAGGGGCATGTAAGCTGGCAGGACTGCAGGGCTGCAAGACTGCATTTCTTACAGAAATTTTGAGAAAATTAAACTAAGTATTTTCAATAGGTTTTCTACAGAAAACGTTTATTCACATATTTATTTTAATTTTTCAAACTGCTGCCATCCTGGAAAAGTTGATCCTGCTTGGAATAAAAACAGACCAAACATGGTAGGCCAAACAAAACTGCATGATTAGGAATTATATGATCTCTAGTCTGCAAATTTGTTAGATGAACCAATCAAGGATAAGATGAACAGGAAACGTGACACATATCAGAGATGAGAAATACAGTGACACCCCCCTTAGACGACACTGCTCAAAACTTTCCCACCCACGACTTTATAATAATTTAGTATCAAATTTTTTCAAGATGATTAGATCATAGGCGACATTGTTCTCCTAATAGGTTTTTCTCTTAAAATGATTTCCTACCTAACAACATTAAAATTTCATAATATAATGAGTTTTTCGTCCATTTCACGTGTTTCCACATCAAAAACTCAAATAATTCTCGCATTTACAATTAACAGCAACACACAATATAGATACAATGCTCTCAGTTCATAACAATTAACCTGAAGACTGTTTTAATACAGATGAGAGATACAAAAATGCAATTGAATGTTAATACATGAAAAAGTGTATCAGGAAACAACGTCACATTCTGACTGCTCTGCCATCAATTTCCACATATGCATTTCAGGGTATGACACAGCATCATGGTATGTGTTCTACAACACCAACAAACATGAGTTTATTAGATCACGTTATGACTTTAACTGTTTAATTTTATCTCAGTATTTTGAATTATTCTGTGTGCAAAACTTACACATTCTGTGTTCACTTCAAAGTGCTTACCTGTGTACAGATATCAACCTAAACAGCCACTAATTACTGAACATGTGATGCAGCATAACTGCTGCATCAAAAACTGGCATAAAGCATAAGCTGCTGTCAGATCAAAAAAGGCCGATATTACAAATTGGTCACTACTCAAAATCTTTCTCCCAAAAAAGAAATCAATTTATAATTATGCATTTGTGTAAGCCGAAAATATGAGACTTAGCACTCAGTGTGTAAGTGAACAGTTCTATGGGAGAAAAGTAAAACATCAAAATATAGTAAAGTAGAATTGGTATTTACTGAACAGTTCCAGCAATAATGAAATCATCACTTAATAATTGTGTCTGTAGAAAAGAATATTGCCATGTGTTCAAGAGTGTGTCAAAATCACTACAGAAGAGAAGACCTGAGATTTAATTTGATAGTGAAAATGAGTCCTTTATGTGGAATAATTATCAGTAAACAAATGTTAATATGAATATATATTTATAAATGTAGTTTACAAGATTACCATTTGTGACAGCGTCCTGCTTAATAGGACTAATCTGTTGAATTTCTCCTATCCGTTCTTAAGATCTTTTCACTGTATCTACAGAATTATGGATAAGAAGCCTTAAAAGTAGTAGCCACTTAAAAGAATAGGGAATTGAGCTAAATATAATACTAAAATTGAAGACAAGTTATGGCCAGTGGGGACTATTATAAACGCAATAATAACTTCACCATACAGTACCAAAGTTTCTTGTTAAATAATTACAACACACTGTTGGGACATTCAGTAGTTTCTTTCAAACAAGAAGAACCCACAGTCCATTTAAGAAATGTTTATGAACTATTATCTTCAGCAATTAGGTATTGTAACAGTACTGTCTTCACATTTGGCGTTACATATTCGTATATTTAAGAAAAACATTGTTGCATTCACATGTACAAAAATATGTATGTAAATATGAATGTAAAAGAAATAAAATATCAGAACACATGTGGATTGTCATACTTGTATATTCACTATATTTATGAGGTCCCTGCAGCAAGTCAAGAGACCAGAACATGTACTAATAATTGTGTCGTTGCGTGGAGGTGGCGCATATCCCAGCTGTAATTCTAGATCAGTAATAAAATGTGATATAAACTAATGTAAAATTTGTACTAAATAACATGTAAATGAGAGATCAAACGTTATTAGGTGATAATAAAAATAAAAGGAAAAGCCGGCAAAACAGTGTTTCATGTGATCCACTCATATGTACTTCTAGGAAACAATATATCGTTAAATGTGTGGAGAATGTATTACATAACCAATGATCTCAAATAAATGTATGTGAAATAAAATACCCACACGCAGATTTAAAAAGCAAATCATGCATGGAAAACGAACAGGAATAAAAATGGATAATACAACACGCCTGCAGACGTATGCTTGTAAATAGGAAACTGTAACAGCGCAGCTCCTAGCCTCTCTCATGAATGCATGACATAAAATACCTGCCGTTCGTTAATGGCCGATATCAACCAAACTGATTTCGTTTCTAAGCAATACAATTGGAGTGAAAGATGTGGGGTTTCAGGAAATTCCTTCGAATGGAAGCCGAGATAATGCCGTGAAGGTAATTTTTTTTTCCATGTAAACCGCCCCTAATTATCGTCCTATTGCAACCAACCTCACAGCGTTTATAGGCACTGTACCCATTGTGATATTAGCGAAGTTTCAGCATAATCCCTCGAATGAAAGCCAACACATTACCGTCAAGGTACATTGTTCTGCCTATAGAGTTCGTTTCATTATTGACAGACCCCCAAAAAACTGACGCCTTTTCTAGGCAATGCGCAATACATGTTACATGTGGCATTTAAGAGAAGTCTCTCGAATGGAAGTGAAGGGACTCTGTTCTGCAAATAATGTACCCTTCATTATTGGTCGACTGTAACCAAACTGACATCTTTTGTTGGCAATGTGCGTGGAGTGTTAGGTGTGGACTTTGTTAAAAAAACCCCTCCTATGGAAACATAGACAATGTTTTGAAGGTATTTACTTCTACAAGCAAAGTGCCCTACATTATCGGCCGACTGCAGTTCAATACAAGTAGTTTAAAGGCAATGCACGTAGAATGCTTGGTGTGGATGTTCAGAAAATTTTCTCGAAATGAAGCTGAGATTCTTCCCTAAAATAACATGTTCCTCAATAGTGGCCGATGACAAAGTGAGGCCTTTTGGAGGTAATGTGCGAATATAGAGAGGGGTGGAGTTTCAGGAAGATCCCTCGAATCGAAGCCGACATACTGCCGTGAATATTCTTTGTTCAACCAATAGAGTTCCCGTTGTTACTAACTGATGGCAAAAAAAGAAGGTACTGCTTGTAAGCAATGCACATACAGTGTTAGGTGTGGAGTGTCAAGAAAATTCCTCCAATAGAAAATAGATACTGCCGTAAGGGTACTTTTCTCCAAGTAAAGACCCCTTCCATACTGGCCGATCACCACCAGAATTACGTCATTTCCAAAAAATCCTCGTAAAGTGCTATGCGTGGGATATTATGAAAATCCCACGAAGGGAAAGACAAGACACTGCCGTGAGGTTACAATATTCAATTAGTAAACTGCAATTCCGTATTGGCCGATTGCAATCAAACTGAATTCGCTTGCAGGCAATGCGTCTACAATGCGAATTGTGGACTTTGAGTAAAACCCTTTGACCTGAAACCGAGATACTGCAACGAAGTTACTTGTTCTCCAAGTAAGGTGTCCTTCATTACTGAACGATAGCCACCAAAATGACACCCTTTGTAGGCAATGCACCTAGTCTAGTCTCAGGAAAATCTATCGAATGAAAGCAGAGATATTTCCGGAAGGTACTTCATTATTGACCGATCTCAGTTGAAGTGACACAGTTGTTAGGCAATCCCCGTATAGTGCTAGGTATGGACTTTCAAGAAAGTCCCTCGAATGGGATCCCAGACACTACCGTGAAGGTAAACCTTTTTACGAGTAAAGTCCCCTTCATTTTTGGTCAATCGTACCCAAACAGACAATAATTGTAAGCAATGTGCTTAGTGTTCTAGGTGTGGTGTTTCAGGAAAATTGCTTAAATGGAAATCTTGATACAACCGTGAAGGTACTTTATACTACAAGTAAACAGCCCTTTATTATTGGCCTGCCACAACCAACCAGACACCTTCTGTGGACAATGCTAGTACATTACTAGGTGCAGAGTTTATGGAAAGGCCCTGGAATGGAAGTCGAGATAAGCCGTGGAGATTATTTCTTCCCAATAATGTGCCCGTTAATATTGGCCAGTCGTAACTAAACTACAGACGTTTTAGGCATTGTGCCTAGAATGCTATGGTTGGACTTCCAGGAAATACCTGTAATGCAATGCAATACACCGTCGTTATGGTCTTTTGTTCTCTAAGAAATGTCTTCGTAGATTTTTCAGGAACATCGCTCAAATCGAAGTCGAGATACTGATATGAGTGTACTTTTTACTCCAATGAAATTGTCCTTTATTACTGACTGTTCGCTAACAAATTGACACGCTTTATAGGCAATACTCGTACAGTGTTGGAAATGGATTTTCAGGAAAATGCCTCGAAAGAAAGCCGAGATATTGCGGTGTTTTTATTATGATTTCCATGTAAAGTCTCATTCGTTATTGGCTGATCGCAACCAAGCTCATATCGTAAGTAGGCAATAAACGTATAGTTATAGGTGTGGAATTTCAGGAAAATCCCTAGAATGGAAACAGAGATAGTACCATGATGATACTTTATTCTCCAAGCAAAACTGCTGGGAATTTTTGCCGTTGACCTAAAGCCACACATTAACCAGTGTCATCCTCAAATTCTACAACACTTCTGGATTTTATTTAAATTTTTGTAACTACTACTTTATGTGTATAATATTCTTTTATTGGGAATAATAAATAATTTGTGTGTTTTATCGTGCTAACTGTGAAGGAGGGACTTCTTCCATATAATTTTCCATTTATGTTCTTGTGTATCTACCTGATGATGGCGAGGAATACAAAGTCCGAAACATGTTTAGAAAAGTAAATAAACGAAAGTAAAGTGTTCAGGTGTTGTGTTTGTTTGGATAATATAAAGAAATTGATTAACTAGTACTACGAGATGAGGTTACATAAATTTCTGGGCAGCATCTCGAATTCCGTTGGCGGGGTGTTTCTAGAAATACACATCTGGCAATTCGCGTACATTCCTTAAAATGAATGTTAGGTTTTGGTGCTTTTGATCATTAAGAGCACTTTAACAGAAGAGAGTTGTGTTTTCTCAGCTGAACCTCAGCTTCGATTGAAGTAATTTTCCAAAAAACTTATATATGACACTCCACCCACATACTCTAGAAAAGCTGTAAGTTTTGTTGCGAATGGAAAATACTTGAGGGCACTTTAGGTGAAGACCAAAACGCCTTTTCAGATGTATACAGTCCCCCGTTTAAGGGAATTTCCTGAAAATTCAGATTTGTCAGTCAATTCAAATTAGCTACCATCTAGGTTAATGTTGGGTAAGATCGCTGTATAGTTAAGGGCACTTTCCTTTAAGAGGAGCAAATTTTGTATGTCGGCTTCCACTGGAAGGTTTTTCCTACAAACTGAAAGCAGACATTCCACTCACGTTCGCCACAAATGTTGTTGAGCTCCATTAATATTTAAGGAAGAG
>Ga0268261_10002538_pt1 | contig 13108 bp, 12 predicted proteins | sample TergutNc150P1_FD_190353 | JGI IMG/M metagenome (GOLD analysis project Ga0268261, IMG submission 190353) | Nasutitermes corniger P1 segment gut microbial community from laboratory colony in Florida, USA - Nc150 P1 (SPAdes) (version 2) | ecosystem: Host-associated > Arthropoda: Insects >... | reverse complement strand
TTTTCTCTTTGGCGTTAATGGGAGGGAATGCATTCTGGTAATGTGGTATCTGAAAGCAACAATTTTTATGTTCTATGGGGTGGTTTGAAAAGAAATTGATGTTTGTGTCGGTGGTGGCTGCTTTGCAGAGTATGTCAATTGCAAGGTTAGGCGGCTTTTGGTTTATAAGCAGATCAAAAAACTTATACGTCTGTTGTTTTTTCATATGTAGGATTGATCTTTATGTTTGTGTTTGTTTGACTTATGTGTGTATTGATGAGGTCAGGGTGTGTTATTTTGGTGTCATATATAATTAAGATATCGTCTACATAGGATATGTGGAATATTTTGTTTTTTGTGTCAAGAAGTTGCTTTATATGTATGTCTTCAAAGTATTGTAGGAATATTTTGGCTATTGTACTCGAGATTGATGATCCCATGGAGACACCTTTTTCTGGCTGATATACCTTTTTTTGAAATTTTAAATAGTTCTGTGAAAGAACTAGTCTCATTAGTGTGATTATTTGTTGCATTGTTTGTGTACCATTACTCTTCAAAAGCCTTGATTTTGTAATTGTTATTGCCTCTTCTTTAGGGATGTTAACGGACAGGTCTTTTATGTTGTATGTTATCAATTTGTGTTTTTTGTTTATTTTTAAGTTTGTGAGGTCAGTGGCTAAATTTGTAGATTAAAAATCATTGTAATGATTGTTGAACTTGAAGTGTTTATTAAGTATTCTTACTAGATGTTCTGCTATTTTGTATATTGGGGCTTCCATGTTATTAACTACAGGTCAGATTGGAATGTTAGGTTTATGTAATTTCATTTGTGCTTTTATTGTTGGTAGTGAAGGTTTCTTTTGGGTTAGGTATTTTATCTTTTGTTTGTCTATGATTAAATTGCATTGTCTCAGTGTATACTGTATGATTTTTTTATATTTGTCCAGTGATGGGTAGTAAACCTGCTCAAAATATATAGAGGTTAGTTATTGAAATAAATTGAAATTAAAAGAGTGCATCCTGTTGGTTCTTATTTGCACAGTTAGTTTATAATCATCTGGGATGTGATGCTGTATGGGATAGTAGATTAATACTTCTCTACTGGACTACATGATGTCACCTCCTAGAAGACCATTAACTTACAAGGGTGCTCTGAAAAGTTCTTGGCCTAACAATGAAAAAACGAATTTATGATTTTAAAATTACTTTTGTTTTTCAACTTAATCTCCCTTAAGACTATTACATTTATGCCAGCGATGCTCCAGCATCATTATCCCATCCCAGTAGTGGTTCTTTGTAAGATCTGCAAAATACCACTCTACAGCTGCAATCGCCTCTTGATGCGAAGAAAAACACTGATCAGCGAGGAAGAGAGAGAAGTCAGAGGGAGCCAATCTGGGGAATAGGGTGGATGTTCCAACAATTCGTAATGCAGATCCCTTTATTTTCCCATTGCCTAAACACTTTTGTGGGTGGGTGCATTGTCCTGATGAAAGGTGATTTTTTTCTTTTGCAAACTAGGTCTTTTCTCATGAAATTTTTTGTCTAGTCTGGATAAAAGATTGGAATAATATTCCCTGGTTACTGTATTACCCTTTTCAAGATAATCAATAAACAAAATGCCTTTAGCATCCCAAAACACCGATGCCATGACCTTTCCTGCTGATGGAACCGACCTTGTCTTCTTTGGCACTGAACATTCGGCTTCTGTCCACTGTTTTGACTGCTGTTTGGATTCTGGTGTGTAATGGTGAATCCATTTCTCATCCATAGTAATAAATAGAGGCACAAAATCAGGTTCATTTTTGTTAAAATGCTCCAAGCACTGTTCAGAGATTTTCATGCGAGTGCATTTTTGATCTGCTGTGAGCAAGCGCTGCACCCATCTTGTGCAAAGCTTTTTCATATCCAATTCTTCATGCAAAATATATCCTACGCATCTTCTGAAATGCCTATAGTCTCAGCAATTTCACGCACTTTCATCCGCCGGTCATCCAATACCATATCGTGCACTTGTTCAATGATTTCTGTTGTTGTTGCACTTTTTGGGTGTCCTTCACGTGGATCATCTTCAAGGCTGGTACGGCCACGTTTAAACTCGGCAGCCCACTTCTTAATCGTTGAAAACGAAGGAGAAGAGTTCCCACAAACTTTTATGAACTTCGAATGAATTTCATTTGGCATTAAACCTTGTTTTACAGAGAATTTTATAACTGCACGATACTCAATTTTATCCATTTTAAGGGATACAGACAACACTCCTGCTTCAGACAGCTGTATAAAACAAACTACTTGATAGAATGACTTGCAATTTTACATGGATGCTTATGACAGATGTACCAACTTAGGAAAAAAAAATCTTGTCGATAGTGTTGCCATCTATGGTCGAGGCCGAGAACTTTTCAGACCACCCACATAATTCTGTGAGAACCTAAAATTTTATGTGGTCTTTGTATTATCTGATGTAGCTTTATATTTTTTCAGAAACAGAATGGTGAACCATTTGCTGATGCTGATGCAGCATTCACATTAGCATACGCTGTGATAATGTTGAATGTGGATCAGCATAATTACAATGTAAAACGACAAAACAACCCCATGACTGCGGATGAATTCAAAAGGAACCTCAAGAAAGTGAATGGAGGCCAGGATTTTGATCAGGAATTGCTGGATGATATCTACAATGGGATCAAGTGAGTACTGGGTGGACAGACTGAACTGCAAGATTGAGTAGTTAGCATCTTGTTCTCATTTCATGCTTCAGTTACTACAGTCCTGCATGAATTCATTCAGTATTGGATCCCTTCCCCTACCTCCTCTGAATGCATTGGTTACTACTGTAACCACCTGCTTTAACATTAAAAATACTTGGCATTTTTCCACATAGTATATTTTTTGTGAGGTCACTATGAACAGCAGTTACTATACAGTACAGCAGAAAGAGGGTGGAATTGGTAATGGAGACACTGTTTTTTCTTTTGAGATAGGAAATTAAATTTCTTATATTATTTACATGAAAACCCTTTTTTATGGGGTTCGTGGTCTCTTGTCATTTTTGTCATCTTTATCATCATCATCCATTCCATAGGTTGTGTCATTGAATTTCCACATACCTGGAAGGTGATTAAGGACGGTGTGATTTTTCAGGGTCAATCTGGATCTAGGTTTCTGAGTTTCTGAAGTCGTTTCCACCAATTTCCATCTTCTGAGTCAGGTTTTGACTCAGTATTACTGTGTCACAGGGTTTTTGTTGGTGCCTGAATTTTGGCTGTTTCATTGGCTGTTATTTGTTGACTCGTCTTGCTGATTTAAGCTGATCCAAGTGGTATGTCAGTAATAACAGTGAGTTCTCTGTATGAACTGGAAGTATATTACTGAGTTTCTTCTGCTGGTAATTAAGTTAGTGTTTTTGTTGTCTGTACCAGAAACAGACACGTGCTTACTAGTTTTGGCCATGGCTACCACTTAACTCCGTGGTGTGGGCATTTATATGGCCTACTGCTGCATGTGTTGGCAGTTATATCTTCATTATGGTTTTGAACGTTCCTGTTATTTAGGATTCATTGGAGGACAGGAACAGAAATAAGTTACACTGTGAGACCTCTGTTCATTGTTTTCATGTATGTTGCTTTCAAGCAAGAGTTATTCATATCTTCTGGTTCCATAAAATTGCACACATAAACAGTATAGAATTCTGTCAGCCTATCACTCCACAAAGCGTCGTTTTTCTAGGTCAGTTCAGAATCCTTGGTCATGACCCCCGCTATTCCTGTAGTGATGGTTTCTGAGAAGAGTGTAGTGAAAGCAATGTGTTGTTTTTGTTCGGTACAGTAGTGGTTACTTGCCTGTAGCAGTAACAACCATTTACTTACAAACTGTCACCACATATTGACGAAGTGTGAATGATGGTTGAGTGGTGGGGTTGAAGGGGTGACTTAAGTTTCAAGGTGGTTAACCTGACTACTTTGTTTTACAGTTGTTATTATAGTATTGTCTCACATCATTCTGTTCACTGTGCCTTTATGAGCTTGACAGTTATATGACATAGCATTATTTTACCTGGTGTTTGTTACTCATGTTGCATGTGGTTGTAAAATCATAGAAATCATGTTCTGTAAATGTGAAATGTTACACAACTGAAGAAATTTGCCTCCATTGGTGTGCAGGGAAGAAACATTTTGTCATTGGTGGGTGTTGGTGCTTCTCAACCACAAGATATATAATTTATACAGAATATGAAATTTGTGTATTGTCCACCACACTGCACAAGTGTGATCTCTTCCATGAGGACTTGATATGGCTGGATGCTGAAGAGGATGTTGACCAGCTGTTGTGCATCTGTAGACAATGTGCTTATGACATGGTGTTTCCAGTATTGATGTGTTTGGCAATGACTGTATGGCTGTCATCAGCAGGGTTAGGAGGAAGAGGGAGACTAGCTGAATTTGTATCAGTGACAAGTTTTGCCAGAGCGTTTGCTGCTTACATATCTCTTAAATAATTCTGTTACATGAGCAGAATTAGTGGTATGACAAACAGAACATTTTGTTCTTGGAGTTTGTGCTGTTTCATCTGGAATGTAAGGTTCTGAACTGAACAGTTGGCAGTTGCAGATTTCTGGGCAGGGGAAATAATTTGTAATCAATGTATTAATGTGTACCATGTTATTTATTTATTTTTTTTGTAGACCTGAATGCAAAATGTAAAATTGTAATTGTATATTTTTTCATGTTTTTGACATATATTTAATTCTTGTCCCAGAATTGCTATTTTTTTGTATTGTCATTTTTCCTGAGCAGTCCATTCAGACACAATGGTTAGAAGTTCCACTGTATGTCAGTAGTAAAGAGCTGCATTGAAGTACTTAAATGATACAGAAAGGCCACCACCATGCTATTTGTGAACAGTGTGTGAAACTAAGATGCCAGAGATAATTAAAAGTCATATTTCTGGTCATAGGCATCATCTGACTTCCACACAGTGGGTTTTAGAGGGTAGGTAGAAACTTATAATGCCCAACTCAAATGACGCGAACAAGAACAAAAATATTTGTTATGAATAATATTTTAAAATGTGATGACGCATACTGACAGAAATGCTATACTAATTAGTATAACACAACCACTTTGTCTTTTTGCTTGTGCCGGTTTTAACACAGGTAGCTCACATTAGTCCGGTCGATACATAGCATTGTAAGAGGTGGTAACAATATGGGTGAGGGGCAAGTGGTTTTTGTGATGTACTTATCTCTCTTTCAACATTCAGACCTATGATTTTGTTTCATACGCACCGTGTTTATATAATCACACTGCCTTGGTTTGGGATGATACAAGTCTGGTGGCTTATTCCAGGACAGACGAGATAGTAATGCCAGCAGAACAGACTGGCCTTGTGAAGGAGAACTACCTGTGGAAGGTGTTGTTGCGTAGAGGTGCAAGCAAGGATGGTGTCTTTATACATGCACCAAATGGCCTTTTTGACCATGACCTGTTCTCTCTTATCTGGGGACCAACTGTCGCTGCTCTCAGCTACGTGTTTGACAAGAGTAATGATGCTACCATATACCAGAAAGCCATCTCTGGTTTCAGGTGTGTAGTTGTAACAGAGAGTTAATCATTTAATAAGTTAAAAAAGGGAACCCCGGTCTGAATTGTTTGCAGCATTTTTTACATCAGTTGCCCTGAGGTACATAATGAGATGTAAAGTTGTGTCTGTGCTTAGTTAACGCTTTGACACTGGAATTAAATGCCTGCAGCAGACCTGAAGGTAATTAAGTGGCTGTTACCTATACCTAACATTTGATATTTTAAGCATTACATGGCAAAATAGGTATAGCTCACATAGGCATTGAGGGGTTAGGCACACCCATATGGTGTATGGGAGAGTGGAGAGCTTCATACATTCTTAACCTTAAGAACAGATGAAGGTGAGTGGTCAGCGTCATGCACTGGCTTCTCTACCACAATGGATAGAATACCTGTTACCTAAGGATAGGAGGCTTGGTAGGCCTCAGAGCCAGTCTTAGATGTGGTGAAGAAGAAAGCAATGCTTGTATTGGCCCCTGCTGGGTGTTGAACCCCCATTTTCCGCTCTTAGTGTAGTCACTCTACAGGCTGATCTCTCCTGGCTCCCAGTTATCTCATTCCAACCTGCAGCATTTTTATTGTAAACTTGTTTGTTTGTGTGGAATTTCTTGTGCTGACATGTGTCCTGTTATGTCAATGTGGAACTGAATTGTACTAATACTTAATTATGTTGCCTCAGATTTTAGTTGTATCTGATAGACAAGTAGGTAAATTTTTTAAATTAATAGAATAACATGAATATTGTTATTTAAATGTATTTGTACTAACTTGTGATGCAGGAAGTGTGCTATGATTTCTGCTCATTATGGAATGAGCAATGATTTCGACAATCTTATTATATCGCTGTGCAAGTTCACAACTCTGCTGAGCACTGCTGACACACCTGACAACCTGACTATTTCATTTGGTTCCAACCCAAAGGCTCAGCTGGCAGCCAAGACTGTGTTTAATCTGGCTCATCGCCATGGAGATATCTTGCGGGAAGGCTGGAAGAATGTTCTGGACTGTATGCTACAGCTATACCACTGCAAGCTGCTGCCAAAAGTTATGGTTGAGGTGAGGACCCTGCCTTCATGGTAGAATATGTGACACTAGCGTGATGCCCATTAAAATTTCAGCTGGACATCTTGATATTTATTACACAAACTAAGGTCTAAAGTCTTTCATATCGCATAATCTATTCATGCATTTTTAATGCCTGTAAGTTCAGTCTCTCTTTGACAATCACTGTACTTATCTAAAGCCCTCACCCCTGTCCTTCCTTGTTTAGTCTTTTTGGTCTTTCTGTTTTTTTGTCCATTGCCTGTATTCCTGTCCCATTTTTTTTTTGTACTGTCATGACTTGTTTTCAGTTCCTCTCCTTTGAGAGAACAGTGTAGTTGAATATTGTTATCATAATTGTAGACTCTGTGACAGTAAGTACGTCTCTCATATATTGTGAATTTCCTTATAAACATATCCTGTGAGTAGGGCAAATGATTTTATTTCTGCCACAGCTAGGTAAATACAATTATGGAGCTGCTACAATAATTTTACACATTATTTTATACTTCTTGTTTCATTATTGGTATGCTGACAGCTCATTTAGAGTCAGATTATAGAACTGAGAAGTTGTTAAAAGTACTTTGTCAAAGTCGTGGATCATCGAAAAAGCAGCTTAAAAATACCAAAACTAATGCAGTGCAGTTGCAGTGCTAATTTTAAGTGAATGGTGATTATATCTGCTGAAGGAACCAGCAACTTCACTGTGCCATAGACATCCTGTATCGCAGAACAAAATATGATGGAGGAAGTAAAAAGAACTGTTGTTGGAGTAAATTTAACCATAGAAGCTTTTCATGGGCCCAGGCAGGGGAATTTTAATGCTGGTGATGAAAACGTTATGGAGTTTATGCTAGAAAAATGTAACAAGATGTGTGTACCATTTAATCCACTTGAGTCACACATCTTATTGCTATGTGCATGCCTGCACATGGTAGTGTATGTGCATCATATCATAGAATGTAATTGCTGCTATTAGGGGCTGTGTTGTTATGTTAATTTGAAGAACTTCCTGTGTACATGTCTACATAGGTTTTCTCTTCAATGCATTGCTCGTATGTAACCTCAAAGTTTCAGCTCATCACATTTCATTGGTCACTTAACAGAGAAAATGAAAACTTCTAGTCTCAACAGAGATACAGTGTTTGTGCCTGGAGGCAGTGGCATAGAAGAGACTGCCACAGACTGTGCATCTTGGAAGGGAAGGCAAGGATACAGAATACTAAAGCCTATTGTGGTTTCTTTCGGACTGGATTCTGTTTATCTGACAGTATTTTGAACACCTGTTACGAGATCTGGGAGTGACTTCACAAATGAATATATGGGGTCCATAATTATTGAGTTGCTTGGAGGCTGTCAACCAGTTCACTCCCCCCTCTCAGGAGGCATGACCGGTCAGTTATTGGTTTTTGATGTAGTAGTTTACATGCCATTGAAGTATTGACTGTGTTTCCTGTGTGAGAAATGGGTGCTATCAACGAACAGGAAACCAACACCAGCAGGAAATATAAGAAAAGAATCTCAGTGAATTAAAAGAGCTTGGAAGGACATTTTACCAAATCTGTCATCATGGGGGTTTAAAAACTGCCATGTGTCAGACAACATGAATGTAAACAGAAGGTGTGTGGGAAGATCATGAAGAAAATTTTCTTCTAGTGATGACAGTGTTGGCTGTGACTTCACTAGTAATTGATACGTTTGTGACATTTTGCTGCGATGTTACTCTAATATTAACTTCAAAGTTTGTTGAATTACAGAATATTAAGCTTGCAAACCTGTAAGTTACATATAACCTTGCTGTTGTTAATGTAGGTATTTACCTGAAAATTGATGCTTGTGATGGGGAGTTACATATACAGGCTTATCTAATACTTGCATGAATATGGTATGCTTTCATCTCTTAATTTCCAGAACTGATATAATTACAACATAACACTATATGATAAATTCTTTAGAAGTGTGGGAAGTTAAAGTATTTGGGAAGAGTCATAGTGAGCATTATTTGACATCTGAGCTAAAACCAGCAAAAAATTAGACCTTCATGAGGATATGTTTGCTGTTATATCATACAGATTACTTCTTTCATTTTCTCTAAAAATTTAAATATATATATATATATATATATGTTTGGCTGTGAAACATGGATTCATGCTATGAAGGAAGAACATAGCTTGGGGGTGTTCAAGAATAGGATGCTGAGTAGAATATTTTGAATAGAAACTGAGTAACAGGAGAATAGAGAAACTCATAGACTAAGGAATTCCATGAATTTGTGTTTTACATGCCTTATCTGGTGTACAGTGTTGTGAGTGGAAAAATATCTTTGGTACATATCACTTCGAATACTTTATGTGTAGGCAAAATGATCATTGTGGAAATAGATTACAGAAATGTATAATAGTTGGAATGGATTCAGGATAAAGATTGATGGCAGTCTTGTGTGCTAGTGATGATGCTGATGGCCTTACAAATTGTGTAAGTAGGAATTTCATGTTCATTTTAATAATTGCTCTGTATCAGCTGTTAATCCATGCAACTGCTTTGTTAGATCATTTCTCAGTCACTGAGCTAATTTCATCCTATTCTGAGACTCATTATTCATACATAATTTCATGCAAAGTCACCGATCTGAAGATATGGTCTTTGGGTTGTGATGTCATGTGGTTTTTGTAGATTGGTTCCTATGTACCAGATCATATGGCATTGTATATCAGAAAGTCATAACATATATTGCTGTAAGAAGCTGAAGTCGTACTTGTCCTGTTGTTTTAGGCGGAGGACTTCATTGAGCCTTCTGGCAAGATCTCATTAATGAGGGAGGAGGCCCCATCTCAGAAGACAGAGACTGGATTGCTCAGTTCCCTTTATTCATACATTGCCTTGTCATCAGGTATATCCATCATGCTAAGGGCCTCCACATGTCATAATTTAAGGTTGTGCCATTGTTCAGACATTACATGCCTAACTCATCATGGAGGCCTGATTTGGATCTGAAGGTAGTCCATGTAGGATTTTGGAGGGCAATGTTGTAGGTTTCACTCCCAATACTTTGCGCGCGCCCTGACAGCCATGATCTTACCTGTGCTTTGTGTCAGTGTATCACTACCTGTAGGGGGATAAAGTGGGTCTGCCAAGGTTGCATGCTCTCTGTGTACATTTATGGCTTATTTTACAACTTGTATGATAGGTTGTATTATTTTGAGTGGGCACAAAGTCCATATTTATTATATTGAAATGACAGATTAGTATATTTTTGCTGGACTTCCACATGCGGGCTGTATGGATAGAAATATTCTTATAGTTTTCTTCAGTCCCTCCAGGCAGATACTCAGATGGTACATCTGAATGGGCATGACAGCTGCCTTGTGTATCAGGCTAGGTCAAAACAAGTAGCTTTTTCATTAAAATAGACCAAACTTACTTCCTTGTACACCAGCTACCCCATCATTTAACAGTGTATAGTCTGGGCTGCTAATGGTGTCATTAGACCTACCTTAAACAAATAAGTCATTTAATTAAATTAATTAATTGAAGGAATCTAAGTAAATGGGATCTAATGGTGGGTTTTTGTGCTAGTGTTTCTTGAACTTTCAGATTCTCTTGTGATATAATTGACAAGTTGTTTTCCTTTGCCATTCCTTTTTTCAAAAGATAGCCAAAAGTTTTTGGTTTTTCCTGTTGTGTCATTGTGATTGGGACAGATCTGGATCACTTATGTCTGTAATTTTGTAACCTGTTCTTGCAAATTTCAAACACATCGCTATTTGCTCCCATGCAGAAGGTGTAAGTTGTGGAAGTGTCATGTTTCAGATCCTTCAGCACAGAAAGTACCATCACCTGAAGACCAGGAATACATCCAAAGGGCACATACATGTATCAAAGAGTGTCACCTAGAGCATCTAATTAACGAATCAAAATTTCTTCGTTTGGACTCATTGCAGGAACTGGTAAAGGTATGTTGCTTGGTTTGTATTTATTCTTTGAATGTCAACCCATTCTGCATCAATATACTTAGTACTGAAAATTTCAGGATTGGTAAAAATTATTTTTAAACCATTCACTGATACTGTAATTGTCAAAGACTGTGTCTTGGTCATGTATTTGGACAAAGTTATAACTCATGGATTTTTGCAAGGGATTTTATGAAAGGCATGATAAATACAGTTGATTGAGTTAAACTGTGTGTTTAGTTCCTGGTGCAAAGCCATTGCATTACTCTTTGAACCTACAGGCTAGACATATCTTCTTTTTTGCTTGCTGTAGTTGATTTTTGAACTGAGAAATTCAAGATTATGGTTTCAGAGCTACAATGCAGTGTAGTATTGTAGATAACCACCAACATGGAGAAATGTGCTACCTCAATCTTCAGGGCATGAAATGAAAACAGTATGTCCTGTTCAATACATTAACCTTTTAAAGACGAAGCACAGACCTCTTTATTTAAAGACCCAGTCCATACCGTGCTGTAAACACTTTACATCTCGGTTATAAAAACCAATCAGTTTATGCTGTAAGTAGCACAAGTCGCTGTTCTCAGATAAATACAAAACACATAAATACAGTGTGGGCAGAGAGTACAGTTGTTGAATATTTAACTGGTGGTGCATCACGTAACCAGTAGGCTTTAAAAGGTTAATACCTCTCTGTGAGAGTGGATGGTATTATATCTGAAAAGAACATGATCATTATATTCACTGCCATGAGAACCTCAGATCTCACTGCATCAAGTGCCCAGAAAGCAGGTTAATGTGTTTGTAGCTAGCAACCCAATAAACATAAAACTAAGTTCTGATGTGAAATATGCCTGGTAACTGGATAATCTATATATATGGAAGCTTAACATTTGTAATTATGTCACATTTTTCCATCATGTAGCAAGTCATTTATATTGCTTTGGATGCGTACACCAGTTGGCAGGGATTGTTGAAAACAACTGTTGTTGTAAAGCAGACAGAGGGTACATATGCTGTGATCAGTATTACTGCCTTGATCTTTGCCAGTGAAAGGTTATTTGTAAGTAGCAGCACTGCTTATTGTATCAGTCTCCTTTAAGGAACTTTTCCATTTCACAGCACGCTTATTAAAATTTTGGTTTCATAATGTCACTAAGGGCTGCAATTGATAAGAGTAGATCAATGGCAGTCATAGCTGTAGAAATCATAAGTACAGATGGAAACAGTAAAATTTGACAATTAACATTTCTGTGGGTTATCTACCAGGGGTGTAATACATGTTATATTGAAACTGTTGACAGGCATTGATATTTGCATCACATGGACCAGAGAGTCATATTTCATCAGGAATGTCTTATGATGAAGATGCTGTCATCTTCTTTTTGGAGTTGCTGCTTAAAGTTGTAATTCAAAACAGGTAAGATGTTTCCACATCTTTTCCAGTTTATTATTCACTGTCAATGGACGTATGTAGTCTGAGCTGTGGTCATTGTTATCAAGTGACCTGTAAAACAAAGAAACAAATAAAATAAATAAATAGACAGGGACAGACAGACAGATAGATAAGAGAATAAATAAATGACTAAATAAATAAATACATAATTAGCTGAGAACTGCACTCTTCTCTGTTATTACCACTACTCACTGTGTAATAACCTGGAAGAGCGCAGTTCTCAAGTAGATAGGTAATTTGATAAATAGATAGGTAGATAAATGAATAGGTAAATAGATGGTAGGTAAATAAATAGATAAAGAGGTAGATAAATGTATTAATAGTAGTAGTAGAAATAATAGACAGTTTTATGTTTTTCTGTATTTCATAGCCCAGACCTAGGGATGTATGACTTATACAATAAAATATAGTGCTTCTTATGTACATAACAACATGATTTTTTATTTGTTTTTTCTGTCATCTCTCGCTGACAAACTCTGATCCTACATGTTTAATTAACAACAGTTAAATGATGTAGGTTTTCTGGTGACTGTGAGCAGCTCTTTCTTTTAGACCAAATTCAGCATGTAATTTCCTACTTTTTTGCCTGAGGATGGAAAGAGATCTTGTTCCTAAAGTGTGTTTTTTTTTTTTTTTTTTTTTTGGTATAAGTGCAGGATGGTAGACAAACTCCAGGAACCTAAACGTTTCTCTTGGGTTTGCAGAGATCGAGTGAACACAATCTGGCAGGGTGTGAGGGACCACATCTACAGTCTGGTTATGGGTGCTGCAGCATGTGACCATCATTTCCTCTTGGAGAGGTCAGTTGTTGGACTTCTTCGCCTGGCTATACATCTAATGAGGAGAGAAGATATGAGTCCTGTGGTGAGTCATGAAGTTCTCACTAAGAATTTGACATGAAACGGAAGTGGGAAGACATGCTGAACTGTCATGTGTCACAGAACCAGTTGAGCTAATGAGGCATATTCTGCCAGACCTAATGTAACCTTTGCTTATGGGGTTATATATTATGTACATTATACTGCTGTTACCTATGCATAGTTAATATATAGGGGAGAGGTGGGTCACTGTTGAACATTTTTTTCCTTCTTCATTTT
>Ga0268261_10002537_pt1 | contig 13109 bp, 6 predicted proteins | sample TergutNc150P1_FD_190353 | JGI IMG/M metagenome (GOLD analysis project Ga0268261, IMG submission 190353) | Nasutitermes corniger P1 segment gut microbial community from laboratory colony in Florida, USA - Nc150 P1 (SPAdes) (version 2) | ecosystem: Host-associated > Arthropoda: Insects > Digestive... | reverse complement strand
CCCCCCCCCCCCCACTGGGGTCCCCCCCAGGGTGGAAACCGGCGGGGGGCATGAAACTGACCACCCAACACCATGCAATACCGAGGTTAAGAATGTATGGAGCTGTACCTCCACCACCTGTACATGCCTTCTGGTGTACGCTTTTACAATTTTCTTATTTATTTATTTATTTTATTTATTTACATTTTTATTTTCTGTGTATTTTTCAGACTATTTATTTAATCCGTCTTCGACTTTATTTCTGTATCTGTTTCCTTTTTTTCGTTCTGTCTTGTCTTCGTTTTTTCTCTGTATTTAGTTCTTTAGCTCTTTCTGTTTAATTTCTTGTGGTTTCTGCCTGTTTAATCAGTTGCTTCACAACCAGCAGCATAAAAACTTCCGACATCGCATTTTCGTATAAAATCATTACAAGAACTCAGCACCGTAGCTGATGTGTTAGAGTCTTTGGTGCAGTGACAGTTGGTGTTTGAACCCAAGCCTCATACTACACACCGCAGTGACAGCCGCTCTGCGACCGAGGCCACGTCGTTTGGTGATGTCCCAGATACCTGACAGGGTCACGGACGCGCTGCAACCCCCTCGCCCCGCGCTTAGGTTGTTTATGTGATCTCCTTTCTTATTTACGTAGCGGCTGGGATAGCCCAGGCAATATAGTGAATGCTGCATGCAGCGCGCTCGGGGTCACGTAACGTAACGCATTTTTTTTGCGTATTATGGTATTTATTATTTTGTTTATATATTTTATTTTTAGTTGTTTTTATTTGTTACAGCAAAACTGACAATGGCACGGTGAAGGTCTAGTGTGTGGCATGGTTCGTCCACGTTTCAGAGACAATGAATTGTCACGACGTTGGGCTCTGAGAAGCCTTATGTTGTTCTTACATGCCCGGGTCCTGCCTGGCGAAGGACACTGCAGTCTCCAAGAACATCTTATGCCACTCACTGATCGGTGGTCTAACTGGTGGTGCTCTTATGCATTTCTCTCTAATTTTACATTGCTTCTGCATGTATAATCTGGTCTCAGCGGACCACGCCACATAGTGAGCTATCCCCTAGGGTGTCAGCATTGTCAGTTTTGCTGTAAAAAATATAAAATTTAAAAATAAGTAAATATTGAAAAATAAACATTCCAAGTTTCTTTGCCATATGCAAAGAACTGCTTTACGTTATGTGACCCCATTCGGTCTCTGTGCATATTTAAATTCATTTGCAAATATTTCATGTGGACGTCATGTAATTCGGAACGATTTTAGCAAACCAAATTGCTTTCGCGGGAGATCTTAGTCGTTGCTTGAGTCCTAGGAAGGCTTGCGGCTATTTATTATCGCCTAACTTCATGGAGCAGATTCCTTCCTTAAAACTTAATAGTTTCTTAGCTAGTCAAGAAATTCTCCGCAATTAATGGAAACAGAAGGTTCATTACCGTGTTTACAAGAGCCCGTAACTTGTTCTCATCTTGAGCGAGATCAGTCAACTCCATGCAATCACAACGATTTCTTGAAGATCCACTTTAATGTTATTCTCCTTTCTACGTCTAGGTCTTCTAAGTGGTTCTTTTCCGTACGTCTCTCCGCTAGAACCCTACATCCATCTCTCTTCTTCCCTATATGTACCACATGCTCCGATCATCTCATTGTCCTTGATTTGATCACTCGAATAGTATTCAAAATCGCGAAGCTTTTTATGGTGCAGTTTTCTCAAGTTTCCTGCTACTTTCTCCCTCTGTGATCCAAATGTCACCTTCAGCATCCTGTCCTCGAGTACCATCACCTTACATTTTTCCTTCATTTTGAGAGCTCAAGGTGTATTATTTCTTAAAGAATGTTTTACCGTCCATGTTACACCCAAACGCCTGCAGCCTAAACTAGAGTTGTCTTCAGTAGAAGACGGCAGTGTCTCAGCTGGTCAGTGAGTGTCCTGTATGTCATGCAGACCGGATTATATATTACCATTTCACGAGAGCCCACTTGCTTACTCCATGGAGTCCTTGACAAGGTAACAGGCTTTTAGCTAAGCAAGAGATTCCCCACATTTTATGGAACCCGAAGGTTCATTACCGCGTTTTTAACCCGCCACCTGCCCTATCCTGAGCCAGATCGTTCCAGTCCATGCCCCCACATCACACTTTCTGAAGATCCGTCCATCTAAGCGCGTGTCTTCCAAGTGGTCTCTTTCCCTCAAGTTTCTCCACCAAAACCCTGTTTGCACCGAGCTACATGCCCAGCCCATCTCATTCTTTGCGATTTTATCACCCGAATAATATTTGGTGAGAAGTACGGATCATTGAGCTCCTCACTATGCAGTTTCCTCCTCGCCCCTCTTAGGCCCAAATATTCTCCTCATCACCCAATTCTCACACAACCTTAGGGTGCGTACATACCAACATAGTCGAGTCGAGTCGAGTCGAGTCCAATCCAGTCCAGTCAGATTCACAAAGACGCGGTAGTGACTTCGCGGCTTACTTAAAAGGCCGCCGCGGCAGTGCTTACACTGAGTACACAGGGTCCCACGAATCTTGCCGAGTCAAGAGCCTTGATGCCGCATGCTGCATTTTCGTCAGTCAGACTACAGTGATCCTTCATTGTGAGCGACCAAGTTTCACACCCATACAAAACAACAGGCAAAAGCATATTCCTGTATACATTAATCTGTGTATTTTTTGGGTAACAAACTGGAAGACAAGAGATTCTGCACCGAATGATAGCAAGCATTCCCTGACTTCATTTTGCTATTAATTTCTTCCTGAATAGAATTTTGATTCGTTGGGGTTGTTCTCAAATACCTGAACTGTTCCGCACTTTCAAAGGAACTATGTCGATTTAGTTCTGCATTCTGACATGGAGACATGATCATGTGCTGAGTTTTATCAGCGTATACTTCTCGACCAATCTCCTTACTAACTTCTGTGTTTTTCTTTATAGTATCTATGCTTCGGCCCAGTACATTAACATCATCAACATAAACCAAAACCTGTTGCGTACCATTTAAGTGCAAGCCTCCTGGTTTACCTGAATCTTCCTAATTGTTTATTCCGAAACAAAGTTGAAAGGCAATGATGATAAAGCATCTCCTTTTTTCTAACCATCCTTAATAGGAAGCATGTCAGACAAATGTTTGCCTACCCGTACTCTGCTATATATTTTATTCAGACACATTTTTATTAGCCTTACCAGTTTCTTGGGGATGCCAAACTCAATGAGAATGTACTACAAGATCTTCCTCCTAACTGAATCATAGCGTTTCTTGAAGTCTTAAATAGCTGATGCACAGCTACAATGTATTCCCTTTTTTTTCAAGTATCTGACGAATGCAGGATATACGATCAGTAGTTGACATATTGCGTCGAAATCCACATAGATGATCCCCAATCCTTCTGCGTATGGGGGTAACTTTGACAGCAGGGTGCTGGATACAATTTTGCACTATTTGACAAAAGTGATATGCCTCTATAATTACTACAATCTACCCTTCTTCTATATAGGCACAATGATCGACTCATTCCACTCCTCAGGCAATTCTACTTTATTCCAAATAGAATTAATAAGTGTACGGATTTCAGAGCGATTATTTCTACCCCCTGCTTTAATCGATTCTGCTGGGATTTGATCAGGACCTGGTGATTTGTGTCATTTGGCTTTTCAATAGCCATCTCAACATCAAAGGCTCTCGGCTCAGGCACTAGTGGTTCCGCTAGATGTCTTTCTGTCTGCCTGACATCGTTAACGTCAAGTACATTCAATAGCTGAGATAAATGGGTGTCTGTAACCAATTCACCCTTCTCGTCCTTTACTATATTAGTTACATGCTGGTGACCGTTTTTAAATTCATTGATACCCCTATAAAAGTCTCGAATATTTTTTATTTTACTGTTAGTTTCAATTTAATCCATTTTAGAATTCAGATATTCCATCTCTTTGTTCCAGAAATGGCTACTAGCTTCATGTCTTACATTGTTTAAAATATCTACATTGTTTTGGTGTGGATCCTGTGAACCACTACATATTTGTCTGCTTCTTTTGGTCTAAAAAACGGGAACATTCTTCATCAAACCATGGTTTATGCTGCTTCGATTCGTACAGACCTAGACTATTTTTAGCTGAGTTTTGATAGTCTCTTTAATGTTCTCCAAAGTTCTATTTGTGTCCTCGCCATCACGTAAGGTCTCCAAAGCTGCAGACCTGTTTGAAATGTCAATCTGATACTGTTTCCTTACCTCCAGCTCATTTAGCTTCCTGAGTCTAAATCTTACTGCCAATCTTTCCCAAACTTTTGAAAGAACCAGGCAGTGATCAGTATCACAGTCAGCTACTCAAGTGCCATCTCCTATCTATCAATATGTGATCGATCTGATTGTGAGTCTTTCCATCAGGAGAGGTCCAAGTGTACTTACGAATGTTTCGGTGCAGGAACATGATGTTCTTAACAACCAGATTTTTTGATGTGGCAAAGTTTATTATTCTGACATCCTTATAATTACTATCCTGATGTAGACTCTCATTCCCAATTTTCTTCTCTCCCCAGTTTTGCATTAAAATCTCCTAACAGATTTGCATATGTTACTTAGGAAAATGATCGAAAACCTGCTGTAATTCTTCATAGAAACCGTCCTTTGAGACATCACTCCTCCTCATTTGGTGCATGCGCATTTAGAACAATGATATTACACCAGCAACCTCTAAGAACTGTATACGTATGTACTCTCTTAACTGCTGATACTATTCTGTGGTGTACAAAAAATTCTGTTCCCAATTGATTGTTTCCTTTCCTTTTCCAGGGAAAAAGTATCCTGTGCTCTCTCAGTAACTTCCTTTACACCCACTAAATCTAATTTATGCCTTGCTAATTCCTTGGGTACTGTTGTAAATGACCCTAACGTATATAGGCTTCTTACATTTCATCTAATGTCCCTTTACCGTTGCGCAGGTCGTTCTAAAGGATTAGTCCAGGCCCGTTGCGCATGTATCCGTTTCGCAACAAGACCAGTTTTTACACCGAGGAGTTGTTAGCACCCCTTCGAACCCCCACGCTGGAGGGCCACCCCTTGTCGGCTGTCCGTGACTGCTTATTCAATATATTCGCAGCTTCGCCCCATATTGGAAACCGTTCCTCCATCCGCAACCCGAGGACGCGCCATGCCATGGTGACAGGGACTCACTTATCATGGCACACAGTTTAATATATTCTTATACAACCGTATAGTGTGTGAGATTTGAGTTCCTCGAAGCTTTGAATTATTAGATTATAGTTTTCTGGGATGAGATTTCTTGTGGTTTGGTAGTTGGGTGCAGGCGTTTGGAACTAACCTGGTGCTTCTCCTCTCAGGGTGGAAATCCCCTGACCTTGAATATGGGGGCAGAAGATTCCCTCAGGTAGGGAGGTGTCACATTCTGTCTAGTCGTAACCTTTATACTTTGATAGTCTGTATTAACATTTATATCACATGTCGAAAATTGGGAGCATGGCGGTAGTACTTACCTATAAGGTTGAATTTAACACGATTGGATTTTATATTAGTGAAAACTAGACACAGAAATAGATTTTAACCCTTATGAGCATAGTGACTATTGCTTTGTACCACTCGGTATGCCTTTAAAAAGCTCTGCATTTTTGCTACACAATGTATTTACATGGTACATTTCACACTAAACATTACTACAGGGCATTTCTTTGATTGCTGTTCTGAACTTCGTAACTCATGGCAGGGATGGCCACACCGCCGCTCGCGCAAATACATGTAAAAAATAATATTCAGGTAGTTGGCGTGCACACGATGCTGACCGTGAACGGAGTATTAAAGGATTTCCTAGCTAAAGAGGACTGACAAGTAGGCCGAACTGAAACTGGCATGTTGTAGCTGGATGAACAGAAAAGAAGCAGTTAAATAATTATTTTAAAAAAATTATTATTACTTGGCTCTTGCTTGAGTTGCCTCTTAAAGTTCAGCTCCCGAAGCTCGTTTAGCTGGCCACTCTTATATCGTGTGATGTTCCGGCGGATGCTGAATTTCTGTGCAATAAAGCTGCCATGCTCGGTGCGACGGTAAAAGAAAGAGTGTGTTTCGCTGTACATTATTGATCGACTGGTATTTAAATGGAGACGGGATGTATTGTAAGGTTCGAACTGAATTTTTGGACACTTGCTACAAAAAATTTGTGCTCCCAAGGATGGAATGGAAAAATTATTAATTTGTACCTGTCAAGTCTTGCAGATCTAACCATATAGACTGAAACACTTGCAAGAAAATGGGGACCATAAGTACTTTCCAGAACGTCTTGTTATTTTTCACGTTCATGGCGCAGGGGAATTGCTGGAATCGACAAAAATTCAAAATTTTCACGTTCCTTACTAAACATATTTACGATATTCTTTTTATGAACTTTAATACCGACAACATTTATTGCTCCCATGTTTGTCGTAATAAACATTCGGCATATGTGGAGCTACACCGTATTCGCCTGATTTATTTTTGAAACTCAGAATCCGGAATAAGGCTTACACTGATTCTCTTGAAGGCATTATGATATCAGCAGTGTAAGGACGTCCCAGAAATTATTTCCAGCACTCGTAAGCATAGCGGAGGCCCGGTATGCGTCTAGAGTGTTATGTGTCGAGTTCTATGAAGGTAGCTCGTTACAGAATCAGTCCAGGTTTTTAATTGTTAGGACCCCGTCTTTCTGCGTCTAGTGTTGACCCGAAGAAAGTGACTGCTTCACACAGGACTGCTAAACGCTGCTTGCCCTACTTTCGATGCCCACTGTTTAACTAGACCTTCAAAATGACCAGCTGATTCGCACGAGTGTTCACTTCCCACGTCAGAGTTCCCTCATAGGTCGGTCATTTGTTATCTCCCTCGTTTTCAATTGCACGTGTTTCATCACACGCAAATTTTGTTGTATACGTTTGTTTTATGGTACCCAGATTTATACGCCGTTTTACCGAGCGTTTTGTTCCACCAAATGGGCATTATTCGAAGAAAATTCGTGGGACTTAACAATTGCCAGTGCACTTAACGAACAGAATTTCACGCTGTTCACTGTGGATGTGGCTGCTTTCCAATTTCAGTATCGCAGCATGTACTAAACCTGCCCATAGCTTTACAGAAATAGTAGCACATAGATTTACAAATTAAAGCTTACCCATGTAATCTAACAAACATTGGTAGTGAGCATTTGAATCGTATCCAAAGCACTACCTCAAACCTTGCGCATCGCTTAAACAGCCGTGATTGCCATACGTATTGGCAATAGTACGAGGTAAATTTTAGTTTATTCTTTGGGAGTCCTCAAACAGGTTAATAAGATCTTCGTTTAATTTCTTTCTAATAAGTAGTGTTATGACCGGACAAATATTGCGTTTACAGCGAGCCGAAAAGCGAGGGAAAAAATGGGCTTTAACGACTCTGAATGTTGTATGTGTTTTAAGAGAATGCATACAGAGTTTTAGTGAGGAAACCTAGTTAAGAGACCGTTCGGACGACTTGGGGATAGAAGGGAGAATAATATTAAAGTGGATTTTAATCTTTGACTGGGTGAGGAAGGAACTCATAGCTACCGAAGAAATAATCTGTTAGTTAGTTAGTTAGTTAGTTAGTTAGAATGCTGTATGCCTTTGAGTCTGGTCTGGTTTCAGCACTGTGTCCTGTGCAAGGCGTGTTAACAAACTACTCTGAATGCTGATTTCGAATGACCATTGTGTGTAACGTCGTACAGTTTGGTAGAAAGGTCACATTATATACTTATGGCTTTTGACACCATGTAGGAGGTTGATATGGAGGCTTCGGAGCAGCATGTTGCCTACTTCTGAACGGTAACTGAATTACACCTGAGTAGCACTGAAGACACGAAACGTCGGCGTCTGACTCCAAATGCACACTGTGTCGAAACCCAGAAGACTATCCTTTGATCAATACCAGCCGCGAAAGCCTGAAAACGTGTACTGATAGATGTGCTAACGTTTCGGAGAAACGTGCTGCTGCCATCTTCAGGGTGAGTACTGTGCTCGTTCGAAACGTTGGTAACTGTCCACAGAACTGCTCGGTGTCACGTTCAAAATGATGTAATGCTCACATACATCTCCAGGAAGGCGTCAAATCTGGAACATCGGGGTACAGACCTACATGGAACGCGCCAGTCACCTACAAATTGTAAGGACGTGAAACATGAAAAGAGATAAAATATGGAGGGATCTGAAACATGTCGAAAAAGAAAATATGGAGGGCTCTGAAACATGTAGAAAGATGAAACACGAAGGGTCATGAAACATGCAGAGAGATAAAATGTGGAGGAATCTGAAACATGTCGAAAAATAGAACATGAAGGGATTTGAAACATGAAGGGTTATGAAACTTGCAGAGAGATAAAACATGAAGGGGTGTGAAACATGCAGAGAGGTAAAATATGGAGGGATCTGAAATATGCGGAGAGATAAAATATAGAGGGATCTGAAACGTGTAGAGAGATAAAACATGAAGGGACGTGATACATGGAGAGAGATAAAACACGAAGGGAAGTAAAACATGCATAGAGATAAAATATGGAGAGATCTGAAATATGTCGAAAAATAAAACGTAAAGGGATTTGAAACATGCATAGAGATAAAATATGGAGGGATCTGAAACATGTCGAAAAATGAAACATGAAGGGATTTGAAACATGCATAGAGATAAAATATGGAGGGATCTGAAACATGTCGAAAAATGAAACATGAAGGGATTTGAAACATGCAGAGAGATAAAATATGGAGGGATCTGAAACATGTCGAAAAATAAAACATGAAGGGATTTGAAACATGCAGAGAGATAAAATATGGAGGGTTCTTGAACATGTAGAAAGATAAACACGAAGGGCTATGAAACATGCAGAGAGATAAAACACGAAGGGATGTGAAATATGCAGAGAGACAAAATATTGAGGGATTTGAAACATGTAAGAAAGATAAAACACGAAAGGATTTGAAACATGCAGAGAGATAAAACATGAAGGGATGTGAAACATGCAGAGAGATAAAATATGGAGCGATCTGAAACATTTAGAAAGATAAAACACGAAGGGTTTTACAGAGGGATAAAACGCGGTGGAACCTGAAACATACAGAGAGAGTTAACTAACACACGAATGGATTTGAAACGCGCAGAGAGGTAAAACATGGTGGAATGTGAAAGATGCAGAGAGATAAAACACGAATGCATTTCAAACGTGCAGAGAAGTAAAACATGGTGGGACGTGAAAAATATTAAATGCGTGAAACACGTAGAAATAAAACATGACTGGACGTGAAACGTGGGGTGTGAAACATGTAAAGATATAAAACACGGTTGGACGCGAGACACGAAGGGATACGAAACATTCAGAGAGATAAAACATGGAGGGACGTGAAGAGTGCACGTGTTCAAACGACCTGCTTGTCGTTTGGCCGTTACGTGTAGAGTACATGCGGACCTCGACTTTCGGACATCGACTTTCGTACAACCCATACTTTCGTACGTTATAAATTCTCACCCCTAATCCGTCATTCATAAGCCGAATTCGGACATTCGTACACAGCTTACGAACAAACATTTCGAGCTCTCGCATAGTGGAGATCTAAAACTGAGTCTCGCACTGTAGTTTATGTCTACAAAATGTCAGAAAGACCGATCCCAATGGCCGCGCGGAGTAAGGCGTTGGTCTAAGGTCTCTCGCCGGGGGCATGGATATCTGTCTCTTGTGAGTGTTGTGTGTTGTCAAGTAGAGGTCTCTGCGAGGGTCCGATCACTCGTCCAGAGGAGCCCTACCGGGCGTGGTCGGGAATTACACGAAGCTACTTTACACGCTACTCGCCAGCGAGTTCAGTCGCCAACTAGTGAGCGAGCAGGGAGTAAACTAGCCATGCCTATTACACGTAGGAATGAAAAGGCTGGGTAGTCAGCTAGTAGCGCTTCAATTCATCATTCGACATCTCGGAGATGAACTGCAGAATTTTAGTGCCTTATCACAAGGTACTTACTAGCCGTATCACACCGAGCGAGTTCACAAGCGGGATAGTACACTAGCCAGCGAGTAGCGAGTAAAGTTGAAGAGATTTCAACTTTACTCGCTCGGATTTAGACGCCAGCGATTTTAAAAGCCAGTAAACTCGATGGCGACTAGCGTATACAGTAGTCCCGCGCAATCCACGCCTGAGTGTGATCACGAAGCCTCGAAAATGAGGAGGCCTAGGCCCACTAGGGCTGTCGAACCATGCCAGAAGAGGTAGCCTACGTGAGTTAGGTACAGGTATGCGCCGCATAACGACGTTTCGGTCAACAAAGGACCGCATATACGACGTTGGTCTCATAAGATTATAATATTATAATACTTACCATTGTGTTACAATTGCCTACAGTATTCAGTACAGTAACTTGCTGTACAGGTTTGTAGCGTAGGAGCAATAGGCTATGCCACATAGCCTCGGTTTGTAGTAGGCTATACTATCTAGTTGTGTAAGTATACGTTCGCACAACGACGAAATAGCCTAACGACGCATTTCTCAGAACGCATTCCCGTCGTTAAGCGACGCATGTGTGTACAATTCGAGGTAAGACATGACTCTTGAAAGTGAATTTGTGTTGTTTGTTTATTGTAACCCAGCTAACCACTTTGATGTTGGAGTGGACGGTTGAGTTTTCATGTTGCGTGATTTTGATGAGGTTATGTGTTCTTTGTTGTTGACTATCCTGACCACGTACTCTGGTAACGCAGTCTGGTGGAAGAAAGCTGACCGACATCATGATGGTGGCAATACGTAATTTGCGTTTGGCCACTGTCCTGGACAACAGACGTAAGAAAATGTTTTAAACAACGTTGTTCAGGTTACTAATGGCTTGTGAGTTTCATTTTCCATCCGTTATATTGCCATCAGAATTATGGAGAACATTGGCTCGTGTTATGGCGGGAACATTGTTACCCTTGGTTCAATTAATGCATGAATGCGCCTTAATTGTGGATACAGCCGTTTTGTTTGTTACCTATAAATATGGATTTTTATGTACTTCTTAAGCAATAGTAACGGAACCCCCGTTATAACATGAGTCTGTTGCTCGACTTTCGTACACGTTTTCAGGAACGAATTGTGTGCGGAAGTCGAGGACTGCCTGTACTTCTTCCTCTGGTTAAGCGCTGTGCAATGAAGATGACTGGGGAGTGGCGGTAAGTTCCAGGTATTCTTAACCTCCGCTCTAGGTGGAAACTTTTCCCCGACGGCTGAGTTCCGTTACCAGTGGGAGAACCACAGAGCCGGTCTGAACTTGGTGGCGAAGAGGAAATACCTTTCGCGAATCGAACTGCTGTTTTGCAGCTCGTATCCAATCACTGACTGAGCTGCCTCGTCCTCAACAAAACTTAAGGGCCCGTGTTCTGAGAAGGGTCGATGTCGGTGTTTCGCAATTAATGTGGCTATCCGTGATCTTATACACGTTGGGGGGCTGACGGCAAACAAACGCTGTTTGATAATTTTGCATTTTTTTTTATCGTGTGGACGTCTACAATAATGATGAAATGCAGTTGTTTGGTTTGTTCGTTTTGTCGTTAAGCGCTGCTTGGTGTTAGGTATTATTGTAAAGCTTGATCCGAGGTCAGTTCCTTGAATGTTCGTTGACCGTTTAACGACGCTAAGGACATATGCCTATGTTATAAATATCTGATAACAAAGTGCTCGGGAAATATTTCGAGTATAAGATAAATGAAGGTACAAAGTACAAGTATATTAATACACTTGCACAACTTTGTGAATTTAGTATTGGTATTTATTAGCCAACTAGATGTTTCGGCTTTGAGGGCCATCGTGAGGCAAACATATGTCTGTATAAAACAGTAATTGACAATCAGTGCGAATGTTTCTTGATGTAAACCAGAAATTCCAAGATTTTACAGAATTTGTCTTATATATAATATTTAAAACATATATAAATCTAACATTATTCATTTACCCTTCAGTGTGTCTGTAGCTTTCATCGGTGAGTGCGTTATGTTTTCAAATTTATTTCCTATTTTAATATTGTAGTTGAAACTGCATAAACGTACAAAATTTGAATATTATATTTTATTACGGGATATGACGCCCTGTTTATTGGCAATTAGTTGCCAATCGATACGGCGTCATATGAAGACGATCTTCATCTGCATCGCTTTGAAGATCTTAAATAACGCACTGACATGCTTCTCGTGGAGATTCCTAGGAAGGTACAGCTGGCTGAAGATCTGAATCGGATGAAGGACACAGAGAGTATTTGCAGTAATGTGATGGTGAAATCAGTTACTTGGAAGTGAAAGGAAGATAGCATTAAGGTTTATCTTAGGTAAATGCTTGAACTGACTCGTGTTTAGTGATTGTGTTTCGTTGCCAGTCAGTGTTGAACTTCAGATCTGATGCGTGAAAGTATGAGTTTTAACTGCTTAGATTACACAGGTCTGCATTTTGAGAGCCATCAAAAACTTTTTGCACCATTTTAGCTGTTTTTAATGTTTTTTAATGCGCTGAATCCGAAAATGGCCTTCATTTTCCCCCATCACGTAAGGTTTTTTTTCACAAAACGGGATTGAAAAATTGGAAAAACTGTGTTAAACAGGAATTTTATCTCATAAATTTTTATTTAAAAAGTGTATTTTTTATTTATCAGTGAAGTCATAAATGATATCTTGTACAGGCTTAGTCGTCACAGATCCTTGTGATAATGTTTTTTTCTTTCCTTCGAAACTTCTTTTTGAGCTTTTCCTCTTATGTGCCGCTTGCGACTCGTCCCTACGTAGTGTCCAGCAGTAGTCTGCCATCATATTTACATTCCATCTTCTCTGGCACCTTCGTTCCATTTCCTTGATATCTTGGTGAAATCTTTCCCCTTGCTCTTCGCTAACAGCTTCAAGATTTTCGGGGTAGTAGTCCAGGTGGGAAGCCAAAAAGTGCACCTTGAGACTCATGGAGCACCCTAAATCTTTAAACTTTGTCAGCATCTTCCGAACGATCTGCTTGAAGTTGGGGTCTTTCTGGTTACCCAGAAACTTCAGCACAACGTCTCTAAAGGCATTCCAGGCTTCTTTTTCATTGTCTTGCATCTTGGACTCGAATGCCTTATCTTTCATAAGTCTGCAGATGTC
>Ga0268261_10002536_pt1 | contig 13112 bp, 14 predicted proteins | sample TergutNc150P1_FD_190353 | JGI IMG/M metagenome (GOLD analysis project Ga0268261, IMG submission 190353) | Nasutitermes corniger P1 segment gut microbial community from laboratory colony in Florida, USA - Nc150 P1 (SPAdes) (version 2) | ecosystem: Host-associated > Arthropoda: Insects >... | reverse complement strand
TGGTGCATCATAATGTGTGTGGGCCTATGAATGTTATTACACTGCAACAGAAACATATACTGTATATTTGTGGAATTATTTGGACATAGAGAATTCCATTTGAATTCCACATTTTATATGGAAAATCAATATGAGGTTCACACTTCTTCTTCTTCTTCTTGATATCATCACCATCATCAAGATAATAAGGGACCAGTTTGTGATGAAGCTGTAGCAATACACAAATATAGAGAGCTGAATGGACCATTATATTGGAGATGGATCCAGGGGGAGGAAGAGATACTTACAGGAGACTGCTGATGTGTTGATATTTAGAGCTTTATATTGTTTGTACACCTTCTGTGTTGAAATTTATAGAGTTTTATTAACAGTGGTATCTGTAAGTGTCATTTTGCCTCTTACTAAAAATTCGTAATGTTATCGTTTTTCAAGAAGCAGTTTTACTGTCTCATGTTGATACAGTATTGCATACAGACATGTTTCATACTGGAAAGTAAAATATTAATTTATCAGTATTCTTTTCATTAAATACATTATAATAAATCATGTGGTTATTAGAATGTGGCTTATTTCCTTATGTCTCCATCATCATCCTTACTGGTTACAGCTGTCACTGCATACAGATGCCTATTGTTCCTCTCGTAATTAGCTCTCAGAACTTGAAAATGACGTTACTCAGTCTTCTGTGATATCCATGTTTCATCCTCTCCTCTGGTGTATACTAATAACATTTTCAGCATTTCCCTGCGAATGTCACCCACATGCAGTGAACATGTCCAAACCATGCTGCACCACACGCAGTGAACATGTCCAAACCATGCTGCACCACCCACATGCAGTGAACATGTCCAAACCATGCTGCACCACATGCAGTGAACATGTCCAAACCATGCTGCACCACCCACATGCAGTGAACGTGTCCAAACCATGCTGCACCACCCCAGCCATCTTCTCAGTGTCCATTTTATTTATAAAACCAACAACTTACACATACAAATACACATACAGAATATTTATCCAATCCTACAGCTTTATTTCAAAACCAAGTATATTTACAACAATTTTATAAACATTAGGCATCCATGACTACCTCATGGGTAGAACAGGGCACATTTTTATGGTTTGTATAAGGCACAAGGATTCTAGCTATGAGATTGCATCAGAAATAATAACTCAGTTTAATTTGGAAGTGTAATCCATTGCCTTACATGGTAAGTTAATCTTTTGCAGCAGTTTAGTAACTGGGGCCATTATCACCTCTGTTTTAAACTTCTCAATACTGTGATTACAATCATGTCCCACCAACGATTAAATTGCTTGTCAGGTAGTGATTAAAATCTTGGTTCAGATATTCTGTGACTCCTGGTTATTCCTGTAGATCTGTTTTGTAATGTGTACCTCTACTTCTCTGCTTCTGTCATGTGGAAACCTACGTAATACAAAATTTCTGTAGCATATGAACACTGAAATTCGTGTTATCAGTGGTGATGGAAATTGAAGTTTTTGAGCAGTCACATTTTGTAATCACATGAACTTTCGTATATCAAAGAATAATTTCATCAACACAACTCTCTTTTTATCATAAAACTATATTGGTTTTTCAAATTTGATACAGGTTTTACCCCAAGAGGTCATCAGTAGGCAAGAAATTTACAGTATATAAAAACAAGGTTTATGGACATTTGTTTATGTGAATGAAATCTTCCTTAGAGAATTTTTCTGTTGTTACAATTTCATATGGTGACAGTTGTGTATAATGGAAACCATTGCTTCTGCTTTGAGAATGTTGAACATTGTAAGTAGTATCAAGTGTGTGATTCTCCTTGTGATATCTTTAGTAGAACTTTGGAATTCGTCATATGTGGTCCTAACTTTAAAATGTGTCTTTATACTGATGTCAGTAACCGGGAAGTATTTCATATCCCATTTCCTCAATTTGTTTTAGAGGCAAAATGTAAAGCACTGTGTACACAAGTGGTGGAGATGATATGTGATTAAATACATACTGTGTCCATAAACAAATTTACTGCTCATCTGTATTTCAGTGTTATGAATGTGACATTTTCATCCTCATTTCAATTGTTCTTCATATTCTGTGGTACAGAATTTGAGGTGCTCACAGTGGTGATGTTTTATAATGCGGTCTGGGTTAGGACACCGTATAGTCTGGTACATGGTTACAAATATTTTAGAGAAGCATTCTGGGTGTATCTTAACTGGCTGTCATTTTCCATACATTGCATCAGTATGGCACTTATTACAAACCAACTAAATACATGTATTAGGCAATAAAAATACCATACTATTTTACATTATGTTTTGATCTGAGCAGACCATGAGAAAATAAAATGTAAATGTAATGTAAAATAATAAGGTATATTATCTAATAAATGTTTTGTTGGTTTGCAGTAATTTCGACGGTTGCAATCTTTTTTACGCCTGTATGATCGGCGTGGGTGTTAGAGAGTGTATGGTGTACGATAAGGCTGCTTTACCGTTATTGTTCCTCATAATTTCAGGTTTCCACCAGAAGCATACAATACTATTGCCTCTGCGACAAACCGGCTGCATTAAAGACGACTACGCCGCTTGTAGCGCTGTAAGCGTTTCCACGGAGTTTCCACACAGTAAGTGGTTCTCATCTGGTCACTGTACAGACGATGATCTGTGGTCACAGGTGATCGCAAGTTCGGTCGCAAGTGTAGAGGTTGTGTGATGGAGGATAAATTAAAACGTTATGAAAAAGTAGAATTTTTGGGAGAAGGACAGGTTGTTAAAATACGAGCTACGCCATATTTAATGAATCAGGGCTATATTATGAAATATTTAATAATTTTTTTTATATGAAATGCATAGTATTGTCGTAATCTAACATAAGTGTTCCAGTGGAATGCATTTTAACCTTCCTCTTTTTCTCATTTGCAGTTTGCTACCGTTTATAAAGCAAGGGATTCAGTAAATGGTACTATAGTTGCAGTGAAAAAGGTACGTTAGATCGTATTAGTGAGTGAATTTTACATGCAAGCGAGTTTTGAGTCTGTCATGGTCGTAATTAGATAATTGTCTTAGATGATGTGATGCCGTATAGTCTGCACTGTACTGACATTTCGGGGGATCATGTTGCCTCCATCATTAATGTAAATGAAGATGGGAATGGTACAGGCAACAAGGTGTACCAAACTACACGGCTTCACATCTCAAAGACATCGGCGTTTCTGTGTGATTTCTTGGTAACTGAATGTGATACGTTGGGAAAACCAGGGGATGTAGTCTTGCACAAGGTAAGAGGGCCTCATAATTTATCTTTTTACAGATGCACTGCACTGATTGAATATTGGAGATATAAGATATTGTAGACATCTTTACAGGAAGTAGATGTGTGTTCCAGAATATGTCTGCCATAATCAATAAAATGTTTATGAGCAGAGTGTAGTTTTTTATTTCATAGGTTATGATTCATTTTCTGCTTTTCTCAGCAGGATGTGTGTTGGGAATTTAGTTACGTCTTAATTATAAACTTTTTAACCTCTTTTGACAGATTTTTGTATGCTAGTCAACTGAGTGTGAATCATCATTAAAAAGCAGCTTGTTAGTACAAGTATCTTTATAGTTCTTTTCTTTTTTTCAGATTAAACTGGGAAGCCGAGCAGAAGCACAAGATGGGATTAATAGAACAGCTCTTCGAGAGATAAAATTACTGCAAGAGTTAAAGCATCCTAATATTATTAATTTGATGGGTATAAACAATAACACACTAGAATGTGTTTGGCATGAGCTTTATGTGTGTTGTTTTTATGTGATACTTACTAGAATAAGAACTCAGATTACTAGCAAATCAAGAAACCTTTTGTTTTGTTTCCTACAGCATGAAAAAATAAAATTTGAACCATGTTAACCAAATGTTTGGAACTTGCAGGTTATGTAAGGATGTATCTAGTGCTAATATAATACTGAAGGGTGCAGTCACCTCTTTATATAATGGTTGAAGCGCCTACTTATCTTGTGCATAATATTTGGTTCTTTTGTTCTCTTTCAGATGTGTTTGGACACAAATCTAATGTATCACTTGTATTTGACTTCATGGATACTGACCTTGAAGTTATTATTAAGGACAGTAACATTGTCTTAACACCTGCTAATATCAAAGCATATTTGTTAATGACATTGCAGGGCCTGGAATATCTCCATATCAATTGGATTTTACACAGGGTACCTATAACTGATTTCACTTTTAATGTGTTTTTTGTTTTGTAGGACTGCTTCTATACTTTTATGTCCATAGTGCAGAGTTTTACATAAGATTTCTTTCTTCTCTCTTAGGATTTGAAACCAAATAATCTGCTTGTGAATTGTAATGGTGTACTGAAGATTGGAGATTTTGGTTTGGCCAAGTTTTATGGCTCTCCTAATCGTGTGTATACTCATCAGGTTGTAACCAGGTGGTACAGGTAAGGAGTATGCATTCTTTGTTTTCTTAATATTCATGTAAGTAAAAGTGCAGTCATGAAAAAGTTTAGAATTTCTTTAATGGCTATGTGAGACAACATTTTTTTCCCTTCTGAATAAATAAGAAATGCAAAATACGTGATGCAGACTTCCTAATATTCACACGCGTGTAGAAACATATAAATACTCCATAGTGACTTTTGGTATAGCTGGCCTGCACTGTGTTGTGTACAGCCATGACAGTGAGTCAGCATTCACTGTCATGGCTGTACATGGCTGTCCCTCTGCCAATTGCTATCCACAGGACGCACGTCTAGAGGTTGCACTGAATTTATTTTTGCATGTGGGGTAAGCAAATAGAACATTTTTTTTGTGTACCTCCCAGGATGTTTGTTTAGGGCACCTGGGCAACAAATGTGTAAATCAGAATTCATAGAACAACTATTTGAGAGAGACTAAGATGTTAGTTTTTCCTTTGCAGGGCACCAGAGTTGTTATTTGGAGCACGTATGTATGGGACTGGTATTGATATGTGGGCAGTTGGTTGTATCCTGGCCGAACTGCTGCTCCGAGTTCCATTCCTACCTGGTGACTCTGACTTGGATCAACTGACTCGTATCTTTCAAGTGCTTGGCACACCCACAGATGAGACATGGCCTGTTAGTTCTCTTTAAAACTTTATTGTAATAACATCAAGAATGATGGACCAAGTGCATGTGTGGAGTTTTTATATATTCTGTGCATGAATTGTTTGGAAAGGTTTTGAAATGGAATGATCTTTACCATTTTTCCATTCATGTTTCATCTCTGAAAGTTCTCAGTAGATTGTTTTGAAATTTGGTGTTTGGTGGGTACATGAGAAAAGTTACATTTGAATATCATTTTGTGTCTGTGAGTCCAGTGAGATCTGATACATAAAAATGAAATAAGATATTTTTAGTTCTGTAGAAAATGGCTGTGAACAAACTAGTTAGAACATTCTGTAAATTTTAGATTTTTAAAAATCTGTTACTGTTACATGAAATATGTTTTTATATGGTGCATTCCTATGTTTAATAAGCTCAAGGAAAACTTGACACATGCATGCCATGAATAGTGTCTACTACTGAATAACAGTGCCATTAGTAAATTTATAAGAAGGTGTGAGAACCTCAAACCTAGCGTAGTAAATATGTATGAGCAGTAAATGAACATCAAGAAGTTGCAATCCCAACATTTGTGTAAATTGTTCGTTACAGAATTTGAAAGAATTGCCAGACTTTATTCAGTTTAAAACGTTTCCTGGGACACCACTGCGTCACATATTCACAGCAGCAGGGGATGATCTGCTTGACCTGCTAGCAGGGTTGTTGTCTGTTTCACCACTCAAGCGATATGATTGTCACGAGGCACTGCAGGCTCCATATTTCAGGTTTGTGGACAGTAAATTGTTGTGTGACATGGGGGTGTTGGGCATATATAGAGGGTGGTCCTGACAAACAATGTGATGAGGTTACCCATTAAGCGTCACGACAGAAGGTGTAAAGTTTTTCGTAACTATTTTTATTTTGGTGTGGGCTGGGATAGTATAGTTGGTACAGTGACTCGCTATGGGCTGGATGGTCTGGGGATGGAATCCTGGTGGGGGTAAGATTTTCTGTACCCACCCAGACCTGGGGCCCACCCAGCTTCCTATACAGTGGATACTGGGTCTTTTCCAGGGGTAAAGCGGCTGGGGCGTGGCGTTGACCACCTACCGCCGAGGTTAAAGAAAGAGTAGAGATATACATCTACTCCCCCTCTGGGCCTTCGTTGCCTGTTGTAGGGTGAGCTTTTATCTTAATTTTGGCATAATGCCCTTTTTTTTCCACTGCCCTTTTTTGCTTCCTGTTTCTATTTTTCTTCCTGTGCCCCTTCAGACTATTTTATCCTTCTCTTTCCCTACACACACTCTTTTCCCTTTATGCTGTAAATATTAAGGGGGTACATGGCACGGTTGGTTGAGGCACTACGCTACAAGCCAGAAGGTCATGGGTTTGATTCCAGATTGGGTCATTGGGATTTTTCTTTGACTTAATCCTTCTGACTCAGCTTCTAACAAATGAGTACCAGGGATATCTCCTGGAGGTAAAGGCAGCCAGTGTGTAGGGTTGGCAACCTTGCCTCCTTCATGTATTCATTGTCTAGAAATTCTGGGTGCCTCATCTTCCTGGAGCTCTCAGGGCCTGTCTAGGCCTGTGTAGGGATAGCTTTACTATAAATATTGAAGTATGGTTTTAAGTGGATTACCCAGTGCAAAGTACCGTGATTTTACACGTACAAAATGATAACCCCACCCCCAATCTGACCATATTGGAACCAACCCTGTTGTGTCTGTATGTCCATTTGCATGTAGCAACTTGAGCAGCATTGAACAGATGGTAATTAAATTTTATATGCATATTTGAATTTTACTGTGAGCTTTTATTAACGTGGTAACGAACCTCTGGATTTCACAAAATACAAGAAGTTGCTTGATTAGCTTAGGAACTGTTAGCTTCTCAAGAAGGACTCTGCCCCTGAGTTGGTTGGTTGGTTAGTTAGTTACTAATGCAGTCGGTCAGTCAGGCAGTTGTTTACTGCAAATTTTACTGATATTTGGAGCATGTTAAAATTTTGGTTGCAATGGGACAGTAGCAACAGACCTTATTTGAATACCTGTGTGCTCTGTGACCATAACTAAGTAATTACTGGAGTCAAATGTGTTTTAAAGGAGAGTTGTGGAGAAATATGCAACACATTTATGTCCAGTACACTTTTCTTTAAATCTTACATTTCTTGAGATAATGATGCAACAGGAATGAAATACACCAGCATTATTTGCTATGCATTTCCTAACTTGTTTCTTTATGTAGAGTTTTCTCAAGGCCACCATGATATATGTGTGCACTGTAACTGTCAATATCATACTATTTTTCACAGGACTATACTACTGTAAACAGTATCACAATAGAGTCCTGTAGGTAACTCTCCAAGGAATGTGTATATAAACTTGTACTGAACTGTGCACGACTTCTTTTATGTGCATTCTTCTCTTGTAAACTGGAGTGAATGTCATGCACAAGGGAATGCAGTACACAAGTGCACATGTTCTCTAAAATTAGTAGTTTCTGATGTTTCAGACATTTGGAACATTGTAAGAAAGAAATATATGTGCGGTGGTTAAATAAATACTGCATTTGTGTCCAAATTCTGCCAAATGTAAGCCAGCACAAACTGGCATGAACAGCATAATTTTTGTTTCCAGAGGAAGTTCACTGCACTCAAAATACTAAGTCACTATAATATAAAGTAGTAGTGAAATTATATTAATAAATGGAAAAGTGGCTGAATTAAAAACATTTAGCCTTGTAATAAGAAAATATTTAATGAAGCTTTTTGTGTAAATGCTCATAGTTTCTGAGCTTTATTGCCCTTTTCCTTCAGTATGTATGGTAGAATATCTTGGATCCTACATGTGCAATGCAGCAAATTCCATTGCATTTTAAGAAATAAGGTTATTGAACTTATTTATGAAGACATATTGTTTAAACTGAGGGGATTCATGTGGCTCTTCTGTTGACACCATTTTGCAGTAACAAGCCCGCTCCCACGCAGGGGCCACAGTTGCCACTTCCCTCTTCTATCCGTCAGAACAGCGAACATGACAGACCTAACCTGAAGAGGAAGCTCCAGGACACAGCAGATGGAGGTTGTATTTACTTAGAATTGGATGCATTACTTAGTGTTTCAAATATTAAGTTCATCAGTTACATCTGCTAAGCTGGAAATCAATTTTTGTTCTGATAGTTTTCAGGCTTTCAAAGCAGTGTAGGTGAGAACTCTGCTCTGGCATAATGTGGTCTATCACTGAGTGTTTGTTGTCCTACGTTTAGAGAGTGTGTAGTGACCTGATCTTTGACGGTCAATGGTCCAAGAGCACTGGATCATTGACCTTTGAACATGATGTGTTAACCTTGATCAGTGAACACCCAGTGACAGAGCACAATATGCCAGAAGAAGGGAGTTAATATAAAGTAATTTTAACAGTCTTGTTGTACATGTCCCAGTTAAGAAACCATTAAGGTCTTTAAGAAGCAAATGGGATTGGTGACTGAAACGTGATTATATGGAATTCATTTTGTAATCTCTTGTTATATGTATTTTTTGCAGTTTCCCACACAAAGCGACTGGTATTCTAACAGTAGCTACCATTTAGGGAAAAGCGAAGAATTATTTTTAAGACATTGTGGAAAAATTATGAAATGCATCATAATGCGATGGACTGTTTATAACAGAAGATGTAAGTCCGGAGTTGGCAACACCAATGTCAGAACCTCAAATCATGTATTATGCTACAGAACGTTGTATGAATATGATGATTCTTTTGTATGAACTTTTTTATACGTTGTGTGACGAATAAAGATATGGATTACTGCATTTACCAGAATATAATGTTAGAATTTTTTAAATTCCTTATTTAAAAATTGAGGCATTGAGGTCTGACACATGCATGTGAAGTGTGCACATTCTGTGAACAAGAAAACTTATGCATCTGCTGTAACAATGAGACACAATACTTTATACTTCTGATTTAATTATTTACAAGCTAACGTCATTTGAACTCAAGTTATGCACATGAGTTGTTGAAATATCCATAATAATTGTATGGGCTTGTGTTGAAGGGAAGTAAAATAGTATTTAAGATATAAAAATAAATGCTTTGAATTTGTGATGCTGATTTTAAATTAATGGTAATCAAACATGCACAGAAAAGCAACAGCTATACTGGGCAAAGTAATTGATCCTTGGGGAACACAAGGTGTGATGCAGCAGAAAGGAACTACTGTGAAATAGAGCAAATGTAACCAGACAAGCATTCTTTGGGCCAGAGCTGGTGAATTGCAATGCCAATGGGAAGTTCTGGAGTTTGTGCTTTACGAATGTAAACATCGCCTTGCTATTACCAGACGCCGCGAATGACTTTGAAAAGCTGCTACACAGAAACCTACCCCTTTAACACCGATCGATCATCAACAGCCGTCATCCGTGGTCGACCCACTCCATGTGTGTAATCTGTGAGAGCCATGGATGAGAGTCTTTGATGTAATCGGAGGAAGGTTAAAGGCAAGTATCGGAATCGAAAAGGCTGGAAAAGCAGGTGCCTGTTAGAAGTGTGTTTGTGAATACACAGTATCTTACATTATGGTAAACTGTAAGAAAATGTTTCTGTCATGTCGATAGCACGGACTGATGCACGTGAGACGCGTTTGAATAGTGGGAGTGGTTATTTCTACTTATACAGTCGGTAGGAAAGTGAATGATTAATATCTGATACTTTTTAAGCATTATCCTAGAATATCCGATGATGTGTATATAAACAGAGTACTTTTGTAGTGTTGTGAAGTGATTTACTTCTAAGAAAGGCAATAATACTGTATTTTAACGTACCAAGTGGTGACAATGAAATTGTTTTGAATGTTTTAAGTTGTAAAGACATCGGTTGTTAGTGATTGTTGCACAACGTGTGAAGGTCCCTGGATAGATAACGGTGCGTGACAACTTTGCACATTGTCAAGACTACCATCTTAATCAGATGTGGTTCAACGTGACGTTTTATACGCAACTCTTGTTCTCGTATTTTAATGGTGGATTTCCATGTCATTCTTGTGAATCAGTTTACAGTACGGTAAATAATTTTATCCCTTAATTTCAGCGCTGCAGATCTGAAAAGTATTCAGACTTCCAAAGCCCCTGTCGCCGAATGAAGGCGATTTTTTCCTACGGTAAAATTTAAAGCTTTCCTTATGAATTACAGATGATATATTAAAATGAATGCTGATGAAGAAATCCGAGCTGCAGCAGAAGCACTTCTGACATCCAGCACTTCGAGTCGGCCGCCTCCATCACAAATTCGTAAGTGAATATGAGATCTACATTAAATTTTTTATTAGGTTGCATATCAAAGTACTGCATTCGTCTGCTGCCTTTAGGTTCCTTACTTGCATTACCATCATGCCAAATCCTTCAGAGAAGACATCTGCCTGGCACAATACACAGTGTAGCCAACACTGTGAATATTCATTTGGTGACATGATTATTTCTGGTCACATACAGCAAATGCTATGTCCTGAGCCATGGGGGAGCTCTGGAGACCTTTTCCCTTCAGCGACCTACCTTTTCTTGTTATGGGAGATCAGTTTAGTTTGTGTTCTGTGTCCGTCATTTGCTTGTTTTAAGTGGGAGTAGTAAAATAACTGTTATTAATATGTTATGAAATTCAAGATTGTTTCGTGTCACTGATGTGCAGGTATTAACCCATTAAATCTAAGTGATAAGAAGTGTATGCACCTGCAGGTTTGACACTGTAGAACTCTGCATTTTGTTGACACAATGTATCAGGATTGTATGCTTCTTATGGGACAGTGGTTGCTTGTGCAGTATAAACTGACTTGTCTTTATAATTGAAAAACTGTGTTCTCTTACATATGAAGTGAAGCCATGTGTAAAATGTAGATTAATTTTATTCTTAAAAGTGTTAAAGGTTAGTTTTGATAATTGAAAATTGTGACATCATATGTGTGTTTTGCTTGCACTGTTTAATAGGTGTAATTAAAGTTTGTAGTACTGGAAGTGCTGTTAATATTAATTTTATATTGTTGCTTGTTAATATTAATTTTATATTGTTGCTTGTTAATATTAATTTTATATTGTTGCTTGTTAATATTAATTTTATGAAGTTTTGATTCAGCATGTATGAGGGTTTTAAATTAATGGCAGGAACCTGGGACAATTTAGTCAGTGTAGTGACTATGTGAGTGGAGGACAAGCTTTAAATTTCTGGTAGAGTTGGAGACTTTTGTCTCTGTCACCACATTCACACTGGCCCTGTGACCTGTCGAGGCTTGTATAAAACAAGTATCAGGGGCCTTCTCACTGGGGCATGAAGCCTGCCACTGTCATCTTTCAGGTGTTGTCACTTTTAAGAGTGTGTGAAGTTGTACCTTCCTTTCCACATACGTGGTAATGGAATTTTTTACTGTGTAGCTTCAAGACGTGTGTTTATGTTATATTCAGTTAAGCACTAGAACATCTTTTATCGTTGTTGTGTCAAGGGGTTTTTTAGTATGCCTTGAATGTTTCCAAATGGCAAGTGCATTTGTTACTGCCATACACATTTAGGTATAGTATTTTGAAATAGCAGTATGTGTCTTTCATATTCATTTTTATTTGCAGAATACAGCATCAACTCTCAGGCAGGGCGATATGTAGCTGAAGACTTAGTTACAGGCATGCGGAGAAGTGGCCAAATGTCTGTTGTTAGGAGGTTCTTTTGTCTCCTTGTCACTTTTGACCTTCTCTTCACAAGCCTTTTGTGGTTAATTGTTATTTTGGTATGTATACTACTCACTGACACTTATAATATTTCACTTCCAGAAGTTAATTGTGCCATACCCTGTGCTACCAGCTGTGTAAGAATTACAGTCCACTTGTTTTGCCACTCCTTTCATAATTGTGATGTCATAGAGGAAAGTTCAGGACTGATGCTGTCATTCAAGTATGATTTGGCGAATAACCCAGTTGTGGCTGCTGTCTGTTTATGGTATGATCACCACGGGTGGGGAAAGGAAAGTTATTTTGTACTTACCCGAATGCAAGATGACTCTCATTGTAAGACAACCCCCCATATAACATATGTCTGCCAAGGGGAAGTGTATTAATCCAAATCTAAGATGATTCCCCCCCAAAGAAAATTTATGCGGAAAAAAAATATTTTACTGCTTATTTTATACGCACAAAACACAAAGCATTTCAGATTCCACCTATCTTTATCAGTTGGCGTCACTCTCCATCTTCACAGTCAGTGCCTTCACCTTCCTCACACTCACTCCCTAACATTCCCATCCTCTTCACTGCCATCCCACAACATATCATCATCAGTTCCATCCACTGCACTGGATATACAGCACTTCTTAACACCCTTCACAATCACTTCTTATCTTATGCTTTGCCATGCTGTTATGAGGCACATTGACTAAATAATACATTTAAATTACTTGATATACAAACTTGATTGTACTTGGGTTCTGGACCTCATGGCCCCGATGCACCTAGGCCTATTTAACCAGCCCTTTGTGCCCAGGTATATAATCTTACTTGAAAGAATGATGAAGATTTATAATTTTCTTCACAGATGGTGTTAATGGTATTAATTTTAAATATGTGGGTTCCAGATTTTTGTGTCATGTCTGTGGTCTGCCCATTCTGAGTTCATGGTTTTTAATTTATGGATTGGTCCAGGTTTTAGTTTTGAGTCTTGTATTTAAATTTTAAGTTTTTCAATAGCCATTTTCCTGTTGCTGCCCTTGGACTAGATCTCTTCTCAGATACATATCTTAACAGGTTTCCTGTTTCTGCAGTCCCCCAGTGATGGAGAATAGCTCATTCTAATGGGTCCATCAGGTTAGGTGCTTCTTTGCCTGAAGACAGAAACAGAGCTGGCTTCTGATACGTCATGCTTCTTTAACAAATGAGATGATGGACAAATTCCACAATAGGAAGACTGTGTCTGTTAACCCTTAGGCGACTAACGTCATATATATATGGAGCACCCATTCTTGATGTTTCTAGATCACACACGACGACGCAGCACAGTCGGTAGGACTCCT
>Ga0268261_10002535_pt1 | contig 13115 bp, 10 predicted proteins | sample TergutNc150P1_FD_190353 | JGI IMG/M metagenome (GOLD analysis project Ga0268261, IMG submission 190353) | Nasutitermes corniger P1 segment gut microbial community from laboratory colony in Florida, USA - Nc150 P1 (SPAdes) (version 2) | ecosystem: Host-associated > Arthropoda: Insects >... | reverse complement strand
TCCGATCTTCACTAGCCCTAGATATGATATTTTTTGGGACGCAGAGTTGCAGTGGCGGGGATTTGAGGCGGATAATGAATTTTGTCTATTCATATCTGTGAGTTGCTGTGGCAAAAAATTGCAAAGCGTGACAGCGGATAGCAAGGGTTGACTACATAATTACATTACAATAATTATCCTACTAATAAGGGTTCAAGTATAGAAGCTTCCAAGGCAAAAATATGCATAAGCTCTTTCTTGTTTCATTAGTTACGTATGATTAAAATTGTCCATAAATGTCGGACTTTAAAAGAGATCTGTTTCAAGAAACATAGATACAAAAAAAAGGTACAGTATCCAGCGTTGGATGATCCAGAAGGCTGTGTTAAACATAAATTTATAGCAGCCCATTACATGTCACTGTTCATCTACAGGCAGCACCCACCATTGATTGTAAGTGCTCAAAAAGCAGATGTTGACTGTTTACAGGTTAGATTTGCATAAGTGAACAGTTAAGTTAGTGACAGAAAAAGTGTCGTGTTATGTAGGTTTTTTTTTTTTTAAAGAATATATACACCATGTTACTTATGTTGTGATGACAAAACGACAGAAAGCATGGTAGGGAAAAAGAGGACAGTATATCATGTGACAGATTAAATGGCTGGTTCTGTACACAAGTTTACTAGGTACACAAAAGTGCTCGTGAGGTATTATGTTCTAATGTCCGGACAGTTGCAATGTGTAGTAGCACTTAGGTCCTCGAGGTACAGTATAAACCACTTTATACCACTTTTTTTTTAAACCTTCGGTGACTTATGAGGTATTTTTTTTATTATTATTTTCTACCTTGGAGATGGAGGCAACAACAGGTTCTTCAAAAATGATTGTAACCACCTACCAGACATAATGCCATAACCCAAAAGACCATAAACTCGATAGGTGCCTGTTCTAATCATCAAGCAGTTCTTTTGAGAAATTTGTCTTACTAAGCAAACTGGTATTGCCAAATGTCATGGCATAGTGGTTAGCACTCCTGAATAATAATCAGGAGGTCTGCCTGGATACTGATAGTCCTGACTGATGTTTTGTATAGTTCTCTTAACTCGCTTTGGCCAAATGCTGGGCTTGTAACTTAAGTATGCCATGACTGTTTGCTTCTTCATGCTTTGCATTTTATTATTAATTAATTATATTATTCATTCATTTATTATGATTAATGCTACTAAGCAAGAACTGTTCAAAACATTCTGTTGCATCAGACTTATGTTGAATTTAATAATGAAAACACTCGTTGTGGTTTAAACTTTCAGGTAACTTTATAACAAAAAACCTCACCTTTGCATTCTTGTTTTAGTGGCCTATTTCACCAAGGCCTTGGTTCACCAGGAGAACTCCAAGGTATTCCTGTATCACAGAAAATACCTAGTTCAAGACATGGACGGTCATTGCTGTGGGCAGATAGGAATGGAAGAAACCTGCCATCCATGGAAGATTCATTTGAAGATATAGGCTCAGTTTCAAATACTTCAAATATACATCCTACATGTCCAATGTTTATCAATCAGACTGAATCCATAAGGTAATGTAAACTGTTGTAGATGCCCAGACTAATTAACAGTCAGCAGTATATCTTTCCATTTATTCACTGTTGTTAACAGAGACTGAAAAGCACACCACCTGTGACCAGCACTGAACCTTATTCTGAACTAGTTCATCCCACTTCATATCTCTCAGCATAATTCTCTTAAGATTTGTTGTAATTCATTTTTTGTGAGGGTTGTGTGTCTAAGTTTGTGTTGTGTGTAACAAGTATGTAGTATGGTGAAGAAGTTAATCAGTTTATATTTGTGAGCTCTAGTATACCACTGTTTGACAGTACACGTGAGCCATGTTTCATGCCGTGGATGTACTAATGTTAATCTTCTGAAAGAGCGTCAGGAATAACAGTGTACTTGTAGATAGGTGCAAACTACTGAAGTGTAATCTCACTTGTCATTTTTGTTTTGTGGGCTTCAAATATCAGTAGTTAGTTTTTTCTCTTTCTTTTTCTTTCTTTCTTTCTTTCTTTCTTTCTTTCTTTCTTTCTTTCTTTCTTTCTTTCTTTCTTTCTTTCTTTCTTTCTTTCTTTCTTTCTTTCTTTTCTTTCTTTCTTTCTTTCTTTCTGTGTGTATGGGTGGGTGCATATGCATTTTAGTCCTATTCAGAGCAAGAAATTAGCTGTTAAAATTAATAAATATTTCTTGCAAGAGTCAAAGTTCACTAGGTGTGTGGTATAGAGAAATAAATATTTATCTGTGTAATGGCTTGATTGATACATGTTTATTTTAATGTCTGGTAGTTGTAATGGTGTTGGAGAACTCAGTTTGAGGCACTATGCATCAAGATGACATAGATTCTGTAGGGTACATAGGAAAGGTGTGTCTGTGCAAATTCATAGCAAAAATCTGTAGATAGAGCCTGTTGGTATTAATGTTAGTCAAAATTCACTCAGAACAATATATGTTGTCATGATTACTGTATTACCTGTTATCTGAAACTGTTAAATGTAACCTTTTGTTTGCCGTAATACTATGGAAATATTTCCAGTCTTGCCTAATTATAAGTGAACCCATTATTGTACCTGACAGGTTGGACAATGAGTTACGCCGCTGGATCGGAGTCGATATTGAATCAGAGAACTTGACACAACAGCCAGGGTCAGAGGTTAAGTCATTGGGTGAATTATTGCTGCCGTTCCCAGCCACAAAACCACCATTCCACAAGTTAAAACCAAAAGCAAAACAACAGGTGTAAGTTTTGTTAACAAAATATTGCAGTAGCATTGGTCAGATTAGACAGACAGACTGATTGTTAGATGAAGTATTTTGCATGTGTGCAGGGGAGACAAGATGTGGGCAAGGCTTACATCTCATTGAGTGTATTTTGAATATGATGGATTGGATTATTACATTCATGTTTCACTGGTGCTTCATATTGGGCAGTATACAGTGGTACAAATGGTACCAAACTGGTGTGTATCTGAAGTCTCATTTCCCACATTATCTAGGCATTTAACTGGAGAGGGTATTGAATTATTTAATCTGAGCCTTCCTGCTTAGTTGATAGTTTTGTTTTCGTTCCATAAACATACAGTTCACGTAAGCAGCCAGCTGTCAACAATGCAGTAGAAGTGTATGGCTTAAGACCACGGCACTATAGTTATGCTGCCTTCTTTGAGGCAATAAATCGAAGAGATGATACTTTCTATGTGGTGTCATTCACTGGGGATCATCTGCTTGTGCCAGCTCTCGCTCATAACAAGACAGTACGTCCGAAGATGTCATTGGTATTACCTGCACTACCCTTTAATGGTAAGAAACTATGACAGTTTTAATTTTTGTGTAGAAATTTTCAAAAACATTGATCTCATTTGAAGTAAGAACTTAAACTAAGGTAACAGTAAGAAGTATTTTATGTTTTTTGCACCATGCATTGAAATCTAATTTTACAATATAAACCAAAGAAATGCACCTTTTCTAAATTAATATTTTAATTTTTGATGTCTTCTACACCTGAAGAGTGAGTTCACTACTCTTGTACCTACAAGACTGCTTATACTGGTGCACATAAAACACACTGTACCTTAACTGTATATACAACCGTCTGCTGAAGATGAACCCTTGGGTTAGAAACATGTAGAAGACATCAAAAATAAAAAATTAAAATATTAATTTAGAAAAGGTGCAATTTGTTGGTTTGTCTTGTATAAGTAAGAAGTATATACCCTCTTCTAAATCATTTTCCATACAGTACAGGAGTTTCATTAGATCTACAAGTATGAATAAAGGTGTCATATAAATATGGACTACTGAAGACTTCACAGGCAACCTTATCTCAGAGTCATGTCAAGCATATATATGAGGGTTACTGGAATTTTCTACACTCTGTGTGTTGCTATTTTATCAAAATATTTCCAGGATAACACATTTCATTGTACAGTAAAAGTCTGTTGCTACAGGTATGGCTTCTAATGACAGTTTAACAGTTCACTGTCAACTTCAGTATCTTGTATAAATTTATTAAGTAGCAGTAAATGCCTCTCTGTTACCTCATCCATTATTATGAGTGATTTGAAAGCCCTCATATATAGCTAACTGCTGCTGGTGCAGCCTTGCATCCTCCCTCTAGCTGCAGTTTCTTCTGAAGGGTACTAGTAAAATAAAGTAACGGAGGTAAAGCCAGTGGTAGAAACTGCGTGGCCAGTGCATGCACTGCCACCATCATTAGAGTACATCCCAGAGAAGCTGAGAAGTGAAGTAACACCATTTCTATGAATATGCTTGCTGTTAGTGATTTGTTACACAGTCTCCTATTTATCATCAACAGTCCTTGATGCAACCCCACACTATCACTATACCCACAGTTCCATTTGTATTTAGGGTTATGTAAATGGCAGGTTTCCCAGATACAGGTAAGGTGTTACCACAGATGTGCATGACCTGAGTAAGAGAAGTTCAGATGCGAAGGAAAAAATTCCTACAAACAGCGGACTTGATTTATGACATTTTCTCTCACCCCTTGTTCTTGTTGACCGCATTTTAGTTGCTAGACATTATACCATAACACACTGGCACTGTGGAGGAATGGGAGCAGAACATGTGAATATCAAGGTACAGGACAGAGGTGAAGGGTTGGCACAGCATGACTGCCCCATGGGTCACAGGTGAACTTTGTGGGAGGGTGTTATACAGAGGAACACTTCATCCATCCTTTTGCCATGCACACTTTTCAGAGCTCTCTCATTTCTCATGGTAATAAATAGTAGCTTTGCTGTGCTAGTCGCTGGGTGAGTATTTGTATATATGCTGATCTGTCTTGAACAGAATGCAGGACAGCATAACAGCATAAAGATAAGTAGTAAATCCTTTGAAAGTGGGGCATAGTTAAAATATTTGGGAATGACACTAACTATTGAATATTGCATTCATAAAGAAATTAACAGCAGGTTGAACTCAGGAATGCCTGCTACCATTCAGTCCAGAATCTTTTTATCTTGCTGTTTGGTATCCAGAAATATAAAGGTTAAAATAAAGCATAACTGTAATTTTGCCTCTTCTTTTATATGGGTGTGAAACTCGGTCTCTAACTTTAAGAAAGAACATAGGTGGAGGGTGTAAGACAATAGGGTGCTGAAGAAGATGTTTGAGCCTGAGAGGGAGAGGTAACAGGAGACTGGAGGACTCTGTGTAATGAGAAGCTTCATGATTTGAACTGTGCACCAAATGTTAATTAAGATGATTAAATTAAGGAGGCCCGGTGGGGGGGTGAGATTTTCCACCCGTCCAGACCGATCCTGGGACCCACCCAGCCTCCTGTACAATGGGTATCAGGTCTTTCCCGGGGGTAAAGTGCAGCTGGGGCGTGCTGGTGACCACTCACCCCCTTCTAGCGCTGAGGTCTTGGAAGAGTAGAGCTCCTCTACTCCCCTCTGGGCCACAACAGGGCCTGTAACGGGGCTATAAAAAAAGTTAAGGAGGTTGAGATGTGTGGGACATGTAGGACATATGGGGAGAGCAGAAGTATATACATTGTTTTATTAGGAAACGTGAAGGAAAGAGACCACTTGGAAGACCTGATGTCAGTGGAGAATAATAGTAAAATTAATCCTGAAGAAATAGAATGGGAGGGTTTGGACTGGATTAGTATAGCTGAGGACAGGGACAAGTGGTGGGCTGTAGTGAACACAGTAGTGAACCTTGTTTTCCATAAAATGTGTGGAATTTTCTTGACTAACTGGGAGAAGATTATCCTCTCAAAAAGGACTCTGCTGCATGCACTTAGTCAGTCGTTCAATCAGTCAGTCACTATTCATGTGGCACATATGATAGCTGTTAAATAGTACGATCCTCATTTCAAGATTTTGAGACTGGCAAATGATGTGACACAAACCAGTATTGATAATTTGCTTTTATCAATACAGTCACACTCAGTACACCCTTATGGTTCTGATATTTGTACAGTGGTATAAAGACATGACTTCATGTTATATTTATTCATTCTGTCATGGTTTCAGAAAAGTTGGTTTGAAAATAATGCCTTGTATACTTTTCTCAGAAACTATAATTGCACTTATAGAACTGCAGGGAGATTAGAGTGAACAGATTGAAGGTGCAGATGTTTGTGTGCAATAGAGTCATGGCTAGTGTCATCTGGGACAGTGAAGGAATCTTGTTGGTGGGAATCTTGGAGAGGTGCCACAGTCGATTCAGAGAGATATGTGCAGACATTAAAGTAGTTAAAACAATGAATTTGAAGGGTTCAGCTGAACAGAAAAATGAATCAAGTCCTCATCCTACAGTCCTGATTTAATACCCTACAACTTCCATCTATTTGGCGCTTAAAGGATGCAATCTAAAGATGCTGTTTTGTGGACAGTGATAAGATGAAACGTAACATGCGTGAAGAGCTCTGGAGTTTCAGCAAAGAGTTTTATCAACCAGCATACAGCATCTCACGCAAAGGTGGAAAGAGTCTGTTGACAGTGAAGGAGTTTGTGGAAACATAATCTCAACTTTGTGAAACATATACCCATGGTATATGTAAATTTCATTATAATTGTATTATAGTTTATGATAAAAAATAGGAGGCATTACTTTTATACTGCCTCTCATCTAATCTCACAGGCAGTAGTTATAATCAGATAGGTGTAAAAATATCCCTTTTGGTTCTGGATGCAATATGTATGTTGCCAAGTAGCAGTCTGGCTATAACAACAGCTGCCCACACTATTCTGAACTCTTACTGTAACAGACTTTTGCTGAAGTTATTCCCTTCCATGAAAATCTTTGTGAGTTCTCAGGTACAGATAAGTGTCTTTTTTTCTTTGATTACATTCTCACCATTTACTACACCAGTTCTGTGAATTATGTCATAATTGCAGAGTCAATGACAGCCCCTCCAAACCACATTACAATGATGCAAATAGACTGTGAAGTAACAAACACACAGTTGCTTCATGTCAAGAAAGGAGATATACCAGCTCATTTGAGGCAAAATGACACAGGACAGTATTCAAATACCACAGCTTCAAATAAGCCACACACAGAGGATAATGCTGATCATCACTTCACATCGGAGAGTCATCGTCCAACCATGACTAGATCTCAGCCTTATCGACCATATTTTGTGAAGCCAAATCATAAGAAATTCATGAACAGTGGTGAGTTCCCCAGTGAATCCAAACTTGGAGTTGAATTTGGTAATTCAAATCCATATAATGTCACCAGTCAGAGAAGGGCAAACCTTAATAATCTGCATCCTAAAGATGACCCTGGATTTACATAATTCTCAGGAGCTCATGGTATATGTGAGTATGATTGATATACTGTACAGTATGTTCTTAACAGTGTTGGAGCTCTCAGAACCATGGTGTGCCGGAGCTCTCGAGAACCATGGTATGCTCTTACATTGTTTGAGCCCTCAGAACCATGTTATGTAACTGCTTATCCTACCATTGACATCTCAGATTGAATCACCCAGTGTAGAGGTAATTAATTAATTAATTGGCAGTACAAACCATAATAAGGCTGTTAATAGTAATTTACTGTAATGGCAGGCCTTCAATCCTCCATGTGTGGATCACTGGCTTATAGACTACCGTCTTAGTTCCACGTTACATTATGTAGTGTACAGTTTTGATATTGTTCACATTGCTCACAGAACTTGCTCATAATATTAAATGTAATAGTAACTGAAAATGAACATAGACCATAACTATATATGAGCATATACCGTAATTGAATATGAGAATATGTCATAGCTAAATATGAACGTATACCGTAATTGAAGGGGAGCATACACCGTAATTGAATATGAGCATATACCATAGTACCTATGTGTGATTGCTTTTTTCACTTCATGAAAAGACAGAAATGTCTGTGCTAATTAAGGCTCTTCAGAGTATACAGGAGGAAACAAGGAAATGAAACAGGCAGTTTTCACAAGAAATTGTTTGTCACAATTCGCTAGGTGTTGTCAGTAGACAACATAGCGTATGGAGTTCTGGAACTTGGGAGTGTGTCAGAAGTGTGCTCAATATTTGTACTTCTGTGTGTGACTGAATCCTGAATTGTATACACTGCTGGTAAGTTGTTGTAAATTAAAGTTTTAATATTTCATAGCGGTGACGAAAGGAACCATTGGCCCATATTATTGCCTAATTTCTGAAGGAATCCTGCTTAGTCTTTTATGTAGTAAGTGATGGGGAAATACCAGAAATTTCTTGACGTCTGTTAGCCTGAATAATTGGCAGTATCCTGTCCACTGTTTGTTGTGCGTAATGTGATTGTAATTACAACTGATAATTTAAAAAGTGTTATGTGTTTGTATGATTTAAAAAGTGTTATGTGTTTGTATGAATCAGACACAAAGATATCGTTCATTAAACGGGTTTGTTTTCCATGTAAAGACAGCATGTTGAAAAGATTTCTTTTTCTGTTTAAATTCTGAAACTTACTTTGCTCTGTTATTAAATTGCAATTATGTAACAGTTTTTGGCATGAAGATCGCTGTTAATTTAAGTATAAGTCTATAAATGATTGGCCCTCATTTGTCATGTAATGTAATTACCAGTTTCTCATCATCAGAATTATAAAAATAATTAATGTTGACCATCAAAATTTCTGCCACAAGATCTACACTCAAATGCCTTATGAGTGGCCATTTCAGAGGAACCTCGTGCCTCCATATGGTGTCACATCCCAGTGAGAAACTCATTTATCCCTTTGTAGCATATATTTTTTACATCACAAGCTGAAAACAGCCTAATTTAGCAGTCAGTGCCATATAGATGTTTCAGGTTTTCAAAATGTTCTTCCTGAGATTGTACGTATTGGATATGGTCAGTTTCGTGATATCGCAGTTTTCAGTTTGAGCTTGTGAATATCTACTGTACCACAACTGTATGGTCTCCAGTGAGAACATATGCAGGCTGTCAATGCCCAAGCCTTTCAACCAGTCACATACTATATTATCATTAGAGCTGGAAGTACTTTTACACACTGAAAGTGTAATAAATAATAATAAAGGCCCATATCAATTTCTAACAAGTGTGATTTTTCACAAACAACATTGACTGTCATGCGTAACAGCAACACAGCTTTGTCTCACATTCACCAACTTTAATGTTGACATAGCCAGTTCTTCTTCTTTAGGGCCCGTCAACTTACGCCCCGGATGCACCTCAGCCTTAAGGCTTGTTGTGCAATACATAGGCAGTTAGATGCAGGGAAATAGTCAGGAAGTCCTATGATTCAGCCTGAACCCAGAGATCAGCTCTCCTAACAAGTCTTCATCTCATATGCTGGGATAGTATCTTAAAATTAGCTGCAGCAGCTTTTTTCTGCATCCTTGTGAGGTCACACTTCATCCTTTCATTTGACACTGTGTAACCTATGCAGTTGTAAAAGTGTTGTTAGCTCCTTTGTTTATAAAGGATCAATTTCTTATCATTATTTTACATTTGCTTAATATCAAAGAAGTCTGGCACCCCTAAGCTGTACTGTTCAAACCAATAAGTAAGAAACACTTAGCTTATTTGAAAAGTTCTACTTTTCAGCACGAATTATTGCCAAGAATTATGCATGTGGACCTTGTCTGAAACATCTGTGAGCATGTGTTTGACCTGACTAGGCAGTCATACAGACGGAAAGCCCTGTGTGCTCATTGAGGCAGGCTCCTGTATGACAATTCTGTTGACCATCATTCCATTGGTTTGTAATTTACTATCAGCATTCACAAAATCAGTAGCTTACTTATGTTTATGGATTGCATAATCATTATAGTGACTCGGCTACAGGCTGGACGATCTGGGGTCCGAATCCTGGAAGGGGCAGGAGATAATCTCCAACACATCGAGACATTCTCCAGGGCCCACCCAGGATGCTATTAATTGGGTACCAGAGGGCAGTAATATTTGTGTCATCACAAGTGCAAGAGCCTCCCCTTTTTTGGCTTAAAAGCAAAGACACAAAGTTCCTTAAATATATTGATTGTAATTACCTAGAATTTAGAAAACATGATAGAACTAACTGTAGATTCATCTAATTCACTACACATCATTCATCAAAATATTAGGGGAATAAGAAGCAAAACTGTTGAATGAATAAATTCTTGGGAGACAGATAACTTTAATCCCCATGTACTATGTTTTAGCGAGCATCACATGGAGGAACTTGACCTGCTAACCTCACATTACCAGGCTATATATTAGGATCAAGTGTCTGCTCTCAAAATCTACAGAAGGGAGATGTGTGTGTTTTTGCTCATAAAGACCTGTATTACAGCAAAATTAATATTTCACATAACTGTAAATAAAAGGATTTGGAAATTTGTGCCTAGAGACTAAATCATCTAAATTAATTATATTAAGCTTATGCAGAGTGCCTACAGGAGATTTTAATCAGTTTATAAAGAATCTAGTTGATGGTTTGAAACATCTATGTTTATCTAAAGTGGAAATTTTAATTTGTGGAGACATAAACACAAATTATCTCATTGAAAGCAACTGAAAAACACTAGTAGCATTGTTATTAACAACCTAGTCTGTTGCACATAGTAAATTTTGCAGCAGGAATTCAAAATAACTCAAGTATTGCTATTGATAATATTTTTGTGAAAAACAGTACAATAAATTTATCTTCTGTATCTCCCATATTAAATGGCTTATCAGACCACAATGCTGAAATTCTCACAATTAAAAATGTATATTCAACAATAAACAAATTTCCTTTGATCCAGAGAACCAGATTAAGAGACAAAGAAACAATTATGAATTTTCAGACTCTACTACAATTAGAAACCTGGAAATCTTTTAATGTAGATAAAGATCCTAACCACACATTTAACTTGTTTCTGTACATTTTATTAAACATTTTCCAAGCTAGTTTTCCATTTAAACACAAAAATATGAAACATGAATGATCGGATTGCATGAGGAATAAAAATGACTTCCATACACGAAAGACGTCTGTATGCCTTCACTAAGAACAGCAATGATCCAAAAGCATTTTGTTAAATATTGTAAAATCCTATGAAAATTATGAAAGAAGCTAAGAGCAACACTACTGTAGACTTACAGCAAAAACTAATAACAAAATAAGAGCAGAATGGAACATTATGAAGAAAGAGACAGGAAAAGTACATTCAGTGGAACAGGTTCCCACCTTACTGTGAATGATGAAAAATTAAAGGATCCAACAAACGTGGCCAGTGCCGTCAATAATTTCTCTGTAACAATTACTGAGAAATTAAACATTCAACAACTAGAGAAAGGAGATGCTATCTCAATTCTAAAAGATTAATTTCCTGGAAACTTCCCCAGTATAAAAATAATCCCAATCACTGAAGCTCAGATAAAAGTATAATACATTCCCTAAAAAAAAATCATCAAGTTACAATGAAATAACAAGTAAAATATTAAAAGCTTGTGCATCTCTCATTAGTCACCCATTCAGCTATATTTATAATCACTCACCATATATGGCTATTTTTTGTGTCTGTCTTAAAACTGCAGTAGTAAAACCACGTTACAAGAAAGGCGACAAAACTAGTATGACAACTTACAGGCCTATTTCATTATTAATGATTTTTTCTAAGGTACTCGAGAAAGCTATGCACAGTAGATTAAGCTACCACCTGCATGCAAACAACATACTGGTTACAGAGTGATATGGTTGTAGGAAAGTGGTATCAACTGAAGATGCTGCCTTCAGACGAACAGATAGTGTTTTCAAATCTGTTAATGAAAAATGCATTTTGGAGGAATTTTCAGTGATTTGGCAAAGGCTTTTGATTGTGTGAATCATGAAATTTTGTTAGCTAAATTAAATTTCTATGGAATTTGAGGAGTATCTGAAGATTGGTTCAGTTCCTATTCAATTAATAAAAGACAGAAAGTTGAAGTAACATTACGGAATTAAACTCACAATTTTTTTCTCTGACTGGGGTTTATTGAAATTTGGGATAAGTTCCATTGCTTCTGTTGTTTGTAACTGTATAAATGACCTTCCCCTGAGAATAAATTCTGTATCAGAGCCAATATTATTTACTGATGATACTAGTGTCATAGTTTCAAGCAGAAATTTCAGAGATATCTATTTAGTGTCAGATTTAGTTCTCTCATATGATTGAATGGTTTGCTGCTAATAACTGAGTTCTAAATTTAGATAAAATGAATATAATGAAATTCATAACAAAGAATTCATCACATTCTACATTACATGTTGATTATAAAGAAAAATATATAGAAGAAACAGTGAGTACAAAATTTCTTGGTTCACAGATTGGAAGAACCATATTGAGCAAATGATTCCTATGTTATGTGCAGCATGTTATGCAGTTAAGTTGATGGTCTGTATCTGTAACATTAACACTCTCAAATCAGTTTTTATTATGCATACTTTGATTCTGTTATAAAATGTGGAATAATTTTGGGGGGGTAATTTTTCCAACAGTAGGAAGATTTTTCTCTTTAGAGAAGAAAATCATCAGAATTATGGCTGGTGCACAGCCCAGAACCTCAAGTAGAAGTCTGTTTAAATGGTCAGAGATTTTGCCTGTTCCATGACATGCATTAATGAGCTTCATTATTAACAATCAGGAAGTTCTTCAAACAACTTTATTTATGCACAATATTAATACATGGAATAGGCATCATCTTCATAGACCGAATGCCACACTATTTGGTTTTCAAACAAGGTACATTCTATGCTGGCATAAAAATTTTCAACAGTTTACCACCCAGTGTAACAGTCCTCAAGGATGACAAGGCAAAATATGAAGCATCCTTAAGAAAATACCTACATACACACTGCTTTTACTTTGTAGATGAATTTGTAAAATATTTGTAGTATTTTACACTATAAATTTGTATATTTGTGTATTTATGACTTGTTCCACATTCTGCTGTCTTTACGACAAACTTACGCATCCATGGAATGTATGTATGTATGTACTTTCCTGGGCCGGGGTGTGAAGCTGATCACTCACATTCACCTAATAATGAGGTTAAGAATGAGAAGAGCTGTACCTCCATTGCTTATGTATACCTTCATGGTATGCATAGGGATAGCGTCTTTTTTTTTTTTGGGGGGGGGGGG
>Ga0268261_10002534_pt1 | contig 13116 bp, 6 predicted proteins | sample TergutNc150P1_FD_190353 | JGI IMG/M metagenome (GOLD analysis project Ga0268261, IMG submission 190353) | Nasutitermes corniger P1 segment gut microbial community from laboratory colony in Florida, USA - Nc150 P1 (SPAdes) (version 2) | ecosystem: Host-associated > Arthropoda: Insects > Digestive... | reverse complement strand
GGGGCATGGATATTTGTCTGTTGTGAGTGTCGTGTGTTGTCAGGTAGAGGTCCCTGCGACGAGCTGATCACTCGTCCAGAGGAGTCCTACCGACTGTGCTGTGTCGTCGTGTGTGATCTAGAAACATTAAGAATGGGTGCTCCATATATATATATATATATATGACATTAGTCGCCTAAGGGTTAAACTGTGATATAAAATAAACCTTTCATAACTAAGAACAATATGTAATCCAAAGTACACCAGATATGTATGTCCAAATCCAATATGTTCCAGCATATTCCAATTTAAAACAGGCAGTCCATGACCTGCAATAGTCCTAAAATTGTTCCACCTGCACAGGAACACATCATACAATAGTCCTGGTTGCCATTAATTACACTGAACATAGATAACACTCACGAGGCCCACGAAAGACCACTAACTCTTGCCTGTGTTGTCTCACCTGGTAAGGTACATTGAGGCGGTTCTTTACATCCAGGCGGTAGCGACGGTACTGCTCACTGTTATGAACATCTGTCACACGCAGTCTTAGTATTTCGTACACACGGCGAGCCTGCTTCTGAATAGTTAGAGGTAAGACACATATAAAAAGCTATTACACAATATTATTTCACAGAACATGAATAATGTAAACTACAAAACTATTTCTTCTGTCAAGATTTTCAATTTAGGGCATACTTATATTGTTTTATATGGACTTCACAGTCTGCTTGTCTGATGACTTTCCCTGCACAAGTGTCCGAAACGCATTATTCTATATATCCTGCTGTAATAATACATAAACTATATTAAAATAACCTGTCAGATCACAACTAAAATCTACTGTCAGTACATATTATTCATCACAACATGTTTTGGCCAACCCGGCCACTTTCAGGGAAATACAAAGATATAAAAAATACTTTGAAGGTTAATTGCAACATTAATTTTTATAAACAGATATGAGATCTCATTTTTATATTCATCAAACTTCCCAAGCTTACAAATACACAGAATAAAAAGCTTGAATTACCCACATAAAAGAAGAAATTTGTTTCTTATACAGAAGACAATCTAAACAAAAAGTTACACAAACTGCAGCTAGAAGCTGCAAATTACTCGAATAATAACTGGCTTTATTTAGAGCACTCTACAGATAACACACTCAACTACGAATTCCAAACAAAATATGATCTAAAAAAAAATAACTAAAAAATCTGACTTCCACACAAGCATACCAACACAGCCACAATAAAATATTCCACCCTAGAGATATCAATAACACAGTTTTTTTCCTAATGAAGAAATGGCATTATTAAATAAAGGCCTAAAAAGTATAGTTTACATTATCACTGATCAGAAGCCTAGTTTTAGAAGCAAAAATTGCAACAAGCTATATCCCCCCCCCCTCAGAACAAGACTCAATGAGATACTATGTAGCCAAAAACATCAAACATCTTTACACACATTCCGAGACAAACAACATAACTTACTTACAACATGAAGCAGAGTCCTTCTTGAGAAGCTAACCGTTTGTTAGGTAGTCAAGAAATTCCCTGCATTTTATGGAACCTGAAGGTTCATTACCGCATTCACAAGTGCCCAACACCTGTCCCTATTCTGAGCCAGGTCGATCCAGTAAATATCCCCACATCCTACTTTCTGGAGATTCATCTTAATATTATCCTCCCATCTAAGCCTGGGCCTCCTAAGTGGTCTCTTCCCCACTAATACCCTGTATACGCCTCTTCTTTCACCCATATGCACTACATGCCCCGCCCATCTCACTCTTCTCGATTTTATCACCCAAACATTACTGGGTGAGGAGTACAGATCATTAAGCTCATTATGTAGTTTTCTCCACTCCCTTGTTACCTCATCCCTCCTAGGCCCAAATATTCTGCTCCACACCCTCAAGCCACATTCCTCCCTCAATGTGAGTGACCAAGTTTCACACCCTTACAGAACAAAAGGCAAAATTATAATTCTGTATATCCCAATCTTTAAGTTTCTGGATAATAACAAGGAAGACAAAAGATTCTGCACCAAATGATAGCAAGCATTTCCTGAATTCAATCTGCTCTTAATTTCTTCATGAATAGAATTTTGATGTGTAAAGGTTATTCCCAAATATCTGAACTCTTCCACCCTTTCCAATGATCTATTATCAGTCTTTATACTGCGACTTCGTCCTGCATTCTGATCTCGAGACATCACTAGGTACTTAGTTTTATCAGCATTCACTTCCAGTCCAATCTCCCTACCAGCCAGTACCAAAGCTTCTGCTTTTCCTGCATAGTATGTACACTTCCTCCCAGTATATTATCATCAACATAAACCAGAAGCTGATGTGTACCATTTAATTTCAAGCCATCCTGTTTTACTGAATCCCCCCCCCTAATGGCACACTCTTAAAGCAAAGTTGAAAAGCAATGGTGAGAGAGCATCTCCTTGTTTCAAAGAATTCCTAGTAGGAAACATGTCAGACACATTCTTGCCTACCAGGATTCTGCTATATGTTTCACACACATTTTTATTAGCATTACCAGTTTCATGGGGATACCAAACGCAATGAGAATATTATACAAGATATCCCTCCTAACTGAATCATAAGCTTTCTTGGAAGTCTATAAACAGCTGATGCACTGCTTTGTTGTATTTATATTTTTTCTCAAGTATGTGACAAATGCAGAATATATAGTCAGTAGTTTACCTGGTACGTCAAAATCCACATTGATGATCCCCAATAATTTCCTCTACATATGGTGTTAACCTTGACAGCAAGATGTTGGATAAAATATTGTACATAGTTGGCAAAAGTGATATGCCCCTATAATTACTACAATCTGTTTTATTGCCCTTCTTATAGATAGGTACAAAGATCGACTCCTTCCACTCCTCAGGTAATTCCTCCTCATTTCAAATAAAAATAATAAGTTTATGGATCTCATAGCAAATTGTTCTACCCCCTGCCTTAATCAATTCTGCTGGGATTTGATCAATACCTGGTGATTTGTAACTTTTTGGCTTTTCAGTAGCCAACTCAACCTCAAAGGTACTTGGCTCAGGCACTAGTGGTTCTGCTGTGTGTATTTCTGTCTGCCTAATGTCATTAACCCTATGTATTAAAGAAAGGTAAAGCAATCCCATTACAGGCCTGGACAGGCCCTGAGGGTTCCAGGAGGTTGAGACTCCCAGATTTCAAGACAATTGGCACATGAAGGTGGTAAGGTTGTCAGCCCCATGCACCAGCTGTCTTTATGCCCAGGAAATATTCCTGGTATTCATTTCTGTTAGAGGCCAAGTCAACCCCAGGGCCATAGTGCGGCTGGAAGGATTATGTCAATGAAAAATCCCAATGACACCATTGGGAATTGAACCCGTGACCCGTGCAGTGCCTCAACCAACTGCACTACCACGTGCCCCCATGTATATTAAATAGCTGAGAGAAATGGTTCCTCCACCTAGCCAAAATACTGCGGGAGTCTGCAACCAAACCACCCTTCTCATCCTTTACTATATTAGTTCTAGGCTTGTAACCCTTCTTAAAGTCAATAATGCCCCTATACAAGTCCCTGATATTTTTTATCTTACTGTTACTTTCAAGTTCCTCAATTTTAGCTTTCAGATATGCCTTCTTTTTGTTCCTGAAATGTCTGCTAGCTTCATGTTTTACACTGTTTAGATTGTCTACATTGCTTTGGCTTGGATCCTGTGCCCACTGCACTTTAGTCTGCTTCCTTTGATCTAAAAAACCTAAACATTCTTCATCAAAAAATATAACAGCTACAAAAAAGCTGAAAATAGCAACCCTAATATGGAAAAAATTAATCAAAATAATGCTATAATCAAAAGAGCAGATAAAGGTCAACTCAACTGTTATATTAAAAATAAACACAGTGAAAAAATTATTATAAGATCCAATGAATTTTCTACTTTAAATAAAAATTCTACAACCTAATTCCGAAAATGTATCAGAAATTTTCTAAACACTAATACATAACATACATAAGGAAACAACAAAAATGGAAATTTATAAATATGAACCCATCCCCCCAACTTTAAGAGTTCTCATCAAAATTTAAAAAACCCAATTCTCCCATCAGACCAGTAGCAGACTGGCAAACACTCCAGGATACAAACTAGCCAAACTTAAAGAGAAATGTACCATCACAGTACCTATAACTCCCCAATGTCTTCAGTGTTGAAAATACAGCAGAACTTAACCAAGATCTAATAAGACAAGAAATGCATGTGTAACGAACCAATGAAGCATGTTTGCGTGACCACTGCTGCAGTGGAAAAGCAACAAGTATTACATATTAAGAGGGTGTGTCTGTAGACTTAGTTATCTAGCATGCAAAGCACATATGCCATGTGGCCTACCAGGCTCTACAATACTTTTCCACATATTATCTCATAAATGGCATGATATTTGAAAAAAGTTATTGAACATAAAATGCGTGGTTTGATTTTCTCTACAACTTTTGTCTGAAACATTTCTCATTGTAAGAAGTGAGTGAGATAATGATAAAAATGTGTATTGATCTTCATGTAAATTATCCCTCAGTCTTGTCAGATGTCAATGAAACCTGAATTTTCCTGACAGATTTTCAAAAACTACTCAAATATTAAATTTCATGAAAATCCATTCAATGGGAGTAGAGATGTTCCATGTGGAAGGTTGGACAGATATGACAAAGCAAACAGTTGATTGCTACAATTTTGGGAATGTGCCTAGAAACCATTCCAATAAACCTAAATACCAGACTAGCTTCACTGGATATAACAAATACATACACAAACATTCCAACTATAGAAGTAATCCACATTCTTGACACAGAACTCAAAGAACATGTGATGACACAAAAATAAAAGAACAAACCTGTGTAAAATACTGTTAAATTATTTTATATATGATAGTAAATTATATTTACAGAATGAATGCACAGCTATGGGCTTCCTTCTTCTGCATTCTTTTTTGAAATATATTCACAATACCAGAAAAATAATGTTATACACATTCCAAATAAGCACTAAGTTCAAAGTTAGTTTAGATACATAGATGTGATTCTCATCATATACAACAAAAATGTTTGTAATATAAACTACATCCTGGAAGATTTCAACTACATTAACCCAAAATTATTGTTCTCCTTAGAACATGAAAAAAACAATAACATAAAATTTCTTGATATCACTGTAACTAGAAATACTAACTGCAAATAAGCATACACAGAAAACCTACCAGTACTGTCACAATCATACCTGCAAATTCATGTCATCCATCAGTACAAAACTACTCTGCTAAAAGATATTTCTTAAATAGAATAAAACACTACCCATTAGAAAAAACAGAAAAAGATAAAGAAACTTCAGTACAGTAATAAAAAATATTCTACACAATACATACTCTCTTAAAACTATGAACCTAATGACATAAAATCAAAAACCTCTGCACAGGGAAGAAATCTAACAACAAAATATGTAAAAATTGACATACATCAGGAAAGAGAAAAAATTCTTTACTGAATAATTTAAACAAGCCAAGTTAAAAAGAGCATTTGAAACCAACTCAATAGGACAACTACGGAGAAATAAGAATCCACTTAATAACAATAAATACTTACACTTTGGTGTTTACCAGTTAACTTCTCCAAAATGCAAGAAACAATATGCTGCATAAACTTGATGGAAATATTGGGTCTGGTTCAACAAGAATTCACAAGCATTTGCTAATCGTAACTGTACCTCAAATTTCTCAAAACACCTCTTAGAAAATGAACACCCTATAGACACTATTGACAATAACACTGAAATCTTATACACAAAGGACAAGGTTAACACCTCAACACAACAGAAAAATATTACATATATGAAGCAACAAAACACTATCAACTTAATGACCAAAATACCTTGGAACCAGATGCCATCATCAGTGCTTTTTTCCAAGAAGACCCATAAACAAGAGTCGCTATCTTCTGGTAGTCAGTAATACACAAGTTTCTATATAACATAAATAAGTTCCTTCCACATGTCTTGCCTCAAAAATAACACATAAGTTCTCTCAAGACTCCTCTCCTTAGCAAAAGAACTATAGGAATTTCTGCCTCTCCTTCTCTGAATTAATAACTGAAGTTATTATTTTTATTTCAGATTTCATATCTTCAGAACCTGATCACAGTCAGGTTATTAACATGAATCCAATAATGCTTCAAAACTCTAAAAATTTTTCAAATATCATTTAAATATGATTCTAAAAGTTTTTCTATCACTTAATGTCATATTCTTTCCATCCTTTACGTTTAGTTTCCAGATTCACAATTAAAAGATGCTCATAACTTGAAAACTGCAGATGAACTCTACAGAGTTTCTGTTATACTAAAACTTCCAACTAGTGTACACTCAAGAAAAGCCTGAAACCATGAAACTATTCTATGCAATCTTCTAAAGGTAAAATTATATACCATAAAAAATACTCAACAAAAAATAACTCCAAATTCAGTAAAAAGTAGACTTTTCAAGACAATTTGGGCATACCTTTATGATAACTAGAATATAAACAACCTCTAAACTGTATCAAAACACGAACCCTCATGACTTATTACCCTTCATGCCAAAATGGGATCTCATTCCTTCTTATAAAACTTAATGTTTTATTTAATCCCCATTATATTGTACACTTTTGAACTGTATTTACCTGAAGATGGCCAAATTGGTGGAAATATGTTGTAATGAATAATAAGTACAGACAATAAATTTTGGCTGTGATTTGACAAATCTGTAACTACCACCACTTTAGCAATGTCCAAAAAAAGTAAAGTCATTGTAGTAATTAAAGATGATACAGTAGTTCCTGGTATGTGCTGGTGATGTTACGTTACTGAGTGCAACACACGTACATTTGTCCTTATTCCATGGTAAGAAATACCATGAGCTAACCCTATCCATATGTTCTACCAACTGCTATGCTTCCTCATGCAGCATACTCCACTCTATTGCTTTCAGTCATGGATCATGCAAACCTTGACAACCTTCACTGTGCTCCCAAGTTCCCAGACTATGCTGGTCTTGGCATGGCCATGTTATAATTCAAAGCAGCCTTGTGGGGCACAATTCATTTTGGTGACAACACACCTAATGAGAAGTGTAGAGTTAATAGTACAGCTGATGCTTTCTGAAATGTACAAAGATGAAGGAAGGTTCGCTAGTTCATAAAATGCATACCAGTCCTTATTACAATATTTTGCATAAAAAGCAACTAATGCCCACATTTATTATAACATCACTTAATTAACACCATGTAGCTCTGACATATTTCAGCCCTCAAAGGGCCATCTTCAGGGAGTACGACAGATATTTTTCAAACGGCAAAGTCATCAAAATGAGTTACCAGATGTAAGAGTCAGCTTAGTGAGCAGCTTATATGTTATGTGGTCTGCCCCGTAATAAATTACACAGTGCTTACTAAGCTGAACATTACATCTGGTATCTCATTTTGTTGACCTTGCTGTTGAAATGCATGTCATACTCCCTTAAGATGGCCCTTTGAGGGCTGAAACATGTCAGTGACACAGTGTTAATAATGAATGCGTGCATTTCTTGGTTCTTTATGTGATACAGTGTTATTACTGCACAGATATGAACAAGATAAAGTTTACTTATTACATTAAATGTAGTTCATTTTCTTAACTAAGTATAATTATTTTTCAACACAAACCCCAGACACATTGAAGTACACTTGTTGCAACTTGGCACAAGTTAAAACTCCACCGTGAAAGAAATCAAGTTCTTGAATTGCAACTATTCACAAACAGCCAACTCCAATGCAGCAGATAAATCTGAAATTGCGAATCTCTGATTGTCCAAAATAAGATCATCCACTCATACTGGATTTATATCTGTCCTTGACATTGGGCCAACTGGTTAACTCATAACTTAACCATACACCTGTATCAATTGGCAGTGAATTACATTTCAGGAAACAGATATATTCTATAAAAACTGAATCAGACTACAAACTTCATGGGACCAGGTTCCCCCATATCACTGCCACTGTACATCAACTTAACCCCTGACTAGAATTTTGCTTAATGACTGACATTCTGCCATTTGTTGATGACACCCCTAATGCAAGTGATACCTCCTACAAAAAATAAGGCTATGGAACCTTACTTACTAAACATACCTTGAATGTTGACGTATGTGTAGCACTTTTCCCTTCTTTGACATGCACTGACTACTCAGCAGACACCTAACCACTACAATATGCACCTATGCGTTCAGGGTCTGAAAGCACTGTGCCTGGAGTGACTTTAGATTCTGAAACCTCCAATTCTGATCTACTAACTACATGGCCTGAAGAGCATATTTTAACATTAGAATAAACAATATCAAAACAGTCTTCCACTGCCTGGATGTACATCTATAATTTTCTGTGTTTGTTTTGTCATACTGGTGCAGAACTTGTGATGGGCTGATTCACCATCAAAGCAGTCTTAGCAAATGCCTACAAGGAAAATTTGCAAATTCATAAAGTGGGGACCTTAGGAAGTCAAAGGGAAGTCAAAGAAGCAGAAACCTTATTGATCTTCAGTTTTGTCTTCGCCTCAGCTACCATCTCCTCCTGGAAGCCTTTCTCAAGGACATGAGGAAGAAAACTGGGCAGCCTACTACAGTTCCGTGCATCCAAAAAGTCCCGTAGACGTTGGAATTCATCTGAAGGGTCTTCAACTGTCAAAAAATATTACCAGAGTAAACACTTTATCGCGTACAAAGGATGCCAGATACCATAACAGTTGAGAAGATATTTAATTTGAAACCTCTAACCAAAAGATCACAAGGAAGACCCAAGTACAGATGGGAGGACAACATCAAACAGGACATCTGCCAAATGAAGACAAAAAACTGGATAGCCTGCATCCAGGATCAAGGGAAATGGAAAGAGGTCGTTGAGAAGGCCAAAACTTTCAACTAGGAAGTTCAGCGCCTGGAAGAAGAACACTTCATTCGAAAGTCACAGTGTACATCTGTATTTATTTGACAATAAGACATCTAAGGGAAGAGATAATCCTGCCCCACGCATGAAGGGTTTAAGAAAAATTAATTTCATGGAGTTTAGATAAACTCCTTAGGTTCAGATATATTGTAGTTGAACATTTTTGGTACATCAGGTAGAGCGATTGCTGACCTCAGTTACGGGTGGTTCAAAGACATCCGTCATAAATTTTACTGCCAACTTCAATCCAAGGAACCGTTAGTGATGGATAGGAAGGGTTAGATACAGAGATCTTTGAGTGGGAGAATCTTCTTAGCAGCAGACAAAGGGTGATAGCCTAACACAAGAAAACCCTCCACCCAAGACCAAAATAAACTAAGAATAGGAATTTTCATCTCACACTGGCAGTCAAGTAGCAAGCAGTGTGCATAGTGTGGTTACCTAAAACAGCAGGTTACTAGTTCTGGAGTGAAGTGATGGTCTTTTTTTTTTTGTTAGAATATGATTTATATTTGATTAACTGGACAAAAGCAGACTTTACACCTCAGATACAAATAAATAAATGAATAAGAAAATAGTAAGGACTTTATCCAATTTGATGAACCCCGCCTGTATCCCTTAAGAAGTTTCACCTACCATACTGAGCATGTCAGGGAATACATGTACATATAGGGTGATCGTGTACAATATTTTGTACTTGAAACAGTCACACACAACATACAGAGTAGAATAACATAGGCTACGTGTTTTGGCTTATTAAGCTATCATGAGGCCATTATTTAAAAGATTAAGAAGACACTTAACACTATGGTAGGTGCAAGATATCAACCTTTACATGTAATATACATTATAAAGGTATTTAAAAATTGTTAAAAAAGGGTTTTGAATACAAAATGCCTTAATATATACAGGATAAAATTGTGAATAAATAAAAACTAAAGGCAAAAAAGTTGCTATTATTTTAAAGATGTGCTTGGAGGAAGACAAGTATGTTAGTGGATCATAATGAAGTACAAGAAGTATGCAGCAGTGATATATGTTTCGTTAACTGTGTATATAAAATAAGGTGCCTTCCACTCTTGTGAACCAGTTGGATGTAGATGTTGCGATGCCTTGCTCTATGTTTCTTATTTTGGTTGTATGGTTATTAGATTGTAATTATGTACATGGAAGCAAATACGAAGCAGTGAAATATGTTTCGTTTACTGTTTATGTTAAGTGAGGTGCTTTCCACTCTGGTGACCCAACTGGACATAGATTTTGTGAAGGTTTCCCTTTATTTTTATTTATTTTTTTGTATTTGGATGGTTGAAAAAATGTCACTTTGCACGATTGCATTCCACAAGTTTTAGTATTGTACCGATATTTTAGGTCCAGTGTGTGTGTTGTGGTATGTATAGCTGCCTACTGTTAGTTTTGAACTATCCAAACACCTGGAAACCCCCCCCCCCCCAAAAAAAAAAAAAAAATTAGGGAACCTTCACAAAATCTACATCCAACTGGGTCATAAGACTGGAACGCACCTTACTTTACAAAAACAGTAAATAAAACATATGTCACTGCTTCATACTTATTTCCATGTACTTTATTATGAGTACAAACCAGTAACATACTCGCCTGCCTACAAGCATATCTTAAAAAAAATTTTAAAACTCTTTACTTTTAGTTTTTATATATTCACAATTTTAAGGCATATACCATATATAAAGTATATAATAACCCATTTTTAATAATTTTTAGATAACTTTACAACATATTATTACATTTAAAGATGGATATTTTGCACTTACTGCAGTGTTAAGGGTCTTCATGTTCTTAATAAGGGTCTGATGGTAGCTTCATAAGGTGAAACACAGCCTATTTTGTGCTACTTTGGATGTTGTGTATGACTGCTCTGACTAAAAAATATATCTGTAACTGAGTAACACACCAGGGATGTGTTGCCTCCAGATATTCTTAGGTTCACTTATTTCTGCCCCTGCATTTGGTTCTTGCATGTTCTGCACATAGCAAACATTTATATTATGATGTCAGTTTTGAGATGTTCCACATTGTCAGGTTCCTATTTTGCACCAACACATTTGAATTTTACAGTAAAACCTGCTTCAAAATTTTCCTGCCTGAGAAGTCATAGTAATCTAGTATCAAAATTTTCCCATATGATTAACACATGTTGCCCTCGTAACACATTTCCCACTTGTCAACAAGGTTTTGGCAACATTGATGAAAACAGCTGTTTTGGATGTGCCACTGAAAGACTATCTCATCTTCATAATTAAAAAACTTGCATCACAATAGGTTTTGTTACAAAGTGGATAACATTTTTTTTTTAAAGTCTCTATGGGGATGTAAAACTGTCAAAACTGATATATTTACATTATTCAAATTACCCTCTCACTTGTAATATAAATGGCTAGAGTTTCTGGTAAATGCTACCTGATTTCCCAATGTAAAATTCCCTAAAAGAAGAAAGTAAATGTAAGAAATGAAACTTACCCTTGTTAAATTAGTTCCTGCTCATATGATACCAGAATGAGTGAAAATATGAAAAAATTAATTACAATGATTTATAAAAACTATATTATTAAAAATGTTAATTTGTGGATACCTTACACCATTCACACCATTTTTCAAGGATGAAATATCTGTTTTGTTCTCTGAAACCCTCTACTCCTACAACGTAAGATCTACTGTAATCAATTCTTATGCATTCACAGCAGATCTATATTACATAAAAATCTATTCATGGTATGACATTTTGCTTGTCATTGTCAACTGTCATCACACCTGACCTGGCAGTGGAGGAAAGCTGATTTCATCAATGTTTTCTGAAAACAGTTAAGTGCTGACTAATGTACAAAATTACCAATTATCACACGATCCTTGAATGTGTCAGAAACAGCTAGACTCCATAGTGTGATTCTCTCCTGCCCATCTCTCAGGCACAACTTCATCTTACACATCATCTCCCCCTCCCTTGTCTATCACCTAGTTGTTATAGTATGTTAACCTTTTAAATCCTAGCGGTTTCTTTACGTACCACCAGACTTAACATTAATAAATTCTACATGGTGCTCGCTTTGTGTTGAGGGTTTTGTACGGATCTCAGAACAGACAGCGACCTTTGCTTTATATGTCATTAACTGAATGGTTTTTATAACCCTGGTGGAAAGTGTTTACAATGCGGTATGGACTGATTCCTTATATAAAGCAGATTACATTTTGTCTTTATAAGGTTAAGTATACATAATGGCTGAACTTCATAGGCATCTTCTGCATATCACTTGGAGACAAAAAATTATTTAAGAAACTATAGGTCATTTTAGCACCATAACTGAATTTTATGCAAGTTAGTGTAGAGAAAGAGAGAGAGAGCCTTTTCACCTCACCTTTATTAACATCATTTCAATGACTACAACACCAACATTCAAGGTTTTTGCAACACACCTTTGAAACTCCTGTCAATAGATGGCATGCACATGCCAATTGTGCCCCATTATACTTCTAACACCAGTATCAGCTTTATTTATGGCTTGCAGTAACTGATGTCTTGATTTCATGCAACTTCACTGAGAGAAACCTAGTACATTGGAAAAGCAAGTGAGCCACGTCCCCAGTCCACCTCTTGCTATCCATCTTTCACCTTCTTTCATAATGCATATTCACAGATTCTATATCCCGCCTGGAGAAATGTTGATGTGCTCAAACATGTTGTAGCCACATTCATCGAGTTGAAAGATGCAAATTCTCTAAATACAGCAGTACTTCTTTTCTAGAACACTCCTGTAATACAGGGCTGTTGAACTCCATTCAATAAATGTTTATTGCCTCATTCCCCACAACACACATTAACTGAAAACTGGTACTGAATATTATACTGGGCTGCCTCATGTGGCTTTTTATATGCCACATAGTTGGTATTACCAGCCCAGGTAAATTAAGAATGACCAATGAAAAGAATGTTACACAGAATCTGTAGTGATGGCTGCAGCCATCCACAAAATTGCACGTGGTTAGTCTGATCTCCCAGTAAGTAGTGTTGTACTCTTTGAAGTGACACAGACAGAAACCATCTTGGTGCAGATTTTTCATACCATGTGTTCTACAACAGACTTCCTGGAAATTCTGCATGTATA
>Ga0268261_10002533_pt1 | contig 13117 bp, 7 predicted proteins | sample TergutNc150P1_FD_190353 | JGI IMG/M metagenome (GOLD analysis project Ga0268261, IMG submission 190353) | Nasutitermes corniger P1 segment gut microbial community from laboratory colony in Florida, USA - Nc150 P1 (SPAdes) (version 2) | ecosystem: Host-associated > Arthropoda: Insects > Digestive... | reverse complement strand
GTCGTGTGTTGTCAGGTAGAGGTCTCTGCGACGAGCTGATCACTCGTCCAGAGGAGTCCTACCGACTGTGCTGCGTCGTTGTGTGTGATCTAGAAACATCAAGAATTGGTGCTCCGTATATATATATATATATATATATATATATAACATTAGTCGCCTAAGGGTTAATTCACTGAAATTGGTAACCATTGCTTGCTTTATTAAAACGTTTCTAAGTATTTATAGAAAAAAGAACAATTTTCCATATCCCTACTTTTAATATGCCAATTACCTCTTTCATATGATGAAACATTTTTCATTTTTCGGTATTTTTGGAACCAGTTATTTATTAATTGTGATAAAACTTATTTTTATTTTCTATGCTTTGAGAGGTGTTTCTTCCTAATTTATTGTTGAAAAAAACAATTTTGGGTCTTTTTAGTGCTTTTCTTTATCATTTAGTCCACTGGGAAAATCTGTATTTCAATTTTAGCTTTGGCAAAGACAGTTATGTGTATGTTTGTCTAATAAATATGTTAACAAGTGTTTTTATCATATTCTTATAAGTTCAAAACACGGGAGATAAAATAGCTAATCGAAAAAATCTCCCCACTATCACTAGAAAACAAAATACTCATCTATAAAAAGATACTTATACTTATATGGACCTATGGAATTGAACTGTGGGGCTGCGACAACAAATCAAATATAGCGATCATACAGAGATACCAATCTAAACTTCTCCAAACCATAAACAACGCGCCCTGGTATGTAACCAATCACACACTCCACTCTGACCTACAAATCCCATACGTTCGCACTGTCATCCACGATCTTATCAACATACATAGCGTAACACTATCTTCCTACCCAAACCCCCTTATGGAGCCAATGCTCCATCCAGCGCACAATAGAAGACTAAAACGAAGATGGACCTTCGACCAGAACGACCGAGGTGGCATCGCTGGATGCTAACCTAGATCCTCGACAGACACGCCAGCACATTAGCTTATAGGAAGCAATTGTACAGTGCTTTCTGATTGCTAATAAAGAGCGAGAAGAAATCATGTAAGTAATTACCATTTCCGCATTTCCCTCAGTATATCGTGGAATATATAATGAGTTTTGAATGTATCAAGAGCTTTTTCGAGGAATCTCAATATTATCTACATATGGCAACATTAGATAGTAATATCAAATCCTTCCACTTTTGGGGACCAGAGTGCACGGCTAACTTAATTGGACACTTGGACAACTAGGTCTGAATTATGCAAGGCTCCCTGGAAGAAAGGACTGAGTGAAATTGAAACTTTGGAATAAGGGAGTGGTAAATGGGTGGAAACGCAGACAAATTTGTGTTCTCTGGTTGTGATGAAATTCTACGTAAAATCCTGGTTTTATTAAAACAAAAGTCATAAGCTTTTTATGCAGTTCTACACTATATAACGGTCGGTCTGATATTCTGCTGGTCTGGGTTACAGCATGGGTTATTAGATTGTTGGTGGTTCCTAAACAAACATTAATTATATTATTTCATAATCTATAAAAATTATTTTAATTTATATATTAATTTTAGATAATTAATTATAAAATTCGTCTCAAAATTCTTTCCATAATATTTGTAAATCTCATAAAATATTAAAGAGACTGATGGAAGAATGACACAGTAAATAATATTACAGTATTTCGACAAGTTCAGTAATTGTGTTTTTCTACATTTTCGGTTCAATTTTATTTTATTTTCACCGCACACCCGTTACGCTGCATTTGATCTTGTCAAACATTTACACATAAGAAACAATTAGAATTAAGAAGCTACATTTATATCTCACAAAATTAATTGTACTTTCTTTAGAAATTATAGGTTCTCTTCTCGCTATTATCTTTATAGTCTTCTGGGGCGTGGCACACTGTAATTTGCTTGGTTTTATGAGCTTTGTAGAAGAATACACAGTGACTTCAGCTGCATGTAATTCTGAAATGTATTTTAATTTATATGCCTCTCTACTGTATAAAAAGAGCCGTTACAATTTACCGGAATTTGCGTACGAATCAAGAACCGTTAAAAATATAAGCATGGAAGCTAATTTTTTAAAACATGAGAGTTTGGAAAATGGTCATGAAAATTGTGCTTATTTATAACATTTATACTGTATATGAATATATATTTATATATTAAGTTGTTATTTCCAATGCAAATCATTGTTGAAATTATTAATTCTCATGGCAGTGGAAAATTCTATGATTCCTTATGAAAGGCTCGAAACAAATTAGTACTTTTGCCCCAATTACAACACTGAAACCTTCTTTGTAGAGTTAAATATGTCTTATTGTAATCCAAAAATTCCTCAAAACTTTTGTTTATTTTTTATGGAGGGAAAACTGTCAAACTTCAATGCGTTAATTGTGTTGTTCTTGTTTGTTTATATACATATAAATCTAAATACACCAGAATAAATAATAATCATTCTGTCGAAAATCACTTATATTCTCAAATGAATACATCTAATCTAAAATGTAATTCGTTTTAGGAAATAATTTTAATTTTTTATCTGATTTGTCCGATTGGGAATGCAAGTTGTTTCGACTGAAAATTTGTTGTCGATTGAGCCATAACGCAGCGGGATTCGTTATATTAAGCTAAATAAAGGAAATGTCAAAAAATTACATTACTTTGAAAAGTAAGTATCCTTCCTTTCAATACGTTAACAATTTGCCAAGGGCGACTTTTTTTTAATTATTCTGTATACTTCCTTCTTACACGAATTTAATTCAAATATATTTTAGAAGAATTTATGAAAGAATGAATTGAGCGTGGAATTTTAATAATAATTTAGGATATAGTTCTCAGTTTTCAGCAAATTAAGAAAAATTCTGCTTTTCATTTTACGTTAAGACGATTCAATGTTGCGTGTGAAATGACACTAATATTGCTCTATTGGTCAAAAGGACGCTGCTTCAAATCTGACAGTCAGATACACAAACTTTCTGCGATACAAATGTTTTGAAAACACAATATTTTGCATTGCAAACTTTATCCTTATTACTTATTTAAGTATTAGACTTTGTAAAATATTCTTTCATGCGAGCTGAACACTCGTCCAGAGGAGTCCTACCGACTGTGCTGCGTCGTTGTGTGTGATCTAGAAACATTAAGAATAGGTGCTCCATATATATATATATATATATATATATATATATATGACATTAGTAGCCTAAGGGTTAATGATTTAACTCTTAGCCTGCTAACGTGGAGAAAAAGGTGAGCTAATAATGCCAGCAAATAGCAGATGGGATTTAATTCAGCGTTTAAAGTGTTAAAATACACAGTGATTGCTTTGTATTATTCGCAATTCGTGGATTAATAAATACATTTATAAAAGAAAACACGTCTAAATGAACTGACTAATGCTTTCAAATATAATTTTAGCATATCAACACTACTATTGCTAAAAATACTTTTTGCGTTTTACAATAAATATTGACACATTGTTTTAAACATGCAGCACATGCGAGGTAAAGGAAATGTGCATATAGATTTTGGTGTTGAAACTTGAGGAAAAGTGTCCACTTGAAATCTGCAGAAATTACAATTACATTGAAAGACCCACATACACACACACACATATATATATATATAATAAAAAAATATACATATATAAGTGTGTGATGTGTAATATTTTATTGTCTAGGTATTTCGGTCAGGAAAATCTGGTAAATTTAATTATAGTAGATTTTGTCCATTTAAAGAAAAAAAAAGCAATCTATTTTTTTATCTACACAACAGATGACTCAATTCAAAACAACAATAAATTTCTTGCTTGAGTTTCTTTCTAAAGAAAAATTAATCTTCAATTAACCACAGACGTGTAACCAGATTCCAACAAACAAACAACGTTGGAATAATTGCTAGTTTCATAATTAAAATATTCCCCAAATTTTATCCTTTCTAATTTTTCCACACTTAATATTGTTTGCCCCAACAACCACCTTATTACGTGAAGAGCGAAATGGAATACGTGAGAGGGGAAAGAATATTTAATTTGCTGAAAATATATGAAAAAGAGCATAAAAAGGAAAATATTTTCGAAATTGACAAAAAGCAGTCTTGGAAAATTAAGGAACCTGAGCGTGAGTTAAATAAATGGACAGTGACGGTATTTAATTTCACTGAAGAACTTGGACGGAATTTAAACTAAAGCCAGTGAGTTCGAGAATATTACTGGAACCAACGGTGAGCAACAACAGCCGAACAAGGCACACTGGCGTTGCTGGCTTGCTTAACGACAGAGAATTTGATTGTGTCACAGAAGATATCGTGAGAGAAACAAATACTAAAAATGTCTACTTCTTTCACGAACTTTCTCACAGAAAGAAACCAAGCAACGTAGTAATTTTTCTCCAGCTGCTTCTGATCGCTGTTCATTACCGTCAGTGACTGCAGAGAGCCTGATACCAGCTTCAGTCACTCGAATTTCCTCAGGACAATTCAACATTCTCAATTTAATGTCTTTGGGCTCGAGCTGTCTTCCCTCATCTAAATTAAAGTAGATTTTCTTAAGATTTTCCACAAGGTGTCACAGGAATAAACCCCATGTCAAATTTGTTAAAAAATAAAAAAATATTCACCCTTTGAATGTACGAAATTACGTCCTTAACATAATATAGTGCGTTGGGTGGCAAATAATTTTCGTTGCTGAAAAATAAGAAAGGAATTATTTCGTGGAAATTATATTTATTATTTTATTCTAAAAAATAACAAATGACAATTTTTATGCAGAATTTTGAAATCAAGACTGCAGTTAATTGAGATTTCAGGCTTGTTTAAAAAAAATGAATGAAATGCCTGGACGTGCAGATAATTTCCGACTTTCACTTACTATTAGCGAAAACAATATTTCATACCACTTCAACAAGTTTGCTTTATGAATTAGATTTTGCAGTTTCTAAGTTTTGGGAAGTATCATAGAAACTGTAAGGAGAAACCATGAAAATATCCAAACTCTTAATAGAAGTATTGATAAACCATCGCACCATTAACACAAACCCACCGCCATATTCATGGTTTCCGAGAAGGTAATAACAATTCCTTTAATAGACAGGGAAATCTACGGTACTGAGCAACTGAAAGTGAGATGTGTTTTTTGCAGAATCAACAATTTGTGGGAATAATGTTGGTGATACTGCTCTTTGGCGCAATTACGAATGGAGTACTGATGCAATCTAAGTCCCTTAGTTTACGGGAAAACCACTTGGTTCCCTGTTTGACATATATCAGCCTTAGATATTTCACACCAAGGCGACCTCTGATGATTTCATCGCCGTCTACTTACCGAGATGTGCAACAGGAACTGATAGAAGAAATTCACCTATTTTCTATGTGGCCTCTCGTTGTTAGTGTTGATGGTAATATTAACAAATACAATAAAACAGACTTCATAGATAGAAATGGCAGTTACCTTATATTAATACCAGATGGGAATATCAAGAGTTTTCAGGTTGAATTTAATGGTTTAGCTCAAGAAGGAGAATATAATTTCATAAGGAAATTGAATTCTGAATCTTTGTTTGTAGTGGCTGGAGCAAATAATTACACAATGCAGCAACAAACAAATATATTTGACTATTTCTCAAAACGTAGAATATATAACTGTATTATCGTAAGCCAAGTGCATGATAAAAATCACAAAGAATACAGCAAACCGAAAAACAATGATGTAGACACAGACATAACTTTTGGTGTTTACACTTGGTTTCCATATCACAGTTCAGGTCTTTGTAGTGAGGTGAAATATATTACCCTACTGGACAGCTGGGTTATTTCTGCAGAAGGTCACTTCACGAAGAACACTGACTTGTTTCCAATAAAGATCAGAAACAGCTTTAACGGATATCTTATGAAAGCAGTTTTAAGAGACGGATATGGATTTGTAACAACGTATTATATAAACGTAAACGTTTCCAGTGAGAGTGATATAACAGGCTTTGAAATGGATTTATTAAGAATTATTTTGAAACAGATGAGCATGACATTTGCTCATGTCCCTACACCAGAGGGTTTTGAAATAGAGGAAGGATCGGTAAAAAGATTATTTACTACCATGATTGCAAAATAAGCTTATATAGCCTTAGGTAGTGTGACAGGAACTTTTTTGTATTACACATCACTCAACCTGACCAATAGCCACTTCACCACAAACTTTCGCTTGTATGTACCATGTCCTGTCAAATATCCAAGATGGAGCAGTATCTTTAGAATACTCTCTGCGGAATTGTGGATTGTTCTAATCATATCGATTGTGTTTGAAGTCACTTCTACTACAATATTTGGGCAATATAGCTGCACGTCGGAGTGGCAAGGATACAGGACACTGACAAGTTCTTTGACCAATGTCTGGGCTGTCATACTAGGGGTGGCAGTGTCAAAGTTGCCACGCACACCGTCACTACGTTCCCTTTTCCTCGCCTGGGTGTGTTTCTCTGTGGCTTTCAGTGCAGTGTTCGAGGCATTTCTCACAACGTACCTTATTGACTCCGGCTACAAAACTCCTATTCAAAACATGGAAGAGCTTTTCGCTTCAGGTACTAAGTTTGCCTACAGACCAGATTTCAGTTCCATTTTCGCGAATGGTGACGAAACAGAATTATCAAAAATACATAGACATCTTGCGAATTGTCCATCGGGTTGGGTTTGTGAGTACTGGACAAAGTATCACAAAAATGTATCAATTTTCTTAACTGATATCACTGCTGAATTTAAGTACGCTATTGGTAATTTTGTTGGAGAGAAGTCAAAACCCTTGTTATACAAGTTAGAAGACAGGGTAGTTTTTCTTGACAGCCTAACAATGATGATGTTTCATGGAGACCCACTGATGAGGCGAGTTAACGACATTATTGACCGTGTGGTTGAAGCTGGTATATACAACTACTGGATTTCCCTGCTTTTTAACTGGAGTAAAATATTATTTCGGAAGATAGTTCTCGTTCACCCGCTTGATGGTTATTACAGCTTCAACATTTATCACTTGCAAACTGTCTTCTCTCTCCTTTTGATGGGCTGGTGTTTAAGTGTCCTTTGCTTTATTTTCGAGGTGTTTTACAATCGCGTATTAAACAAAATTATGTGAAGTTGCTTATAGATATGTTGCTACGTTGGTTTTAAATTTGGCGGGTTTACACTGTACTCCGTCACCCACGGGCAATAATTTTCTGTCCTTCGACGTCTCAGTGATGAACTGGGGGATTTTTGTTTCCTCATCACAAGCTACTTGCCAACATTCTTATTTACAATTTAAGAGTTTACTTTTGGGAACGAAAGCAATTTAAGTTAAAAATTATTTGCACCTTTTGTACAGGCTTCGATTCTCTCTACAGGCATTATGGTCTAAAAAGTGTTATAGAATTAATTCTATTATTCATTACCACGGCACTAGCAGAGGCTGAGGTGTCAGCGTCACGCCCGGGCCGCTCTTTAACCCCGCGAAGGCACGCTACGCATTGTACAGGAGGCTGTGTGGTTCAAAGGGCCGGTCTGGACAGGTGCGAAAAATCTCACCCTTACCGAGTTTCAATGCACGGTCCTTCCATCCCGAAGCCAGTCGCTATACCGACTAAGCTTCCCAGCCCACAACTAATCAGGGAGTAGTGAATATAATTAAATATATTTCATAATTAATAGCTTAAATTCAGTCACCATTAAATTTATTATTCTGTAAAAGAAGACAAGGCGATGATAAAAGCAAATATAAAATTCCATACCAGGTAGCATACGAATATAAAACCACCCAGTTTATCCACGCCTACATGAATTGATGTGTATTTCTGATTGAATTATTAATTTGTTAATAATTTTTCTTCGTAGATTTCTTCTATGGAAATGCCCAAAAAAATACCTTCGTTCTCGTAACGTTTTATTCAATCAGTTCTGATTTTCAGATAGGCAAATAATTGCTGGTTTCTTTTTGTTACTGATGTTCCGACCGAACATCAAACATACGTATTTGTGCACTCAGTTAACACCCTGTACGTGAATTTAATTTGCGAGCAATTATAGTGTGATAAATGGACTGCACAATTTTCTTTGTCATAACGGTCTATCGTTGGGTTTTGTGTAAATTTAGACCCTATTTCCATGTGGCGTAATTAAAGATGACCTTAGTGGCAAACATCATTGTTTACCAAATTTAATGGCGGTTCATAAATGACAATTTAAAATTAATCTGTATTAAACAAGTCGTGTTCTTTTTAGGTAAGCTTTTAAACTGCCTGAGAAACTTCGGCTATAATCTTTGTCACTTTAGCTGTTGTGCAGTTTGTAATTCAAATGTTACCACTGCACCTGTTAACTCTGTATTTCTTCTAACAGCTTGCCTGATTTTACGTGTTATAATCCGTTCTGTGTTAGCTGTACGAAAGAATGAATTTAATATTCTTCTCAACAAATTTGCATTTGTATTGGACGATGGATTCAATTCCTGATTAAATGTAATTTTTCGACATAAATTAAAAATTCTTCTTAATAATAAAAACTTTAAAAAACGGGAATATATATTTAATTACGAAATTTGTTTACATTTTTAAAAATAATTTTTATATATAAAATGTTTATCATAAAATTTACATTATATAATGAATTAATATAATATTATATAAATGTTCTATTTTTATTAAAATGTCCTTAATATAAAATACACTTTTATTGAGACTGACATGTTCAGAACAAGAAGATATGATGTAATTTTTCTTAATGTTTCAATGTTTTAAAGTAAATAAAACTTTATTTCTCAACGGAATTTGTCGTTTATTTGCTTATGGATTCATTTCCGGCGTTATGTATTGGAAATTAAGAATACAGATTTTTTTTCTGTGAAATGACAGGTGAAATTATCATCTCCTTTTCCCAGACTACAAAAGGAAGATTCCTCACATCCCACAATACTGTAATTACATAATATTCTCCAAAGTGAGCTCCTAAAATCTCAGAACCTAACATGACTGTTGTCCGCACAACCTCAAAACCAAAAATGAAGATATACAATAGCCCAAACAAACAAAAAAATATTAACGATTAACACCACACAGGACAAGCCACTGCATATATTGAGATTTCTGACTAATTACACAAAAATTCGTATTATTTAGAACTCCCTTTCTGGAGTATGGCAATCCAACACTCATATATTTATAAGCATGACACACATAATGAAACCATTTCTTCAGGTTTGTAGATACTCTGATATCCAAATATGATACAGTTCTTGTAAATGTTACCTGTAAAATGTATTCTTGATTTTCATGGATCATAACGTTTTATCACATAGAAGATCTTATAGAAAGTTCATTAATCAATTTTTACCTGTGACTTTAATTTAATTGCAGTTTTTGTCAAAAAAATTAAATTACACAAAAATTCGTATTATTTAGAACTCCCTTTCAGGAGTATGGCAATCCAACACTCATATATTTATAAGCATGACACACATAATGAAACCATTTCTTCAGGTTTGTAGATACTCTGATATCCAAATATGATACAGTTCTTGTAAATGTTACCGGTAAAATGTATTCTTGATTTTCATGGATCATAACTTTATATCACATAGAAGATCTTATAGAAAGTTCATTTATCAATTTTTACCTGTGACTTTAATTTAATTGCAGTTTTTGTCAAAAAAATTAAATTTCCGTTTGCACTATCATTTAATAGACAACGGCAAACAGAGGACTAAAAAAAGAACGTGATTCCGTCTGTGATACAAAGTACTCAAAGATAAGTTACCTTTAAATACCCTCAGTAGAAACGTGCTCTGAAGTATCGCAAACGCGCGTATAATGACAAAATATAACAAATGTTTCGATTATTAGTAAATGATAAATTTGTCATTTATTCCGTCAGAGTAGTCTCTCCTATTTTCTTGTTCTCGCCTTCTAGAAAAGGAAATTTTGACGTCTTCATCACAAAAAAAAATTATTTTTATTCTGATTATTTCTACCAGGAAACAATCACAGCCTGTGTACAAGTACATGTTACATTTTCGACATAACTGATTCGAATACATGTATTGTTGTAGAGAGCAACAGAAATATGTTCAAATTTTATTCAAATATTTGTTCAGTTAAAATTTAATATTAAATACTTGCAGGTATCAAAAAATATTTTGCATGCGTTAAGTAATTAGGACAGTTTTTTTGTGGTGAAACGTTAACTGTCTGTAAGAAGGAACTGTGTCAATGTAGCCCTACCTAATAACAGTCACATGACAGTTTAGTGGTCTTCACGTAATACACAACACGATGCAGTGCAATTGCACAATTGGCGGTGTAGCTGTTCAGCGGTACTCTGTTGTGCACTGTGATATTGACAGTTAAGATAGAAGTTTAATGCTACCTTCTTATTCTCTTATTCGCATCTACTGGACACGTACATAACAAGGGAATGCCTTGGATTCGCCCTTCGTAAATAAAGTTGTATTTGGAGAATATTATCTCGGTAGATGTGACGTATATTCTGATAAAGGTTTTTCTCAATTTCGGAGAATCTTCCTGCTTTCAGTACGAGGGCAGGTACTGATCACATTCTACCAAATCACACGGCTTTTCATCGAAGGAGGCCGCAGGCTTCACACACAAACACACACACACACACACACACAAACAAACAAACACACAAAGCACACAAACATTCACAAACCTGCCGAAACCGCAAGGATCATTAATGATAGAGAGCAAAATATAATATTCCATCCACAAATTCACCGTAACTTTAAACGACAACCTTCAAGGCTATTCTCAAAAATCTTTTGGTAGTTCTATCGCAGACACGTGATTAGCAATTACCGCGTAAGCAAAGGAATACTGGCGTGTTCAACTCTCAGCAGAGACACACTGATCTTCACGCACATAAATTCGCACGCTGTCCCGATTTGTAGAATAAGTCTAGACTGGTTATTGTTTTCTGCGGCTGAATTTTGAGTCTTGGTGGAATTAATCTTGATCGATTTAATTGAGGCTATTTGTGTTAAGACGGAAACTATTTTGACTTAATATCTGATGACGTCAGCAGAACTTCTAATGCATGGGTCGAGTGACTTTGGCGTTGAGATAAATATTGTAAATTTAAAAAGACACAAATTTCCAGGTATTTGTTAAAAATCCAGAGAAGTGATTAAACCATTGACGAAGAAAATTTCGCTCTGAGATCTATATAAATATTAATTTATTTGGAATAATAGGGAATTATTTAAGGAAAAGAATAAGTCGATTATTTTACCTATTAATAAGAAAGGAAAGAAAAAATTTCGTAGTAATTAAAAATGCTGAGGATAATATTTGGGCCTAAAAGGAGTGAGATAACAAGGGAGTGGAGAAAACTACATAGTGGGGCGCCTAATATTCTGTACCCTGCACCCAATATTGTATGGGTGAGAAACTTGAAAAGAATATTATGGAGCGGGGCATGAAGCGCGTATGGGATACAGGAGATGCATATATATGGATTTGGTGGGAAATACTGCGTGAAAGAGACAACTTAGAAAAATCAGGCATAAATAATAAAAAGATTTTCAGGAAGTGGGAAATGTGGGTATGGACTGGATCGAGTTTCCTCACGATGGAGACTTTTGGCAGGCACTTGAGAATGCGGTAATTAACTTCCGGCTTTCACAAAGTGCGTGGAATTTCTCTATTAACTGAGAATCAATTAGCTTCTCAACAAAGACTCAGCTCCATGGAGTAAGTAAGTAAGTAAGTAAGTAAGTAAGTAAGTAAGTAAGTAAGTAAGTAAGTAAAAAAATATATAATTCTTCAATTGTACAAAATACCTTAAAATATTCCGCTGTCAAAGTAAACCTCATATGCAAAGGAATTTATTGCGGATCATCAGTATGGACTTCGAAGTAACAAGAAATCAGCTGACAATATACTATATATTCGTCAAATATTTAACAAAAATGGAACACATAGAATCATTACATCAGCTATTTTTAAGCATCAAGGATCTTATGATTCAGTTAGGAGAGAAATATTATATAATAATCTCACTGAGGTTGTTATCCTCGTGAATCTTCTAATTCTAATAAAAAAGTGTCTGAATGAATTCTGTAGCAGTGTCTGGGTAGGCAAACATTTTTTGTCTTGTCTCCTATTAGGAATGGTTTTTAAAAGAGATGCTTTGTCACCATTGCTTTTGAATTTTGCTTTAGAATATTCCATTAGTAGGGTCCAGGTTAACCAGGATGATTGAAACTAAATGGTACATATCAGCATTTTTATACATTGATTATGATAATATATTTGACGGAAGATTACATAATATAAAAGAACAGAAGCTTTAGTAGTTGTTAGTAAGGAGACTGGATTCGGTGAATTTCTTGGCTAGCTGAGAAACGTTAGTTTCTCAACAAGGACTCTGCTCCATGCAGTAAGTTAAGTAAGCAAGTAAGTAAATAATGTGAAGAGGTTGGGGAGCGTCAGCTGGAATAAAATGCGCTATTACTGAATCATTCCAATATACGCTCTTGGAATCACACAGATCCCTTCTAATATTCTGTGAAAATTTTGTTTAACTCTTAACCGCGTCACAAAACCACCTCTCTTATAAGATTTCTTTCGCTTTGTTATTAATCCTGGGCGCCTATACAATTAGTTTTTGGAATTTCATTGGGTTGCTTCAGATCCAAATTCGTACTGAATTGATATTAATTTGCGAATAAGTGAATAGGCTTACAGCAATAAGGTTAAAAATTTGTATAATACGTTTTGTCAAAATTAAATAAAACAAAATTTATTTTCATAATGCGATAAATATTGGCATTTATATACAACCCATTTTCACCCTATAAGAAGCTATTAAGTACCAAAATTGGTGTAAAGTTTTAACTCTACGTTTTCTTTGATCTCGCCGCTAGAAGAGAGAGGGTGATTAACCCTTAGGCGACTAATGTCATATATATATGCAGCACCCATTCTTGATGTTTCTAGATAACACACAACGACGCAGCACAGTCGGTAGGACTCCTCTGGACAAGTGATCAGCTCGTCGCAGGGACCTCTACCTGACAACACACGACACTCACAACAGACAAATATCCATGCCCCCGGTGCGATTCGAACCCACGATCTCAGCAGGCGAGCGGCC
>Ga0268261_10002532_pt1 | contig 13117 bp, 9 predicted proteins | sample TergutNc150P1_FD_190353 | JGI IMG/M metagenome (GOLD analysis project Ga0268261, IMG submission 190353) | Nasutitermes corniger P1 segment gut microbial community from laboratory colony in Florida, USA - Nc150 P1 (SPAdes) (version 2) | ecosystem: Host-associated > Arthropoda: Insects > Digestive... | reverse complement strand
CCCCCCCACTGGGATTCTATCCCCGGACCGTCCAACATGTAGGGAGTCGCTTTACTGACTGCTCTATCCTGGCCCACACCATTTCTTCAATATCCACTTTAATATTATCCTCCTAGCTATGCCCACATCTCGAGTGGTCTCTTCCCTTCATGTTTTCTAATTAAAATTCCATATTTAAGATCATTAGCTTCACTGACTTTGTTCACTGTCTGGCATTTAAAAGTAATAAAAAATTGATAAAACATTATGTTTTGTGTGAAGTACCGGTCCCTGTCTACAGGTTAAAATAATAAAACCTATTCAATTGGGCCCAATAAGCAAAACTACTCTCAACATCTGGCCCAGCCAGAAAATGGTAAACAGTCCTGCCTGTCACACACAGCATACTTTTAAAATGCCAAAGTACAAGAAGCCAAATGATTGTAAGAGTGTATGCCACAACAGAAACCTACAGCATTGGAAAATTATGTATGCATTTTTTTATCTTTCCCATGTTTGCTCTTGCCTATGCCAACTGATTCAATCTGATCATCATAATATTACTTCACGATGAACACAAATTATGAAGCTCATCATCATGCAGTTTTCTCCAACCTCTTGTTGCTGCCTCTGTCTTAGAAACAAATATCCTTCTCAGCACCTTGTCCTCAAACCCTGCCAGTCTGTTTTTTTTTTTCCTAACTCAGGGTACAACACCACCTTTCACATCCATACAGAACCAAAACAAAATTAGTGTAGCATGAAATTATATTTTGAAAATTTTATACCAATTTAACCAATCAAATCAAACATAAAGATGATGAGCATGAAAATAAACTTACTTGGACCACCCCAAATGCAGCTAGTGCATGGCACCTTCTCTCTATCCAAAATATTTATAAATAACACTTGATACAACACTAAAAGAAACACTTCAACATGCATGTCAATTATGGCCATTTTTTACAGCCCTGTCGAAGGTTTTTTCTGCCGCCACTAACTTCAGTAGTTATAATTCTGCCCTAAAAAAATAACTCCTGTAATTTAAATCCCAGTGTTCTGCAGACTGCACCCCAAATTCTGGCACAAAATGGTTAACTATGCTGCCTATTTCGAGTCACAAAATCCATTAAAGTAGGATGCTGTTTCTAGAATTTTTCAGCAAGCTAATTTTTACAATATGGAGTTCTTAGCCCAACATCAAGTGGAACAGCACCTTATGTACCCTGTACATTACAGGTTAATCAACATATCTTCTACCCTCCTTACCTGTAATCAAAGAATGGCCATTCCATATTGAGAAAGGGATCACTTAATATTGGCTTTCTATTGCACACACAGAAATATAGATGTATATAAAATACTGTCACCAAATGTAAAACCTCCACCTTGTGAATCAATGGCACTAATGAAACAGAGTAGTTCAAAATTGCTGACAAAAGGTAGGAGTTTTCTTCTGCTAGCAACCTGTTTAAGCACTTCTGCTTTTGTGTTTCAACACTGACCGTACAAAAGGCACAGACAGGATGTGGCAATAAAGACTGGTATGATCAACTTATTCTTCACAGTCTCGCTGTGCATTACAGGCAGATTCCATGCATTGTTATTATGAGACAATTTGAGGGAGGGGGAGGGGAGAGGAGGAGGACAAAAGGGAGAAGAAATAATTTTCGCATGGACGTGTTGGTTAGAACAATTGATGATTGTGTTCCATTTCAGATGAATCAGCACAACGTGGGGCTCTGAACCACTACATGTTTGGACAGCCTGCAGGCCAACACCTAGTGCAGCCTCTCATGTGACTACATAAACTGACCTTCCATTTCTTGCCGGTGGCAATGACTGTGACTGTGTACATTAATTCACTCACTATGTTGTCTGTCTTGCAACAGGTCTATAGCACCTTCCAAAGCAAGTTCTCCAGAGAGTGCAAACAAGTGCTCCCCCTATACAATTTGAGTATCCTCTTTTCCTAAAGGTTGTCCAATAGCTGCTTATGTCTTCTTCAGGAGCCACAACCAAACACTGTGTTTCAGTAAAACAAGGCACTTCAACAGCAGCCTGTTCCTGGCAGACATGTGCTCAACATACATTTTCCTGGGCACTGGATTGGTCAAAATGGAGGAATCAAGTGGCCTCTGTGGTCCATAGTTTTAAATCCTCTGCACCTTCCCTTGTGGGGCCACATGAAAGACACTGTGTAACCTAACCCTGTTACTGATTATCAGGACCTGTGCAAAAGAACTGCAAATGTCATTTCAACAGTCACACAGGATATACTTGAACATACGGTACACTGCTGACACAGATCATTATTTTAGCAATGTATGTACAAAAATTCCCACCTTTTCAAAATTTGTGACAACAATCACAACAAAGGTATGTTCATTGCTTAGAAGTTAATACTACTTAATTATATACACCCTGTATTACTTCTGCAGAACAAACATACTTAATTTCACACTTTATGCTGTATATAAAAATCATGAAAACATCCTGGCATAATGCATAAAATATTCACTTTCACTCATATTCACCTTTGCTCTATACACATTGGCTGCAATATCAACAGCTGCAATACCCAGGCCACCAGCTGCTGCTGTTATCAAAACATGGTCAGTATTCTTTAATTTTCCCCGTCGAACTAGGCCAATAAGAGCTGTCGAATATGAATCTGCCACTGCAACAGCAGTATCAAAACTCACACCAGATGGAAGTTCCCATACATCCTGTGAATATTAAAAGCAGTTACACATACGTTAAATAACTATACTACAACCAGACAAAACAATACACACACACACACACACACACACACACACACACACACACACACACAGATCCACATGATTAATCAGTGCCATTCCTAATATTTAAATGTACACAACCCAAAAGATGCAATTAACTGTTGTATAAAAATGGTCACTTAACCAAACAAGTTCAACCCTAAGTGTTATCATGGCTCCAATTGGCCACTTCCACTTGCCACTTCAGTTTCTATAGGACCTGCCACTTCCCACAATTGCCTCAGTTGTACCCTAATAATGCAGTCAGCATGTTCCTCTGGAAGCTACTTGTCAGACTACACACTGACATAACCCAGGTTATCATAATATGAAACCAGAAATAAACTTCATGGTTAAAGTGGGAGAAGAATAAATCCTGAAAATGCTTTACAACTCTACAACATTCTAACAATGGTATAACATATCTGCAATATTTAAATTTTTGGCCTTCATATATCATCCAGTACTTAAAGTAAACAATTCAAACAGTATATTAAGCAAAACACTAGGGATAGGTACAAAATGAGATGCAGGAACAGGCAGGGTGAAGTAGGGTAGGACAACACAGCATTGGCACAGTTGTGAAGATTGACAGACACAGTTTTCTTTCCATAAATATGTGCTCTTTATTTTTTTCACACTTCTGAAGCAGATAAATGTCTTTCTTTGTCTCTGTTTCCATTGTTCACTTCTGTCTTGTACAAAATGTAAGGTTTCTGAGGAATAAACTGCAAAATACAAGCAAAAATGTCCATGCAGTATTATTTACCGTTTTTGAGGTTAAGTTCCTTAGTTATTCCAAATCAGATACTACCTCTCAACTTTGTTTTCATGAAATTAGGGAGCCTGGTGTCATAAAAGACCTATTTTATTCTTCATCCTCTCATACGTACTTTAAAAACTGCAAAATAATCAGGTAAATATTTTGTGACCAGTGCCTCCACATGCTGAGCAGCAGGAGGCAACCATGCTTGCAGGACAAACCCAAACAAGCCAGCATAGGTCTGTGCACGCTCTGCTCTGTGCTGTAATGTGTTGCTGCTTGATATAAAACCACAGACACAGAAATCTGCCCTGTCCTGTGCTACAATGCCATTGTTACCTGCATCTCAATGTGCACGTGGCCTAAGGGAAACACCTACTCATTTGAACCTGATAGGCAAAGTAGGTGTTCCCCTTATATCTGTTCTGAAGGATGCGCACAAATCATTTCCCCAAAATGCAGTATTTTAATTTCAGTAGGGGATGCTGGACAAAGCCCAAAAATTAAACAAACTCAAATCAACTAAAGGGCTGAGCTACCCTGAGGTTTAAAATAGCCTTCTTACCAGGCCCTATGCCACACTGCAAGCCTGTTGCTAGGAGGTTAGAAACTATCAGGCCACTTGGCAGGACTGGGAACAGAAAAACAGAAAAATTATCCAGACGGTTGCATGAACCCCCTCCCTCTAAGCTGCCCTCTAGCCTCCCCAGTTGCACAACATACATGTTGGTTACAACCCCTCCTCACTGTCTAGCAGGATACTGCCAAAATCAGTAGTGTCTAGGCCTGTGATGATGCAGTGAGAGAAGTTCTGACAAGCACTGCATTCTGTTGAAGGCTACTGTGAGACCCAAGCAACATAAACAAAAAAGAAATCTACCAGGACCTTGAAAGACCAACCATAGATAAAGAAAAATTCCTGGTGTGGTTATGTAGTTCAGGCCTAAAGGGAGAAATGGAAAGTTTAATAATAGCAGCCCAAGATAAAGCACTCAACATGTGTTATCCTCAGAGAAACATCACGAAGCAGCCAAATGATATTAAATGCAGAATGTGCTGTATGGCAGAACACATAAAACATAACGTCCGGGATGCACAACACTTGCACCATCTGACTACATTGACACTATAAGGCAGTGGTTACATCCAATGGATGATACATAAACATATGGGATTACAAGTTACTGACGAGTACTATAAGCATACACCTGAAATGGTCAGAAATGTCAATGGTACCACTATTATGTGGGATGTACCTGTTATCACAGATTGAACAATAGTAGTAAACCAACCTGACATAGCACTGCATGATAAAAAAGTGAAGACTTGCCTACTGTTTGACACAGTCATACCAGATGACTCAAATATTAACACAAAAGAAACTGAAAAACTAAGCAAGTACAAAGACCTGGAGCTCAAGGTCAGCAGGATGTGGAAAGTGAGGACAAAAATTGTGTTAGTTATAGTTTCTGCATTAGGAACAATTAAGAAGGGATTAGATAAGAAACTTCAGATGCTCCCAGACTACATGTCAGCCAGTGAACTACAGAAGACCACACTAATGAGAATTGCACACATCATTTTTAAAGTGATGGGACAAATCGCTTTGTCCTCTTGTTGAGAACTGGACTTATCAGAAGACTGCCTGCCACCTAATAACTGACAGGCAAAAATAAACAACAACAATCTAGTAATACTATTATTACTGCTACTACTTTCCTACAAGCTACACCTTCATTCACATCTGTATTTTATTCAGGAACTCAGTTCTCCATTGCTTGTTTCTGGTCAGCTCAACGACATGGGTTTGACACCTCCTTACTTAAACTTAGCGGACAACTTCCTTGACCTACTTTTATTCTGCTTCACCTCTGTTTCCATGCTCCTGCTAACAAATATGACATTCTGTTTCTTTCCTTCCTAGTACAACCTTCTATATATGATTTCCCATGCCAAGTAATATGCACATCCCAATAAAGTGCTAATGAAATTTATCCTGACATTTCAGCCACTGCCTTTCCATATCAATGTATCTTTCTTTTAACACTTTAAGTACTTTTCTTCAATTACAGTCTTGCTGATTCAGCCATACCAATGTCAATCCAATACTTCTCAGCTCAATGTCAATAACTGTCCAACAAGATGCGACTATGTACAGTTTATTATATTTCTGTAAACTGCTCTACATGTTTCGGGTGGTAACTCCACCCATCATCAGGAGCACATATAACTGTAATTACAGCATCTGGCACTGGTCAATCTTCAGAAAAATGTAGTGTGCGAAGTCAACTAAAGATGAGTGGTATGGACCCATCTCTGCTACCTTCCGCGATCGTACGATCGCGGAAGGTAGCAGAGTGCCAGATGCTGTAATTACAGTTATATGTGCTCCTGATGATGGGGGAGTTACCACCCAAAACATGTAGAGCAGTTTACAGAAATACAATAAACTGTACATAGTCACATCTTGTTGGACAGTTATTGAGACTGATTCACGATGCATGGACCCATGAACGTTAAAAACTTCTCAGCTCCTTAGCCAAACCTTGCACTCTCCTATTTCCTTCCTGTCATTCATAAAATTGCTTTACCAGCTGATTTATGTAAACATACTGTGATTTTGACAAAAGAGTGGGAGGACTGCAAAACAGGAAAGGATGAAGAATATATACAGTATTTGTTTAAAAGAAAACCCATATTCTAGAATCATTTAGGTTGCACTGGTGCTGTATGTAATAGGTTACAACAAAGAGGCCAAATGAGTCTCAAGCAAAGGCATATTGTGATGGTGCAATATATTTTCAGACAAAGCTTACATCATTTTGCGTTGCCACAGATCCCACACTGCCGAAGTAATTAAAAAAATGCTTTGGTTGATATTTTGGGTGTCTCTGTGTAGGTGACTGAACTCTACATATGAACCCCCATACTAACTGAATTCATGCACCTAACACAATCAATCATCTGGCTCTAAAGCTGTTTTTTCCAGCAAAAAAAGCTTCTTTGGTATCTTCCAGAAAGACATCCCTTTTGCCACATACAACACAACGAGCACACTGCCCACAATGTGCAGTGTGAACAGTCACCTGCTTTCTACAACCCTGCCTGCATTGTGCTACCATCCAACCTCCATGCAACACACTGCAGTGCTACCCAACCCCTAATCTTGTGTCTAATGACAGTGACTGATCCTGTTCCTGAAATGATGCTTCAATTTCATTTTAAACACAGGATCATGGACAAAGTCAAAATATTCATCAATTCTGAACTCAAAATCCCTATTACCGAGTTCTAGCACTACCAACATCCAAGCCAGTTTCCAAGCACTGAACTTTCAGACATTCAAACATTTTGTAAACTGTTTTATGTGCGACACTATCACTTACTCTGAAGGACCAATTATAAGATTTTGAAAATATTACATTCAAATAACTATATAGTTACCTGTCTACAGTATTACATGATGGGGAATTTTGTGTAAACATGTCACCTTATATGATTAGGTTACTGAAATCTAGGACAATTTGCTAGCTGGGATAGGAAGGCAACAAATAGTCCTTGGCAAATATTCACTTAGAAGAGTATGAAGCATACATGACAACAACACAAGAAAAATTTCAGGATGTAAATTTGAAAGGAGGTAGGTAGAAATAGCGCAATCATGAAGATTCTGTTCTTCTACAATATGACACTGCATCAATAGTTAACTGGACCCAAACACTTTGAGGCAATATACTTCCTCATTCTCCAGGTGGAAATGTCTTCTTGGACAGTTTGATCCCAACATTTTCAAGACACAGTGTCCTGACTTTCAGACACACTACACTACCTCAAAACAGCAAGATCTGATCACCCTGTGATGCAATGTCACATCCCATAAGAACATTATCCTCAGTTGCAACACTGCAAAAACCTCAAAACCTTCACAATTTAATAACATCCAACAACAGACATTGATAAAAACAGTGTAGAATCCTCAGGTTCTGCTGCCAGATTTGATTACTTAGTTAAACACAATATAAAGGAGTGCAGGCTTAGATAATACCATTTCAGCTTTGACTGTACAGAACTTTATTTACAGTATCTAGTTGTAAGAGAAACATTCTTTCACATTGAAACTAGCCACCACATCAACAATACACATTCCTGGCAACACATATACAAATGTGCAACATGTCATACAGTACAAGACAGTCAGAGTGCCACTAAACAAACAAACAAAATGGCATACATACCAATGACTGGAGAACACACTCTTCTGAAAATCCAGAAAAGAGGTCTTTGTTCAGACCAACTATTTTATCTCCCACTTTAAGTCCTTCAGCTGCTTTAGATCCAAGTTCCAAAATTTCTCCACTCACTTCATAGCCGGGAATGAAAGGAAGTTTTGGAGCAATTTCATACAACCCATGACATATCATAATATCAGAAGCATTGACACTGCAGCACTTTACTTTAATACGAACCTGAAACAATAATATTAATAACATAGTTCTTCATTAAGTATACAAACTGTAAAATTGCAAGATGTTCCATAATAAAGTACTACAAATATTACAGATATTTGAAACACCACGTTGAAATGGTCGGTGATGTTAAGACTAGAATACGTTTCACACTGCAACAGAATTAAATGTTTCCATTGCAGGACAATGCACATTGCCCTGGCAGACTGCAGCAGAGGTCTGCACAGGCCAAGATTTTGGAATTTTACTCAGCCCAGCCTGAGAAGCATGCAGCCTGACCGCAAGTTTACTCTCATATCTGTAACTGTTACCCAAACCCAACCAAAGACCAATCTGAATTTATTCTAATCTGAATACTGCCTGATGTGTTTATAACCTGCCCTGACTATCCCGTCATGAATATACACTTTTTTAATGCATAATTGCCAATAATCCTCGAATAAATTAACAGTGAAACGCATCACATGGAAGATTTATAAGGTGTTACTATTTCTGGAAGAGGGTAACTAAGAAAATACCCAGTACAATCACGTCCTTGAGATATAATTCTCCAGCCCAAATTAACCAAATTTTCTTTAAATAAATTCTCAGCTCACCACATTTAAGGTACTGACATGGTTAACCTCATTTCAATACCATTTACTGCATGATGTTGTGTAGAAACAGAATGTAGTCTGCATTTCACTGCTTAAACTGGTTAGATGATGATCTGACAGCACTAACCAAGCTAAGCCAAAATCTCTTGCATTGCGTACATTGGTGATGGATATGCGAAGTACATTTTTGGCTACTCTTGACAAATATCTGAAATGCTCCTCATGGTTTTTTTGACCTACATTAACAGGGAACCATTTCTAGACTTTGTTATTTTGATTCTTTTTCACATTTCAAATGCAACTTTAAACAACTGAACCACAATACACATTGATGGTTAAAATTTACTTTTACTCCAAAGTCCCTGAAAGTAAGGAGACCAGGCAGGTTCAGAAATAAGGACAATCCATATTGGCTGCCATGCATCAAATGCAACACATATGCTGTAGGTGAAACACAGATCACAGGCATCAGCTGGACTTATCATCTGCACTTCCCTGCCTCCTCCCTCTGACAATAATCAGGAAATCCCAGTAAACATGCCTGTGCAGACCCTAAATAACTTTCAGTCCAAAAGCAGCATCTCATCTATCCACACTAGTTAATTTTGTGTGCCAAAAGCACAAAAATGAATACAATGACAGGTTAAGTTATCTTTGGACAAAAAAAATAAATAAATGGCCTGAGAAAGCCCAAAATATCGTACAAAACATTTGAATGCAAACATTTTAACCACAACATTATCCCTGCTGCCAGACCCAGGCAGATTTAAATATGCCACAGACCATGAATTAAACACATGGACAGTACAGACTCATGCTTTGAAACATGTCTCTGCAATTTTATTCTCAACCTGACAGGGAAGATCTACATGAAGAAACTGAAATGCATAATTTTATTGAAATCATTACTGCGTAATTTTATGTAACCATATCCGTGCATTAATTGATAATTCCATAAGACAACACCCAACAAAATACACATTATATATATATATATTCTTTTTTATTGTAAATCATATACAATGACAATGTATTTAGTTGTTTTATGAAATGCACAACCAATATGCACACATTTTCTCCTCCATCAATATGTTTCAGCTGTTTCATGTTCCACACAATTTGTTAGTTTTTGCTTCTATGCACCCATCCATTTATATACATTCACAATGCAGCATTATTAATTTCTGACATTACATTTCTAATGCAGCCACAGCAAAACAGAAACTTAAACTTTTACCAGTCTTTTTTGGAATACACCAAACTGGCTGTATGAAACACTATTGTAAGAAAAAGGGTTGTTATGTTCAGTAAGCATAAAAATAATAAATTTAAAAAAAGCAAAATTTTATAATGTTCATCCGTATAGGTGAACTATGAATTCTTCACTAAGATCGTACAGGAAAAACATAATGCATTACACCCCAGTGTAAAAAACTGAAATAAAAAACCTGGTAAAAGGTAACACCACTAGAAGAAAACACCCAAAAAACAGCATACAGAATATACTATTGGAACAATAATCAACAAATGCATAAAATACAGTGTGCAACAAAAATACAATACCTGAAAATTTCTGAAAATGCTGGCAAATACTACTAACAACTCAGATACCATATGCAGAATGTCATCATGTTGCCTTATAATTTGAAGGAAATGGATACTTTCATTTGCAAATGAAAAAGCACAGTAACTACATTTATTGAATTGCTACAGCATGTTTCAAGGCCACATACTGCGTAACAATACGAACTCAACGAACGCAAATCAGCGGGAGGAATAGTAACGGCACAAAGCACAGCGGAGGACCCCCTGAAGATGGTCGTGAAAAAAGACCGAAACATGTAGGGGTTTTATACCTACAAACACGTTTTTAACATTTTATTGGTTTTAAATGTTGAACTGATTGTGTTTTAAAGTGTGAATAGTGCATGAGTTGGATTGTATAACAAGTATGGCAACAAGCACAGTGCAACATTAAAGATAGAGACTATATACATTTATAACAATAGTTTTTGGCATATGAAGAACTTAGAGGTGGTGGTGGTCAGACCTACTCTGTGTACATGAAGTGGCAACTGCCTAATATCTGTTTTGTTCCATTAATCAGTCTATAAGACTTGTCCACAATAGTACTGTCAGCAGCAACTGACCAACAGACTAGCATCAAGAAAGTGTGGACTTCTATACAATACTGGTTGTGCAAACGGCGACAAATGCACTTCCCATATCTGTACTAGCATATTACCACCACACCCAACAGCTTGTTGGCATTGTACAGGAGTGTCATATTCATGTAAGGTTGAACACCTATGCCTGAAACTTACTGAAGAAGCTCACACAATTAAGTAATTTGTAGACTTGTACAGTGACTAAGCCATGGAATACACCTGAGGAGTCAGAGTTCAATGCACACCGGAGGCAAGAGACCCTCCTCTTCTCGACTGCATTTAGATCAGCCCTGGGGATCACCCAGCTTCATAACCAAGAGGTACAGGGGCACTTCCTAGAGGGTAAAGTGGAGTGTGAAGTCCCCACTTGAGATCAAGAATGCATGTAGCTACACCTCCACTCTCCTATACGTCATAATGGATCAGTGCTTAATTATACATAGCAAAAATTTTAACTTTTATTTTCAGCACACCTATCAGAAAGACTACTTTAAGTGGTTTGTGCTTATTAACAAATAACAAACAGATAACATAACAAATATTTTGTATCATACACTTATGCTGTAATGTTTTATTTAAATATACACAAAATAAAACTTCGAATACACAACATAATTGTTTTTTGTTATGAACAATGCGGGGAATTTCTTGACTAGCTGCAAAGTTTACTGGTTAGCTTCTCAAGAAGGACTCTGCTCCATGGAGTAAGTAAGTAAGTAAGTATGAACAATGACTACACGTCGTGGGGGGTCCTCTGACAAACAACAGAAGCACGTATAGTCGTGTACTTAAAGTATTAAATATTATAACAGTACAAGCAGTTGGGACCATCAGTAAACTAATCTATGAAGCTATACAAGATTTGTATGCAGGCAGATCCAATGGAACATAACCCCATCAATTCTACTAGATCGGATTTTGTAAGAAGACATGCAAGTGTACTGTCAGTGCACATCCAAGAACAGCTCAAACCATATACTCAGCACCGCACCCTTACTCGCCCCTTCATCGTGACTGATTAAATTTGGATGCTTATAACTTGCAAATTTACAGAAATATAACATACTCACTTCATCCTTCTGCAGCTTTTTTCGTTTCTGTTCGTCTATAGTTAACGGCTTTTTCAACTCCTGAAGAACAGCTGCCTTATATTCGCTTTTAAACCTATGTCCTACTTTTGAATTGACTACACAGAGGCCTTCCACTTGCTTGCATCTTCTAATGTTATACACTAAAGTTGATAAAACGCTCTTTCCTATGGCTCCCGCCATCACGTGGGCTGACTACAACCTTCGTGACAGAATATCTGTGATCGCGACTATATACACCACAGATTATTTACTGTACACATTGTAACAAACCGTGACTGTGTTACATCTGCGACAGATCTGTGCCAGCGAACATTACCACCACTCCCACCTCTCATCCATGCCCTACATTCACTGCCTGCATGCACCACACACTCCCACGTCAGATTAATCATTTCATGTTACGCAGTAGAAGGGAAGTAAGTAGCCAAACTGAGTAACCGTTGACAATGACATTCACAAGTTCACACAGTGAGAAACATGTAGCAATGTAACATTTCTGTTAACATGGATCAAACCACTGATGACAGTATAAACAGGCCTCTAACCTATCATGGATGAGACTCACATATATTTACATTTGATCGTATCGACTCTAATAAATTATGAGTACAACACATCGAGACAAATCGATAATTGTTCATTGTTCTACGTAATTTGAAATCCTTTCCGACAGATGGTAGCATTGCTCCAGTGTTGCGATATTGACCTACCCGGTCTATTATTATTACTTAGTCCAAAACCATTTAACACTAATTTAAGTATTCGACTATGATATATTAAACTTCTCCAGATTTATGTATTCCCAACCTAATAAAACGTACGTGACTTAATGTTAGGAATTCTTTAAATCGTGTATTTTTCCTTTAGATTTCGGCCTTGGGAGATAATGTTTTCTGAAATTACATGATACGGAAGTAACGTGCTTTCCACTAGAATGTGGCAAGCTTTGTAATCATTTGTCAGCTGTTTGAAGCACATACGGTATTTGTGACTAAATGAGTTATTTGCCGATACGGATTTTAAAACTTCATCCGAAAATTGGATAAGTCACAGGTATTTTCATGTTTCGTATGTATATTAACACTGAATATAATAAAAGTAAAATTGCACTCAAGAATGGAAACTATTGTTTACGTAGGCAACGAAGTCTTGTAACCGTACAGCATGAAATTTGCATATGATGCATTATGCCTTTGAGTTCTTTCCGTATGGTGGACGGAGAATTTTATAAATGACTAATTAAGCGTGTACTAAGTAATTTCGTGGGG
>Ga0268261_10002531_pt1 | contig 13118 bp, 14 predicted proteins | sample TergutNc150P1_FD_190353 | JGI IMG/M metagenome (GOLD analysis project Ga0268261, IMG submission 190353) | Nasutitermes corniger P1 segment gut microbial community from laboratory colony in Florida, USA - Nc150 P1 (SPAdes) (version 2) | ecosystem: Host-associated > Arthropoda: Insects >... | reverse complement strand
AACAAGCATTTCATTTTCAAATGAGTTTGTCATAACATTATTATAGTCCCTTTTGTAACGGTATTCGTGTTACAAGCGGAATAAATAATAACGATTATTCCAGTTATTGTTATAATCTGCGCCACTTAGTATTTGCATTAAGTTATCGGTACAATAATTGACGCCATTGTGTCAAAACCCTTGCTACTTCCGATTGCCGAACGGCTGGTTGCTTTGGTATACCTGCCAAACGATGCCGACGGGGATTTTGCGCGCGATGCTGCCGAAAATTGGGATTGCGATAAAGCCATTGACGTTGCTCTTTATGACGCAGTAGAAAACGGCATTACGATTCCAGCCGAACTACTAATTGAGCTTCATGGCCTGCTAGATTCTGGCGAGGTTTGGGAACAAATAAAACCCAGCATCAAAAATGCGATTGACGCTCTAGTCGCAACTCAACTCAACCGGCTCGTTGCGCCTGCCCGTACCGATGCTCAACGCACCTCAGCCGATGGGGATATTGAGCATGGCGAGGCTGGTATGGCAATCGCCATTGCGTTAGATTTCGCGGCATGGAAACGGGTTCCGGTTCCAGCCGATTTACTCAACGCATCTCTAATGCTGGCAGACAAAGGCGCGGTGCATCAAGATTCGATTGAATGGTTACGCGCGCAAATTAGCAATGAGTAACCCCCGCCAAAATGAATTGACGGGGGTTACTGGTACTGGTTGGCGTTGGTTCCATTGTTTCCCATACTTTACCGGCCAAGAATTAGGGAAACTATGGAAACAATGGACGGGGTTAGGGAAACTATGGGGAGCCTAGTCCAAGTGTGTCGGAAGTGTCGGAAGTGTAGAAAAGTTATCCGAGCTTCCGTACATTGCTCTTGGTTGGTATTGGTAACGGCTTCAATGAATCCGCTAATGCCGTGTTAGCGTGCTTAACTTGGTGCAAATAGCCGAGCGACGCCGACGGGGTTTTATGCCTTAATGCCGCTTGAATCTCTTTAATGCCGTGTCCGTTCGCTGCCAAGTTGGAGCCAAAATAATGCCTTAGTTGGTGAGCGGTAATCTCACCATTAACCCCAACCGCTTCACGCGCATTAGTCCACGCTTTACGCCAAGCTTGGTCTAAGTATTCCCCAGTACCGCCACTCTCAAATAACAGTGAATCCGGGAAGCGGCCAACATGGTGCTCCAGGTGCTCGGTAATCGTGTCGGTCATCCAACTCGGTAACGCGACGGGTTCAACCGTTCCGTTCTTAGTTTGACGCCTAAGCCACTCCCCATTAACTCGTTGCGCTTGCTCCCCAACAATCAACTCGTAATGGCCGGAATCCAGTAACCTTAGATTTTTTCGGCGTAATGCGCGCCACTCACTAATCCGGGGTCCAGCAAATCCAGCAATGTATACCGCGACGGTTAGCCGGGGTTTGTTTTGTTCAAACCATTGCACCAACTCGGCTAATTCTTCATCGGTTGGTGGACGCCGCTTGACGCCGGTCTTGGTAATGCACAATCTTGGCGGCATCGGATTTTTGTCAATCACTCCGTTTTGCTCGGCATGGTTAAGAATGAGCCGCATCACGCGCGCGGCGTTCGCTGCTGCTGTGGCTCCCGATTGCTCCGTTATCTCCGTATGCCACTTAGTAATCAGCGCGGAAGTTATATCACTCATGCGCATGTCGGAAAATAGTTTCATCTTGGTTACTTGGTCTTGGTAGCTCTTTAGCGTGCGTGGTGCTAATGGTTCCCCGTCAGCTTTTCGGTAATGGGGGGTTATCAGCGCTCGTGCGTAGGCTCCAAACTTCTCGGCTTCAATAACCGCCGGTGGCTTCCAAACTCCCCGCCGGATTTCATCTTGCCGAGCCGCTAACCAAGCTTCCCCATCCACCTTAGCGGCGAACGTATTGGGTGCTACTTGTTCCGAGCCATCGGGAGCCTTAAAGCTGGCGCGCCAATTCCCGGACGGAAGTTGTTTTAGCGTTCCAAACGCGCGCCGAGTTGTTGGCCGGTTGAATGTCCGGCCTAGTTTGTCCGTAACCGCTACTGTCTTTTTTGCTCTTGGCATCGTTACTCCCGTTCCGTTGGGTTAGGGAACGTTCCCTAATCGTTCCCTAACGACACGCTATTAGGGAACATTCTAGGGTTATCCTAGCAATACTCCAATAGCCGCCAAACGTGATAATAGCGGGGTTTTTAGTTGATTTGGCGCGGTTTTGAGTGCCCCGCGAAAATACTGGGGTATCAAACTCTTAATCTGCGGGTCCAGGGTTCGAGCCCCTGAGGGCGTACAGTGGAGTAGTGTATACCTAAACACCCCTTAAAGAGTCTTCTAAAATAAGGAGACCATAATGAATTTTCCGAACGATGTGCGTTGGCAGCAGCGGTTTGAGTATTTCAAGCGGGCATTCGGACTGCTTTGATCAAGATGTTAAGTGACTCAATTCTGCCGTCTCAGGTTTCGGTTATTAGTACCGTACTAGCCACTTACCCAGCGGTCGAACGCGCGAGCGTGTTTGGCTCCCGTGCTAAAGGTACAAATAAACCTTATTCCGATGTGGATGTTGCAGTATTTGGCGACCTTGATTTCGTCGCGGTAGAGCGCATTATTTCGGATTTAGATGAGCAACCTACTATTTACAAATATGACGTTTTCGCATACCAAAACATTAACAACCCCAAGCTAAAACGTCACATTGACCGCGTAGGCGTGCCAATTTACACTCGCGCTTGATGCTTTCGCGCTAAAAGCCGCCGGGAATGTCTAGGCGCTGTTCGGTGAAGTCATTGCCGTCCCAGGTGACCTCGGCGAGGTAGAAGTCGCCAGCATTATCTTCAAGCAATACCGCCTGCGAGCGCCCAGCGCGCAGAGCTTTTAGCTCTTCTTCGGTGAAAAAGTGCTTGCGATAAACATCGGGCACATCGCGCGCGGCCTGCTGATGCACTTGGTTGAATTGGCGGGCCCAGTTGTCCGCTTCGCGGTTAACGGGCACGGCTTCAGGCTCGGGGTGTTGCCCAAAATTGAAGCCAAACCCAGGGAAGTTGTTGGGCGCTTCAATCTGACCGGGTTGAGCCATCCCTACCCCAGCAGCCCCAGAAACCATCCGGTTGGGCATATATTGTTGCGACTGATAATAACCAGGGTCATAAATCCCCAGCGGATTCGGGCCATATTGATTATCGCCAGGCACACTGGGCTTTACCAACGCCATCAGCAAGAAAATCCAACCCACCACGGGCACCAAGCCCCACAGCAGATACAGAGGGGACTTGCCGGTATCATGCAAGCGGCGGATAGTTACGGCCAGGGTGGGGATTAGGAGCGCCAGCGAAATCATGCTGACCAAGGTATTGGCGCCGGTGTGGCCAGCGGCGTAAGCACTTTCGGCGGCGGCGCTAGCCCACCCACCTGTCACGATCCAGCTAAACAGCGTCCAGAACCAGAATTCGGACCGACTAGAGCGGCCAGAAAAGTTGACGTAGTTGCGGAAGCCGCTGCCGATGGCTTGAGGGAAGTTCACACCGCCAACTTACTACGCGCCACGGAGTATGCTGGGAATTGTGGGCGATGCCGCCGCAAAATTGTGACTCATTTGCCCGGTACTAAACACTTAGCGTGCCCGATGGTGCAGCGCCACCCGCCGAGAACCCTGAGGTACATTACCACTATGGCTTTCAGCAAACGCACTTACGCCAAGCGCCGGGCTAACCGCGTTAAAGCTGCCGACAATGACTTAACCGAGTTTGAGTGGATTGCCTTGCGCGAGGCATGGGCCGGTTGCGCTTATTGCGGCAAAACTGACGTTACCTTGCAAAAAGATTGCATCCAACCCATCGCCCATGGCGGGCGCTATACGCTGACCAACGTGGTGCCCGCGTGCCGCAGTTGCAATGCCAGCAAATGCGAATCGGAAGTTACCAGCTGGATGCGCCGCAAAAAGTTGGACGAGAAAACGTTTTTAGAGCGGCTTGCGGAAATTCGAAGCTCCCTTGTTCTTGTCTAGATTCTGCGACTTCGCGCAGAATGACGCAAAGGATCGCGCGACGCTCAACCGCCGGTGTGCGTGGTTGGGAGACGGCTTAAGCCCCTTAACCGGCGCAATGTTAGGGCTGAACAAACTCCAGGGGCGGAATTTCGGCACTGGCCATGATGGTGTTGCCCACGGTGCAGTTGTTGGCGATTTTGGTGAGCGCCGAGCGAGTCAACTTATCCCGTGCCTCTTCGGGCAAAGCGCTCAGGTCAATCTGCATCGTCTCATTAAACGAATCGTAGCGGTCGGCATCGTCGGCCTTGGTGGGCACGGCGCGCGTGATGGCAGCAAAGTTGGGGCCGAGTACGGACTCTAATTGCGCATCAGATGACATGGCACTGCACGCGGCCAACGCGATTTGCAGCAACTCGCCGGGGGTAAAAACGGGGCCATTGCCGCCGCGCCCAATCAGTACGCGCGCGCCGCTAGCGTTTTCGCCCCGATAAGTGGCCGAGCCGGTGCGCTCCACCCAGGCGCCAGTTTGCGGTTTATTCAAGTTATTCACGCGGCACATTATCCACTACCAACGCGCGGAAACGCTAAAATTCAGCGGCAGCGGCACTATTTGCCTTACTTTGAACGGCGTTTAACCGGGCGCGCCATCTGGCTTGCAACTGTTGGTCGGTATTCAGCGCCGCGCCATCACTATTTACCGGGCCAGCGCTTAGTACCTGCTCAGTGTTCGATGATGCCGCCAACGGGTTTAGTCTAGAATCATCAGCGCGCAACACCGGCAGTTCGCCATCAACCGGCAGCAAAGGCTCGGCTACCACATCGTGCACCAGTAACGCCGAGGTGGCCAGCCCGCAGGCGAAAGGTAGCTCTGGTAATGCGCCCGCGAGCGCTAGCCCCGCCGTCAGCCCGATGCTGCTTTCTAACGCGGATGAAACCACTACCGGCAGCCCAATCTCAGCTGCCAAATCCAGGTTAGCCTGCACACCCCCCAGCGGCGCAACTTTCAGCACCACAATGTCAGCAGCGTTTAGCTCTTTAACTCGGTATGGGTCCGCGGCGCGGCGGATGGATTCATCGGCGGCGATGAGCACATCTACCTTGGCCACCTTAAGCGCTTGGCGCAATTCGGCCAATTCTTCGACTGTGGCGCAGGGTTGTTCGGCGTATTCCAAACCGCCCGCCACGTTGTTTAATTCCCGTAGATGCTCCACCGCTTGGCTCACCGACCACGCGCCGTTAGCATCCACCCGGATTTTGCCCATGCCGGGGCCAAATGCCTCATCAAGCGCTGCCCTTACTGCCGCTATGCGCGCTACTTCAATGTCAATTGACTCAACAGTACTTTCTGGATTCTGCGTTCTGCGCCCACTGCGCGGGCTTGCGGCAGCATGACGGTTAGCTACTTTAACTTTGGCGGTGCGGCAGCCGCCGCTATTGAGCACTAATTCACGCGCTTTTTCTGGCGTAACCGCAGGCACGATGACGTTGACGGGAATGTTGTCTCGCACCGGATCGGGCCACGCTCCATTGGCTTGTTCGATGGCGCAATCTAGCCATTTGACTGCTGCTGCATCGTCATAATCCCAAAATGGGCTGAATTCCCCCCAGCCCGCTAAGCCGCGCAGTAACATCCCCTCGCGGGTGGTAAGGCCCCGGAAAGGCACCTTTAGCGGTGACTGCCAAACAATTGACTCCACGGTCGGCAAAAAGTGGCTACTACTAAACGGGTGTAGCGATCTCTTCTTCCCGGTAGCTTTGGTTCGCCCGCCCGATGTCGCGGGATAGCATCAAGATGTCATGGCGGATATCTTGCGAAAGCATAGTCATATCGCGACGGACGTCATCAATTTTCCGATCGAATTTCGCATCAACGGCCCCGATTTTCGCATCTAGTGCGGCGATCCGAGTCTCTAGCCGATGGTGTGAAGCCATCAAGGTTCCAAATACCGCGATAATTGCCGCCAGTGTTGCCCAATCTAACATTTCCGCCATTCCTTTATTTTAGTCGGTTTTTTGTTTTTCACGTAATCAGCCTAGACGGCGCTAGGCGGCTGGCCGGATCGGTTCACAAAAGCCTGTGCATAACTTGGGTGCCAATTTGCCCTGTGCACAACATCCGGCCCTAGGGACTACTGCTATTTACTTAAATTACTAAAACCAAAAATGGCCACTGCTAGTTCAAAAATCGGGCCGCTGAAAGCCTCTAGGATGGCGGTATGGAAAATGTGGATCCGCGGCGTTGGGCGCCCGTGCCTGGGTTTGTGGGCGGCGATGTAACTTACCACCGGGGCATTGAACGGGATGCTACAAGTGGTGAAGTGCGGCAGTTGCCGGTAGTGCGGGTGGCGTTCAACCGGCCCGAGGTACGCAATGCATTCCGCCCTGAAACGGTGGATCAACTGTACCAGGCGCTGGATCATGCCCGGCTTACGCCCGATGTACTGGCGGTGATTTTGACCGGCAATGGGCCTTCACCAAAGGATGGTGGTTGGGCTTTTTGTTCCGGCGGCGATCAGCGGGTGCGTGGGTCCGATGGGTATCTATCAGAAAGCGCAGGTGCCGCGCCATCGGGCAATGCTGATGGCTCAGCAGAGTTTGGGTATGGGCCAGGGTTTCACGGCGGGCGGCTGCACATTTTGGAGGTGCAGCGCTTGATGCGCACGATGCCGAAACCCGTAATCGCGGTAGTGGACGGTTGGGCCGCTGGGGGCGGCCACTCACTGCATGTGGTGGCAGATTTATCCATCGTTTGCCGCGAACACGGGCGTTTCAAACAAACCGATGCCGATGTTGGCTCCTTTGACGGTGGTTACGGCTCAGCGCTGCTAGCCCGGCAAGTGGGCCAAAAACGCGCGCGTGAGATTTTCTTTTTAGGCCGGGAGTATTCAGCCGATGAGGCTTATGCGTGGGGGGCGGTAAATGAGGTGGCGGCGCACGATGAGGTAGAAAATTTAGCTTTAGATTATGCGCGGTTGATCGCGGGCAAATCCCCCACCGCTATTCGCATGTTGAAATTTGCGTTTAATCTCGCCGATGATGGGTTGGCAGGTCAGCAAGTATTTGCCGGTGAGGCGACTCGCTTGGCGTATGGCACCGCCGAAGCGGTGGAAGGCCGGGATGCGTTTTTGCAGCATCGTGCCCCAGATTGGAGCAACTTTGAACAACCGACGTAAATAATGTATACTGGTTAAACAAACAAATTTACGCCAACAAAACAAGCGTTGCGAACCTTAACGCAGTCACTTCAACCCCTGCCCTTCTGCACCAATTGTGGTTCAGGTTCGGGGCGCGCCCTGACGCGGTGGCACCATTACGCAACTTAATTCTTTATTGTAGAGGACATGGCCTTGAAACTACGCCCACAAGCACTGCTCGCCGGTTTGCCATTAGCCCTAGCTCTGATGCTGACTGGCTGCGCCGACAACACCACTGAAGTAGTTACCCTTCCGGAACCGGAACCCGTTGTAACTGCCGAACCTACCACCGAGCCTGCCCCTGTAGCGCCCGAAACTAACGAACCTGCTGGTGCCGAAGATACTTACCCGGCACGTTGGCCCCTTACCGGCGTTGGAACCCAAGAGGTCGCTGACCGCCCTGCACTGTTGGTTAAGGTGGAAAATTCCAACATTGCCCGCCCCCAAGAAGGCCTGGAATATGCTGATGTGCTTTACGAAGTGGTCGTTGAAGGCGGAATCACCCGGTACATCGCGGTTTACCACTCCGAATTGCCAGAGCAGATTCTGCCCGTGCGTTCTGCCCGCCCCTCCGATATCCCCATCGTTACTCCTTATGGCGGCTTGTTTGCTTATTCGGGTGCTCAAGGTCCATTCATTCAAGCGATTAACGCCGCTGGCAACCAATCTTTGATTTTTGACTCCGGCGTACCGGGCCTGGCTCGCGTAGCTGGCCGCTCCGCCCCCCACAATGTGGCTGGTAACCCCATCACCTTGTTGAACCAAGCTAACGCTACTCGCGTTTCACCCCCTCAAGGTGGCATGCCTTTTGCCTTGGATGTAGCTGGGAGCTCCGCCGCCGAGAATGGTAACCCGGTTGGCACCATTGACGTTCGGATGTCTAACATTCAACGTTCGGTATTTACTTGGGATGCGGGCACTGGGCGCTTTTTGCGTTCCGATGGCGCTACCCCATCCGTTCAAGTTTCCGGTGCCCGGTTGAGTGCCGTTAACGTGGTGCTACTTGCAGCCGACTATGTCAACAGCGACATTCCTGGCACCTCAGCCGTACCTACCGCCGTTTTGACCGGTAGCGGCCGCGCGTTGTTCGCCGCCGATGGCAAGTACATTGAGGGCACCTGGCAAAAGGGCGGCCCTGCCGACCCGTTCACTTTCTTAGATTCGAACGGTCAACCAGTGATCTTTGCTCCGGGTAACACCTTTGTCCAGATAGTGCCGGATATGGCTGGCGGTTGGCAGCTCAACTAACTAGTTTCGAATTAGCCGCCGTTCACCTTTTTTGGTGGGCGGCGGTTTTTGTTGTTTGGTTCCGGGCCGATGTCCTTAGGATGGACTAATTTAACGTAACGTGGAATTTGAAACTAGCGGCTCCACTGGAGAGCCTCGACTGGTTCAGATTTCGCAGTCTGCCTTGGACTGGTCAGCGGCAGCTACCCACAGTCATTTGGGCGGGCCGGGCCGGTGGGTAGAGGCTCTACCACCTGACCGAGTGGGTGGTTTTCAAGTACTAAACCGCGCCCGTTTGGCTGGTGAGGCTGGGATTCCCCACCCCTTAGCCGTTTGTGGAACCGCCAACCCAGTTTCTGACTTCGAACAACCGCTATTTCCTCTTCATTTGCCTTTGATGCATTTCTCGGTTCCGAAATTGATTGAGGCGCTTGAATTGGCATTTACGTTGCCACCAGCGCCCGTGTATTTATCATTGGTACCAACCGAATTGTATGCCGTGTTTCACGCCCCGGATCAACAACGGGACCGCGCACTAAACTTGCTGGCCCGATGCTGCGCGATATTGGTGGGCGGAGCCGCGTTGGATTCTGCTTTGCGGCAAGATGCGGGAACACGAGGCCTCAACATCGTGCAAACCTATGGTATGACGGAAACTTGCGGTGGTTGCATCTACGATGGCGTTCCGCTACCTGGGGTTTCGGTGCGGTTGCACGCGGCTGACGATGCTGGGGTAGGCATCATCGAACTTTCCGGCCCGATGCTGGCTGACGGCTACCTTGAACCGTTGCCGTTTGAGCAATTAATTTGTACCGCGAGTGACCAAACGGTCCCTCCCTACGCCCACCCGAAACCTCATGTACCTGCGCCACTACCCACGCCCGAACCGTCATTCTGTGCGCGTACCGAGCGAGAGCAGAAGGCCAAACCAGCGCAGCCGCGAGGCGTAGATGCAGAATTCAGCACCACGCCTGAAGGTGGGACCTTTTATTACGAGCGCGGCATCCGGTGGTTCCGCACCTCTGATCTGGGGCGCTGGCACGACGATGGCAAACTGGAAGTAATAGGGCGCGCGGATGACGTAATTATCACCGGCGGCGTCAACGTACACCCCCACTTAGTTGAAGATGCGCTGGAATCAGTTTGGTTTTCACTGACTGGCGCCGAAACCCAGATTGTCGTTATTGGGAAACCCCACGCGAAATGGGGCCATCAGGTTGTTGCCGTCATCGAGCACCCTGGGGTAATATCGCCGACTCTGGCTGGGAAATTGCAGGCCTTAGCGCGTGAGAAACTTGGATCAGTGGCAACACCCAAACAATTTCATACTCAACCCGAATTCCCTACCTTGCCAGGCGGTAAAGTTGATCGGAAACAGATTGCCCGGTTAATCGAAATTCCGAGTTAGCCAAAATCGCAAGATTAATTGGACCTACTAGGACAAGTAGATTTACTGGCAAATTGGATTTACTGACAAATTGGAATTACTGACAAATTGGAATTACTGACAAACCAGGATCACTGACTTCCGAACTTCCAGGAGGCAAATTTTATGGCAACACGCAGCGAATGGATTTCGGCGGCGCGGCCCCGCACTTTGCCCGCCTCAATAGCACCCGTTCTGGTGGGTTTGGGGGCAGCTTTTGGAGCGCGTCATTACTGGGACGAAAACCATCCGTTCACAGCCGCTGAGATTCAGGCCGCTGGGTTCTGGCATAACTTTTCGTGGGCGCGCGCGTTGTTGGCGTTAGGCGTGGCTTTGGCCCTGCAAATCGGGGTTAATTATGCCAATGATTATTCTGACGGTATCCGTGGTACGGATATGGACCGCACCGGGCCAACGCGTTTAACCGCATCGGGCAAAGCCGAACCCAAACAAGTAAAACTGGCGGCTTTTATCGCTTTTGGTATTGCAGCGTTACTTGGCTTAGCACTGGCATGGCTAAGTGGTGCCTGGGGCTTGTTGGTTGTTGGTGCTTTAGCAATTGTGGCGGCTTGGTTTTACACTGGCGGTAAACACCCCTATGGCTACGCCGGGTTGGGCGAAGTTTTTGTTTTTACCTTTTTTGGTCTTGTGGCCACTTTAGGCACAACTTACTCCCAAATCGGACGCATTACTATTACCTCAATTTTGGGCGCCATTGGTACTGGATTACTAGCTAGCGCTATTTTGATGATTAACAACATTCGCGATATTGAAACCGACCGGCTCGCCGGTAAACATACTTTAGCCGCAAGGCTCGGCAACACTAAAGCTCGCCGCTGGTTTATGAACTTTATTTATTTAGCTTTTGCGTGCGCGTTTTTGGCTGCTATTTGGATAACCCCTTGGGCATGGCTCACCGCTTTATTGTTAGTGCCAGCTTTGTTTATCACTGCCCCAGTACGCTTAGGCGCCAAAGGCAAACTCCTAATTCCCGTACTATCCGGCACAGCCAACCTAGAACTGGCCTACGCCGTAATTCTCGCTATTGCTTTCATTATTTAGCGGACCAGCCGTCAGAACTCAATGACTTAGATAATTCAGCAGCGGGCTCATCGTAAGTAATTACTGGCACATCCTTGCCGGGCGGGTATTCCAAAGTGGTGACCGAGCAAACCGTACATTGACGCCGCGCTGGGTTGCCCCACAGCATTTTGCCTTCTAGTGCCCGGCGCACCGTCCATATGGGGCTTTGATGCGAAACAATTACCACATCGTGACCTGCATACTTTTCCCGTAAATCGGAAATCACAGCCATCAACCGCTCGGCTTGTTCCGAATAAGGTTCGCCCCAACTGGGTTTAAACGGGTTATGCAGTTTAGCCCAATGTTTAGGGTTCAAAAGAATTTTAGGGTTAGCCCCCACTTGAGACCCTTCAAATTTATTTGATGCCTCAATTAACCGATCATCACTTTGCACCGTCAAACCATATTCGGCCGCAATGGGTTTAGCTGTTTCTTGGGCGCGCTGCAAAGGTGAAGCGACGATGGCGACAATATCGCGCTTGGGATTGCCTAAGAATTCAGCGACTAATGCAGCTTGTTTTTGCCCGCGTTCCGATAATCGGAAACCCGGTAAGCGACCATAAAGCACCTTTTCCGGGTTATGCACCTCGCCATGGCGCACTAAATAAATACGAGTCGGTGCGTTTGCTTGATTACCTGCTACGGCCATACCTATTACCCTACCGTTGTTTCTGATCCACTACCATGGTTACCTGCCCAGTACCCGGTTGATGATAGGGATATCTTTAGTATCCACATTCCCAGCTTTCATCGGGCCAATTGGTGTGGTAAATGTCAAAAAATCCATCACACTAAATTTGAAATCAAGTACTTCGTTGCGGTTTATTGCAAAGGTGAGGCCCTTATTGTCTCCAATGACAATTACCCGTTGGTCAGTGATAGTCATAATGCGATAAGAATCATCACTCAACATTTCAGCCGAAGTAGAAGTAATAAATAAAATGTTTTCACCCACCGCCAAATAAGGCATCATAGTGGGCACCCAAGTACCCCGTTTGCGCGAGCCGAACATGCCGCGCCCAAACTCCACCGGCGGGGTGGGCGGCCATTGCCCCAGAACACCGGGATGCGCATACTGGTTAGGCATCTGCGCTCCGTCATCGTACCCGGTGCCATCACCCGCACCTGAGCCAGTAAACCGCGCCTGGGCCTCTTGCCGCGACAAGCCCAAAGCTTCGCCGATTTGCGTCCAGGTGCGCCCCGCGCCTCGTGCAGCAGTGACGGTCTCACGTAATAGTTGTTCGGCAACGGTAATAGCCATGTTGTGTACCGCCAACAACTCATCAAAGGCACCCGGATCGGCGGCAAGGCGCTGCGAATTGCCGGGCGTCACTTGGTCAACTAGACGCTCAATTCCATCATGCAACTGCGACTGCGCAAATTGCAGCGTCCAATCCATTGACCCATCCAGCATGCGCCCCATCCTACCCGACCATCTTTACTGCCTGGCGTTAGGCGTAGTTACCACATTTGCCCAAAGTGTCGAGTCCCACCAACCGGCTTAGATAAAAGGGACGGCAGATTTGCGATGTGCGATGAATCACACGGTTTGCCTTGCGGTGGGTGCCACCAGGCTCGCTGGCGGGTTTGGCGGTAAGCTGGTGGGGTGGCTGAAGTTGCAAGCCCCGTAACGGTCGGCATCGTCGATGATGCTGCTCTTAAAACGGCTGCGCCCAAAAAGGCGGCCGCGTTTTTCGATGTGGATAACACGATTATCCGGGGTGCTAGTTCATACCACCTAGCTAAAGAATTGCGCCGTCGTAAATTTTTTGGCACCCGTGACATTATCAAATTCGGCATTATCCAAGCCCGCTATTTAATTCAAGGCGAAAACAAGAAAAACATCGACCAAGTACGCGAGCGCGCCTTAGCCCTGGTCAAGGGCCACACCCAGGCCGAGGTAGTGGCTTGCGGCGAAGATGTTTACGATGCCGTGCTGGGTCTGCGCATATTCCCTGGCACTAAAGAAATCATTGATGAACACTTGGCCAATGGTGATGAAGTTTGGTTTATCACCGCCAGCCCGGTAGAAGTGGGCGAGTTAATTGCGCGGCGCTTGGGCGCCACCGGGGCGCTGGGTACCGTGGGCGAAGTGGTTGATGGCGTGTACACCGGTAAGATGATCGGCAACATGATGCACGGTAAAGCCAAAGCCGACGCCATCCGCCAACTAGCCACGGAGCGCAACTTGGATTTGGCTGCCAGTTACGCATATTC
>Ga0268261_10002530_pt1 | contig 13118 bp, 13 predicted proteins | sample TergutNc150P1_FD_190353 | JGI IMG/M metagenome (GOLD analysis project Ga0268261, IMG submission 190353) | Nasutitermes corniger P1 segment gut microbial community from laboratory colony in Florida, USA - Nc150 P1 (SPAdes) (version 2) | ecosystem: Host-associated > Arthropoda: Insects >... | reverse complement strand
GTGTGTTGTCAGGTAGAGGTCTCTGCGACGAGCTGATCACTCGTCCAGAGGAGTCCTACCGACTGTGCTGCGTCGTCGTGTGTGATCTAGAAACATCAAGAATGGGTGCTCCATATATATATATGACATTAGTCACCTAAGGGTTAAAGGAATTTGGCTGTATTGTCAAAAGACAAAGGTTAAGCACTGTGGATGCAGAAGCATACCATTGGATGTCATTCTGATCCACTCCAGTCCGGTCTGTAACGTCCTTACTTCAATTACCTGTCTCTTTCATATCTGTATCATGATTCAGACTGACATTTGCATATTACAGTTTGGTTGACTAGTGCATTGGGTGTTGTTCCTTGTCTTCATTTTATGTTTATTATACAGTTCTGAAAGGGGCACACAGTGGTGCAGTTTGTTGAGGCACTACGCTACAAGCTGGAAGGTCACAGGTTCGATTCCCAATGGTGTCCTTGGAATTTTTCATTGATATAATCCTTCCAGCTTCACTATGGCCCTGGGGTCGACTCACCCGCTAACAGAAATGAGTGCCGGGAATATTCCCTGGGGGCTAAAGGTGGCAGGTGCATAGGGCTGACAACCTTACCACCTTCAAGTGTCGAATGTCATGAAATCTTGGAGCCTCAACCTCCTGGAACCATCAGGGCTTGTCCAAGCCTGTACAGGGATTGCTTTACATTTTTACAGTTTTGAAAACTGGGTCTGTTATTGTGAGATTTGAGGTTCTTACAGCACTGTTAAGTGGCTTCGGTGGTCTAGAGGTAGTGTGCTGGCCTTTGGTACCCAAGTTCGCGGGTTCACACTCGGCCGAAGCCATCAGATTTTTAGGGCAAAAAAAATCCTCAGCACACCTTCCTTCAGAGGGGAAGTAAAGCCGTCGGTCTCATGTCGTAGCTTTATGGCATGTAAAAGATCCCTAAATGTAACGTGGAAATCGGCATTTAGGCAAAATTACCGGACATTTTTCGCCCACAGTTCCACCTTCCACCGCTGGGTGCTCTCGCATGGTGACACGCATGGAGATGCCTGGTGGCAAAAGTTGGAACGTCTAACCAAGATCGCACAATAAGCCCTAAGGCTGCAGTGCGTAGTTTTATAAATAAATACAGCACTGTTGATGAAGATGAGTCTGCTGAGATGTTAATGCCATGTTGACAGGTAAATAGAGGCAATTGATGTTTTCTGTGGTTGTGATGTACGTTAATTTGATTTTACACAGTTTATTAATTTAGGCATGTTCGTGCTTCACATGGTCCAAAACTTTACATTTACGTGGTATGATACAAGGCCTCAAAACACAGTGCAAGAAGTTCTTGCAACTTTGTTGATAGCACATGTGCTGTGTGAAAAAACAACTCATTGCCATCTGTTCACAACAAATGCAGGTATCTTGTCTTGAGTCACTTTCCACTGGGATGGGCCTCTGTTTCCACATTACTGTGTACATAAAGAGGCCTTAAAATTGAGGTAGCAAGGAATGTACTAAGAAGATGCAAGACAGAAGAAAGAAGTGAGATTTGCACTCTTCTGGGAAATTTCTGAGCGTATAGTGGTAATTCTTTACCAAACATTTCAGGACAACCTATCTGTCCCCAGACTTCAGTAATTAATTACTAGTATACACTGCATGATAATTGCTGGTAAGACTAAGTACATGGTCATATCTTGAGATCAGAATGCAGGAAAAAGTCACGATATAAAGATTGATAATAGTTCCTTTTAAAGGGTGGAAGAGTTCAAATATTTAGGAACAACTTTCAGAAATCAAAATTCTATTCAGGAAGAAATTAAGAGGAGATTGAAGTCAGAGAATGCTTGCTTTCATTCAGTACAGACTCTTTTGTCTTCCAGTTTGCTATACAAAAATTTAAAGGTTCAGATATACAGAACTCTAATTTTTGTCTGTTGTTGTGTATGGGTGTGCAGTTTGGTTGCTCGCATTGAGGGAAGAACATAGGCTGAGGATGTTTGAGAATAGGGTGTGGGTCTAAGAGAGACAAGGTAACATGGGAATGGAGAAAACTACATAATGAGGAACTTAATGATCTGTACTCCTCACCCAATATTGTGCGGGTGATAAATCGAGAAGAATGAGATGGAAGGGGCATGTAGCATGTATGGGGGAGAGGAGAGGCGATAACAGGGTTTTGGTCGGGAAACCTGAGGGAAGGAGACTACTTGGGACACCCAGGCATAGATGGGAGGATAATATTAAGATGGATCTTCAGGAAGTGGGATATGGGGGTATGGACTGGATCAAGCTGGCTGAGGATACAGACAGTTGGTGGGCACTTGTGAATGCAGTATGAACCCTCAGGTACCATAAAATGTGGGGAATTTTGTGACTAGCTGAAAACCGGTTAGCTTCTCAAGAAGGACTCTGGTCCATGGAGTAGGTAATTAAGTATACACTGCATGATTTCCCAGAAGAGCACAGATCTCCGCATAGGAAGCCTGAAATCATGCATAGTGCACCTATGTGGGGAAGCTTCTTTTTGGATTATTTGACCCTTGAAGATGGGTCCAATATGTTGTCCTGGAACATCAGTAAATAATTGCCACTATATGCGGTGTAATTTCCCATAAGAGCGCAGATCTCATCCACTTTGTGGTGCAAGCCTGAAATCACGCATAGAAAAAAGAACTGTTGATATTGGTTATGCACTTGTACTGAATGAATTGACACATTTTACAATTTGTGAGTCAGCTGCTAAGACAGAAATGACTGTAAAAAGTGCATCGTCTGTTACTGCTTCCTATACGGCATACACATGAAGTACTAGATTGAGCATTATAACAAGTAAAGTATGCATGTCAGCGTGCATAGTGTTATAGCAAAAGTGCTTAGCATTTACAGTGCAGGTAATTTAGTAGCAGAAGAAGGTGGTGAGACAGAGGAATTCATGGCACATTTGTGTTGGTTTGCAAACTTCAAGAAGTGTAACTGTTTTCATAAAATCGAGATAGGTGGAAAGACTGCTTCTGCCAATATTAATTCTGCTGAAGGTTTCATCAAAATATTTCAGAAGATTTCTGTGGAAGGAGGATATTTTCCAAAGCAGATTTATAATGTGGCTGAGACAGGGCTATTTTGGAAAAGAATGCTCTTGCAAATATATTTTCAAGAAGAGAGATCAGACTGTGGATTTAAAGCTGCCAAGGACCAACTCCCTCTTCTTTTAAAGGGCAACGCTGAAGGGGGTTACAAAAAGAAGTCCTCAAGTGGTTTATCATTGCAAAAATCCCTGGACTTTGAAGTGCTTAGTGAAGGATTATTTGCCTGTTTTTTGTTACTCTTATCCTAAGAGTTGTATAATAAACCAAATCTTCTCAACTTATTTTACTTCTGAGCATGCGTGAGAATTGAAGTTGTACTGCCAGAAGGGAACGTAAATTTTAATATTCTTCTTACTGACAGTGCCTCTGGCTGCCCACAGGCACAAGAGGACCTTGGCAGCAGCAACTCGTTTCTTTTCTCAAACATGGCATTGCTAATCCAGCCAATGATGCCAGGGGTTATTACCACATTGAAGGCTTATTACATAAGGAAAATATGTGACAGGCTTGTTAAAGGAACCAAAAATTATAAGGTAACAAAAGCATCTCGAGGGCATTAACCATCAGATATGCCATAATGCAATTGCTGATGCATGGAGAGAAGTCATGAGTGGCTGTATGAATGGAGTGTAGTGAACGCTATGCTCTCAGTACATACATTAATTCTGTGGCTTCAGCATTGAAGAAAGGTTGTCCCAGTCACATTTGGATGTTGTGAAGTTTGGAGAGTCACTCAGCAGTAAACAGGTTGAAGAAGGTGATGTGGTAGAAAAGCTGGAATCTCATAAAGGGGTTCTGTCAAATGAATATCTTCTCGAGCTCCAAAAGCAAAGAAAAGAGGAGGAGCAAGAAGAACTTGAGGCAGTGCTTTCTCTGATTTGCAAAAGTTTAGGGGAAATTTTGCACTAGCTTGACCTTGCCGTCAGCATAGCAGGGGTGGATAATCCTGATTTGGAACACAGTTCAAACGGTGCTTGAAATGTGCAAGCAGCCATCATCTGTTTCACCATAATGTACAAGGAGAAGATGGGAAAGTTGACCATGGAATGGTTCGTCACAAAAGGAATCCTCACCTCAGTCAAACTAGTCATTCTTACCCACCATCATCACCGTGAGTGTCATCCAAACTGGATGACCCTTTCCCCCAATAACTTCTTCGCTCACCTCACCCTCCCACCAACTCCAGTAAACTTTTCTCGTGCAGCAGGGAATATGTATTCCTTACTGTGTATTGCTCAGAATTAAGTTTGTTTATTTTCTGCTCTAAATTATTGTATTACACTTTTTATAGTGTATTCTCTATTCTTCTGGCATTACAGTTATGAGTGCACCTTAGCCTCTTCTTAGAAGCTTCTCAACGGAATATATTTTTTATGGGGTGGGGTACTGAACCCCATGCTCAACCCCCAACCTGGAGGACCAGGGTATCCCTTTTTGTCTGGGTCATCACCTTTGACTTGTCTGGCATGGGAGGCCCCATCAGTAGCTTTGCTACCGCTGGCATAGCTCTCAGGATCATTTGACCATGCAAGCCCCACCACAACATCAAAGGGATACCTTTGACAGGGTATGCTGTATTACAATTTGAAATCTCACTAGTGTTCGTAGGCCAAGACTGGAATGTGTGCCCCTTGCAATGGACATTTTAGTTCGTGAGGGAAAAACTCTTCCCATTTTACATGAATTTGATCTATGTGGAAATTTTTAGAATGCATAAAGCATGTAAGTTGACAGATGCCTGTAGTTACTGACATTTTGGAGGATCACACTGGCTCCATCTTCAGAGAACTACTTGACTGCATGACTGAAGGTAGAAACACTGTGCCCCTCCTGCATGTCGGTAACTGTTTACCAGTGAATGTGGCATGACATCCCAGACAATTTGAGTCTGGTTCTGTTTTTATCTTCAGATGGAAAATGATGGGGAGGAGAAGAATTGTGTTCTGATTTTGCCATTTGAATGTATCATAGTATCAGTGGACTCTGCCTTGACATTTCAAGGAAACTCTTCACTTAGAGAGATTACTCCAAATTTTAAGTACTCCTTCTATTCTGCTTTTTAATTGTTCCGCTTTTTACTTAACCTTTTAAAGCCTACCAGTTACGTGATGCACCAGCAGTTTAACATTCAACAACTGTACGCTCTGCCCACACTGTATTAATGTGTTCTGTATTTATCTCAGAACAAACAGCGACTTGTGCCACTTACAGCATAAACTGACTGGTTTTTATAACCGAGATGAAAAGTGTTTACTGCGCGGTATGAACTGGGTCTTTAAATAAAGCAGTCTGCGCTTCATCTTTAAAGGGTTAATGTCAATAGCCTTACAGTACTTTGAAAGTAATGAACTACTGGAGAGTCGTGATTTCAGGTTTCCACTGCAGTGTAAATGAGATCGTCCATCTTCTGGGATGTTATGCTGTGTAACATCTCAGAAGAGTGAAGATTTCCCTTGAGAGACTCTTTTAATTATTTTCATCTTCACCATTCCATTGTTATTTCCAAACATTTTCAGCTTTTTGTCTCTTGAAGTAAAATGCCACATATTAGATTACATTGTTGATTTTATGTAAGTTACAATTTAATTTACAGTTTATTTATAATTGTGAAGTAATTCATTTTTGTCTTATAGACCAGAAGAAAAGTTTCATGGCACACATTCTTCAGGAAAATTAAAAAGACCAGAGTATCATCATGCACGATTTAATCATTCATCTTCAAATGGTGATGAGAGTAATTTTGCATTGTTACCAACCCTTCCATCAGTGCATATGTCAAATCTTCAGTGTTCCCTATCTCTTTTACATATTGAAGATAAGGGAAATTCTGTGTTTCAAGCAGAAAATCCTAGCTGTCCAAATGAAGGCAATGTTACTGTCCCTAACAGAGGAGATAAATGCTTTGATGGTGGCTGTAGTTGCTGTGTAGTTGGTGCGAAGAGAGCTTTGCCTTCTGATTCAGTGCTTGGGAATAAGCCTAATGTTGACAGTTCACGTCATGAGGACTGTCACAGCTGCACATCAAATCACACTCAGTGCTCATTTAAACAGATCTGTAGAAAGTGCTCTGATGATGAAGGGAGAAAGATGCAGGAAGCACACACAGGAACATGCAGCCATCAGACGTCTGACAGCTGTCAAAGTGGTGTCTTAAGTGCCTGTGTTTGTCAGAACATTGTGACAGGACTTAACAAAGAACAGGAGGACCATGTTAAGGTACTTCAAAACAGTGAAGCATCCAAAAACTGTTTAATTAGGACGCATTCTGCTGAAAATATAGCAAGAAACAATATGAACTGTCACAGAAGTACCTGCAACTGTAGTGTTGAATCATTATCTTCGACAAAAATGAGGTTGCATGCTGCAAATTCCGAACAGTGTCAGAAATGTTCACAACTAGGCATCTGTAGAAAAATCTGTGAACATTATAAGGATGCTGACACAGTAAATGTAAAACATTTTTCTTCTGTAAAGTGTAATGTTCACGATGATAAAGGCCAGGACTGCAAACCTAGAAACTGTTTACACCATACTCGTTCTTTGGACAATCCCCCTGTGCTGCAGCATTTTGTAGAAGAACATCAGCAGGGATCACATTCACACCCAGTTTTACACAACTCTGGGTGCCATAGAAGTGTAAGTGATATGAATGTGTGTGGGGTTGGCAGCAGTGAAGTTTTTAAGAAGCATGGTTTGGAATGTACAAGACAAGTGAAGTCTGCAAAGACTGTTAGGGGTACTGGTGAAGTTAAGACTAATGTGCAGTGTGTGACCCATTCTCCTTTGAGCTCTTTGAGATTACAGCCCACAAGACATCGCACAAAAGGTGTCATCTGCAGTATTCTTGAGTCTGGTGAAGTCTGCATTGAATTTTTGAGGAAAAGAAATGGAAACCGAGAGGAGAAAGTTGTGAATGTCTGCAGAATATCTGGTGATGGCCTCAGGGTAAGAAACATTAAATTGTATATTTGACATTACAGCATGAAGTTCTAAACACTACCAGCACTGGGCTAACACCTGAGACAGCTTAAACCAATAATTTTATTTCATACTATCATATCATCCCAGTTACTGAGCAGTAAACATGACATGAATGCTCTGTGTGTGTATGTGTGCTGGTTTTTCATGGTTTTGCTCGGTGTTAGTCATCCCACTTTGTTTAATGCTTGAACACCATCATAGATGCAATTAATTTCCCATTTTGTCATCATCATCAATATACCAGCTTCTTGAGTGCTCCACGGGTCCATTCTGAGGCCACAGAAAGATATTCCATTAATATAGAACCTCCACATCTCCCCCAAATGAAATGGTTCCTTGTACGGTATGTGTTCCTATATGCCCCCAAACTGTCTAGCCATTCCCTTCACAGGAATGTTGGTAGTGATAACCTTTGCTAGTGGAAAGCACTTGGACATAGGAGGGGATGGAAAGGAACTACGAGGGTGCTGTGAAAAGTTCTCGGCCTAACAATGAAAAAACAAATTTATAATTTCAAAATTATTTTTATTGTTCAACATAATCTCCCTTAAGACTAATACATTTATTACAGCGATGCTCCAGTGACATTATCCTGTCTCTGTGGTGGTTCTTCGTAAGATCTGCAAAATACCCCTCTACAGCTGCAATTGCCTCTTGATTTGAAGAAAAACGCTGACCAGCGAGGAAGAGTTTGAGTTTTGGGTAGAGACAGAAGTCAGAGGGAGCCAAATCTGGGGAATAGGGTGGATGTTCCAACAATTTATAGTGCAGATCCCTTAATTTTCCCATTGCCAAAACACTTTTGTGGGCGGGTGCATTGTCCTGATGAAAGATGATTCTTTTCTTTTGCAAACTGGGTAAATGATTTGAATAATATTCCATGGTTATTGTTTTACCCTTTTCAAGATAATCAATAAACAAAATGCCTTCAGCATCCCAAAACACCAATGCCATGACGTTTCCTGCTGATGGAACCGACCTTGTCTTCTTTGGCGCTGAACAACCAGCTTCTGTCCACTGTTTTGACTGCTGTTTGGATTCTGTTGTGTAATGGTGAATCCAAGTCTCATCCACAGTAATAAATCGATGCACATCAGTTTTATTTTTGTTAAAACGCCCAAAGCACTGTTCAGAGATTTTCATGCAAGTGCGTTTTTGAACTGCTGTGAGCAAGCACGGCACCCATCTTGCGCAAAGCTTTTTCACATCCAATTCTTCATGCAAAATATATCCTACACATTCTTTTGAAATGCCTATAGTCTCAGCAATTTCACACACTTTTATCCACCAGTCATCCAATACCATATCATGCACTTGTTCAACGATTTCTGGTGTTGTTGCACTTTTTGGACGTCCTTCACGTGGATCATCTTCAAGGCTGGTACGGCCACATTTAAACTCAGCAGCCCATTTCTTAATTGTTGAAAACGAAGGAGAAGAGTTCCCATAAATTTTATGAACTTTGAATGAATTTCATTTGGAGTTAAACCTTCTTTTACAAAGAATTTTATAACTGCACGATACTCAATTTTATCCATATTAAGGGATACAGACAACACTCCTGCTTTGGACAGCTGTATAAAACAAACTACTTGATAGAATGACTTGCAATTTCACATGGATGCTTATGACAGATGTACCAACTTAGGAAAAAAAATCTCGCCAATATTGTTGCCATCTATGGTTGAGGCCGAGAACTTTTCAGACCACCCACATATATCTTTCCTCCCCAATTTTGCATTAAAATCCCCTAACAAAATTCTCATGTACTTAGTTAAGTGTTTGAACACCTGCTCTAGTTCCTCACAAGAACTGTGCTTTGAGTTATCACTTTTATCCTTGGTTGGTAGATGAGCCTTCAGAACAATAACATAACACCTGTGACCTCTCAGCGCTGTAAGTGATGTCATGTTACTGACAAGCTGTATTGTCTCAACTACTGATCAGATTCTTTGATGTTTTAAATGTTCCAAATTAATGATTTTCATTTCCCATAGACAAATGTATAATTCTCTGCTCATTCGGTGCCTCCCTTGTACCATCTAACCTCTGTCCCACTAAATATACTCTATACTTCACTAATTGTCTGGCCACTGTCTTAAGTGACCTTGACCTATACAGGCTCCTCACATTCCATGTTCCAAATCTTATGTCAGTTTTCCACTGCTTATGTTGTTGCAAAGCATATGTGAAGTCTGAGGCACTTGAATACAATTTATAACATGTTTAGTTTTTATGGTGAGGATTTGTTAGCCCCTTGCCCTACCTACCCTTAAGCTCAAGGACCACCTTTGTCAGCTGTCTGCAACCAATTATTCTACATATATACAACTACCCTCCAAATTTTGAGGCTGTCTCCATCTGCTGCCCGAGGACACACCATGCTGTGGTGTCAGGGACCCACTTAACATGGCACATGATGACATAAATATACCAGGTGTGCAGTAGAATATAACCCATACATAATAGGTGTACATCATGCAGATCAGTAACTCATGTGCCAGAAAAGCAGCGAAATGGTCCAAAAACCAATTGTTGTTTCTCCTAAATTATGACTTCTTTAATATGTTTTTGATGTACAAAACACTGAATCAAACAAAGCAAGATAAATGCAGGAAATTTCTTCTTGAAATCGCTAGAGGCTGGATCATGGAGCAAGGTGACACAGCAGATTCCAGCAATGATGATAATAATTCTGTGCCATCAGGGAAGAGGTCTGCACCAAGGGGGGGCCTTCATTGGACCCACCAGGAGGACTCTTGGGAGATTTTAGTAGGCACAAGTCAAGGAAAATGGTGTGTGCAGGACAGGGGAAAGCTCATATCCTGCAGGGCAATGTAGGGTTCTGCACACAAATAGCAGAATGAAACAACACACATTTGAAAGTTTATTGTTTTGTTACCTCATAGAGGACCCTGTTTTTAAACCTATCACACTCAGCAATATTGTAAGACCATGTGCAGAAAACACCAAGTTATATAATGGTGCATCAATTACAACATATATGTATCAGTAGAAACTCCGCCTTGCTTAAAAATTTAAATGCCGCTGAAGTGTCCTGGGAACTGGGATGTGTAATTGAAAGAAGAAACCTGTCTGCGATGTATTGAAACTGAAGGGAAATTCATATTTAACACTGCTGAGACTTTGTATTTCTGTTATTGGTCATTGTTGCTTTGCAAAATTTTGCTTTGTCCACAATAACAGATTTACATATACTGCCAACAGTCATTAAGATAATGAAATAATCATATAGGCTGCATTTTAAAAATACCTGTACTCCACACTAGAGTACATATTTCCACTCTTGTTATAACCTTGAAATCATAGTTATGTCGTTGGTAAAAAGTGATCTGTGTTTTATTTAGTGTACTTAATGTATGAATTTTGTTGTCGGTTTTAGCTTCATATAAAGGAGAGTAAGACTGAGAAGACTTCAGTATATGTTCTTGAAACATTAAAAGCTTGTCCAGATTGTTTATTTGGACTTTGTCCATTATTTTAGTTTGTAAAGTAAAATCATGTTTCAGTTTTTGGGGTAAACAGGATATGAAGAGATTCCTGTGCTGTTGGGGCCATGAGCAGAACTACTGTCATACTCTGAACCCTAGAGGCAATAGTGTTGGGTCCCAGTAGCACAAACAGCTTTTCATATCTTCACCTGAACACAGAAATTGATGTCATTGACTAATTTTAGTTTTTTTTTTTTTTTAAACTAGTAGTTTCTTATTTAAGATAGTCTCACACAGAGAATGTATAATTTTTCTCAGTTTGAATGTTTCTGCATAGGATGCTTGAAAATTTGGCCCATATGTTACGTTGAAGCCTCATTTTAGGATTTTTGCTCACAACTGTGTGTTTGTTGCTTAATAACGGCATGGAAGTGAAGCAGTGTCAAAGTCAGTTGTGAACTATTGCAGCATTGTACCGTCAATTCTGAAATTTAGCATGCATGTGAGTGGTCAAAGATCCCGTTGCAGGAGCCACTTACATGTAAGCATCTATCCAACTCAGTGTTGTTATTGTGTGATCATGAATCATGATCATCGTACACCACACAGCCACCAAGGGCTACGTTGCATTGTCTAGCATACTTCTTTTTCAAGATCTGCTGACTGAGGAATGGACTCATAGATTGTATTATGGAGTGAAACCCAAATTTTAGTTTGTTTTTCATTTTTTGTATTCCGTAAGGTGAATATAAAAGTATAAATATGAATTGGATTGAAAGAAAACATCATAGGATTTAAAGTTACAGTGAAGTCAGTGTTTTGCAGTCACAGTAGTAATCTTCTGTGTAATTTTGACACAACCACCATTTAAGATTTTTCTCATTTTAAGCTATAAAAAGCTTTTCCCCAGCCAAATCTTTGGGTTTCTACTGTATTGTGAATGTTCTGTCTTAACAGTGTCAGATAATTCAACGAGATTGGTATTAGTGTCACCTACTTGGAATAACAAAACTAGATAAAGAAAAAAACCAATGTGTTAGGGAAAAAATGGGAGCAGAGAATATAGTAAAGGAAATAAAACAGTACCAGGAAAAGTGGCTACAACACATACAGAGGATGGACACAAACAGGTTACCTAAACAAGCACTACAATATAAACCAAAAGGACGAAGACACATAGGACGACCAAGGAAGAGATGGAGGGATCAATTTCATTTTGAGGATACAAGGAACAGGAATCAAACCTAATCCTCCCTGAACATGATGATGATGATAGTATTAGTATCCATTAAGTATGTTGTCAGATCTTACCAAACAGAAAATTAATTTAAATGTAAGTCACATTGTCATGGAGAACAGTGGTAGGAAACACTCTGTTGCCATGAAATGTGCAGTAAATCAGTAGAACAGTAATGATGCTAGAAAATACTGAAAAACAGAAACACTGTATATATTTACTTCTGCTGTGTTATTTCAAGGTCATGTAATGAATGTCTTTTCCAACTGGCTGTTTAAGTGGTGGTATTTTGTTCATACACAGGTTGTGTTGTATCGCCCCAATGGTGGTCACGGTTGTTCTGTGGAAGATTCACCTCCTCCACTTCCTGAAGAGGGTGCAGATGCAATTTACAGCTTTGAGTCCTTGCCAGCCAAACACTGGAAGAAGTATCTCTATGCTTCAAGGTACAAACAGGCATGTTGCTCGTAGATTTGAGAAACTCCTTGGCGCCCCAACGTTGAGCCTTCTTGGTCCTTCACTATGTTTATGTTTGTTTTTGTTAACAGTTGTTTCAAATGGTAATTTGTATGGCAGACATCTGTCTACCTTCCTTCATTTGAGGACTGGAATAGCGTAGTCAATGTAGTTACTCGCTACAGGCTGAACAGGGATAGAATCCCAGTGGGGGGCGAGATTTTCTGCGATTGTCCAGGCTGGCCCACGGGCCCAACCAGCCTCCTGTATGATGGATACCAGGTCTTCTTCCCAGAGATGAAGTGGCCAGGGCGTGGCGTTGACCACCCACCCTCATCCAGCACTGAGATTAAAGAAAGAGTAGAGCTATATGACTGCTTCACCTCTGGGCCTTCGTGGCCTGTACTAGAGTGAACTTGCGTATGTTTGAAGAAAAGTGAGGATAAATGTTAATTACTTTTTGGAGGTGTGCTGCTAGCTCATCGTCGTATAGCTTGCAAGGTTTAGGTCTCATGACCTGTTTGGTCCCATTAACATTCGAGAAGTCTTTTGGGTGTTATCCTTGGCTTCATTTCCCATGTGGTTGATATTTTGTAATTAAATGTGGCAGTCTGTCTCAGTCCATTTTCCGAATGTGTTATATATTTTTATTTTCCTATTGTTGAATTTTCTGTACAGCTGGGTTAATTTTGAGTTCTGATAAAATATCTTCATTGGTTTTGTAATCTTGCCATGTGTTAATAAAAAGGTCCAACTTGATGCAACAATATGCAGACATTTATTTACTGCAAGGTCACTCTACATGTTTCAGGTGTCACAGCACCCATCATCAGGAGCACTAGAAACTGTAACCGCTACCTCTGGTATAGGTCATAATGTTGGTACGGCTACTTCCTTCCAACGTGGCCTGATCAAGACATGCCGAC
>Ga0268261_10002529_pt1 | contig 13121 bp, 7 predicted proteins | sample TergutNc150P1_FD_190353 | JGI IMG/M metagenome (GOLD analysis project Ga0268261, IMG submission 190353) | Nasutitermes corniger P1 segment gut microbial community from laboratory colony in Florida, USA - Nc150 P1 (SPAdes) (version 2) | ecosystem: Host-associated > Arthropoda: Insects > Digestive... | reverse complement strand
CACGCGCGCGCGCGCGCGCGCGCACACACACACACACACACACACACACACACACACACACACACACACACACACACATATATATATATATATGCTATTCATCAATAACAGTATATGAATGCTTTACTAATTATATTCCAGAATAATATACACTGCAGAAACAAAGAAGATTTAAGGAGATCAAAAGTGAAAGATTACTAATGTACATGACAAGTCAAGTTTGGTAATCATGTCACAAGAAGCGATCATCTGTGCAGCAAATGACTTAGAAGTTCCTGGGACAAACACACTTCACAGTGTGCATGTATATACAGACATCAAACAAGTCACGTCAGGATTATGTAATAATTAAGCCACTGCTGCAAATAAACTTCTGGAGAGGTTTACAACTTAATTTTAGGATAATAATGTAGAATAATTTGTCGTGCACTCCTTTCCTACAGATTTATAAATGGTTAAATGTTAATTTCTATGTATAGAAACTAAACTTCAGTGGTTTTCAGATAACCATCTTGAGTAACAGCAGTGCATTCCTTTAACAATAATTTTGCACACACCCATTAAGATGACATTACCATGCTGAAACATGCACCACATAGAATATGTGATTCTAATATTTAATATGGTGGTATCTTAGACTGAAGGTATAGTATTAATTTAAAATGAAACATGATTCATACATATCTCATTGTAAAGCAAAATAACATCTATAGCTTCACAAACTTTTCAAAAAACTTCCATCCAAATTGTAAATATTGCTTTCTTAATCCTTGATTTCCTTAAAGACACTTCATTCACCATGAATATTACAAGGTGTCAAATGGAGGATAATTATGAATTATGGACTAAAAAGCAGGCAGGACTAAAGTAGAACGATTATTCCAGGACTTCATTGAGGAGGTTGAGGAAAACCATGAAAATATGTATAACCTGGGACCTTCTCATTATAAGACAGGTGTCAAGCCCTACACTGTGGTATTTAGGGGTTCTGTATTTATAACTGATAGAATCAAATCAATGTTTACCTTCTTTGGCAGCAGTATATATGGTTCCTGGTAACTTTGGATGTGGTTCTGCAGTTTTGGCTGCAATAACAACATTGGCCCCATCTTTGGCAACTTTCAAGGCAATTGCTTTCCCAATACCTCGACTGGCCCCAGTAATGAACACTGTATGACCAGCTAACTTCCTAAGGAAAGAGAAAAACATGTGCCACTGATTACACCTATTATGCAGTCTACATGAAACATGTCAGAGATAATCCCTCTTACAAGTCACATTCAAGAAGTCTTCAAAACCAGGGGTGCACAAATTTTCCAAAACCTGGAAGCCATCTCAAAATTACAGGTGACAGAAGTGTAACATGCAGTAAATTGCGTACAGAGGACCCACAAATATTTGGCACCATCATACAAAATTTCATCACCCACATGACCTAGCAACTGGGTTTTGTGCACCCCTGCTACAAAATTGTATGTTACATCCAAGCAGACTGTAATCCTATATTCACCACTGTGTAACCCTCAAACCAATAACCCTATTTCAAATACACTACAAGTATCAGCTATTCCCACATACTGTCCAATTATAACATTACTCAAACCATCAATTGTGTATTCACGATGAATATCCCGACTTCATCACTTTATAAAGAAAAGAAGTTGCAAAAGCAACACCTTAAATACAGTGAAACAAAAGGCACAGAGGACAGTGTTGTGTGGGTGATGAATAACAGTTGCTACAACCTAACCCCCAGTTCCAGTGATTTCTCTTCACTTGCACAATCAACCACGCTGTGCTAGTAGGCCACATCACATTTTCATTTTGTCTAGTCCATAAAACTGCAACTTCCTATGGGTTGGAGAGTCACGATTTCATTCCTACAGGAAATAGTGAGTTTTCTGTTACTTAGAAACAGTCCTGGCCCAGCTAATGTAACCAAAGAGTTCTCAATACTTTGTATGAGGGGGTGCTGCTAAGTCTTTAGCCCGACCAAGAAGGAAACAAGCTACAGCAACCAAACTCAGGATTTATTCAACATACTCCCCACAAAGTTCAATACACTTCTTAGCCTGTTGCTCTAACTTTGCAAGCCACTCAAAAAAAATTCAGAAGGTTGTCCATCCAACCAGGTCTCCACGGCAGCAATGACCTCCGCGTCAGACAAAAAATGGCGACCTTTCAATCGTTCTTTCAGTCCAAGGAACAGGCGGCAGTCCGACAGAGACAGATCTACAGAATAGGGTGGGTAATCAAGACACTGGAAACCCAGGTAGGCCAGTTTCTTCCGGGTTGCAAGTGTCTGGTAAGCCAGGGCATTGTCTTGCAAGTACAAGACCCCCTTGGTGACGTTCCTGCGGTGTTTTTCCTTCAAAATGTCCTTCAGTCGCACCAGCAGAGATGAGTAATACTCCGTGTTGATAGTTTGGCCCTTTGGAAGATAATCAATGAGGAGGATGCTGTCTTGATCCCAAAAAACCAAGGGGAGAAATTTCCAGCAGATTTTTGCACTTGGAATTTTTTGGGGCAGGGTGGGCCGCTATGCCGCCACTCCACTGATTGTTGCTTTATCTCCGGGTCATAGTGATATAACCAGGTTTTGTCCATGGTTACCAATCGCGACAGGAAATCATTTGGATTGCGCTGAAAAAATTCTAAAAGTTGCTCAGAAGACGGGCATCATTGACATTTTTGATCCGCATTCAGGCATTTCAGGACCTACTTCGTGGAGAGCTTCCACATGTCCAAATCTTCATGAATGATGGACCCAACCAGCTCACATGAGATGCCCAGTTTCTCAGCTATTGATTTAGCCGAAATCCGGCGGTCTTCCATGATTAGCTCGTGAATTTGATTGATAATCTCCAGGGTGGTCACTGTTTTGGGTCGTCCAGGATGAGGCACATCACAGGTGGAAATATCACAATGTTTAAACTGGGTCACCCAGTTTTTGACAGTGGCATGCAATGGTGCATGTTCCCTTAATGTTTCTGTCAGAATTGCGTGAATTACCTTCAGCACCTTGCCTTGCAGGAAAATAAAACTTGACGACAGCTCGCGTCTCGATGTTCTTGAAATCATGCACGTCCCCTTACATGCTTCCTTTCAGCCTCTGTACCAAGAAAAGACTTACAATTCAGCACATGAACAGACCCCTCTTTCCAATGACACTATCAATTCCATCCTACTACACTGGGAAGTAGGTCGGGCTAAGGACTTATCAGCACCCCCTTGTATCTGATGGCAAAGGGACAACAGCATGTGACCAAACACTCATCTTAATCAAGTGTATTAAGTCTCACTGCACTCAGGCATGGGAAAGTTTTGCCTCCAGTTATCAACTATCAGCTATCAACCACAAGGTAAAAATAAAGTGTCATAATTTTATCAGACAACTACCGGTTGCCAATTCCTGTCAGCTCATCATATGAACATAACCTGCTTACCCACCCACAACACACAAAGAACAATGGTGGAAGTGACAAAAGACAGTTGCCCGATAAAATGAGACCAGAATACAAAATCTCCATATAAAAATCACCATTCTTACAGAAACCAATATTAAAGTGTGCTAATTTTGGAGGCAACCTTCAGATTACAATCCCCAGAAAAGGCACCTGGTTATGACAGAAAAAAAAATGAAATACTAAAGCACCTACTTTCTCAATTCTCAGGTTCTACCATTTTCAGTTGCTCTCATATTCTGTGTATCTGCAACAGCTATGACAGAGAAAACTCAGAATATGCTATCCCTTGCCTAGTACTAATGCGGTACTAGACCAATTTTTTTATACGTTTACTAACCTGGGACCAATTCATTTTAACCCCTGTAACTTGAAAAATTACTGTTGCACTCAAAAACGCACAGTTAAAAATGTCTAATTACAAACTTGCACGCTTATTATCAAACACAAAACAACAGAACTGTTAATTAGTGTAGATGTCTGCGCTTCCCATTCCTACAGTAATATATAATTTTCACCATTACAATTCATTGATCTACCACACAATTCTACAGAATGATATACAGGAAGACCTGCGTCACTATTTTGTACTTAACCGCTTAATATGCATTACCCTGTGTTGATCATTATATAGCAGACTGTTCAAAATTAGTGCTCTGTCATTCGCTTTTCGTCATCACGAACACATGTCCCTGTGACAATCTGCGCGTAGCAACCTGCTCTTCATTAGGTCTTTGACCCATGGATCATGGTTCGACCCTACCTTCACAGTCTTGCCATCAAGTAATACCACTCACAATCACGGATATCAAGTTTGACGGTTTATCTGTGCACCTACTGACCAAGTAAAAGTTCAGTCACGTTGTAAATACGGATTGTGATGTACATGTGAATATATACACCATGGATCAGACGTCGTCAATTTGTGGTGCAGTGTAATTCAGACGAATGCCATCCTGTTCTTGTATTAACCCTAAAATAATTCAATTTCCTGTAAACTAACTTGACTCTTTGTTTGGACTACTCGACCCGGAACACGGCGGCGTTACGCTCTTCCCAAATGTCGGCAAGTATTTATAAGACGATTCAGCGTGACATCCCAGATAACCCGACAATTCGTCAACAATAGTCTGACAACCTTACATGTCGCTCGCTTAAACTATCCCGGGACTTTTAGTATATCGCTATTGCAGAAAAAAAAAATAATGTAGACGGTCCTTAACCCTTATCCTGCCAACGTGGAGAATATGGTGAGCTAATAATGCCAGCAAATGGCAGATGGGATTTAACTCGGCGTTTAAAGGGTTAAAAATTAGGTAACATCTTTATGACTTTCTCGCAATATGCATACAGGCATTAAGTGATCTAACAATGTGTAACTTAAAATACTAACAATTACATTCAACAATCAATCAGGCACATATAATGGAGTCAACATATAGTTGGCTCCAAGTCCGAAAAAAAGATCACCTTATATCTTACACGCACTAAATTACTCATTACAAAGACAGACTAGGATACTGATGATCTGGGTTCGATTCCCAGGAAGTTTGAAAGATTTTCTCCTGCTGAGTGTGCAGACCATATCGCACCCACCCTCTTTTCTCATTAGTGGATATCTGTAGAACCTGCCCGGAAGTAAGGCAACCTTTTCGTAAAGCTGCAAAAAATTAAGAATACTTGGAGTTCAACCACAAATCATCATATGCCGTCACAGCGCTTTGCTTAATTTAAACACACAAGCAACTGTGTTGTACTTTACCGTCAGCCACAGATTACAGCCCTCAGCACAGCCACGTTAGTCGGTAACGTTGGTAACCCGGATGACCCCGTTGGTGACTGCGATCCACGGATTATTTATGTGATCCAAGGTAAGGAACACAGATCATCTAGGAACGAAGATGATCTGTGGTAAAGGGGGGACAGATGTAACCTAACTTCACGTGGGTTGGGAATGTCAGTCAGGCTTGTGTTTGTTTTTCTTGTGCTGTTACTTTCTTTTATTACCCCCTGGGAAATCTAAAAGTCGCAGTTATATGTGAAACATAGTATTTAATTTGCTTCTGTTTTTTTTAGTGTCATACAATACGTGTTTTGACATATAACGAATTTGTAAACGGTTTCAGTGTGTGCCGCGAAGTTTGGTTATGAGAGGAAAACCACTCTTGGAGCGTTGTGTATTGGCTGCTGTTACCCTTTTCGCCAGTTAAAAAAAGCAGTAAGCTACTTTAAAATAAATTTTTCATTTGCAAGGCCATTCTGATTTTATTGTTTGCCAAAAAGCATATGACAGGATTTCCTACATTGCATGTTCGATACACATTACAGGCAGTAATATTGAAAACCCCTAAAGCCGAGCCTGTCAGTGGCCCAAGAGGTGCCAGAAGTTTCCAGTTTCAACAGAATTCTGAATTTATTTTTATTTTATTTATTCAAACTTATTTCCCTACATCCCATTCAGGTACATACCATGGGAATGGAAAGAGTCACATTCATTATTACACTATTACATTTCAAGATACTAAAGATCAGTTAGACCACATCTAATCTATGTTACAACACTCAAGTCTCCTACATTTTCACAGGATTCCAACTGCAGATACTCGATTTAGCGCACTGTAACCGCCTAATAAATTCAGTGATTTCTTATATGTAACTCATTATGATGTCCACAGTGACTCCCAAACCATTTGCAAGACCGTTCCCCTACATATACTGATGTAATTCCAGACTAAGTGATAGCCAGACATGAAATATGAAGAACAATGTAATGATAGTACTAACTCCATGGAGCAGAGTCTTCTTGAGAATCTAGTATTTTCTTGGCTAGTCAAGAAATTAGCCACAGTTTTTGAAACCTCAAGGGCAATTGCTGTATTTACATGAGATTGCCGATTGTCTTTATCGTGAAGCAGATTAATCCAGTCCACGCACCCACAGCCTACTTCTTTAAAATCCATTCTGATACCAACCATCCTCTCATCCATATGTTGGTCTTCTTAAGTGTCTCTTTCTTTCAGGTTTCCCCATCAAAACTCTGTATGCATTTCTCCTCTCCCCTTTACATGCCACATGCCCTGACCATCTGATGCTCCTTTATTATATCACCCTAATAACATAATTTATTGACATGTATAAATTATGAAGTTATACACTTTCCTCCAGCATCATGTTACTTCCTCCATCTATGACCCAAAGTCTTTGTCAGCACCCTGTTCTTGAACACCCTCAGCTTGCATTCCTCGTTTAATGTAAGCAATCAAGTTTAGTGGTCGAACAAATAACAGGCAAGGTTACAGTTCTGAATGTTTTAATGGTCAAGGTTTCAGAAAAAAAAGTATTCTGGTCTGAATAGTAGCAGGGATTCATGAATTTAATCTGCCTTTAATTTCTCCATGCACATGATTTGTTAATGTTGCTTCAAAATATTTGAACTTTACCACATTTTCAAAGGATGTATTATTTATCTTTATGTTGTGATTTTGGCCTGCATTGTGGTGTTATTACAACAAACAAAAACAGGGTATAGAAAAGAGAACATAGAAAAACCAAGATGTTTCTCCTTTCTTTACTATGCATTTTCCAAATGCAAGTAGTGCCAGAGAGCTGGATTTGTGTGGGAGGTTAGTGCTCTAGTATCCATTCTGTGGCAGAGAGTCATTAAAAGCAGTTTAATCAACCATGTGAAAAGGAGATAGGTGTATGCATTGTACATTTCAATGGTTACTACCACATAAACAAGTTAAAATGTGAAAAAAGGAACTTCATTTAGTACTGGCTTCAGGATGGAGTCAGAAGTAACACCTCAAGGCTGTTATAACCTTGAGCATGCTGTTTTGATCAGCTAGCATGAAAATGGCATTGTATCCAGTAATACCACTCATTTATAGAGCACGTAAAAAATGAAGATCTCATTGAAGTTTATTTCTGGTTTGTGGTAAAAAAAATCATCCACAGCCCAAAAGTACACAGAAGGTTTACAACTTATCACATTTCTGAATGTCAACCAAGTTAAGGTTATGTGGGGACAATCATTTCTTGGATTTGTAGATGGAAAATTACATTATGGATTGGTATTTATAATGCCAGAAGTTTATGCTTGGCCTTCTGGGACGTTGTCAGAAAGTAAGAATGTCCTCAGACACAGCTGGGGAATCCCTTTGTAACTCTGTAGCTTAAGTGGAGGACAGTGTTGCAGAATGCACTTCAAACAAGTTTGGAAATATAAACAACAATTCTGGCACATTTCCTCTATGTTCTCTATTTGTGAATGATAACCTTAAATATTCTGTTACAAATGGCATAAAACTGATTGTTTAAACAGCAACACTTATAAATGTATTTCAAAATTGGCTTTCAATTTTTCACTAGCAGTATCATCAGGGCTGAAATAACATGAAGTGTTTCAATTTGAGACTTGAGTAATCTGTGTGTGTGTTGTCAGAAAACTGTTATTTATTATTGAATACAGATATGCATTTGTGAAATTTATGCATTGCATAACAATTCTGGAGCATTTCACTCACTGCAGTGTAGTTATTTTGGTAACTGTTAGAGACTTACCAAAAAAAGTGTGTTGTACTAAAGATATTCATTTGATTTTGCTCCACCTGCTTTGCTCAAAATGTGTTTTGCTACAATACATATCGCTCATTTGCGACAAGAGTGTCACAACTCAAAATTTGGCATTTTTGAGTTACTGGTATAGAAAGAAATGTTTGCAGATGCACTTTTAACAGATATAGTGTCATAACGCACTTTGCAAAACTCGCCGCTGGAGAGCATTTGTGTTGTCATTGCACTCGTAGAAAATTATAGCAATTCAAAACCTTTAAAAGCTTCTTCTGAAAAATCACAGATTTTGAGTTGTGACACTCTTGTCGCAAATGAGTGATATGTAATGAGTTGTGCTTGAGACCTACCGAAATGCATGTAGATTCTCTCGTAAAGTAGTAATTAAAATTTCCTGTGCTAAATGATATGGAAATTGCACAATATTTTTTAATGTTTTCAGTTTCAAATATAATCACAGATGGTATATAAATTTTTGAGTGGTTTCTTAGTGCACTGTAAGTCTTAAAGTGTACAGGGACATTAAGCTGGCACAGTGACAAGGTAGACTGTACATACATAAACTTTAACCAGTCTTTGATTAGTAATGAGAATTTAAACTTTTGTTATATGTCTTCAGTTTGTATGCAGAATGAATGAAACAGTGGTTCTGAACTTCAGCAGAATATGCCGGTTTTGCTTGAGTGATCATAAAACACTCTTGCCTCTTTTTAATACTGCAGAGAAAGTACAAGAAAAGATACATACCATTTCACCTACAATAGAGGTAAGTGTAGATGTTAAGCAGCAAAGTATGAATTACGCCACATAGTATACTGTGGTTTTTACTGTGCCATGAGAATTATTATATATATATTATTTATGTAATTATTAATATTCAACAGATTCACAGATGATTCATAAGTAGTTAGGAATCAACTTGCTCTCAGCTTCACATGCATAGGCAACAACTGACCTAATAAGTACTAACATCATCTTATGCAGGTGTATGCTGGAGATGGCTTACCAGCCCAGATATGCAAGGAATGTATCCATCAGGTCAACATATCCTACAAATTCATACTGCAGTGTGAGAGGTCAAATGCTACTTTGCGACAACACTTAAACAACCAGCAGCCACATGGCACTCCAGTTCAGGTTAATTTTTATTTTAGAGCACACCTATCTGTCAGTGTGATGATATACAGTGAAATTCTCGTATGACATTTGTGGGAAAATTCCATAGATTTGGCTTTATAAGTGGGAACACGTCTTAAGAGGGTAAGCCAGAAAACATTATTTTTTTTATTCTGCATTTCAGCTGACATTCACTTGAATATTACAAAACGTACCTTCTGCAATAAATGATTCATTTTCACCATCACATCACATTTCGAGTCGTACCTTCTTTTGTGATTTTGACACAAAACAGAATTTTTTGCACAAGCGCACCTCGTAGATGAAGGTGAACATTCTTACTGGAATTATTCCATACTTATTATTGCCACCTTACTAGACATATTTTGCTGATTTCACCTTTTTTCAGCTTATCTGTTCACTTACAGATTGAGTACTGGCTCATATTGTAAGTTGCAACAGAAATGCAAAGCTTTTATAAGCTTCATCCTCGTGAATAAAATTTTGAGTAACATCCTCCATGTTTACAATAATCAGCTCTTCTTGAATTGAGAGCATCTTACACACTATGGTGGGTTTTTATGTACTAGCCATGCTACATATGTTTTCAGTAATAAGTGCTTATACAGGATGAAAACTGTCTCTCATAACCATTCCTTTTAGGTCCTTGTAGGCAGGACATGTATTTAAATGACAACATACATATTGATGATTTATGGAAATTTTGGTAATACATTATTTTCATGACTTACATCAGAAAACTTTGTAAGCAGGATCATCTTAAGTAAGGTTCATTGCATTTTCTGTGCCCCATCTGTGATAAATATTTGCAGTATTAATGACAGAGAACCCTACTTTCAGGTTGTTCTGAAAGAAGAGCCCTCACTGTGTGATGACACAGAGTCAACTAATGAACTGCTTCCGTCAACTGGCAATGGGAACCAAGAAAATGTAAATACCAGCACAGTGCATTGCGGTCACAAATAGTAGTATACAGCACATATTGTTTTAAATCTGTCTGTCCCCTTTCTTACATGCACAGTGCATACATAGATTTGCTGAATGTACTGTAATTACATTTAATACTCTAGTCAAAATACTTAACACAAAATTTCAATCTAACAGTACAGACAGACCAAAATATGGTCACTATTGCCTATACAGCCAATTTCATTGAGATATAACAACTTATTTTTTAAGAAATTGGTTAAATGTATATTAATTGATTCAAATTTTTACTCATATTTTTTACCATATTCCATTAAAAATGTTACTTCTAATCATGTGACATTGTGGTCTCAGTAAGATTTACTATTTAGTATTTTCTGAAATAACGCAGCCAGTCTTTTCATCATGCATCTCTGTTTTTCACAGCCTCGTATGTCCATGTGTATCTTTGATCTGTGCTGCGCATTCCTAGTGCCATATGATATTCTTACATTCAAACTCCTGATCAGCACACAACATTGTATTGTGCTTTCAGGCCCTTGGCAGTGAAACAGATGTGACTGTTGATGAAGATGGTGATTCAGACTCAAGTGATGTAACCTTTAAAGATGGTTCTTTGAGTCCTGATGACGATGCCGTAGAGGCACAGAATGAAGCAAATACTGAGACTTGGGACAAAACTGAAACAGGCAGCAGATCATCAGGTAAGAAGTCATCACAGATCATGAAAGATGAAGACATCATTGTGCCATACCCACACTCGAAGGGCAGGAGAAACACTCCACCAATTGACATGTCTGTATACCACCTGAAGCATAAAGACATCAGTGTGTCAGATCAATGCAATAACAACACCAGCAGTGGCAGCACACCAACACCAGCCACTTCAGTGCAAGACATGAAGAATGAAGATATCAGTGTGCCAGAGCCATGTATCAGTGGTGAAAGAAGCACTCTGCCAGCAGTCACTTCCAGTGATGTGGATAGTAATGGGGAAACAGAACAGTACACATATGACATATGCAACAAGTCTTTTAACACTGAGAGAGATATGAAGAAGCATTCTGTTGTACACCCAGAAGACAAACCATTCAGTTGTTCTGAGTGTGGGAGTTCTTTTAAGTACAAATCAAGCCTAACAAATCACACAGTATTACATTCCCAAGACTCTCATTTGTGTACGGAATGTGGAAAAGTATTCCATTCCAAATCAAATCTCACCCAACACCTTGCCTCTCATTCTGAGGCCAGACCACATCTCTGTTCTCTGTGTGGTAAGTCCTTCAAATATAAGTCAAATCTCAGCCAACATACAGCTCTACATGCTAGAGATATGCCAGTACAGTGTAATGTTTGTGACAAGCAGTTTGGGTCCAAGACTGATCTCATGATTCACATCCTTTCTCACTTAGAGGAAATGCCACACCAGTGTTCAGAGTGTGGCAAATGCTTCAACAATGAATCTCAACTCTCTGATCATCAGTCTGTTCATGCAGAATCAAACCAACATGGGTGCAATGTCTGTGGTAAATATTTCAAAACAAAATATAATCTGACTGTCCACCAAGCACTGCACACCAAGGATAGGTCACACCTTTGTACCGTGTGTGGTAAGGCTTTTAAGTACAAGTCTAACCTTTTGGAGCACAGTGCTCTACATGCAGAAGACAAACCTTTCCTTTGTACTCAGTGTGGTAAAGCCTTTGGTGGCAAATCCAAGTACTCTAGCCACCTTGCCACACACTCGGAAGATAGGCCGTACCAGTGCTCCATATGTGGCAAGTGTTTCAAGCATAAGTCGAATCTGTGTAACCATAAAGCATTACATGTTGAGAATGGACCCCACCTGTGTAATGTATGTGGTAAATCTTTCAGTTGTAAGTCAAAGTTCACAAGCCACGTTGCTTCGCATTCTGAAGAGAGACCACACCAGTGCCCTGTATGTGGGAAAAGTTTCAAATACAAGTCAAATCTGTGTAACCATAAAGCATTACATGTAGAAAATGGCCCCCATACATGTACTTTGTGCAGTAAATCCTTTGGCACCAAGTCAAATCTGATCAAACACATTGCAATTCATTCTGAGGAGAGACCATTTCAGTGTTCTGTTTGTGGTAAGGGATTTAAGTACATGTCTAATCTTTGTAATCATAAAGCATTACATGTAGAGAATGGTCCTCATCTTTGCACAGTGTGTGGTAAATCTTTCAGCTGTAAATCAAACCTAATGAAACATGTGGCAGTGCATTCAGAAGCAAGACCATACCAGTGTCCAATATGTGGCAAGGGATTTAAATATATGTCTAATCTTTGTAATCACAAAACATTACACACACAGAAAAGTCCCTACCTCTGTGCAGTATGTGGGAAATCATTCAGCAGCAAGTCCAATCTGATGACCCATTCTGCTTCTCATTCTGATGACAGGCGGCATCAGTGTTCCATATGTGGAAAGTCATTCAAATTTAAATCCAGTCTTACTTCACATCAAGCTTTGCATTCCCAAGATAAGCCCCACAACTGTAGTGTGTGTGGTAAAGCTTTCAAATGCAGAAGCACTTTTATTAACCACATGAGAATGCATACTGGTGACCGACCACACCAGTGCCCTGTTTGTGGCAAGCAGTTCACTACACTGGGCAATCTTATTGTACATAGGAGAACACACAGTGGAGAAAAACCATACAAATGTGAGACGTGTTTGAAAGCATTTAGTGACAAAGGTAACCTCACAGCACATCAAGCTGTTCACTCAGGGGAGAAACCTCACATCTGTTCCACATGCGCGCAGCCTTTTAAATATCCCAGCAGTTTGAAACGGCACATAAGAAAACGTCATGCAGGTGAAGGACTGCCCCTCGCCAAGGTAAACTTATATTAACCCTTTAAACCCCGAATTAAATCCCATCTGCTATTTGCTGGCATTATTAGCTCACCATTTTCTCCATGTTAGCAGGATAAGGGTTAAATCATTAACCCTTAGGCTACTAATGTCATATATATATATATGGAGCGCCTATT
>Ga0268261_10002528_pt1 | contig 13121 bp, 13 predicted proteins | sample TergutNc150P1_FD_190353 | JGI IMG/M metagenome (GOLD analysis project Ga0268261, IMG submission 190353) | Nasutitermes corniger P1 segment gut microbial community from laboratory colony in Florida, USA - Nc150 P1 (SPAdes) (version 2) | ecosystem: Host-associated > Arthropoda: Insects >... | reverse complement strand
TTTGTTATAATAAATACATATATTGTAAAATATTTAGAATTTCCACTTCTTAATTAAAAATATCATCATAATATCCATCTAAAAATTTTTTCTCATTTATCTTTATAGTTTTATAATCCAAGAAAAAAGAGCAAATTTAACTTTTGCAGGTTGGTGGACTGCTCAAATTGGAGGTAGTCAAGTAACAGATAGCACTGCTCCTCTCAATGTATACCATAATACAACAATAATCATGTATCTATACGTTATAATTTCAATTTTTACAGTACATTTAATTAGAGATATGATTGAAGATGATAGGAATTTCTCTTATTGTTTCTGGGTAGTTTAAATTTTAAACAAAAAAGATATGGAAAAATCCATATCTTTTTTGTTTACGAGATTAAAATCTTGGTGGCTCTATCCCCAAATCCTCGAAGTGGAACCCAAAGGTTTTATTCTTTTCTATAATTAAAAGCAGTTAGAACTTCTTGTTGATGAAGCCTTGCAAAAGAAACATTACCATTATGCGTATTACTACCATAAAAATGTAAACATATATGACCACCTAGACCATTGTTTAAATGACTCTGTGAATTTCCATGAGGCATACCATTTATAGATGCTGCAACTGTTATATCTCCTATCGTTACCCAAACTGGTCTGACATTCCAATTCCATCTGTTACCAAATGTATAAAATAATATATCTGTATCTTCTCTTGTTAATGTAACGACATCGGCATGGTTTCCGTTTGAAAAGCTGTATACATTATATGTTAATCCTGTACCTATATCATATATTTCAAGTATAGTAGAAGGATTAATAATTTGACTTACAATACTCCAAGGCAACAGCTCTATATCATTTTGTATGTAGTCTTTTTCTGGTATATAATTTAATATTTCGTATTCGGAAATAATGGGTAAATTTTCAGTATTATAAAAATTAATAACACTTTCAGGGGTTATAAAAACAAGTTCATAGGGATTTGCAATAGTATGACGAGGAAATGCAATTAAAAATATAAAAAAGCACATTGTTGAACATAAAAATTTGATTTTGGACTTCATAATAAGTTCTCCTTTTTTTAGGTAGGTTCATTACTTTTGCTTTGCAAAAGTAACTAAGAACCACTGGACCTCTTTTCAGTAAGTAGTTTTTAATACAATTTGTTATAAATTATAACATTTATTAACAAAAAGTAAAATTGAAAATAATGGATATTTTGATTTTGGTGTAAATTCAATTTTTGTATAATGTAAATACCAGTATAAGTCGATTATTTATATACTAAGAACTCAAAATGATAGTGGAGGCTTTATGCCAAGTTTAATAGAAGAATTTATAACAACATTAAAAAATGAGTTTAATAACTATGACGAACTTTTAGTTTTAGCAAAAGAAAAATCGAATATTATAAAAAGTAACAATATAGATGTGCTTCAAAAAATAACATGGGCTGAAACCGCTATACTTGGAAAAAATCAAAAACTAGAACAAAAACGTGAAGATATAGTTAAAAATATAGGAATAGTGCTAAACTACAATCCAAAAGAACTAACAATAACAAAAATATCGGAAATAATAGAAAATAAAGAAGAAATAAAGGAATTAATATCGATAAGAGATAAACTAAAAGAAACACTAGAAGAATTAAAACAAAGAAATGAAATAAACAAAAACTTGATTAAAAGTTCTTTGGAATATATAGATTTTTCTGTAAATATGTTGAGGGGGGAAAAAGCAGAACCGTATTTTGAAGAAATTTCTACAAATAATACGAGTTTTTTTGATACTAAAGGTTAAATAAATTAAAAGGAGGCACTTTATGCCATTAAATAGCATACACCGTACAACTAGCGGTTTGCAAGCTGCACAGCGAAATTTAGCTGTAACAGCCCACAATATGGCAAATGTTAGCACGCTTGGTTTTTCGAGACAAAGAGTAAATCAAGTAGAATTTGCACATCTAAATATTGGTAGAACAGCATCGAGTACAAACCAAGTGGGACTTGGAACAAGTATTGTAGGAATACAGCAACTTAGGAATCAATTTATGGATATGCATTTTAGAAATGAAATAGGTTCTGCTCATTTTTTTGAAACAATGCACAGAACAGCCAATGATGTAGAAATGTCTATGGACGAACTTTCAAACACAAGTAATGGACTTGTTGTTACAAGAAATTTATGGGCATCTATACAAGAACTTTCTTTGGATCCGGGTGCTATGGATACACGTAGTAATTTTGTATCTTCTGCTACTACTTTTTTAAATAGAATGAATGATACACATAGAAGATTAACCGAACAACAAAATACACTTAATAATCAGGCAATGGATTTAATTAGAGAGTCAAACCAACTCTTACACACAATTGACGACCTGAATAAACGTATACACCATATGGAAATTTCTGGGCAAGCTGCAAATGATTTTAGAGATGCTAGAAATGTCGCAATGGACCGTCTTGCTGCTATTTTAGATGTAGATTTTCGTACAAATTCTAGAAATGGTCATGTGGAAATTTCGACAAATGGTCATACTCTACTTGGAAATAATCAAATAACACATATAGGAATGCGTTTTACAGAAGAAAACGGTAATTTTATAGAACCAGTAATAGGTCAGGATGTTACACCAGATTCTGGGATATTAAATTTCGACCCATCTTTTAGAAATGCAAATTCATTAATGAGGTTAGATAGAACACCTATGAGTTGGGACAGACCAGGCGAACTTATGGGTACTATTATGTCCAGAGGACTTTCCAGAGCAAACCATGTTTCAATTCATAGTGTTTTTGAAAGATATGCACAAAACCCTAATGCGGGTCAACCCTTACCTCCTCCGGCTATTGGAGTACAGCCTGATTTTATACCCGATGCAAATGGTATGTTTTTAAAGAGTCCTGATGGCGATTTTATGCAATTGACAACAGAAGAAATGGCTATTGCACAAACACAGTGGGAATTAAGAAATGAATTTAGTAATACTCAAAGTGTAATACCACGAACATTAAGAAGATTAGATACAATGTTTAATCATACAATAGCTATGATAAATGAATTTTTAACAAATGCAAATGCAAGCAGTACAAACACAGGTACGTGGGGGACATACCATAGACAAAACTGGACTGATATAGCCTCGAATGCAACATCTGCACAATTATATGACCCACCGTATAATAGAACAGTAAACGCTTGGGGAGGTACTGGTATTCCTATATTTGTTACTGTAAACAATTCACATATAGATACAAATGGACTTCCTGCCAATGTTAACGAACATACAGCAAATTATACTTTGGGTAATGTAGTAATAAATCCTGCACTTTTAACTCCAGATGGTTTTAATCTAATTGGTCTACAGGCTAACAATACAGATGTTAGTAGCCCACACATACTTTTAAATCTTTTATCTACATGGCATGAAAATTTAATAAGTATAGATGGCTCTGCTCCTGCTGGCATAGATGATTTTTACAATTTTATGGTTACAAATCTTGCTGTAGAAACTGAAAGTTTAAACAATTTTGCAGATAGCCATGCAAGAACAATATCTGAAATAGAGGGAGAACGTCATAGGAGCTTTGGTGTTTCCTTAGAAGAAGAAATGACAAATATGATACGTTTTCAACATTCTTTCAATGCTTCTGCAAGAGTTGTAAATGTACTTACAGAAATGATAGATACTTTAATAAATAGGACTGGTAGGTTATAATATATGCGTTCATCTTTTTTTGAATTTAATGTAGCTGTAAGTGGAATGAATACAGCAAGAAATGGCTCTAGAGTTGCTGTACACAATATGGCGAATCTTACTACACCTGGTTTTTCTAGACAACAAGTTGTACAAAGAGCCTCTATGCCTTTGTCTACAAATAATAGAACTGGTATGGTGGGTACTGGTTCAGAAATTATAGGTATTAACCAAATAAGAAACCCGCATTTGGATACTCGTTTTAGAGCCGAAAATCCTATACTTGGAAGACAAGAAACTTTAAAAATGCATTTAACTATGCTAGAAGCTAGTTTTGGAGAAATAAATGGTGTTGGTATAAACGCAAGTTTTGACCAATTTTTTGCAAGCTTGCAAACTCTACACACTAGTCCAAGCGATCCAATACTAAGAAATAATTTTATCAACTCTATGACAGTGTTAACTAATAACATAAATGATAGAGCCACAGCATTACAAAGACAACAATCTAATATAAACCAAGAAATAGGAAGTATGGTTACAGCAATAAACACGATAGGTGAACAACTAACTATTTTAAATGCACAAATAGAACGTTTAGAAATGAGAGGAGACAGAGCCAACGATTTAAGAGACCAACGGAACAATCTTTTAGATGAGCTTAGTTCGTTTGTAAATATCGATACAACTATAAGAAATAATGATGGTAATGAAAGGCTTGTTATTCACATAAATGGTCATGAATTTGTTTCTCATGATAGAGTAAATGTACTCGAAGCAATTAGAAGAGAAACAAAGCTTCATCCACACGATGTAGACGGATTATACGACATAAGAATCGGTAGAATATCTATAAACAATACAACTAACCCAAATAGCTTTGTAGGTAATTCTACTTTTGAAGGCGTACAGTTTAGAACAGATAATGCTGCATTTTCCGGTCAATTAGCTGCTCTTTTTCAAATGAGAGATGGAGATTCATCTAGAAATGCAAATGGTACTTTAGTTGGTTCTAATCCTAGTTTTAATCCGCATTTTAGTGGTATAGATTTTAAAGGTATACCTTACTATATATCAAGATTAAACGAATTGGTTCAAACTATTTCAAATGCTTTCAACTTTGGTGTAAATAGTAATGGAACACAAATAGCAGGTATGACAGGTGGTCATATGAATGGATTTAATCATTTAGGTGAACCTGTAAATGTTCCTTTGTTCACTCTTAGAAATTTCCCAGATGGTTGGAATGACCCTACCCATGCAAATTATGTACCTGGTGGATTAAATCAATTATTACAAGAGGGAGTAAATATATTCAACTTTACTGTAAACCCAGATATTGTGAATAATCACAATTTACTTGCAACTTCTACGACAGATGAAGGAAATGGTGGTCAGAGTAACCCCGATTTAGTTCTTGCTTTTATGAATCTTAGAAATAATCCAACTCTTTTTAGAGAAGGAAATGTAAACGATTTTATAAGTTCTATTATATCAGAACTTGCTATGGGGTTAAATGAAGCCTACAGATTTACAGAAAGCCAAACAGATATGATGCTGATTATACAAAATCAGAGATTAGCTGTAAAAGGTGTAAATGTAGATGAAGAAATGCAAAATATGATATTTTTTCAGCATCATTTTATGGCAGCTTCTCGTATGATAACAGCAATTAATGAAATATATGATAATATGATAAACAGAATGGGAGTTTAAAAAAAGTACGCTTTATAAATTTAAAAAGCATCTTTTTAAAGAATTTTATGGAAAAAGAAATAGACCTTGAGAATTTTATAGAAAAAGAAACAGATATTGAGAATTTTATGGAAAAAGAAACAGACCTTTTTTTACCGATAAAAAACCATTTCGAAGAAATGGGATATAAAGTAAATGCAGAGGTTAAAAACTTTGATATTGTACTTAGCAAAGATGACGGTGAAAATTATATTAAAAATAATAAAAAAGAAATAATCATAATAGAAACAAAATTACGTTTTAATACAAAATTATTATTTCAAGCTATAAACGCACAAAAAATTACAAATTTCGTGTATATAGCAATACCTATGCAAGTTAAAAGAGATTTTGATAAAATTCTTTATATTTCAAAAAAATTAGGTTTTGGAGTAATAACTGTAAGTGATAAAAATAGAGTAGAAATTAATATAAGCCACGAAGAAATTAATTGTAATCTACCAAAAAACGCTGCAAAACGAGACAGTATAATACGAGAAATAAAAAATAGAAAATTTGATACAAATGAAGGTGGTAGTTCAAGAAAAAAGATAAAAACAGTATATAAAGAACAATCTATACAGATTGCCACTATTTTGCTAAACGTAGAAGGTAGTATTAGCCCTAAAGAACTTATAGACATATATGGATGTCCAAAAAGCACAAATAACATACTAAATATAAATATTTATGATTGGTTTGAAAGAGTAGGTCATGGAAGATATAAAATAAGCCAAATTGGAAAGTATGAAATGGAAAATGTTTATACAGATATTTCACAATATTATGCTAAAATCTTTTCAAAAATCGACCCTTCAAAATATTACGCTAAACTTTACTTGGAAGATAGAAGATCTAAAAGAAATAAAACAACTCCACAAATTTAAAAAATTTGTGGAGTTGTTTTATTTAAACATTAAACCTAAAAAGTACAACATCACCATCTTTTATAATATAATCTTTACCTTCTAGCCTAATTAATCCTTTTTCTTTTGCTATTGCATAGCTATTTGTTTCTTTTAAATCACTAAAATTTACTATTTCTGCTCTTATAAAACCTTTTTCAAAATCGCTGTGTATTTTACCTGCAGCACCTGGAGCTTTTGTTCCTCTTTTTATTGTCCACGCTCTTACTTCTTTTTCTCCTGCTGTTAAATAGCTTATAAGCCCAAGTAGTGCATAACTTTCTTTTATAAGCCTATTAAGTCCACTAGAATTTATACTAAGCTCGGAAAGAAATAATCCTTTTTCTTCTTCTGATAGCTCTGATATTTCTTCTTCTAATTTTGCACTAACAACAAAAACAGAAGATTTTTCGATTTCTGCAAAATCTTTCACTTTTTTTACAAATTCATTTCCTTCTCCATTTTCAGCTAAATCTATATCTAAAACATTTGCAGCATATATAACGGGCTTAAATGTAAGTAAATTAAAATCTTCTAGAAGCTTTAATTCTTCAAAATCATCTGTTTCAAAGCTTCTTGCTACTTTTCCATTTTCTAAATGTGATTTTAATTTTATTAATAAATCTAGTTCTTTTTGAAGAGTTTTATCTGATTTTACAGCTTTCGATGTCTTTGATATTTTTCTTTCTATTATGTCCAAGTCAGAAAAAACAAGTTCTATATTTATCGTTTCTATATCTCTTATAGGGTCTACTATAGCATCTACGTGTACTATATTGTCATCATCGAAACATCTAACAACGTGTATTATTGCATCTACTTCTCGTATATGAGACAAAAATTTATTACCAAGACCGTCTCCTTTACTTGCACCACGAACAAGTCCAGCAATATCTACAAATTCTATTATGGCAGGAGTTACTTTTTTTGCATTATATAAATTTTCTAAAAATAATAAACGTTCATCAGGTACTGGAACAATACCAATATTAGGTTCTATTGTACAGAATGGATAGTTAGCAGCCTCTGCTTTTGAAAGAGTTAGAGAGTTAAAGAGTGTACTTTTGCCTACGTTTGGCAAACCAACCATACCTAAACGCATTATTTATCACTATTCCTTAAAAATTTTGTTAAAATACTTCCCCAAATAAAACCCTCTATAAATGCAAGAAAAATAAAAACAAAAAACATGAAAGATTTTTTATTTTGTTTTATTTTGTTTTTTTCTTCTGTTTCTCTTTGCTTTTTTATTACCCTGGAATGTTTTGTAACTTTCATAATATCTCCTTAATATTAAAAATAGGAAAACTTCACTTTTTGGTATAATAACAATAAATTGATTAAAACACAAGTAAATTAAATCTATACTCTTTTCCTAAAAACAGTCTTTATTTCTTTAGTAAAATAGTTGTTAAAAATATTTTCTTTTGTATCATAATTTTTTATATTTCCAGATTCTATAAGTGCTACATTATTCGAAATACGGTAAGCTTCATTTACATCATGTGTTACAAGTATTGTTGTAGATTCAATCTTAGATAAAATTTGTAGTATCTCTTTTTCTACTATTTCTTTTAAACCAGAATCGAGAGCAGAAAAAGGCTCGTCAAGTAAAAGTATGCTAGGATTTGATACAAGAATACGTGCAAGTGCTACCCTTTGCTGTTGGCCACCACTAATATTTTGAGGATAATTTTTAGATATATGATTTATCTGTAAAGATTCAAGTATCTCGTTTATAATTTGTTTTTTTTCAATTTTTGTAATTTTTTTATTTAAAGATGATACAACAATATCAATGTTATCGTAAACAGTCATATTCGGGAAAAGAGCATAATTTTGAAATAAATAACCGACTTTTCTTTTCTGCGGTGATATATTTATTTTTTTTTCACTATCAAATACAGTAACACCATTTAATTTTATAATGCCTCTGTCTGGTATTTCTATTCCTGCAATACATTTTAGTGTTAGAGTTTTTCCAGAACCAGAACTCCCCAAAAAAGCCGTAACACCTTTATCTGTTTTCATCGACATATTAATTTCAAAATTCTTTAGTTTTTTATATATATCAAAATAAAGCATAGCAAAATTACCTTTCAAAAATAAAAACGTGGGGTTATGCCCCACACCTCCACAGTTTTTATCTCTTTTTATAAGAAAATCTATTCATAACAATTAGTATTATAAAAGAAATAGCTGTAAGTATTATAGTCCATGTATTTGCTACGGCACGATTCCCAGCATTAATAGCTGAAAAAACAGCTATAGACATTGTTTGTGTACGACCCGGTATATTACCTGCAAGCATTATAGTTGCTCCAAATTCTCCAAGTGCCCTAGAAAAAGCTAGGACAACACCTGCTATTATACCACCTTTTGCCATAGGTATCTTTATAGTCCAAAATATTTTTGTATTAGATATTCCAAGCGTTTTGGCTGCATTTATAATATTTTCATCTATTTGTTCAAAAGCACCACGTGTAGCACGATACATAAGAGGAAATCCTACAAATATAGCCGCAATAACTGCACCTATACGTGTAAAAACAATTTGTATTCCGAAATTCTCTAATAATTTACCTATTCCAGTATTTCTACCAAAAAACATAAGTAAGTATGCACCAGATACCGTTGGAGGTAAAATCATAGGTAATGTAAAAAGAGTATCTATTATTCCTTTTCCAAAATTTAGCTTGTACACATAATTTGCAGCAAAAAGACCAAGTACGAATGTAAGCACTACAGATATACTAGCTACTTGTAAGGAAATAAAAAATGGTCTAAAATCTATATTTGTATCTATCATAGGTATTATTATACCTTTTTTTATATTTTAATTCTAATTCTAATTCTAATTATTTCAATCCACGCAACAGATAATTACCTGTAGCGACATTGCTTAGTGTCAATTGGGGTATGCCCGCCACTGCCGTAAGACCTTAAACACTGCAATTCATCTTACCACTTAAAAAGCGTTGAGAATTTTTATTACTAATGTTAAATTTTATACTACAGTTATTGATATGGAGAAAAACCATACCTTTCAAAGATACTCATGGCTATGTCTGAAAAAAGAAATTCTACAAAAGCTCTTGCAAGTTCTATATCATTTGTATCTGCAACTATAGCAACAGGATTTATAGCAGGGTCATGCATATGCGGCTGTGCAATTTCTATTATTTGTACATCTTCTTGCCTAGATATAGCATCAGTCATAAAAACAACACCTACAGGTGCATTGCCAGTAGCAACCCAGTCTAATACTTGTGTAACATTTGTACCAAATGTCGATATATTTAATATTTCTTCTACATTTCCATGATATTCAAAAATTTGTCTTGCAAAATTGCCAGCAGGTACGGAATCTGGGTCTCCAATAGCTACAAGTTCTACACCACTTGTATGTACATCTGCAAAACCAGTAGGACGAATAGATTCATCTAAATTTATAGGAGAAATAAGAACAAGTTCATTTCTTACAACATTAATGGGAGTGCTATACAAAAAAACATTTGCATATAAAGAGTTTGTTTGATTAGGAGATGCCGACATAAAAATATCTATAGGAGCTCCCTCCTCTATTTGCGATTGTATAGCACCAGACGAAGCATGTGTAAAATCTATATGAACATTTGGATGTATCTGTGTAAAAACACGACCAATCTCAAGGGTAGCCCTTTCTAAAGAAGCTGCTGCTGCAAAAAACAGATTACCAGAAAGTTGTGATTGTTTTGCCGATATCTCTGTTGTAGGCTGTATTATAGGCGTACTAGCACAAGCCATTAAAAAGCCAAGTAAAAAAATTGATTTTTTCATATATCCCCCCTTTAGGATGACAAATATATGTATAATCTATAAAAGCACATAAAAAAAGCCCAAAAAGGGCTAGGCAAACAAAACCTACTCCTTTTCAATGTGAAGGCATACCACTTTCGCAGTACACCCCGCTTTTATAAACATGATATTTTGAGGTTTTATTTTTGAGAAATGATTTCTCAAATATATTTTAGCATATAAAAGTCGAAGTAAAATTAATATTTATGATACTATTATAACACATAAAAAAAGAAAGTAAAGGTTAAGATTACAAAATTTTTATCTTGTTTTAGTACATAGCAAACCCAAAATTTTCAAATATTTTTACTGCTTCTGGTGTGGATAAAAAATTTACAAATGCTTTTGCAGCCTCTAAATTTTCAGAACGAGATATTATAGCTACAGGATTGATAGCAGCTCCATGCCAAGATGGTTCGGCTATAGATACAACTCGTACTTTATCACTTGTTAGAGCATCTGTTAAAAACACAAAACCTGCACTTACATTTCCTGCTTCTACCCAATTTAATGTTTGTCTTACATCTGTTGCAAACATTACATTGCTCGAAACTTTATCAAGTATATCGAAATGCTCTAAAATCTCTGTTGCAAATTGACCAAGCGGTAGAACTGTTGGGTCTCCATATGCAATTAAACCATTTACATTTACTAAATCTTCAAAACTATTTATTTCTTCTGTAGAAGTTTCAGGAACAATAAGTGCAACAGTATTACGAGTAAGGTTTATTACCTCATCGTTATATATCAAACCTGCTTCTTTTAAATTGTTTGTATTTTGTAAACCGACTGACATAAAAACATCTACAGGAGCACCTTCTTCTATTTGTATTTGTAATGGTCCTGCACCTGCATGTGTAAAATTCACATTTATATTTGGATATTTTTTATTAAATTCTCTAGCTAAATCAGGACTTATATCCAAAAAAACCATTGCAGAAGCTACTAGTATTTCTCCAGACATTTGTGAATTTTCATTGTCTGTTTGGCTAATAGAACTACTATTTTCTCTTGTTTCGTTATCATTTGTAACTATACTATTACAAGATGTTAAAAATATAACAGAAATACTTACAATTAAAAATAATTTTTTTAATTTCACAAAACTTCTCCTTCTCTCAAAATACTTAAATAATATGGTATTATTATTACAAATTTAGACTAAAATATCAATAAAAAATTTTTAACAAAAATTTTGTTAGAATATTTGCATAAATTTTTACGATTTTTTATATTTTATCTGCATATACATATTATAAAAATAAATGTTTTATGGAGGTATAATGAGGTATAAAAGAATTTTTATAACATTAAAAAGTAGTTTAGCAAAAAATAATGCACTTGGTAGATGTATTTTAGAAAATCATAACGAGTTTTTTAAAATTTCTATATCAGTACAAAATTTAAAACCACAAACTATCTATAATGTTATAATAATAACAGGAAACGAAGAAATATATACAAATATTGGAACAATTGCAACAGACAAAAGAGGAAAAGGAGATACGAAAATTGATATGACAGGGAATATAAAAGATTTGAATAATTTAGAATCTATAGAGAAAATTATAATATTACATAAAATTGATAATACTAGAGTTCTTGAAGGAGAAAACACAAGCTATCAAAATAAATCTGCAAATATTAAAAATATTAAACCAAATTTGCCTATTTTGACTAATGTATCTAATATGAAAAATAATTTAGAACAAAAAAAAGATTTAAAAATACTGCCTCCTCAAAATTTAGATAAAATAGAACAGCTAAGTGAAAAATTAAAAATAAACAAACCAGAAAATTTAGATAAAGAAAATAAAGTTATTATAATAAAAACGGAACCTGAGAAAAATTTAAATTTTAAAGTTTCTCAAGCTGCAAATCTAATTGAAGCTATACATACGAAAAAAAATTTTGATGACGCTAATATTGAAATCAAAAAAGAAATAAAACAAAAAGAAGTTATAATAGAGCAAAAAGAAACTATGGAAAATAAACTATCAGAAAAAGAAAAATTTGATAAAATTATGAACAATCAAGATAGCAAAGAAAAGCAGACTAAAAAAGAACCTAAACAGTACATAACAAACAACGAAATAGACTCTTTATTTAAATATAACGAAAAAATAAATCCATTTAAAAAGCAAAAGAAAAATTTCAAATGGATAAAAATTTCTTTAAAAGAAACTATATATTTACCTATAAATTTTTGGTCTTTATTACACGACCCCTTTGTTGTTTCTTGCTATAAAAAACATGAACATCTGATACTTGGAATATGCGAAGATTTTCAAAAAGAATATTTACTAGGACTACCAGACATATACACTAGTAAAAATAAGGTTAGAGCAAACAATAAAGGTTTTGTACAATTTAAAAGTACAGAAAATACACAAATAAAAGAAAATGAAGGGGGGTACTGGATAATGCCTGTGTATGTAGTTTAAATATTTTTATTAGTTTGTTGTAAAATATCGATTTTAGGCAATAATATAATTAATATACAATATGAATATGTACATTATTGTTACAGATTCATATTGTATATATAAAATATTTTGGAGTCTATCTATGAAAAAGAAAAATAATTATCCATTGCCCGACGTTTTAGAAAACAAACCAGGAAATTTAGTATCATCTACAGATTTTACAGGTCTTATGCCATCTGGAATAGAAAGCGAATCTGAGGCTATATCTTACTCGGAGCTGTATCAGGTTCCTACTAATGTTAAAGATAGGTAGTATATTTTAAAATAGCCCATATATAATGGGCTATTTTGTATCTAATTATATTCAAGAAAATAGACCTCCTTGGAAACTATTTACAAAAAATAAAAAAAAGAGTAAAATAGTCAAGGGCTAAAAAAATGACTAGATATGAAAAAGCGATGAAACTAAAAAATGAAGATTTTAAGCAATTAATAGGTGTGAAAAAGCAAACATATGAAAAAATGCTTGTA
>Ga0268261_10002527_pt1 | contig 13123 bp, 6 predicted proteins | sample TergutNc150P1_FD_190353 | JGI IMG/M metagenome (GOLD analysis project Ga0268261, IMG submission 190353) | Nasutitermes corniger P1 segment gut microbial community from laboratory colony in Florida, USA - Nc150 P1 (SPAdes) (version 2) | ecosystem: Host-associated > Arthropoda: Insects > Digestive... | reverse complement strand
ACCCCTTCTTGACGTCATTAATGCCCCTATACAAGTCCCTGATATTGTTTATCTTACTGTTAGTTTCCAGTTCCTCAATTTTACCTTTCAAATATGCCTTCTTTTTGTTCCTGAAATGTCTGCTAGATGCAGGATACCATACTTCCTAAAACTTGCAGTGTACTAAGATATGCCAGTATGCAGCTGCAGTTGCATTATGTTGGTGACTGGAGCACACTGGCAGAAATTATTTCTCTCCCTCCCTCCTCTCCCCACACACACACAAATAATTCCGCTTAACACAAAATGTATTCACACTGTATACTCTGTCTTCCTCACATGTGCAGTACATACCTTAAAATTTTTAATATTTACCATACACAAACATATAATGGTAGTGCGATGGTATTGTACTGACTGGCACTTACCTTGTCTTCAAAGTCAGTAAAGAAGTTATCCAGTTCAAATGTGGACTCCCCAAGTTGCTTGAAAAGATCCTCCTCAGTGTCTTCATCCAGGCTGGATACTAGGCCTGTCAGATCTGACTGTGAGAGTTCACCCAGTCCAGTACTGCCTATGTTCTGATGTTGTTGTTGCTGCTGCTGCTGTTGTTGGGCTCCATTGGCTGCTTCCTGCTGCAGAAACTCATTGTCATTCAGTTGTAAGCATGGTCATTGCATTCCTCATGAGAAACATTATCTTAAAAACTAAAAAGGGGTAAGGCTAACAACCAATTGTAAAAATGGATATTAAAAAAAACTGTGGGAAGAAATTTTGATGCGTACTTCTAAAATGCTTCTGTCTATATTGTTCGTTAATAAGAACTATAAATTAATAACTGTACAACTCAATGATCCATTTCTCTGCATAAGTTCTACTAGTTCAGACTTATGACTGTTACATTTATCAGATATAACTGCTACCAAATTTGTCACTGTCAGAATATAAAGGTTTCATACAGAAATTATAAGTACATCCACGGTCTGCCTCCATAAAATATTTAATATGTGCAGCTGTAGTGGTACATTAGTTGGTACTAGCATCAAACCGAAATTGCATCTGTGCAGCAGCAGGTCTTGTGCACAAGCAGACAAGACAGATTGTTTGATCAGTCACAAAAGTCTAGTGTACAATGCTGACAGCCCTCTGTGATACTGTATTAGCCCTAACTACATCTCATGGAGATTAATGGATGCTTAAAAAAAAAAAAAATCTAGAGCTGCAGTGTCGTAGTCCCTCCATTCACTAACCATGATGGTTCCACTCTCTTACTACTTTGATTTCCCTCTTTCTTCTGTATACTGTACCCTAATAAAATAAAAAAAAAAGGGGGAGAAGGTTTATTATGTCTTCTCTGTTATGTAAAACATAAATTCATCCTCTTGCTCATCAATGTGTTCTTGTCAGTAATGATAAACATCTTTCAAAATTTGCAGTTGGAAAACATTTGTGCAGTTCACTGTGAATAAAGCTTGAGCTACTAAATGTAGTTTAAAATTCAGAGGTTAAAGCTCAAGCATGTGCGTTACAAAATGCACTGCTTAGTTTCATTGCATTATAACTGTTAGACTGACTTACATTAGGGAATTTTAATCACATAAAATCAATGTGACATAAAGAAATTAGCTGTGACAAAATTAATGCTATATATAAACATTTTATAAACCATGTTAGGTTAGTAGCAGTACTTCACAACAGACTGTTGCTTTTGAGTGATATTTGCTACCAAGGTGGAACATGTGCAGTATTACATCCCACTGTAATGTACACAGCTATTCTCACCACAGGAACCACATGTCCTTGAAGGTGTTCATTCTTTCTTTGGTTTTTCATCTCATACACTCAGACAGAAGTACTGTGATGTTACATTCATCAGTTTCAGGATAAAAATCTTAGGATTATTCTGTGGCTTATTGTGAGTTAGCCTGTGTTGCAAAGAACATAACCTGTGCACTGATACATTCAATTTTCGCCAGGCATGAGAAACGTGTCAGTGTTACCTTGTCACTCGAGGTTTTGAATATTTACCACATATGGGAAATTGTGATTATTCTGTCTTTTATCACAGTGTAGTCCACAATTAAACTCAGTTTCTTTGTCTTTTCAACAAAGACAGAGTTACACATAGTCCATACCACTAAAGACTAACTTGTCACTGAAACATATGACATAAGGTAGCATCATTCTGAAATCCATGCTATGAGGGTCTACTGTATGGGTTTGGTGCCACAAATTTTGACATTTCTGCTTATTTTTTTCTTCTACTTTTTACAGTACTTTGTAAGTAGTTTTCTCTTTAAGTGGAGAAGGTGGTACACAGCAAGTACCTCTGAACAGAAGTGAGATTTCTACTGGGGGCTTCAGTATGACTAGTCAGTCTCTTTAGCCTCCCTGACTGAGGAGATTCACATTTCTCTCTGTTTACCCCATTACACTTTCAAGTGACTTGTAATCAATATTTCAGCATCACACAGATCTTAGTTTCATATTTAAATAGAAATGCAGCAGCTTCAAATGGAAATATTTTCTCATCAGTGATGATAAACTCACCCAACAGATGTTGGGTGAGTTTATCATATACAAATAATTCCGCCTGGTTTCTAAGGCTGCAAGAGGCATACAGATGTTTTACAAGTTGTACATGCCATCATAATTTCAACCACTGTTCTACTGATATTCCAAAGTTCAAGAACACTGCTAAGATTCTCTTTCTTCTTCTGTAGAAGATTAAGGATGTTAAGCAAAATTTTGTCTCATTTCTCATACAGGCATCTCCACTTAGTGCTCTAAATTGATTTCGGTAAAACAGACCACTAAGTAAAACAAAATTAAAGGAGGGAACATTCCCCATGAGAATTCATGTTCACAGACCGAAACTGTACTCACAGCTTCAGCTTCAGTAACAATTCAAAGTGTCAAGTATATTTCAGTGCTGAAATAAAATTAATGATCAGACGTACACAGAGTACTATTTAATTTCGAGCTTATACCTTTCCAGAGTCCTTGATTTGTCTTTATTTTTCAAAACAGATAGTACTCTCGATGCCGCCAAGTCTAACGTTTGCAACACAACCGGCATTTTCACATCTGACATTCAACTTCATTGCAAATAAATGACAAGCTTTTCCTAAGCACCTTTACCGACGCTAAATGACGCACGTATTTTCACGCTTCTGACTCTTTATGACAATAATTATGGCCAAGCGTATCCCAACAGCAAGCCCATAACACCGAAAACACAGTCCTATACCCCACTCGCAAGAAATGTCGTAACCCCCACTCAAACCGTTAAGGTGCTAATCAGCTGCTAGTGCCAACCGATTGCGCACGGCCATCAGTTAATGCCCGGTGGTGGCGGTAAATACAAATGCATGCGCACAGAAAATAGTTCAACGCGTAACATTTTTGTGAGAAGTTAAACAAATGACAAGAGCACAATTGCAGAACAGCACTAACAGAACCGCACTATAGCGGAGGATGCCTGTAGTATCTTTTCCATCTGTCTTTTTGTGAAAAATAACACCATCTAAATGCAATTCCTTTAATCTGGCCGCCGATACTCCAGAAATCCTGATATTTCGGTAACTGAGGAAAATAGGACAAGTCCAGAAGTGTTGGCCTCGATGACATCCAGTATGTACTGCGTAGTGATTCCGTAATTTTAGCTTGTCTCCTACCCTATCAAGTTCGTCGACTCCTCATCAGCAGTCTCGTGGTCCTACAGCACACTTAGTATAAAACAAAGAGACTCTAAAAACATAGAAGGGGAACCTACTGCTTCTGAACCTTGAGCTGAAAGGGATACTCGAATGGAATACTCCTCTGATTAGTTGTGCAGCCCAAATATAGAAGCAGAGAAAAAAAAGCCTGTAAGAACTTAGATCAGCATAGGTACTGTTTGATTATCCAATCCCTTTATACGAGGTAGTTCCGTGGATGCCGCATTAATGGAATTCTTCTGTACAACTAACATGCATGTCTGTGTAATTCACAGACCCCTTCAGGTTGATCATATCACTTATCATTGTAAATGTAGTAATTATATCTTTAATTCTTCTTGATACTTATGTCAGTCCACGTAAGACTTTTATGGCATTCTGACACTCCAGTGAAGTCGTTCCGCATTCTGTTCAGATTAGTTATCACGATCAGTATGGGTGGTGACCTGATCTTCCTAAGACCTAATGTCACAAAAAGTGCGCATCTCCCTCCTGTTGCCACGTAGTTCCCGAGGCATTTGTGGCATAAGCGTGCACAGCACATTTCTTTAGGGTATTCACCCAGATAATGTGGTTCTTTATTTTTATAAAGGCGAACATTTATCACAGTCATAAGAGACATCACTTTTATTCACCAAACAAATGAAACTAACAATAACTAAACTTCTTTTTTAATTAAAAACTAAACTCTCCCTAAAAATACAGCCACCTTTTTTTAGATTAGGTGTGCCCTTGGTCACACCTGGCATACCCTGTGGGCATACCTTGATCTGTGGCAAACTTTGCCTGGAAAGAAAAATTCTGAAAATCCGCTCTTCACCCTCTGCGAAGACAACAGACAGAATAAGAATAAAGTGACACTCTACTTCTTGATTTCAAACTTACGCCGTGTTCTGAATGTTGTATGCTTTCTTCTGGGTAATTCCCCGGCGTCTGAATTTTATATGCCAGCGTTTCGGAATACTCTGTCTGTTCCATCTTCATAGGCGGGTAGGTATGTCTATGAAGATGGAACAGACAGGGTGTTCCGAAACGTTGGCATATTAAATTCAGACGCTAGGGAATTACCCAGAAGAAAGCATACAACGAAACTCTACTTTTATGACTACGTATATGGTGCAGGGAGCGCACAACTGGCTACTACCTTGTGACTCCTCATTACCATAAGGCGGCTTTCAGTCAATGACTACACAGTTGAAATGTAAAAGGCCTATTGAAGGAATACTAGGAAGGACTCTCATGTCAAAGAAATGAAACGACGTTTCTCACACCAACGCTTAATTTCTGGTGCGCTCCGTACAACAGAGCACCCACTTGAGGGTTTGAAACACTTGCCAGACACTGTGTTAGGTCGACCATCTTTCCATCATTGTCAGGGCACCAGAGCAGGTCGTCATCAATAAAAGGCATGCTGCAGAAGGCTTGGCCGGCTGGAAGCACGGGCTGCGGCCTGACCAACTGAGTGTGTGCCAGCGTGCCTGCCAATGCGTCCTCTTGTCTACCTGACACTGCCCTTCTGCGGCTCTAAAAGCGACCTGAAACATTGTGAGAATTACTGTGAAAAATTCTCTTATCTGTTGGAGCAGGCAAGCCATTTTCAGATGTGGGTTCACGGTTCACCGCTAGCACAGACGTTTCTCCAAACATCGCAAAGACCAGGGCAGTACGAGAATCTTGGAAACCAAGCTTTCATTGTGGTTGTGTGTGTTATATCAGCCTTGACTTTAATTTATGGCACCCACAGGCACGCAAAGACATTCAAAAGACAAGTGCGTATGAGTCTGCATATAGACAGAAAATATTACTTCATTATAAATTCGCATTAGAAAATGTTCCAACTAAACCTTATATAGCTCAGTGAGATCTGTAGCTCACGCCACATTAATATGCTCTATGTGAAGCATGCAGTATGACAGAAAGCTACCAACCTCGCAAAGGGATGTACTACATCCACCTTCATTCACCTCTGAAGATGGGGGCCCGTTGATATCTATGTACCAAAGAATGTGGCGTTACATCCCAGAAAACATTAACTTTAATAATCGTCTCCGTGAGAACCTCAAATCTCACATGATAACTGTATGACACATGGTACATATTACGTTACTTTTTGGAAGGATCCCAGGATTCGCTCTTTTGTTCTTCTGCTAAGAGCAACGTGTTGAAGAAGATGGGTATGGAGCATTGATGGAATGATACGGACAGGGGAAAACCGAAGTAATCGGAGGAAAATTTGTCCCAGCGCCAATTTGTCCACCACACATCTCACGGGGACTGATCTGGGATCGAAGCCGAGGAGCGATCCATGAGGTACAGCCAAATAGGCCGGTTATACAAAATTTCATTTGCTCCCTCACAGAAAACACAATTCGTTTCCATTATGACTGTGTAATACAGTTTAGGAAAATGACTGCTCTTACACTTCGTGGGCACCACCTGCATGTTTTGATAATTTATTGCCCACATTATCTCTGAACTTCTGACACACCAGAGCAGGGAAAATGGTAGAAGAAGTGACAATGAAACATTAAATTGCACTTTCGTTAGGGAAGAAACATCGTAGTAATATACGCCTCAAAACCAATTCCAAGTCCAGATAAATTAAAAGACGTATACAGCCATCCATCCGGGTTAACAGTAAGGATAAACGATACCTAACTTACCTTGCAATATCACGATGTTTCTGAAACTTGATCCAAAACATGAACAACGGCTCTGAGGAACTCCCTGAAACAAAGAGAAATGTTCTAATCACATGTCCGTAAGTATAAAAAATTCGAAATCAATCATATGCATGCATTTCAGTAACAAGTGGCAACTAACTGAATCGTGTTTCGGTGATGGAGAATAATTTTTCTTTGTTAAATTGTCACCAGCAAAGCGATGTAAATTCACACAGCCCTACATTTTTCCAAACGGCTTAGAGTGACATCCTCTTATAAGAGTTATGGGACACTGTACGGTGCAAATATTTAATTTACAAAGAGTAAATCCGATAAATTCGGCGCACCTTATCTGTTTTCTTTGTTACCATCACCTTTTAGCTGAATGTTTCGGTTTATAACGTCATCATAAGGATAGCAATTCCTTCCGTAAAAAAACAGTGAACGTACACTGACAATAGTGCGGCTATAGCTGAGGATTACAAACTTTAAACGTATAAATAAAATTCTTAAAAACAAAACGAAATAATTAGGGTAAAAATACGTTCGTGAAAGCCCTGCTGTCATTCTGTTGAACGTACAAAACATCTGCATAACTGAATATTGTATATTTTATGTACTGCCGAACTGCCATTGAACACTGCACTTTACTGTTTATTGAATGTGAAATGACAGTTGACACCTTTTCCTCGGTATTTGCATTTTTGTTTGTGCAGTTACCCGGGGTGGGGAAACCTGAAGGAAAGAGACCATTTGGAAAACTCAGGCGTAGATGGGAGGATAATATTGAGACAGATATTCAGGAATGGGTATGTGGGGGTATAGACTGGATCGATCTGGCTCGGGATAGGGACAGATGGCAGACACTTGTAAAAGCGATAATGAACCTTCGGGTTCCATTACACGCGGGGAATTTCTTAGTTAGATGAAAACCGTTTAGCTTCTCAAGAAGGACTATGCTCCATGGAGCAGTTATCCGGGGTGGTTTTTATGTTTAGTTTTCCTAAGGGTTAAGAAGGTGCCGGGGGTGTTGTTTGTAGCAGGATGTGTATAAGATACACCATACACACACCCTGCAATAATCAAGACACCGATATCATATGGATAACAAAGAAAACTAAGACAAAATCCACCCCAAGTGATTGCAAACAAAACATGCAAAGGGGAAGAAAAGACCTTCAGTCTTAGAAACACGTCAGTTTGCAGCAAATGCGAAGTCGAAACATGTAATTAAATACAAGACAAAGTATTTACAAAGAGCCTAGGTCAAAATATCAGAAGATACCCAGAAATTACGGTAGGTTGACACAAAACATCTAAACAACACAAAGTGGTGCAAATCTCGTAAGATTAACTAAATGACAATAGGCAGTTTACGAACAAATTTTATCATTGTTATTTCTTCTTATTTTTTTTAACATATGAGACATGTGTTACCTAGTTACAGCAAAGTACGGTAAATATTCTCTTATATTAACCCTTTAAAGACGAAACGTATCTGTAATATATAAGGCATCAGTCCGTACCGCGCTGTAAACACTCTGCACGTCGGTTATAAAAAACAAACTGTTAATATTGTATAAGGAAAAATTCGCTGTTTGTTCCGAGAACACATAAACGGAATGTAATCACCACGTAGAATTTTTAAATGTTAAACCTGGTGGTACATAAAGTTCCTGGCAGCCTTTAAAAGGTTAAAGACTTTTAAGACTGATGATGTCTTCACAGCATGAAACACGCATCTAGAAAAAACATCAATAACAAAAGAAATCACTAGGGTTTGCCGACTGTCAAAGTTAACCTTGTGAATCGCATGTCCATTACATATCACAACGTAATGCACCAAATAGAGACTAAAACTAGCTTCTGGATCTAATAAACGCAGAGAGTTCGATGTGTTATTAAACCACCAGTTTTCAAGCAAACCTTTTCATTGTGTTCGTATGAAACTTCTCATTTTAATTATTGAAAGGAAACAGAAGACTGCAGATATTTGAGGAAAGACACACTACCTGAAATGTCGCTCACTAGACACACCAGGTTTAATAATTAGAAATTTGTTAAATAATATAACACAAATATGACGAGATTTGTTTACCATGTAGATGACTGAGGTAAACTTATATCAACTGAGGAGATAATGAATAAATTTAAGTAGTAAAAGATTTCGAAAAATAAAACAATTTAATCAATTTGTTATGAAGGGAGAAAAATAGTAGACATAAAAATAAATTTGCTCTGCGCGTGTGCGTCTCACTCCAACGAGTGAATTACCTCAAAGATTTTCACAAAACTGGGCACCAGTACTATGCCATTGTAGTACATCCCAATGCAGAGGTTTCACTTTCATTCAGTAATAACAACATGGCAAGCGTGCGAACTTATGAAGTGAAAACAACACTTAATTTAGGATACAATAATTATGCATGGTAATGTGTTTTTGGAAAAAAAAAAAAATAAACATTTTAAGGTCGTATTTTTACATAACGCAAAATAAAAATATGGCGGCTGGGCGAAACTCTTCTTGCGCTTTCGGTTTGACTGCAATAACTAAAGACCCATCTGGCCTAGGCAAGTAATGGTTATTATATCCATAGATCACAAACATACACAGTGTTAAAAAGGAGTTGTTGGAATGGACAGCATTACAAACCTAGCGACGGCGCGGAACTTTGAGGTTTTATCTGACAAATTCAACATTTATACCTGCGGAGTCTATAGGTAAGTTCTAAACTCTTCACAAAACTAAAATAAAAGAGGAGCAATAATACCTACTAATAGGTAGGGAGGTACATAAATCGTTGCAATAGGAAAGTAAGCTCTGTTAGTTTTCCTCGAAACGTTAATAAAAAATTATGACCTTGGCCTTGGTTAGAAAATATCTCTCGCCATTCTTGGTGGCTAAATGAACTGACAGGGTATTTTATTAGTTATGCAAAGGACTACGAAATTTATCAACACAAAACTGTAGAACTAAATGCTAATAATGTTGTATAGCTTTTCATAAGTCCATAGATTTACTTAGGGTCAAGTTACATATACATAACTACATCTTCCTTCACTGCCTTTTCCCAGGCACCGCTCATAATCGTTCCCTCACTAATCGAACTATGCTACAGTGTGTCAGCAGTTGAAAATAAGAGTTTAATTTGATACACTATCGCTGCTGTACTCAGACAGCAGTCAGCCTCATATTTCCCCACTGCGGCCAAAATCCCTTCAGCGGAAGCGCCTTTTGTTTTCTGTCGGTCCGTCCATTATGTCTCACGCAATACGAGTACCTCTATGTTGCACGGAATTCCACTAAATGTAGCAAAATACGGCTAATTTTAATTAAACTGTTTGGCCATTACAGCATTCATATTCGGGAGGCGACCGGTTCGAATATAGACCGGTACGTCGATGATCCTGAGATATTTCGCGGTTTCCCTCAGTCCCTTCAGGAAATTACTGACCGTACCTCAGGTTAGGCCAAGTCCGGTTTCTGCTTCCTTTCACATTCCTTGCAATTTATGATTCAACAATCATCCTATCACTTGAGGCTGCACAGTCTGTCCAGTCATCAAATGAATCACAAATATAGAAACATAATGAACACTCGTTTGTACTGACAAAATGAATAGCTGATTGTTCACGTGAAGGTTATCTTGAAGGATCTTCTAATTACCAATATTCTGCAGCAGACAGTGCAGGTTTTCACTTTCTGTTACTGACAGTCAACTTTCATTGAGACAATAAATTTGTTTATACAGGGAGAAAGTTCCGAAAAAAGAGGAAAACACACACATTCAAAAACTCCTTTTACGAAAGTGCAATTAACAAATTTTCTTTACAAAGATAACTCACTACTCATTATAGCCGACTGTTTCGGGCGTGGAGCCGGGATGGCTCAGTCAGTATAGTGACTAGGATAAGGGCTGGCCGGCCGAGGACACGCGGTTTCATTTTGGGCAGAAGCAAGACATTTTTCTGTTCTCAGTAAGTCCAGTCCAACTGTGAGGCCCAACTAGTAAATTACTCAAGGGTTAGCGGGGGCCATCACCAAGTCAACAGATAACACTACTGTCATTTAGAAACATAATTTGTTTGCATAACCAAACATACGTCATTGATGAAATCCCGTTGGATATAAAGACGTAAGATTTTACCTGAAAGTTTGTAATTGGCTATATTATCAGCGCCCCTATGGGTAATATGACTGAGGAGTGCCGGTAACGTATCAAGTCAACAGAGCTGTAAGTCAAGTGTACAGATGATTTTTATTTAAGAGGTACAGTAGTTAGGCCTACATGTGAACATGTGACATGGACAGGGTAACGAAACGAAGTTAAAATTCTTATATGGCTGTATAACTTAAAGAAGTTGAAATTTAAAATTAAACAAAGACAAAGGAACCAGAAAACGAATAAAATTACTTGTCACACTGAGGACAAAAGAATTTGTCTTTATTTGTAGCCGTCAATCCAACGCAGATTTCGTGGACATACGTTATGAATACTGAGAGTTTATTTCTCATCTCACAAAATCCAGTGATCCTAGGCAGTTCCATGCTGTTTTACATATAAAAAAATATTTCTAAGAAAATTTAAATATTTTTCAAGGATTTATTGCCGCACAAAATTTCAGGACCTTACATTAGGTGTCGCATCCATCTCGGAAATTAAGACCGTTGCAGTTCTGGCATTCCTGATCCCAGTAGCTTAAAAATTTTAATGCTCCAAATGTGAAAAGTTGAAAGATCAAGATACACAGAACTATAATTTTGCCTGTTGTGTATGGGTGTGAAACTTGGTCGCTGACATTGAGGAACATAGGCTGAAGGTGTTTAAGAATAAGGTGTTCAGGAGAATACTTGGGCCTAAGAGGGACGAGGTAAAAGGGGAGTGGAGAAAACTACGTAATGAGGAGCTTAGTGATCTGTACTCCTCGCCCAATATTGTTTGGGTGATAAAATCGAGAAGAATGAGATAGGCGGGGCATGTAGCGCGCATGAGGGAGAGGAAAGGGGTATAGAGGGTTTTGGTGGGGAAACCTGAGGGAAAGAGACCAATGGGGAGAACCAGGTGAAGATGGGAGGATAATACTAAGATGGATCTTCAGGAAGTAAGATGTGGGGGCATGAACCGGATCGAGCTGGCTCAGGATAGGGGCAGGTGGCGGGCACTTCTGAATGCGGTAATAAACCTTCGGGTTCCATAAAATGCAGGGAATTTCTTGACTAGTTACCAACCGGATAGCTTCTCAAGAAGGACTCTGCTACATGGAGTAAGTAAGTAGATAAACGTGAAAAGTATTTCAGTATTTACTTTCATAAAATCCGTAAGTCGGTTAAAAAGTTATTAGGGTGGGCACACATTATGATGTAATACCACAAACTTACTTGTAATTATAAACAAGAAAGGTAACTGAAAAAAAAGGGGATATCGTCATAGAAAGAGCGCATAAGTTCTGTCACAATTCAGTTCCAATCGCTTGACAACTGGCGTAGTACGTAGCAAGCGGATAACTCGAGAACTACTACTCCAGCTGTTGGCCGCGTCGGGTAAATTGAGGTGTTGGTAGCAATGATTGTGAATGGAACCTGATCTGTGGTGAGCAACATGGCTTCGGAAAGTGAAGATGAGTTAGGGGCCTTGGATTTCATGTCACCAAAATTTGATCCCTTGAAAGCGTTATATTCTAAAAATGTTCGTCTTCCGATTCCGAAAGCACCAGTTCTAGATAATATACACAAATACCGCTCAGCATTAAACCGTCGTGCAAACAAGCAATCAGCAAAGGTATGTTGTTGAATATTGTACAGTGTGGAGGTTAACACTGTCTGTGCAAGTGGACTGGGAGAGGGGGGGTCGCATCCCATTTAAGAATGTTAATTCCCACTCTGTGTAAGTATTACTATGGAGTGTTTGTATACCCATAGCTAGTAATGTATGTAGGGCACATTACTAGAAACTCGAAATAACTAAATAGTAGTGTCATTCGCAAGGAAATATCGCGTCATTTGTGTAAAAAGGAGAAAACTGCCACTTTGAGTTAATTTGAATAATGTGTAGCAAATCATTCAACTAATGATCCTCTGTGATATGTAAAAAGGCGACAACTGCATCTTCAAGAACAACCAAGGTAAGCATCATAATGCTTTCCGTGTAAAATTTATGTTTTGTGCGTTGCCCCCTTTATCAAAATAGGGGCGATATAGAACGTTATAGCGCTCAAGCATGTTGGTCTGAGTTGTTCAAGGTGAACACACATTTTGTGATTCTACATAATTATATTACATGATAGCAGAATTCGAATGCATTTTTGTAATGTTAGCTTTTATATTACAACACATAACTTTCTTTTAAGATTGATGGGAACCGTGTATGATTTATGAGATAAACGTTTAATTAAAACGCGTTAAGAAATTTAATCACAGCTGTAACCATGAGTTCGTTGCCGCTGTGCTTCACCATCATACTGTAAAGGTGGCGGAGTTGAGGTTAAATTCCACATGTTCAAAACCTTGGCTCCAGATTGAAGTGAGCATCTTCACACTTTGCCTGCTTTATTCCCAGGGAAAGAGTCTGTTGTACCCATTTGAAAAGAGAATAGATGGGTATCGGGGCACATGGTAGCGCTGTTGGTTGAGGCACTGCGCTACATGCCAGAAGGTCGCGGGTTTCTGTTCCCGATGATGTCACTTTTCATTGACATAATCCTTCCGGCTGCACAATGGCCCTGGGGCCGACTCAGCCTCTAATAGGAATATTTCCTGGGGGG
>Ga0268261_10002526_pt1 | contig 13124 bp, 5 predicted proteins | sample TergutNc150P1_FD_190353 | JGI IMG/M metagenome (GOLD analysis project Ga0268261, IMG submission 190353) | Nasutitermes corniger P1 segment gut microbial community from laboratory colony in Florida, USA - Nc150 P1 (SPAdes) (version 2) | ecosystem: Host-associated > Arthropoda: Insects > Digestive... | reverse complement strand
ATTGCTGGATGATGAAAAGGGATGTTCCTGAAACAAAATACCATCGACGGGCCAAAAGAACACGTCGTTAAGGTCAGTAATTTTCTATTCATATTTATTGTACATATAACTATGTTAGTGCTATTATCTCGAAAACAAGAGCTAACAAATGAATTTTAGAGTCATTTTGGTATTCTGCGGCCCCAAAAACATAAAGATAGTATATTCAGTTAACCGTAACATTCAATTGTCCAAAATTTGTTGTCTAGTGTTATAAGAACAATTTCATAAAGATATTTTTGAATGGCACATTACAGTCGATATATTTATTACGTGCTAAAAGTTTACTATTTGTTTAATTTATTTTAAAGACAGAAGAAATTTGTCTCTCTCGGAGCCTCGAATTAAATTCCAGGGCACAAAGCCTATAAAGCACACAGTCTACACGTGCAGCAAAATGTAATAATTTTAGTACATTTTCAACATACAGCGATTTTACATATTGAGTTTATACTGACATCCTCAGAACCTACTTCGTCAATACCTTCCAGTCAGTCACATATTCATGTACACACACGAAACTACATATTTTGTTAAAATTAGTAAAATTATGCTGTAGACGTGCTGGAGGGTTTTGTTGATTTTCAGCAGTTTGATGTGTTTATTGGGGTGTAGGGGTGTTTTTAAATTTAATATTCATGAATACGTGGCTCGTAGTGTGATTCAGTAGAGATAACCAACAAGATGAAACTTCTATAAGAATTTATAATTCCAACGTTTATTAAAGTCTCGAGATGTTTCGAGAGGTATACCGCTCATTATCAGGAGCTCTATACTGTATTTACTGAGGCTGCAAGTACAGTTTAGACCTCCTGATGAAGAGCGTTATGCCGCTCGAAACATGTTGAGCCTTAAAAAAAATTTGGAATAATAAATTCCCTTAAAATGTTGCATCTGGTTGGTTATTTCTACTGACTGTAGATTTATTAAAATCTATTAATTTTTATATTTATAAACGAATAATACTTCTTTAATTTCCCAGAGGTATGACTGTTACAGTCCCAAGTGTTCCCTGTGAACATCACTATTAATTAAACTAGACCACACGTTTAATCTTCTCTTTCCCAACATACAACATTTGCCACAAACAGCACACAGCTCACTATGAACAGTCTACTGTGGTCTGTACTGCTGAAGAAGTGAACTGGGTAGAAGAACATATTTAAAACTCAAAATCAGGTAATAGTTTCTGTACATTTCTGTAGAGAAGGGATTAACAACTTCACACACGCTAGTAATGTGGTGACCTCTGTGTGTTTTGTGGTTGCACAAGACAGATGTATTACAATAATAATACTGTGTTAATTGTTAACTTAATATAACAACACACCGTGCTGATTTACATTTTTATGAATTCAGCTCTTTGGCTACAGCCGGGGGTGCCAGAATTCTAAGAAAACTTTTCTAGTGAAACCATTTAGTTGCAAGCTTTATACAAATTAGCCACTCAGTACCGTGAGAACCAATCATGGGGTGACTTTAAAATAAAACTTATGTTGGTTTCAGCACACACTAACATATTTCAGCTAAACAAAATCTGGTTATCTAAAGGGTTGTAAGATATTTAAATTAAAGGTTAAATACTGGACATAAATGTTGATGATGATTATGATAATGATAATGACGATGATAGTGATATTATTATTATTAATGGGAAATTAATGCTGTCGGTTTACTGTAATGTCGAAATAAGTGACACAGAACACAACGACATCAACAGTAAATGACACAGAACACTTCAGCACCAACATTAAGTGACACAGAAAAATAGGACACCAAAATTAAGTGACACAGTACACTACGACACCAACAATAAGTGACAAAGTTTACTACGACACCAACAGTAAGTGACAAAGAACACTATGAAACCAACAATAAGTGACAAAGTTTACTACGACACCAACAGTAAGTGACAAAGGCACTACGACACCAACAATTAGTGACAAAGATCCCAAAGACAACAAACCATCACGTCATTAATGCTGAACAGTTAAAGACTGCCGGCGCTTCCCACTTCAAACAACACTGTCGGAATACAGATTCTCATAGACTTCCCCCTTGTGATCCGGACAATGAGCAGGAGAAATTTGTGTTACGTTTATTCCGAATTGATGGAAATACCTGGGGTTCAGAATTAATAAACGACTGCTGTACTATAGCGGAATAGTTACTGATAAACTGCTGTACTATAGCGGAATAATTACTGATAAACTGCTGTACTATAGCAGCATAATTGCTGATAAACTGCTGTACTATAGCGGAATAAAGTATAAGAAAATTTAATCCTGTAATGTTGTGTCTATTTTGTGGCATACAGAGCGAAAAGTAATATTTATGCAGTCGGTGTGTCTGTTTTGTTTTTCCTTTCTCATTGATTTAGAGATGAGTATGTTAAGAGTTAAAATATTTAACAGTAATTTCTTACATCAGTTCAGTGTGCAAACAATTACTATCAGAATGTCTTGCTGTCAGAACACTTTGATAGAGACCATTCACAGAATAATTATCTAAACACACACCAATCCGTTACATTAATTAGCTGACAGCTATACATTATGAAACTAACTGTGACCAGTCATTACAAACTCCTTGAGAAGCCCTGCAGTAATGTAAATAGCTGGTTGTTCTTATATTGTATAATATCATGGAATATCTGATTTACGTTCAAACAACCTGCAGGTTTGCGGATTTTGTATGTGGCTGCATTAAAAACACACTTTCTAATTCTCAAACAGGAGCTGCTGAAAATAGTCATTAACATTATAGACTTTAATAGAGTATGTGTTTAGGTGCGTTTAAAATTTTTGCTTCCTCCGTACTTACTCATTATATTCTTGTATTCTGTGTCACATTGTGGCAGCCTGCAGTGTTGTATAGTGTTCTCGTTATTTATATCAGAACACACAGCATCCTCAAGTCAACATACATAAAAGGTTGCAAACAATATAATAAAAAATTCTGTCACTTTCATAATCAGCTTTCTGCCTTGTCACATTATATTCGTTCAATTTACAAGGAAAGAAATACCTTTGAAAACGAATTGTGTTAAATCGGTGGAGTGGAAGAATTATTGTGTGCATTTTGTGTTTCAACATGCTTACATTACCTTAATTCTTTTTCGGCTCCAGCAGCTCTGTGTTGCTCCATTCTCCATTTCAGAAGGCATTTCGAGATTAATTTCCCCTTCAGATGCAAACACGAAAACCAGACTTACAATTTGGAACTCCAGTATCGGTCGGTGTGGGAAAAAGGTCACGTTGACGGGTAGCACACACTGTTAAGGAGTACTGACATAAATTGTGCGCTTTATGAAGTGTAGGCACATAAGTAACATACGTAGATGACAAGGTTGTATACACCGTATTTTCCTAACTCCTTTGAAGCCCAGTTTACCATTGGATAAGATTTAGGAGTATTTGTCTAACGAATACCAGCACTAGATGTTTAGATTTAATGGAACCAATGTCTCCTATATTGCTGTACAGAAGCAATGGATGGATGCGCGTCCCGTATGTATAAATCTAGATTTTTCTAATACTATAACTATTTGTGCAGTGCTAAGTATACTTACAAAGACGTAATTAAAAATATGATACTATATTACCATATATTTCCTATTTTACTAAATTTCAAATAACGTTTATACGTTTTTATCAACTAACACATTCTCTAACGGCATTGAACTAATTTTTAATTTTGAAATATTCTACGTGAATTACATAACATTTTCAGTCACACGAACCACCCGTTTCGGTGATTAAATTACACAATATATCCTTTTTTTTACATCTATATACCGGCGAAATATTCTTCATTACAATTCACCACAGATACTAATATTATTAACCGATTTTCCTTTTTTAAATTTATTATTGTAAACGATATTGGATCCCACACAGTGCACACTTTCTGTTTACCTAGAATACCTTCTACTGTGACTTGATAATGGCTGAGTTAAAGCTGAAAAATTTTACTTAATATTTAATCACAGGATTTTGTCTAAATTTTTATATTATATGTTGTGTTTTTAGACTTTATTAAAACAAACTCCTAAGAATGCACATTTACAATTCAGTGGTAGGTGTACAGATGTGAAATATTTTACAATGTTTCACAGCATTCTGGTTCTGCGTAAGTGTTATGCGTCTTAATTACTTACCTCAGCGTATTTTTAAGGACAACCTGGGAGTTTACGTGTTTAGAGGAAACGCCCATTACCCTAGACATGTCTGTCGGTCTGTCTGCGCAAATAAACTCGGCTCCAAATCGATGTGTTTCGTAGAAATTTGAAATTGAAGACTTTCTTGAAAATCTGTCAACAAATCAACAAATCTTGTAATTATCGAAAGATAATGTGGGGAAATTTACATGAGGACACAAGGACGTTTGTATTTTGGACAGCAGTAAGGACTATTTTGTGACTAGACAACACAGTAAAGTGAACCATCTGTTGCGTTTCCATGGCATTAAATGTTGTACGAAAGTGCATCGATATTAGTTTATTTGTGAATTGACGGTCTTGTTAGCTGGATAGATTAGTGTAGCGGCAACACACGGATTTTCTGCAAGCTGCAGGTTCGAAGTCCAAGCGAATTACCAGTTATTTTGATGATGGCTGCCTTTTGTAACTCCATACTGATCTTTAATATTCATTTTCTCACGTGAAAGTGTTTTAGATTTGACAGTAGTGAATGTTTATATTGTGACATTCTGGGCTATGACACCGTATATTCTGGTAGGCGAGTGTTAGTGTGTCGGAGAAGAGCAGAAGAAGATCCTCCTGATACTGTCGTAAACTCATACCACAATACAAGATGTCAGATGGCAGAAAACCAGGATATTGTGAGACAGTTGATCAGAAAGTATGTTAAGGGCTAACATAGCTCAGCGCCTGCTGGTTAGGTCGTTTCTGTAGGTGGTTAATGATTGTTTTGTTTAGCAATGCTGCGGGGGTTAAATATTGGCTGTACATTGCTGAACGGTTCTTTTAGTTTGTGTGTTTGTCTGTCTGTCCGTGCGTCACTGCTCTTGGACTTTTGTCTTCTTCTGCTTCTTTACTCATATTTTCCTTTGCTTTATTCCATCTCTTTCCTCCTCACATCAAATTACAATTCTCTTATTATTTATTTAATTACTTATTCTTTGCACTGATTATTTTTGCTTATAATATAAATCCACACAAATTTTCCTTTTGCTTTCATGTCTTCCTTCTTACTTATTTCGTTTTTATGCCTATTTCTTTCTTCACATCTGTTTAGCTCTGAAGCAGTTCAAGTATAATCGCTCCGAAACAAAATGCAGTCCACGTGTAAAGTGAAGGTGCCTTGTGCTTAATTAGGCGCCATATCTTTATTACGTTTACAGTAGTGGAGGTACAGCACCACGCATTCTCAAATGGCACTGGAGGAAAATCGAAACACATAAATACTCCATCCAACTGACTATCTTACTCTAAAAAATTGCCTCATTTATTTATTTATTCATTCAACAAAAAGACCAAACTCACTTTGCAATTCCGGTGCCACATTCAGTACCGTGTTTAGGATACGGAGTGGACGGTCAAGGGATCGGGGATCGATTACCTGCCAGTGAAGACTCTTTGCTCTACTCCAAATCTTTCAAATGGCCCTGGGGATTATCAGGCATCCTGGCAACTGTGGTCAGGTGTACTGTCTAGGAATAGAGCGGCCAAAGCAAGAAGTTGAACATGCTGTCTTTTAAGATACAAATGCATGGAGAAATACCTCCACTCCCATCCATAATTTTGTAAATGGTTGATTAATTCAACACAGAAAAAATTTTAAATTTATTTTTCCAAGGACATTTTGTCAACCTCGGTAGTACCTTCAAGAACAGAACCCGGCAAAGCACGAAATGTGCGTTGTTAAAAACACAATTATTATTATTAGACTTTTCCATTAGTTCACCGTAAGAAGGCTGCCGGTTTTTCATCTCCTAGGGTAGTGGAAGGAACATATGTATACAGAGTATCTCTTGTGTCCCTTTAACGAGATATATCTTCCGTTCCAAGGAAGTGTCACTTTACTGACAACGAATCACCAGCAGAATTGAGACTTGAGAAACGAAACAAGTGTTCAACAGGTGGTAGAAATGAGAGCTGGTGTATTTACAGTGTTTCAAATAAAAATTAAGTGACAACAAATGAAAACAAACACAGAATTTACATGGGAATTATTATCGAAAAGACAGCTATTGTGATGCTGTGGAGATGTATCATTGATATGGCCGATATTTCAGCATTGTCAAATTTCTAACCCACTAAATGCCCTCAAATTTACTGTTCCTATTTCACAGTCGTTAACGGTAAACTTCCTCCAGCTCACTCAGCCAGCTAGAAATAAATCTTTCCTTCATCAAAAACGATAAAAACTGCTATTAAGCACAAACTTTCTGACGTTGGTAGGAAAGATTATGGAAACAGTATTTAATGATTAACTTGAACAAGCGACGCGGTATTCCCTGGGTCATACCAGTATCTCTCAGGACACTCTATTGTCTCTGTTGTTGGCTGGATCACCAACCATAACCAGAATATCACACCAGGCGTAGCCATCAGTATCGACACCAACACCACAGTCAGTCTTGAAGGCATGACAAGCTGCTGTAATCTGCACAGAGAGACAAACTGATACTGAATGTTATTGTGTTTGTTATGAGGACGTGGGGAAGGATAATGCAAAGTCATTATGGAGTGTTTCAGTAAATTGTGGTCCTGAACTAGAATTTATGTAAAGAATATATGCATTTTGTAAGACGTATATACATATATTACTATAAACTAAGTATAATTTTCCTTCTCCTGAGAAATTATAAATTCACAGTGGTTCTTGTTTGATGGCTGATTGCCTCTAGTATGACTATGCTATTTTTGTTTGTCTTTGTCTTTGTTTTATAGCACGGTTTAAGACATCTTCTATATCATATTATATTTGCAATAATTTTTTTATTTATATATATATATAGATAAACCGTTTTGTGCATATATTATATTATTGTAAGTGTTACTTTATATTACTTTGTTGTATTGCTAAAGCAAACTTCTGAGGTGAAGACACTGCCCTTCACCACGTCACAAAGTTTGAAAACAGTCGGCCAGCCATGCCTAGGACGGTCAGTCGTCGGCCTCTCACCACAGAGGCCGGTGTTCGAGCACAGATCATTCCATTTGGCATTTGCAATACAAAATACTGGCACTTCTTCATAGTTTCCTCCCGGTATTTTCATACTTTTGTCAGCATCATTACAGTAGTGCTACATACTTACATTATGACCACAGTCGATGTTACATAATCTCATGTATCTGCGACGTCTTGAACCGAAAGTTTTATCTGAGTCTCTGTTAATGAATTTAGTTAAGGGTTCTGCCGGTAAGAGGAGTATCTGCATATCCAGATTGTTCCGGAATAGTACCTGATTTTGATTATTTATACGTCGTTACGTGGCCAGACACTAAACTGGTACATAATTATACCGGTCTGAACTTTCAGTGCAGTTACCCTTCGTCTTTGTGGTAAAGTTGGTTTGAAACGTGGTGGGCGGAAATGGAAGAGTTTGAATTCTTAAAAACTATATCAATGATGCGGCAAAGTGGTGGTAAAGAAATTGCCGGAGCATACCGTGAAAACAAATGGGGATGGAGGGAGTAGAAATAAAGCTCCTCTCATTTTTAACCTCAAATCCAGACGGAAATAAGAATTCAGCTCTAAGCCCCGGCTGGCTTACCCCTGAAGAAACAACTCCCTATTACCATTACTTAAATTATGAATGAAAATTCACTTCGTACTGTACACTCAGCTCAGTCTGCAACGTAAAATAAATGGACTGGTGTTGTTTAGGAAGAGAATGGCTGTGTGCTGTTGCAATTGTAGGGAACAAATATATGAAGATTCTGTGGCAATATGCTGCTTAATATTACAGTGCGTGGCACATAATATTTAATAATCACTGTGCCTTAGAGAGTTAAGCGAGACAGGCTTGGACTGTACCACACGTTATGTGAGTTTCTTGAGTGTGGCTGTAATTATGAGTGGCGATATGAAAGTTAATTTAACCCGAGACACGGGGATATTTAATTAGGTGAGTTATTTGAAAAGGGCTAATTAATGAAGGGAGTTACATATGGGCATATGCTGTGACATACAATTATTTGGAAGTACATTTGTGCACTTCTTGGGGTGTCAGCTAAATATTGTTTAATTTACGTAGGCTGTGGACAGTGCATTGAGCAAATTACAACAGACTGGAGAGGGCGCAGTTCATAATGTGGCTTATAAAATTATAAAATTTTTAAATATAAAATTCCTCTTTCAGATATCAGTCCGTGTAATCATATTTCAAATTGTACTACATACTTCGGCCCTATTTCCGGCCATTGCAAGATATTATTTCTTCGGAAATATTTTTTTCCTTTAAGCATGTCAACATTAAAATGATGACCTATAGTTTTCAAGTTTTATTTATATTAAAAAGCCGGTGTCCATCCAATCGTGCAGTAAGTAAACTGAAATTGTTAAAATAAGTTATAAAAATATATATTGTTAAAGTAACTACCAATAATTCTGCCTACAATTGCATATTGTAATGTTTATATACAACTCAATACTCCATTATTAAGTAAAACTGTATTATAATTACGATACAGGTCACGTAAATATATTCGTGTGGTTATTTTTATAAAGCTGGAAAAATTAGAATAAATGCTAATAAAAAGTAAATGTCTGCTAAATTTTTGAATGAGAAAGGAAATAACAGGCTTTCTAATTTGAGTATATTTGTAAAGAGTGAGAACTGATTTTAATTGGTTATTTTGATTTAAAATTGTGTTTATTTACCAAGATAATTTTTAAATGTGATATTCAACTTTAATTTTTGACTGGAATATAAGGATACGATGCTGAGAAAGACATTTTGTAGTAACATGCAGACGTTAAAAGGGGGCTGGAGAAAATCATAATTAAATTTAGAAAATTGGATTTGTGGTGCGTGTGAGACTATTCCGACATATTTTGTCTCAAAATTAGAAGTCAGAATGTTGTCGTAGATTAAAGGGATAATATTAAAATTTATTTTAGAGATATCAAGATTGGTATGTCAACTGGATTCATCTGGCTCACTATAGAGAAATTTAGAGGTCACCACTGTAACAACCACAGCGTTGTTCTGACTCTGTGATTCAGAAATAGATACAAAAATATTTTTCCACTATTTAAAAAATTGCAGCTTCTCATTAATACGAACTACATTGTAGTGATCCTAGCGAAAAGTATGTTCTATCCGCAAGGTCAAGTGATAAAAATAATGCAGAGACAAACATAATGCCAAGACAAACTAACGGTGTGATGTTATCAATTTCGTGACGACTCGCTCGGACATCCTCCACAGAATACCCGCAGTTAAAACCGCAAGCACATTGCGTCTGTGCTGCGTGTTCTGTAACTCCACAGTGTACAGTGCAACTGGGGATGTCTTAATCGATCAAGTAATGTACATACTAATTTGCATTACGGAACAAACTGTTTCAGTGTCACGTTCAGAATGCTTCGCACTGGTCACAGCTGTAAGGTTTGGTGTTAGTTCCTGGGCTGGGTTTATATCTTACAGTTAAAATCAATTTTTATGACACTTCATATACTTCAATGTAAGGGTACACTTTAATATTATCTTCCCTTTAGATTAGTAATCAAAATTTTTCAATAAATACTTAAGAATTTGAATACTAATTTCCCACCACTTACCAACATCCACCTACCCGCCCGTCACAACACTTCCATGCCATCCCATTCCTCACCTTCCCAACCATTACCTAATTAACCTAACAACAACTGTTGTCAACACGCAATCGGTTTAACGTAAAGTGCTGCTTCTCTTTTCTTCTTGTCTCAAATATTCTTCTCAACACTCAGTTCGCTAAGACAATATTTATTCCTAACACGGAACTATGGAATGTGTTCCATTTGCATTCAAATGACGCACAAAATTTAATTCGACAAATTTTAAACATTTCACCGTTTAATTTCAACTTGAGGTCATAGATTTATGTAGTTTGAACCCATAAAATACTGTAGCCGTGTGCAATGTACATATTAGGAGTTAAATTTTATTTTATTTTCTGGTGGAGTTAATCGTGTTATTTTATTTTGCGTCACAAAAATACATTAATATAGTAAGTTTTTTCGTAAAACAAATTTCCGTTTTCAACTTTCATGCAGTAAGAGCAGGCAATTTTATTTATACTGCTTTCGTCAGTGTAAATTAAGAAATTTTATTTTAATTTCGGTCCAGAATGTGAAAGAAAACTTCGCAAGTTAGGGGCTTCGGTGTTCTAGAAGTAGCGTGTTGACTTTGTTACCCAAGTTCGCGGGTTCGCACCCTGCCGAAACCTTCTGATATTTAGGCCGAAAGTTCATCAGCACACTGTCCTTCGGAGGGGCCGTAAATCCGTTAGTCACATGTCGTAGCTTTACGGCATGTAAAAGATCCTTAAATGTAACATGGAATTCGGCATTTAGGCAAGATTCGCCGAAATTTCTCTCCCACAGTTCCACCTTTCGCCGCTGGGTGCTATCGCGTGGTGACACGCGTGGAGATACCTGGTGGCGAAAGTTGGAACTTCTAAGCCAGATGGCACAATTAGCCTTAAATATTTGCAGTAAATAAGTTGAAATATGAATAATAAATTCGCGAAATTCATGAATTGAAATTTCTGATGTCACAATTCTTGTACAACGACAGTCACATTGCACAATAATTTTGTTATTTGCTGCACAGATGTTGGTGTAACAAAGTTTTAACTAATGGTGTTTAGTTAAAATCTGTTGCCTGCTGTAAAATGTGAAATGGTTTATAAGGTTTCCGGAAAGTTTTAAAACAACAACTTAAAAAAATCCATGGATCTGATTCCACTTGTGATAGTACTAATTGTACAAATTGTAGGTAAAGTAAAGCAATCCCTGTACAAACCCAGAGAGGTCCTGAGGGTTCTAGGCTCTAAGAATTGAAAAAAATCGGCAAAATTGGTAAATTTGTCAGCCCTACACACCAGAAGATTTTACACCCATGAAATATTTCTGGTACTCATTTTTTTTAGAGACTGATTCGACCCCAGTTCCACAGTGTGAGAGAAAGGATTAAGTCAATTAAAATCCCAACGATCCATCGGGAATCGAACCCGTGACATTCCGGATTATGTTGCTGTGCATCAATAAAATGTGTTATCTTTAGATTAATTGCACATCAGGGAGGGTAATTTATTTGTATTGTTCAACGGAAATATATATATTCCCGTGTTCACAGGGACCGCCAATAGCCTGTTTGTTACGGTCGATACCTGCAAGTCATAATTTCTTATGTCATTACTTTAAGATCCATATTAATACTATCGTCTCTTCTTCACGTATTTCTTCCAAGTGGTGACCTCGCTACAGGTATTTCGGGTAAAGTTCGCTTGGTTATTTCTTAAATGCCATGCGTGCCACAGATTCCGCCTATCTCTTCTTCGATACAACCCAACGTGCGGTTAGACACCCTCGTCACTGTGTAATTATTTCCTGAATTTTTCGATGAAAATTGTTGTTATATCTTCGACGGGAAAAATTGATTGGGGCAGTTTGACCTTTTGAGAAATGAGACCCCAACATTCTCTCTAAAAGTCTGTAACCAATTACCCAACAACGTAGATTCATGCAACAGAAGAAAGGGTGTGTAGTTAAACCGCTGTGAAATTCTATAAGTTAGCGTAACTGCATGAATCGTAGGTCTAATTGTGTAGCTTAGAATCTCTCGAAATTTTAACCAGAAAGACAACGTAGGTCTAATGTTCCGATGAGGTATTCTCACGTAACCAACAGCATTGATCATTGCATATGGTGAGTGTGTGTTCGTAGCAATAGTTATGCAGGATGCAAGGCGCCTGCGCCGTATGGTATTGTCGGCTGTGGTCTGTAAGGATGTACCATACTTTTGCACATTATCCCATAAAAGACAATATTGAAAAATCTTTGAAAATAACAATTGAATATAGGCACTGCTATATTTCATTATATTTACAAACAACTTTAAACCAACTCAAAAAGTAAATTAAATTTTACACATATTCCTTTATATTTTACACGTAAATTACAACTGCAATTCCATAATGATATTATTAAATGGGCCTCTAGGGTCGATATAGTTGTTACATGCTGATAGTTTATTATTTGTTGAATTTATTTTAAAGATAGAATATATTTTGTCTCTCTTGGAGTCCCGAATTAAATTTCAGGGCACAAATCCTATAGAGTATACAGTCTACACGTGCAGCAAAATGTAATTATTTTAGTACATTTTCAACTTATAGCGATTTTACATATTGAGTTTATATTGACATCCTCAGAACCTACTGTCAATACCTTCAACTCAATCACATATTCATGTACAGACACGAATATATATATATATATATATATATATATATATATATTAATAAAATTTTTTAAATCATTCTTTAGAGCTACTGGTGAATTGTATTGATATTCTAAAGTTTGGAGTGCTTATTGGGGCGTAGATTTTTTATTCGTTTAACTAATTTATTTGTCTCCATAAACGAAAAACAAATTCTTTAATATCCCACAGGTTTGACTCTTAAAGTCCCAAGTGCTGCCTGTGAACATTTCCATTAATTAAATCAGACCACACCTTTAGTCTTCTCTCTTCCAAACAACACAATTCGCCACACACACAGCACACAGCTCACTGTGAACAGTCTACTGCGATCTGTACTGCTGTAGGGGTGAACTGCGCAGAAGAACATATTTAAAACTCAAAACCAGGTAATATTTTCTGTACATTTCAGTAGAGCAGGGATTAACAACTTCACACTTGCTAGTACGGTGGTACCAGCTGAGTGTTTTGTGGTTTCCCAACACAGATGTATTCCTATTATAATACTGTGTTAATTGCTAATTTAAGACAGAAAGACACCGTACTGATATAAATTTTTATGAATTCAGCTCTTTGCCTACACCCGGGGTACCAAAATTCTAAGAATTACTTTTCTATTAAAACCATCCAATTTCAAAATTTACACA
>Ga0268261_10002525_pt1 | contig 13124 bp, 4 predicted proteins | sample TergutNc150P1_FD_190353 | JGI IMG/M metagenome (GOLD analysis project Ga0268261, IMG submission 190353) | Nasutitermes corniger P1 segment gut microbial community from laboratory colony in Florida, USA - Nc150 P1 (SPAdes) (version 2) | ecosystem: Host-associated > Arthropoda: Insects > Digestive... | reverse complement strand
GATTTAAACTAATGAAATTAAGTCTTAAGTTATGTAGATATTCGTAAATCCGACGGTCATGTGAACTAATATCGTATTAAAATTTTTAGAGTAAATCCAACTAGATGCACTAATTTATCAAATTTATCCTTGGATTGACATTCTAAGTATTTCGGACAGTTTCTCTGTTCATCGACAAGATTTTTTTTATAGTACACAGTTTTTAAAGTGAAAAAAACTGATGATGGAAACAGTATCTGACCGACACTTTTAGAGTCTCATTCCAGTTATAAATTTGAGGAATTAGTGTATCTGGTTGGTTTTATTATAAGAAAACTACATTCACGCGTTGTCCAGTAACACCACATGACTTTCACAAATTAAAACGCAACGCCCGGACACTAAGCAGATCAACGCACGTAGTGTTTACACCTCCTCAACTATCCTGACTGCCTGATCCAATTGCGATGTTGCGCTGCTTTTTGCGCAAGGTGCCGCTGTTGCTGTGTCGACTCCAGTTGCGTTGCTGTGTGAAGTTATTCCCAAATCAAATGCTAGGGCCTCCAACTTTGCACTCCTGCGAGCTGTCGGTAAGGAAAAATGTCTCTTTATCTGCAGAGCAAATCACGTCGTCTCATGCATCTCTGTGAGGTAAGCAGTGAATGCGATGTAGATTGTGTTTGTGTTTAGAGGGTCAGGGACATGCGTAACTCCTCAAAAATCATAACTGTCGGATAAAACTGGGGTACAAAGTAGCGATATCTGTGGAGTTTTGGGCGCCTTCGAAAAATTATCACATTCGTCAACAGCTGTAATCCATGGCAGAGAAAGTGGAAAGGATTTGGTGGTTATTTTTTGATTTACAGAAAATGTCACACAGTGGCATTACAGGGGGTCTGCGGAAGGCATCTAGTGGCACTCGATCCGTTCGGAAGAGGCCGTGGCCTGTTAGCAACATACAGTATTAAGATCCATTCACACGACCGTTGTAAGAAGGCACAACAAACAGTGTGCAAAGAAACGTAACTCTAATATATTCCATGCCTATATGTTTTGTGTTACTGAAGACTCCACGGGTCACACAGTAAAGTGAGGACGGTCACGGGATGCCCGCAAAAGACCTACACGTAATGTCGTTGATCACCTATGAAACATAACCAATACATGTTTTCCACTCTCTCTGCCACGGATTGCAGCTGTTGATGAACGCGATAACTTTTCTAAAAGAGCCCATAACCTCACAAATATCGATACTTTGTACCCTAGTTTTATCCGGCAGTTATGATGTTTGAGGAGGTACACATGTCAGTAACCCTCTGAAGACAAACACATTCTACATAACATTCACTGCTTACCTTACAGTGATGCATGAGACAACGTGCTTTGCTCTGCAGATAAAGAGACATTTTTCCTTACCGACAGCTCGCAGGAGTGCAAAGTTAGGAGGCCCTAGCATTTGATTCTGGAATAACTTCACACAGCAACGCAACTGGAGTCGACGCAGCGACACCTTGCGGAGAAAGCAGCGCAATATCGCAATTGGATTAGGTAGTCAGAATAGTTGAGGAGGTGTAAACGTTAAGTGCGTTGATCTGCGTAGTGTCCGGGCGGTACGTTTAAATTTGTGGAACTCATGCGGTGTTACTGAACAACGCGGGAATGAGGTTTCTTATAATAAAACCAACCAGATGCACTAATTCGTCAAATTTATTCCTGGAATGAGACTTTAATGTTTCCATCATCAGGTTTTTTCCACTCCTCATACTATGTACAATGAAAAAACTCTTGGCGATGGACAGACAAACTGTCTGTAACACGTAGAGTGTCAATCCAAGAATAAATTTGATAAATTAGTGCATCTAGTTGGTTTTATTGTAAGAATTTTAATATGATATTAGGTCACGTGACCGTCGGATTTACGAATATCTACATAACTTAAGAATTAATTTCAATAGTTTTAATCTCGTCACCCTGTATATTTATTTTGCGTTTTCAGTGAAATTCTTTAGGCCCTACAGGACATCCAACAGGACGCTGTTTGGTTAAATTCAGCGAAGGGCCGAACGTAATCGTAGACACAAACGACATTACATTTACGCTATGTTCTATAAGAACGCATGTACTTTCAAATTTAAACGTACCGCCCGGACACTACGCAGCTTTACGTACGTACTGATTACACCTCCTCAACTATCCTGACTGCCTAATCCAACTGCGATTTCACGCTGGTTTGTCCGCAAGGCGTCGCTGTTGCTGTGTCGACTCCAGTTGCGTTGCTGTGAGTATTTATTCCCGAATCAAATGATAGGGCTTCCAACTTTGCACTCCTGCGAACTGTCGGTAAGGAAGAATGTCTCTTTATCTGTAGAGCAAAGCACGTCGTCTAATGTATCTCTGTGAGGTAAACAGTGAATGTGATGTAGATTGTGTTTGTGTTCAGATGGTTAGTGACATGTGTATAACTGCTGGATAAAAATGGGGTACAAAATAACGATTTTTTTTAGGTTATGGATGCTTTTGGAAACGTTATTACATTCATCAACAGCTGCAATCCATGGCATAGAGCGTGGAGACGATGTGGTGTTATGTTTGGATTTACAGGAAATGTCACACAGTGGCATTACAGGTGGTCTGCGTAAGGCATCTAGTGGCACTCGATCCGTTCGGAAGCGGCCGTGGCCTGTTAGTAACATGCAGTATTAAGATCCATTCACACGATCGTTGTAAGAAGGCACAACAAACAACAAACTGAAACGTAACAATAATATATTCCTTGCCTATATGTTTTGTGCTACTGAAGACTCCACGGGTCACACAGTAAAGTGAGGACGGCCACGGGATGCTCATAAATGACCTACACGTAATGTCGTTGAGCACTTTGAAACATAATCAATACATGCTTTGCACTCTGTGCCACGGATTACAGCTGTTTATGAATGTGATAACTTTCCGAATGCGCCCAAAACTCCACAGATATCGATATTTTGTACCCCAGGTTTATCCAGGAGTTATGATGTTTGAGGAGGTACACATGTCACTAACCCCCTGAACACATACATAATCTACATCACGTTGACTGCTTACCTCACAGAGATGCATGAAATGACGGGCTTTGCTCTACAGATAAAGAGACATTTTTCACTACCGACAGTTCGCAGGAGTGCAAAGTTGGAGGCCGTAGCATTTGATTCGGGAATAACTTCACACAGCAACGCAACTGGAGTCGACACAGCAACAGCGACACCTTGCGGACAAAACAGTGTAACATAGCAAGAGGATTAGGCAGTCAGGATAGCTGAGGAGGTGTAATCAGTACGTACTTGAAGCTGCGCAGTGTTCGGTGGGTACGTTTAAATTTGAAAGCCTCCAGTTGGATGTCCTGTAGGGCCTAAAGAATTTCACTGTATCGCAAAATAAATATACAGAGAGACGAGATTTAAACTAATCAAATTAATTCTTAAGTTATGTAGATATACGTAAATCCGACGGTCACGTGACCTAATATCGTGTTAAAATTCTTACAATAAAACCAACTAGATGCAGTAAATTATTAAATTTATTTTTGGATTGACACTCTACGTATTTAGGACATTTTCTCTGTCCATCGCCAAGAGTTTTTTCATTGTACACAGAGTGGAGAGTGAAAAAATCCTGATAATGGACACAGAAACTGTCGGAAACATTTAGAGTCTTAATCCAGGAATAAATTTGAGTAATTATTGCATCTGGTTGGTTTTATTATATGAAAACTACATTCCCGCGTTGTTCAGTAACACCGCATGACTTTCACAAATTTAAACGTACCGCCCGGACACTACGCAGATCAACTCACGTAGTATTTACACCTCCTCAACTATCCTGACTACCTAATGCAATTGTGATGTTGCGCTGCTTTTTGCGCAAGGTGTCGCTGTTGCTGTGTCGACTCCAGTTGCGTTGCTTTGTAAAGTTATTCTCGAATCATATGCGAGGGCCTTCAACTTTGCCCTCTTGCGCTACTTAAACATGTCTGTTTGGATGCGAACGGTCGGTAAGGAAGAAGGTCTCTTTATCTGTAGAGCAAAACACGTCATGCATCTACGTGAGGTAAGCAGTGAATGTTATGTACATTGTGTTTGTGTTCAGAGGGTCAGTGACATGTGTACCTACTCAAATATCATAACTGCCGGATAAAACTGGGGTACAAAGTATCGATATCTGTGGAGATTTGGGCGCTTTCGAAAAGTTATCACATTCATCAAGAGCTGTAATCCGTGGCATATAGAGTGGGAAGGATGTGGTGGTTATGTTTTGATTTACAGTATATCTCACAGAGCGGCATTACTGGTGGTCTGCGGATGGCATCTAGTGGCACTTGATCCGTTCGGTAGCGGCCGTGTCCTGTTAGCAACATACAGTATTAAGATCCATTTACACGAGCGTTGTAAGAAGGCACAATAAACAAGGTGCACTAAAAACTAACTTTAATATATTCCATGCCTATATGTTTTGTGCTACTGCAGACTCCACGGATCCCAGACTAAGTTGAGGACTGTCACGGGATGCGCACAAATGACCTACACGTAATGTCGTTGAGCACCTATGAATCATATCCAATACATGCTTTCCACTCTCTATACCACGGACTGCAGCTGTTGATGAAATGATAACATTTCCAAAAGAGCCCATAACCTCACAAATATCGATACATTTTACCCAAGTTTTATACGGCAGTTATTATGTTTGAGGAGGTACACATGTCAATAACCCTCTGAAGACAAACACAATCTACATCACGTTCACTGCGTACCTCGCACAGATGCATGAGAAGACGTGCTTTGCTCTGCAGATAAAGAGACATTCTTCCTTACCGACAGTTCGCAGGAGTGCAAAGTTGGAGGCCGTAGCATTTGAATCGGGAATAACTTCACACAGCAACGCAACTGGAGTCGACACAGCGACAGCGACACCTTGCGGAAAAAGCAGCCCAACATCGCAATTGGATTAGGTAGTCAGGATAGCTGAGGAGGTGTAAACACTACGTGCGTTGATCTGCGTAGTGGCCGGGCGTTACGTTTAAATTTGTGAAAGTCATGTGGTGTTACTGAACAAGGCGGGAATGTAATTTTCTTATAATAACACCAACCAGGTGCACTAATTCCTCAAATTTATTCCTGGAATGAGACTGTAAATGTTTAGGACAGATGCTGTGTCCATCATCAGGTTTCTTCCACTCAACACACTGAAAAAACTCTTTGCGATGTACAGAGCAACTGTCCGAAACATGTAGAGTGGCAATCCAAGATTAAATTTGATAAATTAGTGCATCTAGTTGGTTTTATTGTAAGAATTTTAAAACGATATTAGGTCACATGACAGTCGGATTTACGAATATCTACATACCTTAAGACTTAATTTCATAAGTTTTAATCTGGTCACCCTGTATATTTATTTTGCGTTTCAGTGAAATTCTATAGGTCCTACAGGGCATCCAACAGGACGCTGTTTGTTTAAATTCAACGAAGGGCCGAACGTAATCGTAGACACAGACGACATTACATTTACGCTATGTTCTATAAGACCGCATGTACTTTGAAATTAAAACGTACCGCCCGGACACTACGCAGCTTTACGTACGTACTGATTACACCTCCTCAACTATCCTGACTGCCTAATCCAATTGCGATATTGCGCTTCTTTTTGCGCAAGGTGTCGCTGTTGCTGTGTCGACTCCAGTTGCGTTGCTGTGTGAAGTTATTCCCGAATCAAATGATAGGGCCTCCAACTTTGCACTCCTGCGAACTGTCGGTAAGGAAGAATGTCTCTTTATCTGTAGAGCAAAGCATGTCGCCTAATGCATCTCTGTGAGGTAAGCAGTCAACATGATGTAGATTGTGTTTGTGTTCAGAGGGTTAGTGGCATGTGTACCTCCTCAAACATAATAACTGCCGGATAAAAATGGGGTACAAAGTATCGATATTTGTGAGGTTATGGACGCTTTTGGAAAAGTTATCACATTCATCAACAGCTCCAATCCTTGGCAAAGAGAGTGGAAACGATGTGGTGGTTATGTTTGGATTTACAGAAAATGTCACGCAGTAGCATTACTGGTGGTCTGCGGAAGGCATCTAGTGGCACTCGATCCGTTTGGAAGCGGCCGTGGCCTGTTAGTAACATGCAGTATGAAGATCCATTCATACGATCGTTGTAAGAAGGCACAACAAACAACAAACTGAAACGTAACTCTAATATATTCCATTCCTATATGTTTTGTGCTACTGAAGACTCCAGGGGTCACACAGTAAAGTGAGGACGGCCACGGGATGCTCATAAATGACCTACACGTAATGTCGTTGAGCACCTATGAAACATAATCAATACATGCTTTGCACTCTCTGTGCCACGGATTACAGCTGTTGATGAATGTGATAATTTTCGAAAGCGCCCAAAACTCCACAGATATCGATATTTTGTACCCCAGTTTTATCCGGCATTTATGATGTTTGAGGAGGTACATATGTCACTAACCCTCTGAACATATACATAATCTACATCACGTTGACTGCTTACCTCACAGAGATGCATGAGACGACGTGCTTTGCTCTACAGATAAAGAGACATTCTTCATTACCGACAGTTCGCAGAAGTGGAAAGTTGGAGGCCCTATCATTTGATTCGGGAATAACTTCACACAGCAACGCAACTGGAGTCGACACAGCGACAGCGACACCTTGCGGACAAAACAGCGTAACATAGCAATTGGATTAGGCAGTCAGGATAACTGAGGAGGTGTAATCAGTAGGTACGTGAAGCTGCGCAGTGTTCGGGCGGTACGTTTAGATTTGTAAGCGTCCAGTTGGATGTCCTGTAGGGCCTAAAGAATTTCACTGAAACGTAAAATAAATATACATGGAGACGAGATTAAAACTAATCAAATTAAGTCTTAAGGTATGTAGACATTCGTAAATCCGACGGTCACGTGACCTAATATCGTATTAAATTTCTTACAATAAAACCATTTAGATGCAGTAATTTTTCAAATTTATTCTTGGATTAACACTATTCGTATTTCGGACAGTTTCTCTGTCCATCGCCAAGAGCTTTTTCATTGTGCACAGTGTGGAGAGTGGAAAAAACCTGATAATGGACACAGAAACTGTCGGAAATATTTAGAGTGCCATTCCAGGAATAAATTTGAGGAATTAGTGCAACTGGTTGGTTTTATTACAAGAAAACTACATTCCAGTTTTGTCCAGTAACACCACATAACTTTCACAAATTTAAACGTACCGCCCGGACACTACGCAGATCAACGCACGTAGTGTTTACACCTCCTAAGCTCTCCTGAATGCCTCATGCAATTGCGATGTTGCGCTGCTTTTTGCGCAAGGTGTCGCTGTTGCTGTGTCGACTCCAGTTGCGTTGCTGCAAGAAGTTATCCTCGAATCATATGCGAGGGTCTTCAACTTTGCCCTCTTGCGCTACTTAAAAATGTCTGTTTGGTTGCGAACGGTCCGTAAGGCAGAAGGTCTCTTTACATGTAGAGCAAAGCACGTCGTCTCATGCATCTCTGTAAGGTAAGCAGTGAATGTGATGTAGATTGTGTGTGTGTTTAGAGGGTCAGTGACATGTGTACCTCCTCTAACATCATAACTGCCGGATAGAAACTGGGGTACAAATTATCGATATCTGTGGAGATTTGGGCGCTTTCGAAAAGTTATCACATTCATCAACAGCTGTAATCCGTGGCATAGAGAGTGGAAAGGAAGTGGTAGTTATGTTTTGATTTACAGCCAGTCTCACAGAGCGGCATTACTGGTGGTCTGCGGAAGGCAACTAGTGGCACTCGATCCGTTCGGAAGCGTCCGTGGCCTGTTAGCAACATACAGTATTAAGATCCATTCACACGAGCCATGTAAGAAGACACAACAAACAGTATGCACTGAAACCTAACTCTAATATATTCCATGCCTATATGTTTTGTGCTACTGAATACTCCACGGATCACACAGTAAGTTGAGGACGGTCACGGGATGCTCACAAATGACCTACACGTAATGTCGTTGAGCACCTATGAATCATAACCAATACATGCTTACCACTCTCTCTGCCACGGATTGCAGCTGTTGATGAATTGATAACATTTCCATAAGATCCCATAACCTCACAAATATCGATAGTTTTACCCCAGTTTTATCCGGCAGTTAAGATGTTTGAGGAGGTACACATGTCAATAACCCTCTGAAGACAAACACAATCTACATCACATTCACTGCATACCTCGCAGAGATGCATGAGACGACGTGCTTTGCTCCGCAGATAAAGAGACATTCTTCCTTACCGACCGTTCGCAGGAGTGCAAAGTTGGAGGCCCTAGCATTTGAATAGGGAATAACTTCACACAGCAACGCAACTAGAGTCGACACAGCAACAGCGACACCTTGCGCAAAAAGCTGCGCAATATCGCAATTGGATTAGGTAGTCAGAATAGTTGAGGAGGTGTAAACACTACGTGCGTTGATCTGTGTAGTGTCCGGGCGGTACATTTAAATTTGTGGAACTCATGCGGTGTTATTGAAAAACACGGGAATGTAGTTTTCTTATAATAAAACCAACCAGATGCACTAATTCCTAAAATTTATTCCTGGAATGAGACTCTAAATGTTTCCATCATCAGGTTTTTTCCACTCCTCATACTATGTACAATGAAAAAGCTCTTGGCGATAAACAGAGAAACTGTCCGTAATATGTACAGAGTCAATGCAAGTATAAATTTGATAAATTAGTGCATCTAGTTGGTTTTATTGTAAGAATTTTAATACGATATTAGGTCACATGACCGTCGGATTTACGAATATCTACATAACTTAAGAATTAATTTCATTAGTTTTAATCTCGTCACTCTGTATATTTATTTTGCGTTTCAGAGAAATTCTATAGGCCCTACAGGACATCCAATAGGACGCTGTTTGTTTAAATTCAGCGAAGGGCCGAACGTAATCGCAGGCACAGACGACATTACATTTACGCTATGTTCTATAACATCGCATGTACTTCCAAATTTAAACGTAACGCCCGGACACTACGCAGCTTTACGTACGTACTGATTACACCTCCTCATCTATCCTGATTGCCTAATCCAATTGCGATTTCACGCTGTTTTGTCCGCAAGGTGTCGCTGTTGCTGTGTCGACTCCAGTTGCGTTGCTGTGTGAAGTTATTCCCGAATCAAAAGATAGGGCCTCCAACTTTGCACTCCTGCGAACTGTCGGTAATGAAGAATGTCTCTTTATCTGTAGAGCAAAGCATATCGTCTAATGCATCTCTGTGAGGTAAGCAGTCAACATGATGTAGATTGTGTTTGTGTTCAGAGGGTTAGTGGCATGTGTACCTCCTCAAACATAATAACTGCCGTATAAAAATGGGGTACAAAGTATCGATATTTTTTAGGTTACGGACGCTTTTGGAAAAGTTATCACATTCATCAACAGCTGCATTCCGTGGCAAAGAGCGTGGAAACGATGTGGTGGTTATGTTTGGATTTACAGAAAATGTCACACAGTGGCATTACAGGTGGTCTGGGGAAGGCATCTAGTGGCACTCGATCCGTTCGGAAGCGGTCGTGGCCTGTTAGTAACACGCAGTATTATGGTCCGTTCACACGATCGTTGTAAGAAGGCACAACAAGCAGTGCGAACTAAAACGTAACTCTAATATATTCCTAGCCTATATGCTTTGTGATACTGAAGACTCCACGGGTCACACAGTAAAGTGAGGACGGTCACGGGATGTTCACAAATGACCAACACATAATGTCGTTGAGCACCTATGAAACAATCAATACATGCTTTGCACTCTGTGCCACGGATTACAGCTGTTGATGAATGTGATAACTTTTCGAAAGCGCCCAAAACTCCACAGATATCGATATTTTGTACCCCAGTTTTATCCGGCAGTTATGATGTTTGAGGAGTAACACATGTCACTAACCCTCTGAACACATAAATAATCTACATCACGTTGACTGCTTACCTCACGGAGATAAATGAGTTGACGTACTTTGCTCTACGGATAAAGAGACATTCTTCATTACCGACAGTTCGCAGGAGTGGAGAGTTGGAAGCCCTAGCATTTGATTCGGGAATAATTTCTCACAGCAACGCAACTGGACGCGACACAGCAACAGCGACGCCTTGCGGACAAAAGAGTGTAACATAGCAATTGGATTAGGCAGTCAGGATAGCTGAGGAGGTGCAATCAGTACGTACGTGAAACTGCGCAGTGTTCGGTGGGTACGTTTAGATTTGAAAGCGTCCTGTTGGATGTCCTGTAGGGCCTAAAGAATTTCACTGAAATGCAAAATAATTATACAGAGAGACGAGATTTAAACTAATGAAATTTAGTCTTCAGTTATGTAGATATTCGTAAATCCGACGGTCACGTGACCTAATATCGTATTAAAATACTTACAATAAAACCAACTAGATGCACTAATTTATCAATTTTATTCTTGGATTGACACTCTACGTATTTCGGACAGTTTCTCTGTCCATCGCCAAGAATTATTTCATTGTGCACAGTGTGTAGAGTGGAAAAAAGCTGATAATGGACACAGAAACCTTCGGAAACCTTTAGAGTCTCATTCCAGGAATAAATTTGAGGGATTAGTGCATCTGGTTGGTTTTATTATAAGAAAACTACATTCCCGCGTTGTTCAGTAACACCACATGACTTTCACAAATTTAAACCTACCGCCCGGACACTACGCAGAACAACGCACGTATTGTTTACACCTCCTCAACTATTCTGACTACCTAATCCAATTGCGATGTTACGCTGCTTTTTGCGCAATGTGTCGCTGTTGCTGTGTCGACTCCAGTTGCGTTGCTGTGAGAAGTTATTCTCGAATCATATGCGAGGGCCTTCAACTTTGCCCTCTTGCGCTACTTAAAGATATCTGTTTGGTTGCGAACGGTCGGTAAGGAAGAAGTTCTCTATATCTGTAGAGCAAAGCACTTCGTCTCATGCATCTACGTGAGGTAAGCAGTGAATTTGATGTAGATTGTGTTTGTGTTCAGAGGGTCAGTGACATGTGTACCTTCTCAAGCATCATAACTGCCGGATAAACCTGGGGTACAATGTATCGTTATCTGTGTAGTTTTGGGCGCTTTCGAAAAGTTATCACATTCATCAACAGCTGTAATCCGTGGCATAGAGAGTGGAAAGGATGTATTGGTTATGTTTTCATTTACAGCAAATCTCACAGAGCGGCATTACTGGTGGTCTGCGGAAGGCATCTAGTGGCACTCGATCCGTTCGTAAGAGGCCGTGGCCTGTTAGCAACATACAGTATTAAGATCCATTCGCACGAGCGATGTTAGAAGGCACAACATACAGTGTGCACTGAAACCTAACTCTAATATATTCCGTGCCTATATGTTTTGTGCTACTGAAGATTCCACGGATCACACAGTAAGTTGAGGACGGTCACGGGATGCGCACAAATGACCTACACGTAATATCGTTGAGCACCTATGAAACTTAACCAATACATGCTTTCCACTCTCTCTGCCACGGATTGCAGCTGTTGATGAATTGATAACATTTCCAAAAGAGCCCATAACCTCACAAATATCGATACTTTGTACCCCAATTTTATCCGGCAGTTATGATGTTTGAGGAGGTACACATGTCACTAACCCTCTGAACACAAACACAATCTACGTCACATTCACTGCTTACCTTACAGAGATGCTGGAGACGACGTGCTTTGCTCTGCAGATAAATAGACATTCTTCCTTACCGACAGCTCGCAGGAGTGCAAATTTGGAGGACCTAACATTTGATTCGGGAATAACTTTTCACAGCAACGCAACTGGAGTCGACACAGCAACAGCGACACCTTGCGGAAAAAGCAGCGCAACATCGCAATTGGATTAGGTAGTCAGGATAGCTGAGGAGGTGTAAACTATACGTGCGTTGATCTGCGTAGTGGCCGGGCGGTATGTTTAAATTTGTGAAACTCATGCGGTGTTACTGAACAACGCGGGAATGTAGTTTTCTTTTATTAAATCCAAACAGATGCACTAATACCTCAAATGTATGGCTGGAATGTGGCTCTAAATGTTTCGGACAGTTCCTGTGTCCATCATCAGGCCTCACAAGCGATGCTTCCATTGTACCTTCCACACGTGCAAATGCATAGGACAGGACCTTAGTAACGACCTGAGTGAGTAGGGTGCGTGGAAACCATCATCCGATATGTTGAATATGCATGGAGTTTGGAGCCATTTTTTGTTTCTGCATATGTTTTTTTAAATTTATTATTATTAATTAATTATTAATTTATAATAAAATTTATATTATTGTAATTTAATATTATTAATTTGTAATAATTAATATAGATTAATATTATTAATTTATATTATTAATATTAATTTATTTAATATTTAGTTAATATATTGATAGTTATTATATGTGATATATGATATAATGCGTGATATATTAAACATTTTAATATTATACTTTGTTAATGGCTCCACGCCTATCCCAGTGGCCACGCGGTCTACAGTGTAGTTCTGCTGCCGCTCCCCTGCTGCGAGTGTGAGTGTCTGTTGCTAGTGTTGTGTGTGTTATCTGGTAGATGTCTCTGCGACGGTGTAGCTACTGTTGTGTGTGTTGTCTGGTAGAGGTCTCTGCGACTGTGTCGCTAGTGTTGTGTGTGTTGTCTGGTAGAGGTCTCTGCGACGGTGTAGCTACTGTTGTGTGTGTTGTCTAGTAGAAGTCTCTGCGACGGTGTTGTTAGTGTTGTGTGTGTTGTCTGGTAGAGGTCTCTGCGACTGTGTTGCTAGTGTTGTGTGTGTTGTCTGGTAGAGGTCTCTGCGACGGTGTAGCTACTGTTGTGTGTGTTGTCTGGTAGAGGTCTCTGCGACGGTGTTCTTAGTGTTGTGTGTGTTGTCTGGTAGAGGTTTCTGCGACTGTGTTGCTAGTGTTGTGTGTGTTGTCTGGTAGAGGTCTCTGCGACTGTTTTGTTAGTGTTGTGTGTGTTGTCTGGTAGAGGTCTCTGCGACTGTGTTGCTAGTGTTGTGTGTGTTGTCTGGTAGAGGTCTCTGCGACTGTGTTGCTAGTGTTGTGTGTGTTGTCTGGTAGAGGTCTCTGCGACGGTG
>Ga0268261_10002524_pt1 | contig 13124 bp, 6 predicted proteins | sample TergutNc150P1_FD_190353 | JGI IMG/M metagenome (GOLD analysis project Ga0268261, IMG submission 190353) | Nasutitermes corniger P1 segment gut microbial community from laboratory colony in Florida, USA - Nc150 P1 (SPAdes) (version 2) | ecosystem: Host-associated > Arthropoda: Insects > Digestive... | reverse complement strand
TTGTCAGGTAGAGGTCTCTGCGACGAGCTGATCACTCGTCCAGAGGAGTCCTACCGACTGTGCTGCGTCGTTGTGTGTGATCTAGAAACATCAAGAATAGGTGCTCCATATATATATGACGTTAGTAACCTAAGGGTTAAAGGCGCGGAGGATTCAAAATTAAGGACTACCAGCACTACTGTTTTAACTGTGAGCGGTATTGTGGAACACTGTGAAAGCTGAAAGCAAAACTTCGAAGAGTCTGGAGCAGCCTCCATGACAATGCCTGGTCGCGCACAAGTTAGGGAACAATTGCAGATATCCGAGCACTGGTTGTAACATCTTGGATCACATGCTATGTTTCCTAGTTCCGGCTTGGCACGGTCGGATTTTCATCTGTTTCTCTAACTGAAGGACCATCTTGCAGGACATCGCGACGTGTCGGATGGTGAAGTCAAGACAGCGGTTGAGTTGTCTTTTCGTCATCAAGCTGCACAATTCTATCCTGGGGGGCTTATGAAACTATCTGAAATTTGGCGAAAGTATCTAGTTCACAAATGGGAATATGTGGAGAAATAACTGCATAGATGTGCACAATAAATTTCAAGAAACTTGCCTGTTTTCGTGCTATTCAAATATGCATAACCATTTCCATATAAAAAATTAAAACGCGTTACTTTCAGCACACCCTGTCACATACGTAGGGTAGTATCATAATTGATGTTAAATGTACAGGTTGCGGGAATTTAATCTTTTTACTGAAATGAGGGAAGGAGGAGGGGGGGTTGAAATTGCATCGCCCCCCTAGGAAGGTTCTGGTCTGGGCCATTGCACCACCTTCGTCTGTGCATCTATACAAAAATACCATTCCTACTTCATAGAGAACACATTTCATTTCCTTTAAAAATAAGAGTACGTTAATGCTGCGTAGGAAGTAATCGGTGTTTATTATGATAATGAAGCTTAACGCTGTGGGCATAATGCAGGATTTCTTAATGCTTCACTGGCTGGTATATACGGTTACCACAGTCTTCAAGAGTTAATACATAATCAATAATCCGTTCTCCTAAGCTCTTCTAGAATACCACGCACAGTCACTGCAGTCGATACAGCCTCCTTAAATAACAACTTTTATGTGCGTTCCCAGAAACACGGCCAATTTGTAATGAGCGATAACTCATACCCTGGTTAATGGGAATCCTTCAACACAGTACCTATTTCTACTATTCACGTGACGTCACCATAATGATCAAGGAAGCAGTGATAGATGCTTACACGGAGTAGTGTGCAGTAGTAACGTGCTGTTTCTCGTTCTTCATTAATTATACCTGAAGGTAGGCCGATAGAACACTACCCAAGGAAGCTAGATTAATTATTAGCAGATTATGAAGAAGAATAAACAGTTGCTGTATTTTCCGTGCTTCTAATTTAGTGCAATTATAATGAAATAATTGTGCGCCGCAACAATGATGGTTACATAACACAAGAAACGAAACAAAAGAATTTATTATTACCTTCGTGGGAAATTGTTACATGCGAGAGACAGAATCTTACTTCCGTATTCATTCTTTGAAGCGTAGTGGTAACTATGTGTGTCTCCAATTGTAATATTAAAAACGCTGCAGTTTTTTTTAACAAAATGTATGTATCTCCTGTGGCTGTCACAATAAACAGCAATCATATCCCTAAACAACAGTGAATGACTGGTCTCTGTACTTTACAGTTATTTCTGTGAGGTGGGGAATGAATCTTTACAACCTACAAGGCATAGTATCCGTTCTTCACTCCTTCAATATTGTGGGTACTAAAGAAGGAATAAGACTAAAATTTTGATGAGCCTTGGACTTCAAAGGATTAAGGAAGTTTTATGTTGCTATTGTGTTACATTACTAGCCAGAAATCTTGGACCTATTTTTCGCCAGGCTACATGTCTCCAGCTCATCGCAACTTCTATGTGAACGCATTAAGATGATCCGCGTTGTGTTTTCTCTCCATTCATTTTTGGGCCCTGTTGACTTGACAAAGGACAGAAACTTGCGAGCAGTCTGCGTGCGGCGAGCTGTTGTTTAAGTAGAGCCTCCAGGAAGTAAGGACGAGTAGGGTGTAACAAATGTGTGAAAAATTTAAAAAAAATCTTTATTGCAACATGTTGCTACCTACATTAAACTACTTCTCCACATAGTCACCATACAGATGGAGCAACTTTCGTACGCATCCCTCGAAAAAGCTCGCCGCCAAACCTTTTAGCCAGTCTTGCGCAACGTTTTTTGTCTCTTGGTCGCTCCTCCGAACCTGGACGGAGAAAAGTTCCTGTAATTCAGAAATTTTGTACCGCCTGTTTTCCAGAATTCTTGACTTTACTTTTTCTTTCAAATTATCCGTGACCAAAGACGGGTGCCCCCTTCGCTCCTCGTTACGCACGTTCTTCCCGCCTTCTTTGAAAAATCGATACCATTTCCTCACATTCCCTTCGTTCATAACACCTTTACCATACACTTCAACAGTGTGCCTGTGGTGTCCCCCGGACAAACATTTTAACAACCTTACATACACTGAAATGTGAACACAGAAGACACACAATCTCCCACATGTTTTGGCATTTCTTGAGTGCTATCATGAGGGAGCCCTTTTATCAATTAAATTAGTGCCCTTCGAATTGGTCCGTAATATGTATCTGAGATTTGCGATTTTCGTGTTCATCTTTAACGACTACAGCGAATGGAGGAAAAAATTATGACACCGTTCTAGGCAATACACTATTCCCTTGACATTCAAAAGATGACTGACCTTCACATCTCACGTCAAATTACACTACGACCTCTTCCTTCAGCATTATGTGAAACCCGCAAAGCCTTGTCTTTTTCACAGGAGACCGCAACTAACCCCTATCCTGATGAATCCAGTCTACATCCTCCCAGCCTATTGCTGCGTATAGGTAAACACCTTCCCATCTTCTGTATGTCTAAATGTTCGACGCGGTTTCTTCAGGCTTTACAACCAAAAAATACGCCTTTCTCATTTCGTTATTCGTCAATCATTTTATCATTCAACGTTACATAGGCTCTACTACTGACAGCGTCATTAAATAAACCAAAAAACAGGAAGCGAATTAAGCAGAATTAGGCAGAAGCCGCACTACGAGCGGATACCACCTTCACATTGTCGGCTCTGTTAACACGTGCGTAGTGGAGTTTACTGATCATAGGTGCAGACACATGTATACCATGCACATCTGGAGCGCCATAGCGGACAGTACCTGTACTACTGGAGTTGGCCGTGAATACTGACTGACACGTCGCAACTGGTTTCGCTGCACGCAATGTGACCGACCATACTCTTAATGAACTGCAATTCACTTCTTCGCAAATTAAGATCAAATTTAAAATAATCCAGACTCTAGAAATCAGGGTCCTTCAGAAGCTAGCAATCACTCAGCCATTCATGAAATTCTCTGTTTTTCATAGAACCCAAGGGCTTTCAAAGACTTCTCTCATCAATCGAAACTACCATGCTCTTCCTTAATATCCGTTTTAATATTATCCTGTCATTTATACCTAGATGTCAAAAGCATTGTGTTCAGATCAGGTTATTGCAACATAACTTTCATATTCCCATCCCTCCCAGTATATGCTTCATGCCCCATCCATCTCGACTTGAATTCACATGCTCATATCATTTGGTACAGGTATAAATTATGAATCTTCATTATTGCACAGTCTTCTCCATCCTCCTGTTGCTTCCTGCCCCTCAGGTACAAATATTCTCACCAGCCATGAAATGACACAGGTGATTATTGCCAGCTTCTTAGATCAGCGGCCTGGGTGCAATCACAGGTCAATCCATGTGGGATTTGTGATAGATAAGGCAGCAAGGCAGTAGGGTTTCTCTGAGCACTTTGCCTTTTCATTGTCCACCATTGCTTGGTACTCATATTTCACTCATCTAATTATTGACACCCCATAATCTTAGTAAATGAAAGCATTGTTAAGTAAAAGCTTGTCCTCAGCACCATCAGAATGACAAAGATTCACCTGGAGCCATGAATTAACAATCCTAAAGATTTTTATCTTTTCTCCGTGCATGTTGTTACATTCAATTTTATTACCAACCTTATGCACTTATTTAATTAAGAACTATCACAATTCACATTTAAAACACCACAAGTTAAAAATGCCTGTGATGCATAATTAAAAATTAAAACCCAACATGTTTCGGTCACAGTCTTCTGAACATCATCAGGGGTCAATCACCATACTTGTGCAATTACTACTTATCGGCGTGCATGCCTTGTCGTATTCTGGTATGTGGCTGTATGTTGTCTGTGCGTCTGTGCATACGGTGTACCTGTCCGTGTGGTGTCTGGAGTACATAAACAGACACCACACGGACAGGTACACCGTATGCACAGACGCACAGACAACATACAGCCACATACCGGAATACGACGAGGCATGCACGCCGATAAGTAGTAATTGCACAAGTACAGTGATTGACCCCTGATGATGGTCAGAAGACTGTGACCGAAACATGTTGGGTTTTAATTTTTAATTATGCATCACAGACATTTTTAACGTGTGGGGTTTTAAATATGAATTGTGATAGTTCTTAATTAAATAAGTACATAAGGTTGGTAATAAAATTGAATCCTAAAGATTATTTGTTTGTACCAAAAAAAGGTAATTCTAAAGATCTTGAGCGCAATTTCCCATTTCCTAGAGGCACATGCAGAGATGATACTCCACATCTTCCAATGTTGTAGCTAGCATGGTAGATGGAAATGCAAAAGTACACTAGTGCAATTCCAATTTTGCTCTATTTTTAAGCAGCCTACCCTTCAGAAGAATGGTGTGACCACATTCCTTGCAAGACAATTATTCCTCGATTCGTAATTATTGATTTGGGGCTACCTTACTTTTGTATTGTTTTGCACCCTTACAGAAAACTTGGTAAAATTATAATTGTTTATATTTTATCATGTTTTTGCCCCATCTTTTAGCAGTTGCTCACACAAGTTGCTGAGATAATATTTTAATCTAACACAGATATCATGTAGAGCTCAATAACACAAAATTCTAAATGTGCAGTATCACAGCACATATCCAACTACAGCTGCTGGTAATTTTGCAGGGCTGCCCAAGCTGTCAGTTTACTGAATTGGGAAAAACCTTTTGGGTTCAAGGTGGTAACACTTCTGTATTATGCTGGCCAGAGATGTAGGTACTGTGCGGCCATGAGTGAGGGATTCAGATATACCTGGGCTCTGATCCTTGGGGTATTGGGAGAGTTTTTGCTTTCAGTCAAATCAATCCCTATCCATAATCTTTTACTAATTTGAAACAAACACCATTATTTGCAGTCTGACACTCACTGCTACGCTGGCTATGAGTGTATGTGACATAAGGATGCCGAGCATTTCAAACTCTTAAACAGCACCCTTCTTACTGTTCCCAGTACTCTGTTGTTGAAACAGCAGTTACTGTTAAGCTTCAAAATATATGTATAGATGATTATTTTACAATATTGTGTGAACTGCAAGATTACAGTGCTTTGGATGTGAGACTGTTTTATTCTTATGCACGCCATGTAATGGGAGACAGTTTATAACAGTCCCTCACAGAGGACATTTTTACTGTTACACTGCAGTAGATGGCACTAATTGTCAGATGCCCTCTGTGTGTACATAAATTCTTTCTTCAATAAAGATATATGACACCATTTCAATGGGAACTTTTGACTAGTAAATATAAATGGCCAGTTTGGAGGGATGTGGTCTGCTTCTACATATTGTATCAGTATTGCCCTGCAAGAAAAGTAAAAATAATTTAAATATTCAATCAGGACATTCAGTGTCCTTGGTGTGTGACATACAGTTGTATCAGGATTTACTGTAAACCAGAACAGTACTGATTCTTTGCCCAGGGCATGGTTATTTTCCTTGGCTACATCACAGACAACGATATCTAAAAACATTAAAGAAGTAATAACACTCAGATTAAGAAATCAAAGTTTACTCATGTAACTAAAAATCTTGAATGAGCATTTGGATTCCATTAAAAAACTCTATAGCAACTGGTAAGAGTATAGAGTAAATTTCATAACATGTTTGTCTGTTCTCTCTTACATCTGTGGTAAGAAAAAACAAACAGACACTCATACTTTTATACAAATATGTATTAGAGAAAAATAAAATATATTTAAATATCTCAATATACACACATGGATCTTAAGATTTATGCGCACCTGAGAGTCTGGTACAGGCATTATTGTCACCCCAACAAAATAAAACCAGATGGTCTATTTTGTTTGTATTGAGCAGCAACTTAAAAAGCCCATGCTCTGTTCATGTTAAACATATAACAAACTGAGATCTCCACTCTTCTGGGATATTACCCAGTGTATAGTAGGAATTCCTTAATGACATTTCTGGAAAACCTAACTGTCCCATGTTCTTGACCCTTGAAGATGGGACTGATAGGTCGTCCCGAAACAATGTTAAGGAATTACCACTATATGCTGCGTAATATCCCAGAAGAGGGAAGATCTCCTCTACTTTGTGGTTGAAGCCTGAAATCATGCATACAAAGAACTGTTGCAATAAATTCGTCACTGCATTGTACAATACTTGGGATGTCTTCTAAATTATCACCAATTAATCCCTATCATCCAGGAACAGAGGTGATTAAATCCTGCAGTACAATGGGACTGGCACAGAGAAGAGTCTTAGCATTGTTCAGCCAGCTGGTCTGCACACGTGCACTATTATCATGGCGTGACACATGGTCAGCAAAGGTTAGACTTGACTTATAATTGGTGAAGCAGTAAGGCATGGATGAAGAACTTCATGCATTCTCAACCCTTTCAGGATCATGCAAGAAATACCCCCATGTTTCCTAGGTAATCCAAACACATCATTGCCAATTTATTTATCGTGTTATATGTTTTACAACTTCCTGCTTGTCTCCTGTACAAGTGACAAAAAAATTGAAATCAGACTCTTGGGTATCTCTTGGAATCACCTGCAATGAAGCAACACAAAATTCTGTGCAGGAAACTTATTATCATTTGGTGAGGTGGGATAAACAATGCGGGTCATTTATCACATAAATACTTGACTTTGAAAGGATTAACCTTGGCAGTATCTAGTTTTATGTTCTACAGCAGTACTCTTGCAAAAGACCTCACAGAATCCACTGCAGAAGAAACTTGGATGCTGGCCCCACATCCATGCAACCTACAGTTGTGACAAGGAGAAAACTAATCTTCCAGCTTTCAAAACCTGCTTCTCTTGTTCTGATACTTACAGAGGTATTAGGGCTCAGAAGTAACAAATGAAGATAATGTTGCCCCTGTGCCTAAGGATCATGCTATGATAATGGGATCTGAAGTTTGGGCAAGAAAAATGTACCACACAAATATGAGGCTATGTGTACCCACAGCTGGTCTGAACATGGTGGTAGTAAAAAAAGGCAAACAGGATTCAGCCAATCAAGATGGTGCAAGGCCCTTAGTACCTTAAATTCATAATGCTGGGAAATGTTGTTTTGGTTTGGTTTGGTTTGGTTTGGTTTGGTTGAGCCCACTGAGCACATCTTTTGATTAATGTGTTGGGGTCAGAAAATACACAAGCATGCAAAGTAACCGCCTCTTATCATATTCAGCCCCAACTATGTTACACTTCATTCACAATTTATAAGGTGTGCAGATACAAACACAGACAAGTCAAAAGATTGAGTCTTCTTGGATGTTATGTTGTGCCACTGGGCAAATAATTCCTGATATTTAGGTACTATGATCCTTCAAAATGCTGAAACTCACCATATTTACCTGAATGCAAGATGAAGTTTTCCCTGAAAGTCACCACTAAAATACTGGTAGTCATCATGAATTCGCATAAGAAATGCCGAACTAGACTGTGCCAAGCCAAACGAAGGAATGTGTTGTCAAACTGTTATCAGTGTAGGCAAAACGGAGAGCAGAGCATCGGTAGCAGTTATAGCACATAGGATTGTGCAAAATTATAATGCTGCATTTACTCTAATGTTAACTAACAATACCAAAAAACATGTAACTGCAACACAGAGTTTCAGAAGCAAATGTTCAAAAGTGGAGGCGAAATGAGATCATAAACACAAAAAACACCTAAGAAGTTTCACTGGACTTAAGCATGGGGTCTCCAGGAAACAGAACATTAAACTGCTGAGTATGTGCACTTAAGAAACACTGTAGTGTTGATTACATGTGAGGCAAAAGAATGTGTATAAAGCACAGAAACTGACCAAATCACACAACATTATGTGGCATCACTTGAAGTCCACCATAAGTTGATGTGTACATATTATCTGGAGAAATAGGTTGTCCCTTGTGAAAGAACTGTGTTTTGCCTGAAGCTGCGAGCAGACTTCAAACAGAAGCTTGTTCTTTATAAGTAACATGTTCCTGGACTTCACAAATACAGACAATTACATCACAAGCCAAATATGAACACCTAATGAAACCCTGATGTCCTTTAGTAAGGAGTCCAATACACTGCCACTAATATGGGGGTAAAAATCTATGGTGATGAAAATAATGCAAGCAACCATCATATTGGCAATATTAGACGGTACCAAATCATGTGATTCTGTAATGGAAAACAATGTGTAAGGTCCTAAGGTCCAATTTCCTTATGAAGGACTGGTTGACAGTGTTGTAGAAGTTGGCCCACAATGCTCCTGAGATAAAAGGGCATGTTGATTTTTGATCCTTCAAGGGATGTTTAGCACCAGAAATAAAAGCTGTAATCACTTCCACAAACACAGACCTTGTGGTCATACCTGTGTGTCTGACCTCACAACTGCAGGGGTTAGATAGTGTGGTAGGCAAGTCATTCAAACACCACTGACTAATGATATATAGAGAGTGGCACTGGGCATGAATCACACGAGACTTCAGCTGAGACAGCCACAAGCCCCTTTTGACTCTTTGTCAGTAGATCATCATGGCATGGGGTGTGCATCATCCCAAATATTAGTGTAAAGGGGCAAAAAAGTGCTGTATATTCAGTGTAATGGAGAGGTCTGATGATGTTACATTGTGGAATGACAGTGAAAAGTTTGGAAACAGTAGCAGTGAGTGTGAGGAGGATGGAATCCTGGAATGTGAGCTGGACACTACAAACGCTGATAGTAGTGGGAGAGAGAGGCACTCATTGTTTAAGGCAGGTGGAATCAGGTATATATTGTGTATTAAATATATGAAATTAATAGCAAAATACTTTGTCTCAGCAGATGTTTTATTACTGGGAGGCATATAGTTTGGGATGTGAATAAACACATTTTCCCTTGTTACATGTATGGTATTTGGGGATCATCCTGCATTCGGGTAAATACAGTATTTATTCTACAACACAGCAAAACATTCTAGAAATCTTAAATATTCTGCAACAAAGCTGTGAGAACCTCAGATCTAACAGACAAGGCACTTGGTACAAGTAGAAAGCCTTGTGCACAATGATGCAGTTCTTTCTTTCTGAACAGTTGTAAAAGTTTTGAAAAACACTTATAAAGCATGACCATTCAGCAAGAAACTGTACTTTTTTGTTTGGCGGTGAGGACACTGTTATTCTTGTGTAGGAAATAAGAGATATCACATGGCCTGTGTTGATAGGAACTTCCTTGGCCGATTGCCAACAGGAGGCCAGCATGTTATCTTCAACTGCAAATAAAGTGTTCACTCTCTAGTCATCATGAAAGACATACTGTTGGAATGAACTGATCTGACTAAGTTAGATGATATTTGTGTAAGCTAATGCACTGGTCACTGAATCATGGTTATATAAGCACTGAAAAATATGCAACAAAAAATGCACCTGATTTATGCCCTAACCACATATTTCTGCTAGCACTGAGGTCTTCTGTCTGTTATTCAGCTGTTGAATTTGTCTAAGTCATCACACGACTTTGATTTGCTTGCCCTGTGGATGAAAAGAAAGAGAGTAACATTCAATGCTTTTGTTTATTTGAGAAGGATTTGGAGATAACCAACTGTGGTCTAATCTGAGTATTATTGCAATATTAATCTGGATTAATTGAGGTAATCACTGAAAAACCTGAGTGTCCATCCTAATAATATATGAAGGTTACAAATTACAATGCTGCTTCTTATATAATATGTACATTCTCCTGAAAGATCTTCCTAGGTCCACACATTTTCTGTAGCAACCAGTGCTCCAATAAAGCCCTTAGACTACATTATGTGAGACCATGTTTTATGCCCACACAAAACACATAAAATTATAGTCCTGTGGCACAGGCAGTAGTTAAGGTGAAAAATGTCTGCTTTTGCTGGGAATCATTATGTGGTCTTCTGGCCAATAGACTGTCTTTTAATGACTGAACTATCCCAATAAATGCCACATTTGTACCCAAACAGACCAAAATATACTGTATTTAGGAAACACATACTTATACCAGCCAAAATGTGAATTCTGATTCACTGTTTGAAATGTCAGAACAGAAAAACAACAACTAATGACTCTGATTTGTATTTGGGAGGGATGCAGTTCAAATCTTGAATCAGACACCAGATCTATTGAATGAGGTTTTTTGTGGTTTTGGAAATATTTGGTGTGTGGTCATGGCAGATTTCTGTTTAGAATATAAAAATAAATTCATGGTGTCAGTTCTGCGTTAATTTTCAAAGTGATAATTTTTCTGAATTCTGATGTTAAAGATAGATTACAAATACATATCTATAAACCTCAGATGAAATATCCACTTGTCAAACAGTGGCAATTTATACTAGGTTTCCAATGAGCATAAACCTTTTTTACTTGTGTAACAGCGTGCTCTTTAGGGATTTAACACCACATATTATGGTACATATCTGGGTATGTGACATCACATTCCACAAATGCACAGGTAATAGTCACCGCCTTAAAAATCTCAGATCTCATGTGATATTAAAATGCGTTTCTAAAATGAATTTACATTCACTGTCCCACAGAAGACATTTCCTAAAAAAATGTTGCCTTAGTACTTGTACCTTGTACAGAACACATTTGATTGAAGGTTTGTGTAAGAAATAGGAGGCAGTGACTTCTAAGAAAGGTCACAAGTCTGATAAGGGACAGTAGCATGATATGCATAATTGTAGGCCTACATACTAATGCATGTATCTAAAGGTTTTTCTACCTGCGTGTCTGGGGATCCCTTCGTCCCACGTGCAGAAGCACCTCACCACTCTTGATATTCTTGAACACTGTTATTGCCTCAGAATGTGTCAGACCCTGTAGTGACATGCCGTTTACAGCCAGGATCTCATCTCCTGAAAAATGGTGAGTTGTCATTGTAAATACATTTCAGTGACCGAATATTAGAGTTTTGACCTTTGAAAGAGTGGCAACTACTGTCTGGGGGCTGTTCAATAAAACCCATCTCTTGTGCTACTAGTGACTATGGCTTATTGTAAGAAATCATGTGGTTGTTTGCATGCAGGGTTGGATTGAGAAAGTTGGCACCCTGGGCAGGCTAATAACTTGGCGCCCCTTCAACCTGATATTTTTTTTATTTCTTCTGGCAAAGCACAGAGTTTGGGACCCATTTAGATGGCACATAACACTCCAAAATTCTTTTAAATGCAGTAGTTTCAGAATTTAAATGTTATTTATGACTAGTAATTTACAAGAGACAAAAGTGATGACTGTATGACAATAATAAGGAAATATGTCTTGGACATTTGTCCATTGTCCACAAATATGTCTTCAGTAAAAGACTGAAAGAATTGTCCATTTTTGTTTCTTTAATACTTTTTTTACATGTATTTATTTTCTTTTAATAACAATACATTAAAACAGACAGTGATTACAATCAATGTAAATATTGTGGGAAAACTTTTGAAATAATTACAAACAAATTTTATTATTTAATATCTTACAAGCAAAAAATTAATGTCCCTTTGACAGTAATATAGTAAAAATGATAAATATTTTTTCACAAGAAAGCAAGTAGAGACAAGTAAACATATTTTATTAACAGTGAGACTTCTGCTGCTGCACCACATATTTTATACCATATTTGTACTTGGTTGTTTTAAGAGCTATATGCAGGCAATATTAACTTCTTCATTAAGACAATCCTTACAGTTACATCTAATAAATTCAATTACTAGAACATTAAACCACATGAATTTGTAGATGGAAGTACTGATAATACTGCCATTCATACAGTTTTCAAACACTCAAAATTTCAGGAGTGGAATTCCATACTTTCAAAATTACATTGTCTACAGGCTTTGGTGTTGATATGACTAAGCAGTCTCTCTCAATATGTTCTAGCCCAGCTCTCATATCAGCAAACTTTTGCCTCTAAATTCAGTTTTTAAGTAAATCAAATGTATCTCAGAATTATTCAAAGTAGTCCATTAGAGCCTTTCCAAATTTCAGTTTTTCTAATGTTACATTGCACATTTTATGAATTCTGCAGTTCCTTCAAATAAACTGAATGCAGTAAATGTTGAAGGGACTGGTTCCTTAGTTGAAACTGTAATGCTGGAAAATTGCATTTCAAGGTTCTGAATGTGTGGTTTATCATGAATTCAACGATCAGTCATTTTTAGTGCATTTATGTGATATTTACAAATGCTGCTATTGAAATCATGCTCAAGACTTTTCAGTTTGGTTTCAAAGCTTTAACTTCATCAAACATAATACCAGTTGTCTCTCAGACTACTATAAATTTGGTGTTATTTAATTGCATTGAAAATATGTAACAGAACATCAATCCACCAAACCACACACTGCATAATTCTTGAAATATAAATCTTTCATTTGTCAAAAAAGATAATGCAATACAAGCACTTAACAAATCAATATAAAACAGAATCTTGACTAAGCCAAAAAACATTATTTTACATAAGTCATCCCAATATACACTGTAATAAAAATTGCTCAACAAATTTTGAAATTGTCTTTTTACTTTTTCACAGCACACCCAGTAAGTAACTATATTTGCTGCATAGGTTACTGCAACCCTATTTCATCATCATCATCATGTTCAGGAAGGATTAGGTTTGATTCCTGTTCCTTGTATCCTCAAAATGAAATTGGTCCCTCCATCTCTTCCTCGGTCGTCCTATGTGTCTTCATCCTTTTGGTTTATATTGTAGTG